>Ga0115842_100213_pt1 | contig 21782 bp, 26 predicted proteins | sample InSIn2SAF170_2_FD_83856 | JGI IMG/M metagenome (GOLD analysis project Ga0115842, IMG submission 83856)
ACTCCCAGGATTCGATTTCTGAAGCACAGTTTTAGTCGCACCTGGACCACGATTATTAGCTTCGGAGATGTGTAAGAAAAGCATATATGCACTTCGGAGCCCTACTACAGTAGCAAGTTTGTCAGAATCTCAAACATCGCATTCTATGTCGCAGGATGATAACAATCAAGACAGTAACATAACTCATGTCTATCAAGAGATCTCGTTTTTCAACGATTATCTCGTGCTATATGGGTTGCCCGACAGCTCGGACGGTGAACCTTTATAGGAAGAAGAAGCATAGTTGGTGCCAGACATCTCATGAGAAATTAGCTGTGGATGCTGTTGCGGCTGTGCATGCGCGTCTTGATACAATGGAGGTTTCTTGTGGCTGTCACTTCGGTCCGAATTCTGGTCTGGGTATTTCTTTTTGTCGCGCCGGTGCAAGAGATATACTATTATGGCGAGAAGAGCAATTAGAGGTACTCCGACTCCGATTGCGACGCCGATGGCTGTTTTGTTTCCTGAGCTCAAGTTTGTGTTCGTTGTTGTGGACATCGATGTTGGTGATGTTGATGCTGGCGTGCTCGATGGTGGTATGTTCATGGCAGAAGAGGATGTTGTGGATGACGAGGCGCTACTGGTGCTGGTGGATGACGATTGGGGGAGTAAATTCTGAGGAAGGATGTTGAAGTAATGGGATGTGAAGAGACTTGCTAAGCTACTGCTGCGCATCTGAAGGTAGTAGACCGGTGCTGAAGAAGAGTAATTGGCAGGCTGAAGAATGGGCCAATTCCAGGATGACCCACGGTTGCCGGCTGAAATATTGGTCAGAGTGATGGCATTCGAGGTGCGATATACAAGTTTCACTTACTTAGCAGGGTGGCGCACCATGTTAGTCCTAGGTTGAGCTCTTCGCAAGTCCAAGCATCGCCATCGTGTAGGAGCCAAATTTGAGTATCTTGCTCAGTGGTTGTCCAATTGATTGTTTGTGTACTTTTCATGCCGTAGCTTGGTAGATCTGAATAGTCTCCTACCTTGCCGAACGGAGGTGGGACCACCCATGTGCCTGACGGGGTCGACATCTTATTCTATCAAGTGGTTATTGGTGAAGGTTATTGTGAAAAATGGTATATGGCGTAGCAGGGACAACAAAGAACCCCCGGTGTTATCACAAGTGCCCGCAAACAAGGCCGCTAGGCGGATAAGAGGCGCACAATATGGTGATGAAGGATATGATGGTAGCAAACAAAGGTAGAAGAATGATAGACTGCGGAAACAGGAAAGAGCTACCACCTGGCCTGACTGTCCCAAACTTCCGTGATAGAATAGAACAAGATCTCTGGTTGGGTCAAGACGTCGCCGTCTGCCGTGCAACCCTTGTGACACCATTCAACTTACTATAGGCACAAGGCATAACATAGTCCTTCGTGCTTCTACCGACCAACCTCTAGAAGTACCAGGTAGACTGCAATAGGTCGGGAGAAACTGGAACTGCGCATCAGAGGCAGTGGTTTTCGACTGATTATCCTGATCACATATGGAACCAGTCTTTTGATTTGGGAAAGGGTGTCCATCCCAGATACTATTGTGTCACAGACTGACCGGCACTGGGAGTCTGCACGGTTTTGACCAGTCGATATTGGCAAAATGTAGTACAACGAAGCCTCAAGGCGAGGCTAGGCAGAGTTGATGCCTCAAATTGAACATTGGCTGTCTCAGCCAAGACGGAAGGTTTCATGCAAGAAGAACAATTGGTCTTGTCACAATCAAGCACTGACATTGCTGTGCATTTGTATGACGGTCGACAAAAGGAGGCAACTTCATCGATTCTGGTTCATCACTCTGGAAAGTAGGAGCAAGCGAGAAGTACCATCTGGAGGATTTGTTGGTTGAAGAAGGGGGAAGCGGCAGGATTGATTAGGGTTGATAGCAAATACTGTAGGTATGGCCATGCCAAGACGGCTTGCCACGACGAGCTCGCCTATTGTTGAGGCACAGTGCGGAGGACTCCAGTGGGCATTGCTTTTAGGCATTGAGGTTACTAGCTATGATTGGATACACTTACTTTTGAATCTGCTGGTGGTTGTTTCGACCGTCTACCCGGTCCTGGCACAGGCCAGCCAGGCAAGCCTTCAGCGTATCGTATGCCTTCATGGACACCTCATGCATTGGGGGCGAGGGGATTTCGGGATCGTGCCTGTGATTTCAGGCATCTAAATCACTCTACCGCAGGCATCCATGCCCGCTACCACGCTTTAGCAAGTCTATCTACCTTGCGTAGGTTGCTGTCACTCCAGTTCGTTTGTTACCTGTCCACTCTTTGATCTTTGGTGAACCAAGCTCGCTGTTGAGGACAATGATGTTTCTAACAAAAAGATCTTGGCTGTTTTTCCATACTATCTGAATCATGCGCAGACGAGGCTTACTGGCGGCAGCGGCGTGTATTGCGTTTATCATTTTCACAGTAGGCCTTTGGCAGACGTCCTTCCCTCAACGCTGGTTTACGCCGAAGAGGACAGCCGACCCCAATGCCGATGTCATTGGAAGCTCATGGATATCCAAGGGTGAAAATGCTGGCGACAAGGTCGTTGTCATTGCAAAGATGACGAATGAGAATGTTGACTGGGTAACAAACGACCTGCAAGAGTGCGTGCATACATAAAGTTTGGAGATGCCTAGACTGACACTTCTTACCAGTTGGCAACATGCCATATATCACATGGACGACCCGAGTTATGTGCTACACCCACCAGAGAATAAAGGACGAGAAGCAATGGCATACCTCACCTTCTTAATCGATCACTACGAGAATCTGCCAGAGATAATCGTGTTCCTGCATCCTCATTTGAAAGGTTGGCCAGAAGCATGGCACACTGATGCGCCAGATTACAGCAATGTAAACTCGGTTCGAAGTCTGCGACTGGAATACGTTCGCGAGCACGGTTATGCGAACATGCGTTGCATCTCAGATCCTGGATGTCCCGGCGAGATACAGCCCTTCCGAAACGACCCTACGAGATCAGCCGAACTTGCCTTCCCAGATGCATGGATGTACTTCTTCCAGACAAACATGTCAACCGTCCCTGACGTGGTTGGCACACCCTGTTGTTCACAGTTCGCTGTCTCACGAGAGCAAGTTCGAAAGCGACCGCAGTCTGACTATCTACGGTATCGGAAGTGGCTGCTCGAGACCGAACTCAATAGTGATGTGTCTGGTCGAGTAATGGAATACATGTGGCACATAATCTTTGGGAAAGATCCAGTCTGGTGTCCATCGCTAAATACTTGTTGGTGCGAACAATTCGGGCGTGGATGTTGACCACATTTTGAATTCGTTTGGGAATTGCTATATTGACCCAAAGTCTGTCAACCGTTACGAGATGGCAAGGTGAATGTGGTTGATGAGCAGCAACGTACGCGCATACACGGCACGATCTTGACATATCATCTTTGCAGGCTGATCACACCCTATGCGTCACTATCTAGAGTTTGGCCCCTGTCAGTGTCAGCTTTCTGAACAGCGTTCAAGCTCGTTCGGAATACTCTTCCATGAACGCGTACTCGGTCAGGCAGATCTCGGACGAAACCAAATCACACATTCACATTCACCGTTGTGAAGGGTTCGTATTTCAACTCTACGATTGTAGAGCACGAACTCTTGCCGAGCAACTCCGGACTATTTCATAGCAATCGAAACGCATGATCCCTGCATGAACCATACAGACTTGAATTCGGGTGTTCTGGTCCTGTCTTCGACCCTACACCGACTCTCTGAGATCCGAGACCCATCGCTTTGACAAATAAGACAAATTCCTGATTCACCCAGTCTCTGAGGCTGGAAGCTGCTTACAGTAACACTACGACAGGCCGAGCTACAACATAACTTATTTACTTTATCAGGAACTGGTAAATTTGTTTTGGAAATGAATGTTAGTGAATCAATGAAGCGATGTTATCCACTTGCTGTCTATCAACATCGTACTGGAGAACGCGCCGTATAGCAAAATATGAGGAAGACCTCAGGCTGACAACATCAGAGGCATCAAAGTGTTTCCGAAATGCCACCACTTTGCGATGATTATGAGACAAGGAGAAGTAGAAAGGTCTGATTACGCTCGGTGCATCGAATTGCGATTGAGGTTCGAATTTCACCACAATAGCCCTACTTGTTCAACGAAAAGTGCCCAGCTATAGTATCAATCAACGATTGAGCAAGCGCTTCAATTTGTTTCTACACAATTTTCGTGCAAGGCTATTTCACAGTAATCTACGTGTTAGGCTGAAACAGTCCTGAGCTCCGTGGTTGTGGATCCTTGGATGCATAAACTTTTCCGAGTAAGCAGGAGATTTAAAATTCCAGGCCAGGGCCACAATAACTCCGAAACATGGTCCAAGTCCCTGATCTCAAGTGTGAGGGCATGTCTTCACAGACACCGTCGTCTTTGTGGCTTGCATAAGCTTCGTCCAGTGAGTGTCATTCAAGCTTAGTGGCACTCATAGCGTTTACTTAGCCTCAGGTACCCGAGCACAAGCATTGGTTTCGTACCAAAATCATGCATCAAGCTTTTCCACTCCTGCTTTGGTGGTGAAGTGGTGTTTCTCGTCGTCAGCCTTGACGTGTGCATGAACCAGTAGAGATAAACCTCAACCTATCGTCGCAGATATGAGTTCTTCTTGCAAAACGGGTGGTGCAGCCCTGGGTAACCACCGATCATTATTCCTGACTTTCTATGCTCTCAGTGCTATGTGCTTTGAACCATGCTAAAATTTTACTCTCCCATTGAGGACACACTCACCTATTACGCTCGAAGATACTTTCGCTTCATATTCGCTGCTTTGAGCTTGCTCGCAGTCGTTTACATATTTGATGCGGAGTATTCTAGCAATGACTTGCCTTTCAAGAGCATTATCCATGGCACGCAAAACATCCACGAGGTTCAGCTATTTCACGCCATATCGTCTATCCGACCACTCCCTACTGCTCTGACTCGGGAGCCGAAGAAAATCGAGCACGTTCCAGAACAGATTCCTGCAACTGTCGCGGCTCTTGATGAGAAGCACCGTCGGATGATCAAGGCTACATTCGAGAAGAGCTGGAAGAGCTACCATCAGCGGGCATGGCTTCAGGATGAGCTAAAACCTGTTAGTGGAAGCAGCAAGAATACTACTGGTGGCTGGGCCACCACGTTGATCAACACTTTGGACACACTCTGGATCATGGACTTGAAGAAAGAATTTCGGGAGGCCGTTCATGTCATCAAGGATCTTGATTGGGCAGCCACAACAGTGCAGTCTTGCAGTATGTCCAAGGTAGCGACACAACAGCTTGGAGGCTTGCTTTCGGCATACGACTTAAGCAAGGATTCTGTTTTGTTGGCTAAAGCTATAGAGCTGGGCGAAATACTGTACACTGGGTTTGACACTGAAAACCACATGCCTGTGTCAGAGCTTCATTTCGAGAACGCTAGCACAGGGAGGTTGTCATTGAATGAACAACAGTCCTCCGCGCAAGCACTGGGTCTGTCACTTGAATTCACACGACTAACTCAGCTTACTGGAAACAACAAGTATTACGATGCTATTGCGAGGGTGGCAGACGTGATGTACCAGAACCAGAATTACACAAAGCTTCCTGGACTTTGGCCCGTATCTGTTGACTTGCAAAACAATGTGTTCAACCACGATAATGTCTTTACTCTCGGTGCTTCTTCAGGACTGATGTACCAGTCGATTTTGAATATGCACACCTTGCTTTCGGGGGGTGACCCGATTTATCAAGATATGTACATTCAGGCTGCCGAAACGATCATCAGAACTCTATTCTTCAGACCGATGACACATAAGCAGAATCTAGATATTCTATTCACCGGTACTTTTCATGTCGGCAATGAGCCGCCCCTTGAGTCTGTCCTGCAGCACCAGGCTTGTTTTGTTGGTGGTATGTTTGCGCTTGGAGGCCGGGTCTTCGACAACGCGCATCATGTTGATCTGGGTGCGACTCTTACAAATAGCTGCATCTGGGCGTATAATATGTTTCCTACGGGTATCATGCCAGAGGTTTCTCAAATGGTTCGATGTCCAAATTTGGACCGGTGCAAATGGGAGGAGCAAAAGTGGTTCGATGCGGTGCTGAACGACTATGATGGCCGTGATGATCTGCCGAAAGGATTTCATAGCGCTCGCGATCCGTCGTACTCACTCAGACATGAGGCTGTTGAAAGTGTGTTCATGCTGTACCGGATTACAGGGCATGAAGAGTATAGGGAGCACGCTTACAGGATGTTTGAGGCAGTTCAAAATGCCACTGAAACGCAGCATGCCAATGCAGCTATCCAGGACGTTACGGTGCACTCGAACAAGCCAACACATGCAGATTCCATGGACAGCCTCTGGCTCTCTGCTACATTGAAGTACCTTTACTTAACTTTCTCTCCACAGGATCAAATCAGTCTGGACGAGTTTGTGTTCAATTCTGCTGGACATCCTCTTCGCATACCCAAAAGATGAGCTCTAATTCCCTCAGCCTGAGCGAGTGTTGTGCAAGGACACTTGCCATGGTCACAAAGCTTCGCACAATCACACAAAAGTGCCAGGACCAGAACACGGCGCTACACATCTCTTGCGTAACAGGCCGAGTGAACGAAAAGTAAGACATCAAAACCACCAATACATTCACGCTGTTGAAGGGAGAGGAATTGCGAGACTCAGCCGCATACATGTTAGATACTCCATCTTCGTTGATATATTAGGCAGATTTCCTGATCCGGACAAATTACCAGAGCATCGAATGGATCAAATGCTCAAATGCCATCGCTATGAAAGCTACAACTCATTGACCGTGGTCTATCCTTCACGGGTACTATCGCTTTTGGGTACATCATTCAGCCAGCAGGTTTCATTATACTACAAACTGAACCGGCTCATGGGCTGAGCGAAACCTTGCGGTAGCCGGCACATCCCACGGTCGTGCCCGATGTATCGAAAAAAGGCACATATGTGCAAGCCATGGAGCCATGGCTGGGAGGTAGAGGGAGGAAGATGGAAGCTAGAAGTGAAAATATCTATAGATTGTAGGAAGCTCAAGCTTCAAAACAGCTAAACATTGCCTGACGATGCATAACAATATAAAATCGGAGCTCTCATTGTGTAGACGAGCTTCACCAATCCAAAACTCAATGTAAACGAGGTGTAGATTTTTCCTAGGTTGGTTTAGCGTCATCAGCAACCACGTTGAGCACACGATTCAACCTCAATTTCTTCAACCCATCACCTCTATCTCGTTCGGTGCTGTTCACACAAACACTTCGAGCACTTCCTCCGTCCATGTTGCCATGCGTGATGATCGACCATGCTCTCTGCATCTGTCGCAGCTGTCAATTTTGACCTAATTCAACGTACCAAACTCAAACTCGATCTTCTAATTGCTCAAGCACGCCTCTACGTGCCACCTTCCGCTATCCATCACTCCTGACCCTCTTACATCCATACCAGGTGACCATCAGACAATCTTAACACGTGTCAATCAACCATACCAAGAGCTCGTGATGTCTTGCCTGCGTTTGATTTGGACAACCATTGCCAGCACCTTGGTTTGTACCTATATGCCCAGTTTACAGCACTGCAATCTACTAATCATGTGCCGTTTGAATGGTCTAAGCAACTGTTGCGTTTTGGTTGTGAAGATTGTTCTGAGCAAGCATCAAGGTAAGCTCAGGATACTTAAGGACTGAACAGCAATGTCCGAACACATGTTCTGTCCTTCGCATCCTCATTCATCTTGTCATACTTCTTTTTTCCAAACCCAATTTCACATTTTGTTTTCCGAACTGTTCATTCGTGTGCTTTGACTGCCTGCCATGATGTCCAACAGTGGGCAAGGGCACAATCCAAACAATCAAAAAAATCAACAGCCGAATCAGTCTAAGACAGTCTCCAAGAATGCGAAGAGGCGCCAGGCCAAGAAACGACAGGCAGCCGGAGCTGGACAAGAAACAGTGACTGCAATACCAACAAGCTCTTCTACACCTGCACCACCAAGTCAGGCCGGCTCAGTGAACCCAAATTCAACACACCAAGCTCCTGATATGTTGCAACAGGCTCAGAGCTTGACTTTCTCTGCGCTAGATGAACTTCCAAGCATTGACAATGTAGCCGAGCAACAACCATCACAGCTTCCAGTAGGCAACACTAAGGAAGACAGCCTCCCAACTGGTTCAGATGTTAGTCCAACCGCAATTGGCAAAGATAACACTCAACTTGCACAAATTGTGTCTCATATTCCTTTGGATGATGACAAACCACTCAGAAAAGTAACTCCAGAGGTTGTGGGACAACTCTTGACGAACCACTTCACCATACTTCCTACCGAACTTAAGATGTTGCATTGTTATAACTTTGAGGACAAGATTCGGAAGACCCCTAAAGAAAATGACACAGCTACTACCGAGGCTGCTAACCAAGCCAGCAGTGGTTTGTCTCAAAGAGTTCGAAGGCGAATATTTAGACTTCTCCTGGATGAGATTCGGAGCATCGCAGAGGGCGAGAACCTAGCAATCGCGACAAACTACAACAACCAAGTGATATCATGCGTTCCTATCAAAATTGCCCATGAAGGAGAATCAACCCCAACCTCACTTGAGGAAGATGACACATTCACTGTCAAATATTATGATGAGGATCAAAGCCCCAATGATTCGAACCTGACCGAGTTCGTTCTAACTGTTGCCTCCGAAACCAAAGTTGATGTGCAAAACGTGCTACAGCATCTCAGGAGCAACCGGAAGGTACCAAATCAATACTTTGACAGCCTCCAACAGGCTGAAGCAACTGTCAATGTAGCCGTTAATGCTCTCAATGTCGTGATCAGTGACCGTGCTAACGAAAGCACCTTCCGATTTTATGATCGCCTACAGGAACCCCGAGTTACGAACATCAATAGCAATAAGTTCTATCAGTTTCAACCACGTCCAATCCCGCTTCCTGACGCACCAGGGCGAATTCAGCTGAACGAGGTGAACAAGGCGAGCCCGGATGAAAAACCAGAGTTTCCCTTGGCAATCCCGGAGAAAGAGAACGGGGGAGGTCTTCTTGCCTTGCTGGGTTTCTTTCGATCAGTACGAGCTCCTTTGACGCATGGCTTTCTATTGAACATGAATGCCATTACAGGTTGTTTCTACCAGCCACTTCGGCTTGACAAACTGATCGGGGAGTTTCAGAAGTGTAACAGCAATATCGATGACCTTCACCATTTCATTGCAGGGCTCAGAGTACAAACAAAACACATGATTAACAACGAACATCTGAGAAAGCGTGCAGCAGAAGCAGGCAGACAAAATCGAGAGCGATATTTTACTATATCAGGATTAGCCCGAGAAGCACCCCGACAACCAGGAAAAATCATATTCAATCAAGGCCAACCGACTGAAACCTCTGTATTGACATATTGGACCGATGGTAAGTGAAAAGAATTTCGCCTAAGCAGTGCTGATATCTAGCAGTTTTGCACGAGCAAATTGCCAGTAACGAATGGATGATCTGTGCTGGTAATCCGAAGAAACCATTGTACTATCCTGCATCGAGACTAGAGGTACTGCCTGGTCAGCCATACAAGAAGAAGATTGTCAGCATGGTGGAACAGGCGTGCCGTCGGCCATTGGTTAACTTGGGACTCATCGGAGAACAGGGTAGGAACGTGTTTCAGATGTTACAACAAAACAATGTAGAATGGGTAAGTATAACTCCTAGCACTCTATGGACCTTTCTCTGACGGTGCAAGGTTCAAAATTGGGGCTTGCAAGTTGGACCACACTTTGAGCAGGTTAATGTGTGCAAGTTAAAAAGCCCTGAAGTCCAATATCGGCATAAGGAAGATCCTGACCCTGTTCTCTTCACCGGATCAAAGTTGGTGAAATGGAACCTGTTTCAACGTCGTTTTATTCGAAGTTTTGAAGGCAAGTTTACCTGGGCTGTTTTGTCAATCTATGGTGGTGACTTCCGATGCACAAGTGAACACGACTACACGACGTTCTGTCAGAACCTTGCGGGAAGTCTACGTGATGCCGGCATCACTGAAGGCAAACGATATTCTCCACCCGATGGTAAGGATCTTCTCAGGTTGTCGTCCAACCCAATAGACGAAATCCAGGCCAGACTTGAATATATCAAGAAGAAGTGGGGTGTAAGTATCCTGATTGTCTTGCTACCAGGCAAATCTGCGGAGAACTATCAAGCCGTAAAGCGCACTGCCGACATGAATAGCCTACCGACCATCTGTGTTGCTGCATATCGAACGGGCAAAATCCAAACTAGCTCTGCATTCACAGCAAACCTGGTCATGAAAGCCAACTTGAAGCTCTCTGGAGATACGCTCAACCACACAACCACGAGTTTGTTTGCTAGAGAGGATTCGAAGAGGCCCCCTGTACTGACTATGAAGACGATGATTTTGGGACTGGATGTGGTAAGTGCACGCAATATTCTTGTCAATTCGTTGCTGAGATTTATAGACCCACCCCCCTCGTGCAGGTGCCATGAAGAAAGCTCCTAGCGTTGCTGCTATGGTCGCTAATCGAGACCATGAATGTGGTCAATGGCCTGCCGTCTGGGCGTTGAACGAACGCGATCCCAAAACCGACAAGATTCGAGAACAAGTCATCGATATCGGTAGCATGGTACGGACGCACTTGCAGCGGTGGAAAGCTCGTCACAATAACGAGTGGCCGACCCGCATTGTGCTCTACCGTGATGGTTTATCCGAAGGTCAATTCGCTATGTGTAGGCAGGAAGAGATCACGAAGATCAAAGATATGTTGCGCAAATGTGCCACTTTCGATAAAGTGGACTGTCCACCTCTTCTGGTTGTGTGCACTATCAAACGTCACCACACCCGATTCGCACCAGGAGAAAATCAGACCTCTACCATGCTTGACACAAAGAATAATCCCGTTCACGGTAGCGTCTTCTACGACAAGGTTACCTATGGTGAAGGAAGAGACTTCTTTCTTGTAAGTCACACGACGCTCCAAGGCACTACTAGAGCGATTCACTATGTCGTATTGCACAATGAGATTGATGGAATCAGTCTCGAAGATATCGCCAATTCTGTAAGTGGAACTTTTGCACCTTCTCTCTGCGTTGCAACTAACATGTCTTCAGACTTATCAGTTGTGCTTCACATGGGGTCGATCATTGACATCTGTCGGACTTGTTCCACCATCATACTACGCTGATGTCGCGTGCGACCGAGGCAGGTGTTATCTTCAAAACGTCTACCAGGGTTGGACTGGCGAAAATAACCCTACCTGGAATTGGAGAGATCACGAGGACATTTCTAATGTGAGGCTTCCACCGGACATGGAGGACATTATGTTCTATATCTGATGTGAGAATGAAGACATGCCATGTCACAACAAGAACAACTTACGAACTTACGAATTTCTTTACTTCTGATTTTGATAGAGAACAGCCACAGAACAACTTCTATCTAACAGAAACCTCAAGATTTGGCCAGAAGCGTTCGACTTTCCGAATTTGCTCAACAACCTACGAGAAGGTCACCATCGTCCTCAAACGACAATTGTTACATGGCGTTCAGATCCTGATCCTTGTTCCTGCCGTCACTCTTTCAAGCGACTCCATTAACGACAAACTCACCCAAGTCATTCATCCTGTCAGCATACCTCACCGCCAGCAGCACGGCTCAACACTTCTTACTTCAGGCATTCATTCACTAAGCTCTTCATCAACCAGTTCAGTCAGTCAATAATTCAATCAACCCACCCAAGTCATTCATTCAAATCAACTTTTCATTCCATCATGTATGCCTACAATCATGTACGTTAGCTTAGAAAACAAACCAAACCAAAAAAAAAAAAAATCGAATTTCCTACACCATCTTCCACTTACATACTACTGTAGTCTAACTTCCCCAATCCTTCTTCCTGGACTCCTAATTCACCATGTACAGATTGACCTTTACCTCACCAACTACGCCCATACCACAGGTAGCCGAATAAATCAAACCAGCACAGAAAAAACTCCGTTTTTTCCTATTCGCCTGAGCCAGCAACCCTTTCCCTAAACTCACCTCAAATCACCCACTAACGAACCAACCATCTACTCGACACCACTGCTCTCCAACTGACTGAATCTCCGAAAGCACAAGCCAAAAATCCTTCCTCAACCACAAACAGTTCGAAGAGGTACTGTATATTACGTATGAGCTGTTCTGGTGGGGATGGGACGGGATATCTGGTTACGAAAACACATACATACCCACGTACAGTACATCGACCCTAAACACGATGCATGAACATCATAATATGGATTCAATAGTGATCGAGTCATGGCGGTAACCCGGCCAGGTATTGATGAATACCTAGTCACGAGGGCCAATCACCACTATTTAGTCATCAGCCATGTCGAACACACTATACTGTACCTACAACACACCGAACATCACCACCCCATACTCAACCCTCGTCAACCCTGACGACGAATACATGGGCGGACAGGACAGAACTCAGGAAAGGGAAAAGAAAAGGTCATTGACTACAGTCAGTACATATAGCAGTGGCATGTTTTTTAACGACTCTCGCTATTCTCTGCTTCTGCTGTCCATTATCCACAATTATAGGTAGGTAGGTATAGATACAGTCAAGTCAACTCCCACCCTGCCCTGCCCTGCTATCGACCTCCTTGACCTCCTTGTATGTCTTCGCGGTAGTTCTCCTCCCTTTCGACCAACCATGGAGATTTGCTGAGCAGTGGATTTTCGGAGGCTGCGCTGTATGCTAGATAGGTAGGAAGGAAGGGTGTCAATATTTTCCACCCGAGTTCTCCTTTTTTGTCAAGAGCCTGATATCCTATTTCCATCTCCACCTATTGTAGCCTTTCCATCACAACCAATACATACAAATGAACATTCCATGCACTTTACCGTATCGGATGCTCGCTTTTTATTCCTAACGATGCAGCAGCGCATATACCGTTTTTCGCTCTTTTTGCGTCGCTCTCTCTCCGAGTTTTCAACTCTGTACAAGTAGACCGTCTGTGGTCTTTCCTATTAAAGTCCATCAATAATCAATAAAAACATCTTGCGAAACAAAAGGTAAAACAAATCCATGAAGCATAAACAATAATAAGTAGTAATGTAGTGGTGGATTTGACTGAATCGCAATGTGAGCGGGTATATATGCTGTCCCCTTCTTTTCAGAATTCTGTTCTTCCATTCGAGGCCACACGCTTTTCGACGCTAAACTCCAAATGTACGTACGTCTTGGTTACCGTATGAACGCCTGGCAATGCAATGAGAAAGTTAACAAATGAAATAACTGAACGGTTCTCTGGCCCTTGAGGCTGTCGAAAGGCTTTTTGGAGTAAAACATAGTTTCCATGTCGCAGAGTGTTGGTTCGTGAAGGATAATGAGAAATGAACAAGTTGTCTCCGACACCTTGCGTGGTAACATGATGATCAGATATTTCGTCCGATCAAGACATTCAGTCGCGTTGCAATCACAACGCGACATCCAAGACAAGGCTGACATCCTGGACCTGAGAGCCAGCCAGGTCTTCAAGGACTGGTATTAAATCAAGCAATTCGTTGTCGTGTGCATCCGAGAACCATGAACTGATAGGTACAGCGTGTTGAGGATGGAAGATGTATGAGGTGGGTGAGTTGTCGATAATGATTGTCTCTTTCAGATCTCGTCCAACTTGAGAGAGGTCCTGGTTATGGTTAGCATTTTTCTACATCTTGTGTTTAGCATTTGCTTACCTTGACGTAGTTGCCCTGATGGTTGTAGCAGCTTTCGCGGAAAAGCCTGTGATGTACCACATGGTGAATATCAAGTTGATCAAGCAGTGGATCACCATATTTGGAAACTGAAGCTGTGAAGACCACAACTTCGTACAGTTCACCGACTCTCTTCATGAATTGGTCAACACCAGGCCTTTTGATGACATAGACGTTGTGGTACTGTCCTTCAATTTCGACCGGAATAGTAAAATCTGCTTGATTCAAGATCTTGAAACTGCTGTGGACTAACGTCTCGTCCAAATCCAATATCAGGCACTTGCGGCCCTTGAATTGGGATTGAACAGGCGGCAACAACCATTGTTGCTTTTCCGGTTCTGGTTCGGGCACAGGAGGGATGTCGGATGTCTGAGTCTGCTGTATACGCTTCTGAAGAGGTGGGGGCGGCGGTAGGACCACAGGTTTCACATCGTTTGGTTGTTCTGGTTCATCTAAACGATCCTGATCTTCTACAGGCGGTACTGCTGGAGCTTCGTTCATAATAACATCTCTTTCTTCGTCTCTCGGTGGAGGTGGAAATTCGAGTTGTGGTTTGGATTCGGATTGAGCAATCTCTGATTCAGGTATAGTCACAGCGTCATATATTAGAGAGGTTGTAGCTGCAGTTGGAGGACTGTTTCGGCGCTCGACATCGTCCTCTCGTGTGTCAGGACTTGGTGTAGTTGTGATGACAGGTATGGACACAGGTGATGGCACAGATGCCGCAGACCCTGATGGCTTTTCGTGCGATATTTCGTTTCTTGTAGTTTTTGGTCGCGATGATTCTTTCGGTTTCTCGGAGGTAGCAGGTATCTCCTCGGACACAGTCACTGGCTCCGCGATCTTCTCGTTATAAGTTGGTTCTGCGTTATTGGGCTTCTCTGTATTTATTGTTTCTGTAGGTTCATCTGGTACAACAGTCCTTTGTGGTTGTGAAGTGGGTTCGATCCTCCGCTGTTTGGCAGGCACATCAGGCTCCTCTGATTTATAGACGGCGGTATCGTCATCCCTACTGCAACAGTTCAAGAAAGAGAGAAAGCCGGATTTGGCCTTCTTTTGACTGCTCTGGCCATCATTTTGTGGGAGTGGAGGAGGAGGATCTCGCGCGTCTTGCGTTTTCGCGGCATGCCGGGCTGACCTTCTACTGCTTCTACTTCCCTGTCTGCTTCGACTGAGCAAACTTCTTTTTGAACCTCGTCGCGGACTCGGAGGTGGTTCCACTGATTCTCCGGGGTTCGGGGGTGGTACAGGTATAGACGAGCTGGGCTGCTGCGACGTGGATTTCGGTGCAATATTCACAGGCGTTTGCGACAGTTTTTCAGACGTATCTTGCGCGACATTTGAGCCTATAAACAATTTGGTCAGCAATGGCGATCACCGTTGGTCGAGGAGACACAACACTCAGCCACGTGCGCAAGTGCGAGGCGACAGTCATGGCAGAATGTTTACTCACCACTCATGTGGGGCGACACGGCCGAAGACAGCCGTAGCTATATATTCTGATGCTCTCGATGGCGTGTAGGCTGCCACACTGATTGATGCGCGATGAATCTGCGGTTCATCAAGTGTTTCAAAGTGGTCGAGAGTGTATGAAGGTGAAATCAGAGGAGCGGCCGGCGATCGAGTGGCTGAGGCACAATTAGGTGCTGGGAACCAGCTATTGATTGGTTCCAGGCGACCAGGGGCACAACTACGCTGATCGTGAGGCTGCGATGCGCTTATCTTTGAAGGAGGAAGCAGCGTTTGTGTAGAGCTTCGATAAGGTTGGACGACGTGCGGTGGCGGGTGCGGTCAATAAAGGAATGACAGTGAGACGTAATAGATGCGTAGTGACAGCAGTTGCTGATTACAGTATGGCACAGATGCAAGAGAGCCGGATATGGCAGAGAAAGATGATAGTAGACACGGTTACAACCAAGGCGGGTCAACGCGACGAATAATTGGCAAGCAACAAGTGTAAACAAGGCGGTAGTCTACTCGCAGACTTGAACTGCAATGGCTAAAATGGGCGATGGCAGAGCTTGGTTCCTGGAGAGAGAGAAGAGCAGTGCAGAGTGTGCGGCAGGTGTCGGGGCGGGAGAACGATAAGCTTGCAGCAACTTTGGCAAGCTCCACACAACGGGAAGCAGCGCATGGAAACCCTGTAAAATCGCTAAAGTATATCACTGGTCGAGCTCGCCCACGAAGCTCCCAGCCAGCATGCGCACCATTGAACTGGTCTGTTGGCTAGACCTTTTAGTGTGGGAAAGCCGAAATGAAGTGGGCAGTCCCACAGAGTCCTACAGAACGCCCAGTGGGCACCACTTTTCCCATTGGAGCGCTTACTGGCCCAGCAAGTTCACCAAAGCACATACCAAGTATTTCAGACCATCACAAATCAACATCTCTACAGTACAACCATTCGCCGTCAGATCACTGCCTTGTCCCATCCGGCATATTGTGTTGTCTTTGAACAGATGATGTGTATGAACCTGTGTATGACATGCGCAGGCTACGTATGAATACTGTATTTAGGATCGTGCTACATAACGTCTTCGAATGTTGCAAGATCAAGGTGGCTTTGCCGCTTGCATCACTAGTGTGATTTGAGTCTGAAGGTCCAAATGGTGTGTCTAGTCAATGTTATGGAGCAGATATGTCCGGTAATCTTGACTCAAAAGTCTTTCGCATACATTCGTAGCCTTTTACCAGGCCAGTTCTCTGGTTCAAAGTGACCTCGAATCCCATGTGGTTGATTGCACGGACTTTTCAGACCAGGGCCGCCGACGTTTAAAGGCTCCGTACACGGTGTCTCATGTGGAAAGCATGGCCTGGTCATCTCACGATATTTCCATCGCGTTTTGCAATGAACAATGGGTTCTGGTTGACACTCCTGTTGGAAGTGTGCTGAGGTAGCCATTTGATACATGTTGATACAGCCCTAAACACTAGGGATCTTGCCGTGCATGCATTAGGCCGTCAGGAACGCTCGTCCTTAGATGTCACATATCGGTCGCACACGACCTTAGTCCAAGGTCAACCGACAAGGCTAATGCTTCGGCAAGGTCAACCATGCTTCTCAAGCCGCCTTACGCGCACATGGAAATCTGACGGTTTCACAAACCAGAAGTTCTGGCACGACCACTCAACATTTGGATGTTGCAGCTCGAAATCGAAGTTTCGCACAACCTGTGGCACAAGCTTCGTCATCTCAAGGTACGAGATGTGCTTTCCAAGACACGTTCGAGATCCTAATCCAAACTGTCATGCGCTGTTAGTTTCTGAACTATCAGTACGAAGGACCAAAACTTACCGGCATATAGTGAGCTTCTAGAAACTTTAGCTTTTCACCTCCTTCACTTTCAGCCTCGATCCATCGTTCAGGACGAAACTCATGAGCGTCAGCTCCCCAGATGTCCGTGTTGAAATGGCTGACCCAAGCATTGATGCCGACTTCAGTGCCAGCAGGCAGATACTCTCCACTTATTTCCACGCCGCCTTCATTAATCGTCCTCCACAAGGGCAACCCTACTGCAGGATGCAGTCTCAAGCCTTCCTTGATACATGCTTGCAAATATGGCATATTTTGACTGGCCTTGAACGAGACGCGTTGGATTTCACATTCACCCTCATCCGTTCGGTTTTGAATCTCTTGCCTCAGCTTGGTCAAGGTCCTCGGCGCTGTGATCAGGTGATACAAGATGCCACTCAAGCTGACAGCAGTGGTGTCACTTCCAGCGATGATGTTGCTTAACCCCATGATGAAGCAGTGATAATCCGTTACTCCTTTCTTGTTATCTCTCTTCATGTCCAAGAGCTTATCCAGAAAGTCCTCCGGTGTGCCGTCCTCTTTCTCTTCGACACCTTTACCTTCGATATCCCATGCTTGCCGTTGTGCCTCTCTTGTCGCTTTGTTGTCGTTGGCAAACTTCATGAGAAGTTGACGGCCCGCGGCACCACTATTCGGCAACCTCTGAAGCAATCCATACAAATACGGATGCAACCAAGGATAGATCCCTACAAGCGTGGAGTACGACATATTCGCATCCAGCGCGGCGATGATGCCGCCAATATCCTCGCCCTTGTCCAAGAAACCGAAACGCCGACTATAGGTGATTGCGCCAATCACATCGAAAGCGTAACATTGAAACCAATGTCCCATATCCACAAACCTCTGAGAATCCGCCATCTCGGCCAACCTCTCTTGAAAAATAGCCGCACAATCATCCACGTACGTCTCATAACTAACCAAGGAAGTTAACGAATAAATGTTTTGAAACTTTTTTCGAGTCTCGTTGTGCCTCTGTATATCGCGGTCCGGAAACAACGTCCAGCGGTCAGGATCCGGATGCTTCCAGCCTTCATACCAGTCACTCTTCTTCATCTTACTACTGACGCCGTAAACCTGCTTGTCCGGTTCAATGATGCTGAACAGATTCGGCCCCAGACGTACAATAGGTGCATAGTACTGGCCATCCTTAGCATACTTGCGATGGAGAGCAACATGGTCTTTCTCGGCTTTGCCCGTCCAGACGGACCAGAAATACCTCAGGCGGGTGAAACGGGCCAGGAAGGGACCAGGAATGTGGCGAGCTGGGGACGATATAGCTAATATAATAGTGTAGATCAGGCGGAGAGATATAATAGTGAGAAAGAGGTACACAAACATGAAGGAATGCATCTTGCTGACGCTGGAAATTGGTGCTAGAGAGCTCAGCTTTCGTAGTCCTTTCCTTTTGTGACCCGCGAAAGAGTTAATCTTTTATGTCACCACCTCGAAGGTTCAAACAAGGTTGCCGAGTCTTGTGCCGACTCGGCTCTAGAATACAACCAGCAATTCCGTGCAACTCCGCGAAAAGGTAGCAAGACTATACCAAGACTTGGTTCAGCCAGCGATCTCGGGTCACAAGATGTATCAAGACTGTGGGTAAACCACTGGTGCATAAACGAGCGTGGTATGTGCACCTGCTTCGAAGGAGTGCAGGAGGAATACTCGGCATAGTTCCGCAGTCGTCTCGGCATGCCGAGATAGTCAAAAGTCGCGATGCGGAGGCTCGGGGGATAGATGGCACAGTGACCAACAGCTCATAATACACTCAACTATGTGTCCATGGATGTTGCGATAATCACATCTAGCCAGTTTGCTCATAATAATTCCGTTCGTGCAGACAGGTCGATGGGAGGCAATAAACATTGGAATTAACCGATGATGCTTCATGCCCGAGCCTGTCGTCTTCTCCGAAATAGAGAGTTCAATCTTGACTTGTGATTATTGGCATGTTGCTGTTACCGCAAAAGTACATGAATTCTTTTACCTCTGGTTCATTTCTTGCCATGCCAGTGTTGTACCTGATCCTTACTGCCCAGACGTATATGATGTCGAAGAGCACTTCATACCTGTGAGTGCTCATAGGTATTTGAGGGATGCCGTGTACAGATTGGCAGATTCCTCCTCCGCTTACCTTCCGCCCAGGTCATAAAGACTCGAGCCACCAACCCACTGCACAAGCTTGTCATGTAATAGTAACAACTTCAACAGCCACGAATGCGGCCATCTGCAGTGTACAAACGGAGCCTGAACGATGTCCATGTGAAAAAAAGTATGGGCCAATGGCGTCTCATCTATCAGCTCTGCGAAGCAAGGAGAGCGGCGGAGGGCACTGTTGATCGCGTGCTGTGCTTGGTTTGTGCCTGGCATGTCTGACGTCACAAGTTTGGTGGGATACCGCAGGTGACCAAATCAAAACATTGTAGCATCCAAATAGCTTGCTTCCACACAGGTCTTGAAGGACAGTTGGAACTACACATTCTTCATAAACTCTTCTCATCCAATCTCTCAATTGACGTTCACTCTCAGAATTTCTCTACGTCAATCACACCAGTCCATTCGTCCACCGACCATACCACAATGACTCGAGGAGAAGGTGCCGTGACGAAGGTCCACTACAAGGGACGAGAAGAAGACTTTATCGTTTTCGTAGACTCTGCGGAGGACCTTGAGAAATGGAAGGGCGATCGATCCATCCCTCTTGCCAATGTCGTCAATAGCTTCAAGATCTTCGTCACCCACAAGTATGGTGGAATCGACAAACTTAGGACAACAAGCATGATGCTGACAAGTGACTAGGCATGGTGCTCAGGGTCAAATGGATGGAGCCTCAAAAGCTACTCTCGAGAATGAGTTTGGTTCCAAGAACGACGAAGACGCCATAATCAAGATTCTTGAGAATGGTGATGTGCAGAATGTTGACGTATGGTTGCTACGATAACAGAATGCTGGGCTACTGCTAACATGTATCTTCTAGAACCCAGGCCGAGGCGGTGACCGAAATGATTCGCAAGGTGCGCGACAGGCACACTAGAAAGAAAACTGGTCAACTGCATATTAGCGAAATCGAGACATTGTGCGTACGCTAGGACGAAATGTCATGGGATTAAGCATGATCAAGAGGTCTTGCAATAAATGTACCAAGAGCAGAAGATAAAACACTGGCTTTCCAAGGCTAAGGAGCTCCTTTACGTAGGTGAATAAATCCTACTTGACCTTGCCAGTTTTGCACACATGGCACCAACAAGGAACATCTACGCCAACGATATTTGATGTGCTATGCTGACAATCAACCAAATTCTATGGATACTTGTCTGTTTAAGTCACGTTTCGTGACTATATCGCAAGGTTCATAGCAAAGAACCATTCATCCCTATGAACCACGGCTGGTACACCTCAACTATGTTAGTAGACGCTAACCAAAGATATTGTTCTCTTTCTTTCCCCATCAACTCTTCCCAACTGGCATCAGCCTCAACGTAGAGTAAACGAGCAGGACAAATGCGTACGTCCTCGAACACGAACTCGGTGCCATATCAGCTTCACATTCACAACCGTCAATAAAGGCTTCCGTTCACTGTGTTACTACCAATTCTAGGAGTTTCAGTAAATCCATGCAACATTCATCACATATCAGATACGTATCTAGGCGTACATCGCAATGTAACATGCAAACAGACATGACTCGAGGCCCTCATTCTCAGCCTCGCACTACCCTACCCTCACAACACACATCTCCCACTCCCATCCCCTCTCTCATCCCTCAAATAGCACGAATGAGCGACAAGGGAGAAACGACCAACTATCTAAAAATGCTCCTTCCAAAACTTAAACCTAACAAACTCATTCCCAGTCTCCTTGCACGCCGCCTTAATCTCCCTCGCCGCCGCACTCGGCCCACAAAAATACACCCCAACCTGCGCCTTAATCTGGTTAACGTGTAACTTCTCGTGTCCGAAATCTAGATAACTCTGATCCATAAGACCATCTCTCATCGCGCCGAACAGACGTTTGAAATCAGGACGGCCGAATTGCGTTTTCGTACGGAGTTCAGTCAGCGGATCGAGGTCGTAGCCTGCGGTGTTGAGGTAGATGTTTGCCGCGGTGTCGCTGTCGATTTTCTGCGTGAGGTACGTGTGTATGCGCAGGAATTCAGCGCTGTTAGTGGAATTCGCGGTCTCGGCGGACTGGGCTTCGAGAGAGGATAGCAGTGTTTGGAACCATTCGAACGATTCGATGGAGCGGGTGATCCAGATGAAGACTACGCGGCGGAGTTTCCGGGGCGGGTCGGGACCAGCGCGGATATGCCAGATTTGTTTGAGGACGGAGGCCCACGGTGTGACGCCAATTCCTGTGCCGATTAGCACGGCGACTTCGTTGTCGAAGATGTCTTCTGCGGGGGCGCCGTAGGGCCCGTCGATTTGAATCGCGGGCATTTCTTGGCCTTGTTGGAGCGCGATTTCGTAGATCCCGTTGGGGTCGAGGCCGTCGTATTCTTTGGCTTGAGAGGGGCCGCAGCCGAGCGCGTCGCCCATGGCTTTGGTGAAGTCGCCTACTTGGCGGATGTGGACGGAGATGTATGTTGTGAGGGTAGGGTAGTGCGAGACTGAGAATGAGGGCCTCGAGTCATGTCTGTTTGCATGTTACATTGCGATGTACGCCTAGATACGTATCTGATATGTGATGAATGTTGCATGGATT
>Ga0115842_100216_pt1 | contig 21638 bp, 8 predicted proteins | sample InSIn2SAF170_2_FD_83856 | JGI IMG/M metagenome (GOLD analysis project Ga0115842, IMG submission 83856)
GGAAGTGATCATGCCACGAGCAGAAGAGATGGGCGAAAAATCAATATACATAGCACCATTTGACCACCCTGATGTTTGGGCTGGAGCGGCCACCATGATCCCTGAAATCCATAAGCAGATGCCCAATGGCGAACAACCAGACGCTATTGTTTGTTCTGTGGGTGGTGGTGGTCTCTTTTCAGGCATTATGCAAGGACTCGAAGATGCAGACTGGCATCAAAGCGTTCGTGTTCTTGCTGTCGAGACGTTCGGAGCAGAATCGCTTGCACAGTCCGTGAGAAGAGGTGAACTTGTTACCTTGCCAGGCATAACCTCTGTTGCGACGTCACTGGGTGCCGTTCGCGTTGCAGAGCAAGCCTTCAAAGAGGCTCTGAAGCCCAATGTTGCAACGGTAGTCATTGAGGACGCAGAAGCATGTGCATCATCATGGCGATTCGCCGACGACGAGCGCATTTTGGTCGAACCTGCTTGTGGTGCAAGCATCGCCTTGGCATATGACGGCCGGTTAGAGAAGTATCTCAAAGGCTTCTCATCGGAGACTAAAGTTGTCATCATCGTCTGTGGCGGCAGCCGAATTAATCTCCAAATGATGGAGGATTACAAACACCGGTTCGGCGCCAGAGCCAAGGAGCTTGGGCTGACACGTTGCGCAGATGTGCCAAGTTCACATTCGACACAGTAGTGGAGACAAGGCCTATGAGACATTTCCCATTGCTCGCTATAAATGAAATGAATGCTGGGCGAACAATAAGCGCATGGTTGGACTACTGTGAAATCAGCTCAGTCGGGCAAGTGCTCACGTGCCTGAGTGATAGAATTTTTACACTTTTTGGTGAAGGTTATTTTCGATTCCTCCCGTAATTAGACAGTGACGGCGGCTGACAGTTGGCGTTGAAATCATGCTCGAAATTGTTGTTGCCACGTTGTCCATCGCAACCCGCATCTGTACAACTTCAGTATGTAGCTCACCTTTGCAATTCAGAAGCCCTGTCACTGGACCTGGCAACCGGCTCGTTCGGAATCTTCAGGAAACCTCTCGTGTCAAATTTTTCATTTCACAGTAAAAAGTCAAGGTCGTCAATTCCCCCGGACTTTTGCAGAATTCCGCCACAGGAGGGTTGTGCCGCCTCCAAGGGGTTCATGAGAGACCCAGTAAGCGAGAAATGTAAAACGAACCAGGGGCTTCACGGCCTTTTTGTTCAATTGCGGATCTCTGTGGCTGAACGTCCGGACCCCGGCTAGCCTCAACTCGCTATCATTTTTAGCTAATTTTAGATAATCTCAACCCTCTTAGCTCCTAATGCTAATTTCCACCCTCATAACCATGAGTAGTAAGCAAACTCAAGCAGCGTCTGCCCGTCAGGTTTCCAGGTTGTGTCACGTAGAGTACTTCCAACATACTCTCTGTTTGCGAATTATGAGAAAAAACCATTGGAGAGTAAGAATGACAGGCTTACAATTTACCAAGGAAATGTCAGCTTACTCAATCTACCCGAGAGCAAAGCACGACGATGAGCAGACGACTTTTCAACGTCCGTCATGACTACACCGGAAAAGGCAACCTGCGCTAAACATGCTCACACCTTTAGCCTGGTTCGTGTTTGACTTGACGGTAATCAAAGTTTATCCAATCCATGTTGATCTTTGATAGCGTGTCCGGAAAACTACACGACCTACAGTAGCATGGCCAAGCCCCTGTCATACGGCCCTCAACTTGCTCAGAGTCTACTTATTGTTGTGTCCTTCGTGATTCTCCCTCTTCTCTCTCCCTTCTCGTCCAGTCATCCTCCGTAGCAGCACTGTCCTGACTAATCTTCCAACATGGCTACCCTCAAACAAGAAGAGACCACCACCACTGAAAGGGGAACATCCCAAGTCTCGGATATCTCAACACCACCACCAGAGAAGAGTCTTGGCGTTCAACCAGTCGACCTTGAACGTCTCGGCGAAGAGCAAGGTTATGCCCTCGACGAAACAGTCCTCAAGCAACATCTCGGCCTCTCTCCAGATGCCGTTCTCAAGAAGTCTCCTAAAGGTGTGGTACTGATCCCGCAACCATCAGACGACCCTCGTGATCCCCTCAACTGGTCAGTATGGAAGAAACGATCCATCCTGATTATGCTTGCTCTCGCCTCCTTCACTTGCGACTACAGCGCTGCTACTGGTGCATCCGCTCTCCTCGCTCAAGCCGCACAATGGCACATCAGCCCTAATGTCGTCAACCACGCCACGGCTGGAAACACATTCATGCTTGGTATTGGTGGTCTCCTCACCGTATGGTTCTCCGCCTTCTTTGGCCGCTTGCCCGTGATATTTGCGTTCGGAATCCTCGGCTCTGCCACAGCTATTTGGTCTGCTGCTGCCCAAACCTTCGAATCGTACATGGCATCCCGCATTCTCAATGGCTTGTTCGTCGTCGCCGCGGCAGGTGGTGGTCTCATGTGGATCAACGACGTCTTCTTCTTCCACGAGCGTCCCCGCGTCATCAACCTCTGGTCCACCTTCATCATCCTCTCACCATTCCTAGGCCCTCAATTCATGGCCGCAGTCCTGCAAGTCGCAAGCTGGAGAGTCGGCATGTACCTCAACTTCGGCATTCTCACTCTCTCCCTCCTCACCATAATCGCGCTGGGCGAAGAAACATTCTACCCACGACACAAGAAGCCAATCGAAATTCCAGACATCTACTCCGCACCAAGATGGCAGCGCCTGCTCGGTATCCAACAGACCAAAACCCGCTACACAGGCAACACATTCATCGGCGCCGGCAGTCGAACAGCCATGACCGCAAGCCGAATCCCCGTCATCCTGATCTGTCTATTCTACTTCTTCGACTTCGGCTGGACAATCGGCAACAACACCACCATCTCCGTCATCCTAGTTCCAGCATACAAGCTAAATTACTACGGTCTTGCAGCCGTCTACGTAGCGCCCCTGATCGGCGGTCTCCTTAACCTGCCGGTGGGCTACTTCCTCTTCGACATCGTGGGCAAACTCTGGGCCAAACGACACAACGGCATCATCGAGCCCGAAGCACGTCTCATCCCGCTTTGGATCGTCCTCCCATTTAAAATTGTCGGGTACAACCTCATTGGCCTCACCATCTCCCGCCACTGGAACATCTACATCCTCTGCTTTGGCTGGGTAAGTTCTTCCCCTCTCCCTCCCTTCACTCCCCTTGCTCCCCAATCCAGCTCCGCTGACATCATGTGTGTCCAGGCAATGCACAACCTCACCACAATCCTCACAACAGCAGCCGTATCATCCTACCTCATCGACGCCTACCCCGAAGCATCCGGCGAAAGTGCAGCATGGCTCAACTTCGCGCGCACACTGGCCGGGTTTGTCGTCGGGTATATCCAATTGACGTGGGCTACGGCGGCGGGCGTGGAGAAGGAATATGGGATTCAGACGGCGATTATGGGGGTTGCATTTGTGGTCTTTGTCATTCCGCTTACGATACTCGGGGGACGGTTGAGGAAGGTGCAGGGACCACTTAAGTTCAAAACTAATTGAGCAGTGATTTAGAAAGTTGATATGTGAGGAGAGAAGAGGCTATTGTATGCTGTTGGTGTGTGAAGTGCGTGTGTGTGTGTGTGATGAGCAGTGGATTTTTGTTGCGAGTGTCTGCTCACATATGTGCCTTTTTATTATACCCCAGATATTGCGCATTATTTTACTATCTATGTACTACATAAGTACAGCCATGTCCCTACATGTACGCTGATGTGTGTATATCATGACATATCACGTTATGCTACAGTATGCTCTACTCGACACGAAACACACATCCCACAACGAAGCATGTCATATGTCATATCCAAAATCCCGTGCTAATACTGTATGCCGTGTGCTACGTACTCACCGGCTCACAGGCACCGTTAGCCTGCCCCCGTCTCACGCACGCGTACCGCGGAGGTCCGCTTCAGTCACACACAACGTCTGCTCTCCCAAGCACCTTTCTCGAACGATTGTCCAAGACGATGGTCCCGCAGCTACGTGTTTAGTTCACTGCGAGTTAAGCGCTGGTCTGGACATATCGGCAATATTCATTTCTTATTTACGTGCGTACGTATCAGTCCTACGTACTTCAGTATCTTGTTGCCTGTCAGTGGATATAGGGCTGGAATGAGGGTATGTATGGGTTGGAGTACGTAGTATGGATGTTATGATGTAACACGTGCATTGTGTTGCACTGTTCTTCTTGGTATAAAATTATGGCTGCGGGATTCCGTTACAATCAGCAATAGCACGTCTCAGGAGCAAATTTATACTATGTACGTACGTATGTCATCGAACTCGCGCAAGTACAGCCACAATCGCAAAATATATTTCAGAACGTAATCATATTACTGTAGACTGCCAACCTATAAATTCGTAGTAACAGTCATACTATTAGAATGCACCATCAACACCGGCCCCAACCCCTGCGTCAACACCTCCAAACTAGTAATATACCCCAAACTATCATCCTCACTTTTCCACGTACCCTCCGGTGGAGCAGGTAAAGTCGTGAAGATAACGGCTGTGTCTTCGCTGTTTTGGGATATGAGTTCGTTGAGGATGAGGTGTTGGGCGCGGTTCGGGACGTCGTTGAAGGAGAGGGGCATGGAGGCGGCGGATGGATAGCCTGATGCTGTTGATGCTGCCGGGGTTGATTTGTCGGGGCTGGTGTCTAGGTTGGTTCTGGCGTAGATGGAGCGTGTGTTGGGTGGGCTATCTGTGGTGAGGTTGTTGTTTGGGCTTGGTTTTGTTTTGTGTTTTGGGTGGGGTTGCTCTGCGAATACTATTGATGGGCCGTTGGCTTCTTCATTGGGTGGAGGATTGGGAGATGCTGTGAAGCTGGGTGATGAAGAATGTGATCTGTGACGTCGAGCTGGTGGTGGAGCCGGGGCTGAAGGACTGATGTTAGACAAGCTTTCAGTGCTGTCGTGTGCTCGAAGATGTCTGCGACCGCGGTCAGCTGCCGATGGTTCCACTATCTGGTTGAATTGGATTAAGTCTGCAACTTCGTCTACGCTGTCTCGTGGGAGAGCTTGCAGACTTGAGGCACCACTCCCACGATGGCTGCTTTTTCTGCTCGAGCGTTTGCTAGACTTCTTGCTGCTTTTCTTTGACGAAATTTTTCTGCTAGAAGACAATTTTGGAGTCTTTTGCCCTTCACTATCCAGGCGCTCTACCTCTGAATGCTCATCGTCATCTTCGTCATAGTCAAAGTCGTTGTTCTCTGATTCATCATCGAAATAATCGTTGTCCGAACCATCACTTGGTTCAAGATCGGAAGTATCACTTGCATGAAATGCATGGCTGCTAATCAAATCATCGTCAAGTCTGTGAGTCCGCATACTTGGAACCACACCCATACTAGAGAGATTTCCTAGAGATGACCTTCTGCGTGGCTGCTGTAGGATCTGGCGAAGTCCTGCATAACGCACGATTGATGGCTCGCGTCGATCATTAAAAGAAGGTAGCGGCCAGGGTGTGTCATCAGCGAAAGAAAATGCATCAGCCGCACTAATCTCACCTGACTGTACCTTGCCTCGAATCTGTCGTAGCTCTTTCCACCAATCCTCCTCTTCAAGTACTTGCTGGATTTGTGTTTCTGCCTCTTCATCAACATCTTCACCGTTGACAATTGCGTTGTAAGACTTGATTCGACCACATGCAAGATAGAACACCAGAACTTCAGCTTTGATACGTAAGTTCTCAAGTAAGGTCTCGACTCGTGCTCTCTCATCCTGGACATCTGATTCGTACTCGACGAAGACTGCGACGCGTAGTTTGTAAGTCTTCTTCCATGCAGGAACAGTATTCAGAATGCATCCAAGTTGCAGGATCAAGGTGTAAGTATCAAAGTTGGTCGTTGTCACAGTCGATTGTGTGTTGTCTTCTGGAGCAATAGTGGCAGACATTTGAATCGGCCACAGGTCAATATATTTCTTAGTAGTGCCATCTGCTTGGTTGGGAAGTTCAAGGTCAGAAAAGCCAGTTGCTACCGCAAGATTGATTCTCAGCTTGAGCACCAAGTCTTCCACTGTCAACACGTAGCTCTGCAGATCGGTCCTCTTTTCCACATACAACGTGTCTGTAGGTAGAGCTCCTTTGACCTGCCCATGACTCCGTCGCCTCTTCCGAATCGTCGAAGTTCGCTCCATCGGACGCTCAGGAATGTCGATCAGTGGCTGCTCTTGTCGGAATTGCTCAAGATTGAAGAAGCCCATCATCACAATATTAGGACGCATACCTCCAAGACCTGCGGAGAAAACTAAATTTCGAGCTCCCCATTCCATGGATGGTGCCACGATCACATTGATGAATGCTTTGATCTTGACAAGATCAATAAACTGAGTCCATGCTGCTCGTTGCTTTTTAGCTTCTGGCACAGAATCGCCAAAATTGTCGGTGACGATAACGTGTCCAAGGATGAAGAGACCACCTTTCTTGAGGCTATTGGCAAAGCTAATTAGCTTGTATCCTCTACGAGGGTCATTGACGAAAAGCAATATCTGTGGTCTCCAGTACTTGACTGATTCGGTCTTCAACCGGAGTAAATACTTGCGGACTTGGTGGTAGACAAGACCGGAGGTAACATCAGCACCCCAGGCCTTTGGAGGAGTTGTATAGTGAATGACCACGAATAAAGAGATTAGAATTGCGATTGATGCGGCTGCCGCGCTTCCGTCAACGAAAAACATGGTTGCGACACTGAGAACGGCACCGAATAGTGCGGTCCAAAGGTTGAAGAATCGAAAGGAAGGTCTGAAGTTGGGTGCCGAACTAGCTTTGAGAAGTAAACATGCAAGATGAAGAGCGAAATTCATCATGAGATAACTCATTGTGACCACCGATGCAATGCTGTTGATATCGAACAGGATGGTAATTTGTGCCACGATCCAGGTGAAGATAATAGCGTAGACTGGGTCATCGCTCTTCTTAGTCCCCTGACCGAAGACGCCAAGACCAGGAAATATCCCATCACGGGCAATTGCTTGCAATTGTTTCGCAGGACCAATGATACCCATGAGAACGGAAAAGGATGTTGTTGCAATCTCACCAAGAAGAATAAGCACACCGGACAGGTTGACATCCTGGATGACATTCACATTCTTGTAGAAGGTAAGCCTTGTAATGCTGGCAGCCATAGCAATAATCACTAAAGCGTAAGAAACGAATGTAAGGAGAATACCATAGAGCGTGCCGGAAGGGATCGATTTGCTGGGCGACTTTAAATCACCGGACATACTAGCTCCAGCGAAGATGCCGCCTGTAGCGGGGAACAAGATGCCAAACATGTCGGCCCATGTTTCCCGACCATTAATCTGACTGCCGGATGCGCCTTTGCTGAATCTCGGTAGCAGATTTTCTTTCAGAGTGTCTAAATTGAGACCAGTAAAATGGGTATATTGACTTCGATGGGCTGGCCTACGGAAAGGTCCAACTAGTGCAGCCGATAGAGGGATGCTGAAAGTAGCAACCAGGAGGATAAGAAGCAATGCGTTGCTAGCACGAGAGAAGAGTGCACTACCAGCCAGGCAGACCAAGACACAGAGAACAACAACACAAGTACTCCAGAGATATGGCCACCATCCCGTTTCGGGCAACCAATTCGCCCAAACCCCAGCATCGGTGCCGAAGTTGTAAATCAGACAATCGACAAGACCAACAGCGTTCATACCAGTATTGAGAACGAAGCCAATGTATGAGACAATACCAATGGAACCACCAAATTCTGGGCCGAGCGACCTTGAAATAAGGTAGTATGCACCTCCACCTCGGACAGTACCATTTGATGCTACCGCTGAGATAGAGAAGGTTGTGACGAGGTTGATAACGTATGCTGCGACAAGAAGACCCAACATGCCCAGAAGTCCTGTCTGACCTAGGATGAAACCGAAACGGATGAACATGAGGATTGACAGTACATTGAGACTGGTTGGGACAAAAACGCCGGAGAAGGTATTGAGCTTGTCTGGCTCAGGTGCTGAACTCGAGGTCTTTGCCGTGTTCATACCCGTGGTTATGGGATGCTTGCCGTCGACACCTGCCTCAATAGCACTAGCGATGGCGTTCTCGCCAGAAGACGATCCCTTAGAACGGGGGTCATACTGGCTCCTTTGTAAAACATCGGTCTCTGCATGTCGTATCGGGGCACCATGTCCATTGTTAGTTGGTGCAGAAGTATTGGTAGCGTCGCCTTGGACATCCTGGAGCCGTGACAACGATGAACGTCGCAGTAGTTCACCAGCATCATCAGTTGCAGTTCTGGTTAGGAAACTTGGTCTGCCTCTGGTGAGGGTGCCCCGGCCCGTCCCCCTACCTAAGCTTGGCCACTTCTTGACATTATGATCTGCCATACTTGCTGCGTATCAAAGTCATGCTTCACCGCATAAGCTCAATGCAAGGATTTTGGCCGGGCAGAAAGTTTTTAGGTCTTACTAAAACGCTAGTGCACATAATACCATGATTTCAACTGTGAAGTCCAACCTAATGTAAGCGCACGCTAAGTGATGAGTATGTCTGGCGTGCAGTGGTCGTTGTGATCGGAAGTCGAGGCTGTTTCGTGGAGACAGGTTATGATGTCTGTGGATTATCTTATACTGTAACCGGTCTTACACCTATCGATTTATGATGGTAGCAATTGATGACGCTAAAGATTGTCGATGAAGCAGCAGCCATGTTGATGTTGATGTCAAAATTCGATAAAAATCCAAGTCGTGCAGTGTCATCCAAAAATGACGAGGGGAAGGTGGCGCTGGAATGCCTGAGACATTCGCTTAGCTACCAGGTACCAGGTACTGTACCTACTCTAAGCCGACCGCCTAGACGTGCACAGTCAAAAGTTTTAGAGGCCGTTGCACACCGAAGCTTCGGGAGAATTCAATGTGGCCAATAACAACGCTTAGCATCTGTCACCCTTCGCATAGTCCACAATTCCCCAATGTTGCGTGGGGTCGCATGCTTCACTTTTTGTGAGAAGCAATGTGACCTCGAACAACCTCATGCTGCCTTTTCTTACACGTGTTATACATTCTTCATACCAGCTGATTGCGTTGCAGCCTATTTCCACGATACATAGTTCTCGCACTTTGCTGCAGTGAGGTCTACAAGCACCAGTTTCATCTTCTACCACGTTACATGCGCTAGGATTTCGATTAACAAGGGCTAACACCAACTACCATGTCAGCTCGTCCTCTTGATATTCGGCAGAGAGATGGCTCTATAAGCTCCGCCACACACAGATCACCATCTGCCTCTTTGTCCCAATCACGACCAAGGCATTCGTCCACTGCACGCTTGTCGTCTCTAGTAGCGGGTCAATCACCAGCAGCAGCACCAGATGCTCAATCTTCGAGCTCGAGAGGTCTCAAGTCCGACGGTCAGACCGACTTGGCATTGGGGAGCAGGAAATCTTCTGTAGTCACACCCGCCGAATCTGCCTTGTCTTCAGCACTCGCCGGCAGTACTCCAGCACCACCTTTATTAGCTGCTGGCTCTTCTCCCCAGCCTCGAGAATCAAATACGAGCGATCGGATCACAAGAACCAACTATGGCTCGATGGATACAAGACAGATGGAAGGAAGCTCTGCTCCTGTGGAGGATCCGGAGATCATCAAGAGACATCTTGTGCAGCCGGAACGTCCGGGTGTTCGCTTCGGAAGTCCACTGCGAACATTGCCAGCCGATGGCTCAACTTCGGACGAATTCTCGAGCTTGCAGCTACAAGGAGGAGATATGACACGTCAAGTCTACCGGTGGGCTGAGAATGCCGAAGGCAGTCTGCGAGGTCAATACAAGCGCAGCCAAAGTTTCCACGTCAACCGCCCACATCCTGAGAATGAGACTCTGGACATCAACAGCATAAGACAGCCTGGCGGCTTTCGGAGAAACTATCTCAGACGTGCTGCTGGGAGTCCTCCACCGTCAGACCGCCCTCAACGTCGCGGTAGTGTTGAGCAAGCTACGGACCGGGCTGCGCCCCGGCTCTTCACCAACAGCTTCCTAGAGTTCCTCACTTTGTACGGTCACTTTGCTGGTGAGGATCTTGAAGAGGATGATGAGGTGCTCGAGGAAGACGAATATTTCTCCTCTGGTGCCGAATTTGGTCATGACGAGGATGGTGATGACGACGGCTACTACGCAGAAGATAGTGGCTTGTTGACACCTGGTGGTAAGCGAAGACGAAAACCCAAAGAAAGGATTGTAACCGGCACCCACAGCTCCTTCAATGCTGCCATGCTGCTGTTGAAGTCTTTCGTGGGTACAGGTGTCCTTTTCCTGCCGCGAGCCTTTTTGAATGGAGGCATGCTGTTCTCATCTCTAGTGATTATCGCGATTGCCGCTCTCTGCTACTACTGCTGTATCCTCCTCATTCATACACGACAGAAGGTTGACGGATCATTCGGTGACATGGGTGGCATCCTCTATGGCAAGTGGATGCGGAGGGCTATTCTTGCCTCCCTTGTACTCAGTCAGATGGGTTTTGTGTCAGCATACATCGTTTTCACCTCGGAAAACCTACAAGCCTTTGTACTGGCTGTCAGCAAGTGCAAATCCTTTATTGACATTAAAATTATGGTCATGATACAACTCATTGTCTTCCTACCGTTGAGCTTGATCCGAGATATTGGTAAGCTCGGCTTTACAGCTCTTGTTGCGGATGCCTTCATCTTATTGGGTCTACTCTATTTGTATTACTACGACATCTTTACCATCGTGCAGAACCACGGGATTGCAGACATCAAATTGTTCAACTCCTCTTGGCCCTTGTTCATGGGAACGGCCATCTTCACTTTCGAAGGCGTGGGGCTTATTATTCCCATTCAAGAGTCGATGAAGCATCCCGAGAAGTTTCCGAGAGTCCTTGGCACCGTCATATTCATGATCACAGTCCTCATGGTTTCAATAGGAGTCCTCTCGTACGCAGCGTATGGCTCACATACAAGAACGGTGGTCATCTTGAATCTACCTCAGGATAGCAAGTTTGTCAACGCCATACAATTCCTGTACTCATTGGCAATTCTTTTGTCTACGCCTTTACAACTATTCCCAGCCATTCGTATCCTTGAGAACGAACTGTTCACGAGAAGTGGCAAGTACAATCCTTATATCAAGTGGCAAAAGAACGTATTCAGATTCTTTTTGGTTGTTGTCTGTGCACTGGTTGCATGGGGTGGTGCAGGCGATTTGGACAAGTTCGTTTCATTGGTCGGTGCATTTGCTTGCGTTCCCTTGGTATACATCTATCCCCCGTTGTTGCATTTGAAAGCGGTTTCTAGAACGACATGGCAGAGAGCAGCGGACTATGGTGTGTGCGTGTTGGGAGTCGTCGGGTGTGCATACACCACAGCTTTGACGATTCAACAATGGGCGGGACCTTCCCAAGCGAAGGCACCAGGATATTGTGATATCTAGCTAGTAGATAGCAAGAAGTCATGACAGCTATCACCCAGCGGAACCTGATCTGAAGTATGATGATAGTGCGCTTCGCTACTCGATAGCAGATCTCATTGCTTCATCTTAAATCGAAGCGTCTGCACATCTATTCGTATTCGTCCTATTGTGCTACTGAGGGTGCTTTCCGATACTGCTGCCAACAAGGATATGCACGTGCCCCTGAACTCTATCCGGCTCCGTATTAGGGATATGCAAAAGTACGTCACTGCGAATCCCAGGGCTCCCCGGCCCCCTAAGGTTTTCCGCCGCGCAGCCAGGATGGATGGATCAATTCCAGCACGAAGGAGGAAGCAGTAGTTCCTCTCTCGTTGGATTTGTGCGCTTTTCATTTCATTCTTTTCAGATCTCAGTGTCTGCTTGTGCTTCCTACTGTGCTTTGGCAAGCTAGTCATTCTTTGGTAATCGCTTCTCAATTGTATTTCTACCTATTGGATTATATGCATTACTTAGGATAGGACTAGATCAACATTGCTGGTTCAATGTGTGTTCGAAAGTGCTAAAGCACCACCTGTCTCATATCATTCGGGGAACAGTGATCAGTGAACATGTCCAAGAAGTCTTTCCGACCCTCCCTTCCGACCATCAAATCCTCCTTCTACGGCCATGCCGAAACCCATTCAAGCATAAGAGATAGACTGGGTGATATTTTGGGATCGGAAACGAACCAACTTCCAATGTACAAAGACAAACCAAACAATCCTACAGACAGGCGGAAAAACCAGGGCAACAAGATTGGGGCCGTCATACTCGCCGTTATTGGCCTCCTATGGCTCACAGGAATCCTGAAAGTGCCCGGCATGAACGGTCTCCCTGGTAGCTGGTCACCTGTTTCACATGATACCAGATCATGGGCTGGTCGAAAGGAGATTGTGAAGCAGACATTCGTCACGTCTTGGGACTACTATGCCGAGCACGCTTGGGGGATGGATGAATTCCATCCCGTTTCGCAAAATAGAAAGAATATGGGTTGTAAGGACTCGTACAAGTATCTCGGTACTTCTACTCCATGCCCACCAACCGGTTGGATTATCGTCGACGCGCTCGACACCGCCATAATCATGAACCTGACCTCTCGTGTGGTCAAAGCACGGGAATGGATTGCGACAAGCCTAGACTTTAGCAAGGTGGACAGTGATATGAGCACTTTCGAAACGACAATTCGTGTGTTGGGAGGGTTGTTAAGTGCTCATTATCTCAGCACAAGCTTCCCCGACCTGGCACCTCTTCCGGACGATGATGTTGGAGCCAAAGGTGAAGACCTATATATCGAGAAAGCTGTGGATCTTGCAGATAGGTTGCTTGGTGCTTATGATACCGCTACTGGTATCCCCCTCTCCTCATGTATTCTGAACACCTCCGTTGGTGTTGGTGATAACGGAAACGCTGGTGCAGCCTCAACGGCAGAGGCTACAACATTGCAGCTCGAGATGAAGTATGTCGCTAAGTTGACTGGCGAGCCATTATACTGGGAAAGAGCCGAGCGAGTTATGGAGGCGGTCGATGCACCACGACACGCGGGTAACATTCTTCCGATTTTCATCGATCCAGTTACTGGCGCGTTTAGAGGTGAGAACATCCGCGTTGGCAGTCGAGGGGATTCATACTACGAATATCTGATTAAGCAGTACTTACAAACTGGACTGAGAGAACCAATATACCTTGACATGTGGGACGAGTCGATCGAAGGCATCAAGAAACACTTGATAACCTGGTCTAAACACAGCAACCTCACCATTCTCGGGGAAAGGCAAAGCGGCTTGAATGGCGAACTTACAGGCAAGATGGACCATCTAGTTTGTTTCTTGCCAGGCACAATCGCTCTGGCACTAACCCGTGGTGCCACACTGGAAGAGGCCAGAAAATCTCCAACACGGGGTAAGAAGCAAGAGCAAGATTTTATCTTGGCTGAGGAACTGATGAAAACGTGCTGGGGAATGTACCTTGTCACCCCTACTCGTCTGGCACCCGAGATCACATACTTCCACATGGACAACCCGCCTAGAAGTTGGAATATGTCTGATCCTGATTGGGATATGCCGCGCTCCGTCGAGTTCGACGACGACCCAGAAGCACTGTGGCGACAGGACTATGACATTCACGTGAACGATGTTCACAATTTACAACGACCTGAAACAGTTGAATCACTATTCTACATGTGGCGTATAACGGGAGATATTAAATATCGGGAGTGGGGTTGGCTGATGTTTCAGTCGTTTCTTGAACACACGGCAGTTTATGATGACCACGGAAAGGTTTTGGGTTATTCAAGCATAGCGTCGATTAATAATGTGGCGTCTGCCGATGGCAACAACAGGCTCGTTGCGGGCAGTAAGACCGCAAAAAGGGATAATATGGAAGGATTCTGGCTTGCCGAAACACTCAAATATATGTATATGCTATTTGATGATGAAATCAGCGATTGGAATAATTTGGAGAAGGTTGTATTCAACACAGAGGCGCACATCTTACCACGCTTTGATATTGGATCAGAAGGAAAAGTGTGGAAAACGGGCTGGACGAGGAAGGAACGCCCGGTACCGTGAGCCTGCTCCAAGAGGGGTTATTTTCTCTCCGATGGTAGGTGGGGTTCGGAAGGAAGAGCTGAAACGGGAGTGTCTCAATGAAACAAAATAACGATCAAGTTCGACGACTTCAAACTCACCTCAGCTCCGATACCCAGCATGAACAAGTCACCTGTTTAATATGCACTTCATGATTGAGGTTGTAAGTGAACAACACCCTCACTTAGCATCCTTCGCACCACAAGTCAGCTGAAAGTTCTCTGAAAGGGCTGGCTACCTCTCCACTTCGTGACATGCTAACACAGATGAATCAAATTGATCTATACCCACCCTCGCCCATTAACAACCAGTTCTTCCTTCGAAGATCCCTCTTCCTCGTAACCACATCAATGGCGTGCAAAACGATGAAAAAGACAGGCCTCCGAGGCGCTGATCGTGAGAGCATGTAGATTATGCAAAACATCTGCTGGACAAGTCAGTGGGAGAGAGGTGGGCAAGGACTTTTCTTTCCAATCGTGGTTGCCACTCTATGAAGGTGTGTGAGAAGAGAGTAGGTATGATGAAAGTAAGTGTGAAGCCAGCTCTAACACCTCTGTTCTGACCACGGCCGAGGCGAGTCAAGAACGAGGGTGCCAAAGGGTGCAAGAGGCATGAAGGTATGTGCTGGTATCATTGGTATACTTAACTTCGTGACAGGATCTGTTCACCGAGGTCAGAAGAATGGTGACAAGACGTGGATATGGTGACAACGAACATACCTCATCCTTCTCCTCGACAGCACATCTCTTTCTTACTCTTGTCGGTTCAAGTCCGCAGTATTGATCGATCGACACCAGATCAACCATGACGCCCAACAACATCATCCGCATATTGAGCCTTCACAAACACACACTCAGCTCAGATGGGCAGTAACACAAGATCTCAGCAAAAGCGGAGCTCGATTGCAATACTGTTTTCATCGATCGGGAGCCCGCCGGCGCGATGAAGCATTAGAAAGAACCGGACAAGTCACAAGGGACTAATCTCCATTGATCGAGCGCAGCACAACATCTTCCTCCCCATCACCTACCTACCGCAAGCAGTAGGTCATCGGTTCTTCTGGGTTGTGAATGGACTCGAGGTCGGAAGTTGTGTGTTCAATGCGCAAGCTACGCTTTGTTGAAAAGCGAATGCACAACCGAGAATTGACCCGTTGTGTTTTTCTTTTGCGAGCCTATCCCAACGAACAGAACAGAGCTGCTTTACAAGTCCGAAGACCCGTCGCTGTTTCCACCCATATTTGAAAGGTTTATCTACGTCACTGACATACGTGGGAGAGGTCAGAGGTAGGACCCGCCGCAGAGTGACATCAAGCCACCACCACATCAACCGAACTCCTGGTCTTACCCAAAGGGCTTCAACACAAAGAGCTCTCGTCGCCTGGGACGGCACGCGCAATCCACGATAATCTGAAAAGAGCGTTTAATGTGACCTTCCTCATGCTGTCTCAAGAGACCCCGCAGACTAAACTAGGTAGTTCAATTGCGGAGTCGGCCAGACTCTCTATGAAGCCACAGGTCGACATATTATATGAAAATGATGTGTTGATATGTTTCTGGCAAATTGGGGATAGGTGCAGAGCTTCGATGATCTTTAAACGTTGACCACAGCATTGGCAAGCCAAGGCGGGACGCGAGGACATGAAGATGCATGTGTGAATTAACGGGTTAGCTTCGTCGCCTGTCGTGACTTAGCGCACCGGCTCGGCTGCCCTTGACTCGCGTCTGGTAAAGTGATTGTTGTGGTGATTGGTGAAGGTTAGTGTTGGCGATGGTGTCGTTGGTGTTTCCTTGCAGTGCAAGGATGGCGTTGTCGATTATTCGTTCGATCGTTCGATCGTTCGCGAGGCAGGGAGGCAGGAAGTGAAGGATCTATGCACGCGATTGGTAAAGTTATGACGAAACACGAGCAAGTGGGAGTGCAAGACAAAGACGAATAATTCTTTCCGAACGTGCGCAGAATGAGAGGACTGACTAGTCAAAAGCGGACACAACTTACTAGGTACAACACAAACATTGGAAGAAGGTACACATGAACAGACAACCTGTACAACAAATGAAGAAAAATTGTTTTCGAGCGTCCCAAAAATCATAACATGCAGCGCAAAAGTGGACGACAACAAAGCAAAATACCCCAGGGGATCTGCCAAGTGTTCCGCTCCGATCAACCTGGCCTGCAGCCATCTGATGAACTACCTTAGGTACCTGGATGGGCAACCGCGCCGTTTGCCATGTTGTCCATGTTTACGCGTGGAAATGTTGATGGCCACACTGGCAGGAGAGTGAAACACGCGTTGAGAAGCACAACTTCCAAATACTCGAGCAAAGCAAATCATGATCAAAGTGACCATTCACCCGTCTCAACATATATTCCCTGCTTATCAATTTCAAGAGCTTAGAAATATTGCGAGGAAGTATATTGCACCATCGACAGGACACGAAGGATCTCGATGCATGAAAGCACAACGTTGATCATTCCGGTCATTCTCGTCGCTGACACAGTGAAACGAAATGAAACGAAGCGAACCCCTTCGCTTTTCTTCTTGCGATGAAAAGCCTGCCTGCTCGCCCACACTCTTACTCATAGGAACAATACCATCCAGCCCGATCAGCCTTTCCAGCAAATACCCATAAGAAACAAGAACCTACCCAACCCAGCCAAAGCACAACCAAAAAAAAGTTCCAGACCACCCTGAAGCTCACAGCTACGAGATACACATACACACCTTGCCTACCTGTACCTTCCTACCTACTCTGTCATAACAGCACACACCGATATTCAGGGAAGATCGCCATAGCACCATGCAAATTTCGTGCCAGTTCGATAGACTTGTGATCCCAGCCTTGTTTAAGATAGCATCATATCGTAGCATCTATCGAAGATGGAGTTCTACAGCAGGTTTCCGGCTATGCATCTGCATCATACGCACACATACACTGTATACTATGTATGTGGCTACACTGTATATCATGTATCATGTATGATCTATTCGAACTTACAGTCCGCGCCTTGTAGCTTCATGCGATACGATAGCATACTATACACCCACCATAGCATACAATAGCATACCATACAACACTCCCGTCAGGATTAGGTAGGAGTACAGTACCTGGCGTCTACCAACACACTAAAGCAGGCAAACACCTACGACACAGGTCTACAAATAGCACTATAGTGTACTACACATGTACATATGGTCAAGCCTTGATCTAGTGGGAGAGGGCGTTCGAAACCACCTGCGATCTCAGGAGGTTGAACAGATCAGATCGATCACGGACACCACTGTGAACTAACCATGGGTGTTGTATTTTTGCAGTGGATGCTAGGTAGGTCTAGGTAGATTTTCTGAGGGCGGGCTGTTGTACATACTGAGGGTGGCTGGAAACGGTTGCTTGATGCTTGAATGATTGATCAGGGTGGAAGAGGGAGAGGAGTTCCATTGGAATGGCTATTGCCGCCGACTGGACACGGTATTTTATGCCGCGAAGATATACTATAGTACAATCTATCTGGTGAGTATATTAAGTACCTATGTAGTCATCTATGTATAGCACCACATCTAATCCGAGAGTCTTTGGCCACCACAGGTCGAGCTATCTCGACTCTTCCCAATCGCTCAGCAGTCGCGTCTCCTCTCTTCAGCTGCCTCGGCCCTTAAGTACCGTCCAATCTCACTGCCTGGTTCAATCGCACTGCTTCCTGCTGCCAAGTCAACGAGTCCCCTACTGGGACCAGATCCGGTCTTGCTTTTCTTGTTATGTGCATTTCCGAACAGACACTCCCACAGATCTTCCTTGTCAACTAACTCTCCACCCGTCTTACCAGCAGCGAACATCTTGCTCAAGTCTACAGCCTGCAGCTCCTTCGCATTAGCGGCCTCGATTTCATTCTCGCGTTTTCGGTTGCCTGGATCGGGCGTCACCGCTCGGCTGGTAGATCTTGAGACATCGCGTGTTTGGCTGTCCATGTGTGCAAGCCTTCGCTTGACGCTTATGTCGTAGATCGCTTCCTCGACTGTATCGTTGATGAGGTACATCCATACTGTTGTCTCTCTGAGCTGTCCAATTCGATGTACTCGCGCAATGGCTTGCAATTCAATAGCCGTGTTGATCAGTGGTTCGCAGAGGATGACATGACTTGCACACACGAGGTTCAGGCCTGCGGCGTGTGCTTTGGCATGCAGAAGGAAACATTCGTTGGCTGGATTGGATTTGAACTCGACAATACCTTCCTTGTCATCGAACTTCGAATGTATGATTTGATTTTGCTGGAGAGAACGGGATATCACATCTAGGAAATCGCGATATTGAGAGAAGACAATCGCTTTTGAGCCTGGATCGCGTTGGCGGAGGTAAATAATGTGGCGTACTAGGGTGTCGACCTTCGAGCCGTATGAACCGCCACGAATATCAATAAACTTGATATCTTCTAGCATTGAAGGAGGTATACTAGTGTAAATTGAGTTCCCTTGAGATGAGGTTGACTTGACCAGACTCTCGGAGGAGTTCTCCATTGAATTCAACTGCTTGCTGGACTCGACAGCCCTGTAAGTCACATCGTAAAAGTCAGTAAGTTGAAGCTTTCGCTTACAAACTGGGCAGTTTCGATGCTCAGACCACCACATTGTAATGCATTCTTTGCAGAACTGGTGGCCGCAAACTGTGAGTGTCCCTATTTGAAACTCGAACTGGCAGATCGTACATATCTTAGCACTGTCTTCGACTTCTGATTCATGTTTCAGATGCAAAAGATATCTCTTCTTGGACTGTGCCATAGACAGCTTCTTGACAGCAGCCTCCTCGTCATGATAAATGCGCGCTATCCACTGCTGGTCGACCGGTTTTCCTATTTGTTCTTCTGCGCCAATTGGAACGACCATGTCAGAAATCTTTTGCAGAGCACGGTAGTAGTCGAGTCGTGCGTTCATGCTGTCGCGGAACTGGCCAACTTCTTGTTCCAAGGCAGAGATCGATTTCGTCTGCGAGGATTGAAGCTTCTGCACGTGCTGTAATAGCTTGTTGACTATGACCAACTCCGCTCTGGCTCGCTCACTAGACCCTTCTTGCCACTCTAACGAAGTGATTAGAGATCTAATCTCCGTCACAAGCCCTCTGAGGGACCCTTGTTGTGCTGTATCGATCCGGACCTTCTCCCGTTCAGCTAGCAATTTGATCATCAGTTCGGGAGCTGGTCCTTTGCCTTCTTTGGCGTCCTTCAAGAATTGCTTCGTCTCCTGTCTTGTTAAGAGGCTTTCTTGGCCTGTGATGGCATCATTACGATCGGCGAATAGTGCTCGAAGCATCTCCATCATAACATACATTTCATCCTGATGTTTTGTTGAATCTTCGTATTCTTCTCCCGTCAGTTCCACGCCTTCTTCTTCATCCACGAGCATGCGACAAAGCATGTCAATCATCTTCGCTCGTGTCTCTTGAAAGTATGTTGCTTGCTCGTTCATTGCTTTGCAATAGTGATAAAGCTTGTCGAATACCTTGCGACTTTCAATCCCACCAAAGTCGATATCGGAGTCCTCAAGACTCGGGATACTAGCAAGAGTGCCAGTATCCCTCTTCACTCGAATAGCTTTGATTCGTCTGTCTGCTTTTCGATACACCTCCGCCAATAGCTCCGCTCGGATCTTTTTTGCTTGCTCGTAGGATTCAGTCTCGGTCTTCTCGAGTTCTGCTATCCTTGCTTTGATCTCAGCTTCTTGTGCTGCATCGAAGTTTGCTGTGTGGTGCCCGACAGGTTTAAAGCTCACTAAGCTTTCACTCAGTGTGCTAGGTTCAGGTTGTTGATGTTCCAGAGCTGGTACAACCTCTTTGGTCTCCCGAGGTTGCTGTAGTTCGAGAAGTGTCAGTTCTTCTCGCTCTTTCAACTGATAGTAAGTATTTCCGATGAAGAATATACATAAATGTTGTACTTCGAGAGCTGATCGAAGACGTTGTCTTGCAGTCGTCAGAGAGGTTTCAGCATCAACCTCGTCGTCCGTTTCCACCTCAGTACCCGCTTCGGTGCCTCGGCATTTGTGTGTTAGTGGCTACCTAGGAAATTCAACTCCAATAATAACCGTAGTGGCGGCTGATAGATTCGGGGTTAACCTGGAGAGCTCATCGGGGGTTTGATCTGAGCTTTCTCCGTGCTCGCTGCCAGCCACATGCATATGGTGGAAACATGTCAGAAATCGGTTCCAAGCAAGGTTGAAGCCGAGAAAAAACTTATCGCCGCCGGTCTTTGCGCAGAATGTGGTGATCACCATCCTCGCACTTTGCCATCGCCGACATACCCGTGCTGCGTGTTCCATTTTTGTGTATCTGAGACCATTTTAGCTAGAAACGTTGAGGCCACGCACACTGCTGCTTCCGGATTGGATGGACTATTGATGCTTTTCCCCTACATCTTGACACAAACATTCTGACAACAACGAGACAAATCATCAGTTGAGAAAAGGACGGCTGGTTGCATTAGTTCAAGCTCAATCTAGGTTGGACGCCCACTCTAGACGCACCTAAAACCGGGATTTAGTGGGTTAAAAATGCGCTACGGTCGCCTGGCTCCTGGGACTAGGGTTGTCCGGCCAATCCGCATGAAAGACGATCTCACTCGACAGTGATATGTGATCTAGAAGTGAAATTTCATAAGAAGTCCGCGTTCCCAGCCAGCGTGCTTCATCGAGTTCTTTCCTTTCAGCAACCGTAATACATCGTTGACACTCATCTGTGACACGCGACGACGTTCAGCTACCATACAACAAAAGGTAAGTCATTCCTCTTTCCAGAATGGTAGACGTCTTTTGGTGTTCCACAATTCCTTCTCTCAAAGACTGTCGTCTACTGCACAGTGGCCACTGCCCCAATTATTTTCATCCACTGCAGTTGCCACAGGTCGCAGCTTGAGTATTTCAACCCGCTGTGAGGCCGTCTCTGCATCTCTACCGAAAACCGTTCTGCAGTTCTTACCACATCTTTGGTTGTATAACAGCTAACATCAGTTCCACTGCAGCTACACCATCCTCTCCTCAATAAAACTTCTCACCATCACAATGTTCTCCAAAGTCGTTCTCGTTGCAACTGCCCTCACGGCTTTTGTCAACGCTCAAAGCCAACTCACCTCCAGTGCTGCTTCAGTTGCGCCGTCCAGTACACAGTCTCAGGCCATGCCAGCTGCTGCAACCGCAGGATTCAATCTCAACAACGTCTCCTCCACCGATCGATGTGAGTGAAAAACTTCCAGCGCGAAGATGAAGAATGAGCCTTGCTAACAACGCTGTATAGTTTCGTGGTGTCTGGCTCAGCGAAACACTTGCCCGTTTATCTGCGGTGGCTCTGCATCTCAGAATGACTGCGATAGCGTACGTACATATCTTTCTTATGTGTTCCTGTTGAGTGAGAGGCTGACTTCGTGGACAGACATCACTTGTGTACAACTGTGTCTGCCCTAATGGAACTGTGCCCGATTGCAGCCCTTTCATCCAGACGATTCCCTTCTTCGAATGCCAGGCTAACTATGGCCAATGCGTTGCCGCACACCCCAACGATGCTGTAGCCCAAGGCACCTGCACAACAAACATGAAGTGTGGTACTCGAAACGCCACCGCCGAGGTGGTTGCAAAGTCTGGTTCGT
>Ga0115842_100217_pt1 | contig 21620 bp, 18 predicted proteins | sample InSIn2SAF170_2_FD_83856 | JGI IMG/M metagenome (GOLD analysis project Ga0115842, IMG submission 83856)
AAGAATCCCTCCACAATAGGATTGCCCGTATAAGGTAATGGGTGGGCTCAGGAGGCATATCTGACCACTGACCAATTTATTTGGAGATCTCTGACATCTACAAAAAAATCAAAAGCCCCTTCAAATTTAACGCCTCCTGGTTAAAGGACCCCTCCTACATTCAGATGGTAACAGAGTACTGGCAGAGAAACCCCATCAGAAAGGACGAAAATTTCACTGAAGGTTTCATCAGGAAATTAACAAAGCTCAAAAGGATTTCAAAGCTATGGGCACATCAGAAGAGACTCCGGGATGATCATATTTTTAGGGAAGCGGAAAAGATCTTAGCATCATATGAAGACGAGGCAGGAGGCATCTTTCCTACACAGGAATGGATGTAAAAACAAAAGATGTGGAAGTAGTAGACATGCCTAGTGTATCGTCGCCCGCCGGAACAGTGTCTTTTGATGTGGGGGCAGGCGATGAGCGGGTGGGATGCTCCGTTGAGATGCCAGGAGGGTTTTGAGGAGCGTCAACGACCTGCTCAGGAGATTCCAAGGGCTCCGCAGACGGGCGTTGTGCTGGAGGAGGGGTGGATTGATCCGGTACCACGTCCTGTGCACGTTCGAGCCCTTTTCGGAGAAGAGGGCAATCCCGGTAAAGATGCCCGACTTTGTGACACCTACGTCATCTGTATGGAATCCCTTCATAGTCTATACTCTATATCCTAGTAGAGTCCCTCCATTGTATAGTGATATATTCCTGTAAACCTCCCCTGGTGTCCAGATAGACGAGTATCCGCACATATGCCATCATGCCGGTGTGCAGATACAATTTTTCGTAGTCCATAAAGACGCCAATAGCGTTTCCAATTCTCCGAAATATATCTTCAGACCAGAATTGCAGGGGGAGGTCGGGAAGCCTGATCCATACAGGTCCTATTCCTATCTATTCAGTAGCCGGGTCGAACATAGGGGTCCATCATTTAAGGAGGACCGGGGCATGTTCGAAGTGCCAAAATGAGGAAAGGACCCAATTTGTGTGATTGGCACGAGCGAAACGCAATGCGAACCATCCCCTCACAAAGGTTTGCACAAAGGGGATGTCTACCAGGTGATGGCCCCAGACTTCAGAAGCCAAGGCTTTCAGGCGTGCTGCCGAGTAATTCCTGCCTCTAATGCGACCCACAAGGACTCAGTCTGCAAAATCCATAATTTCACCCCACTGGATGTCCTCCTCAAGTCTGAGAAAAATATCCTCCTCCCTGAATTTGAAGCATCGGTACTTCTTTTTGGGACCAGAACGCGGCGGGGGATGTGCGAAGGGATTCGATGTCAGGTCGGAGCCGATGCCAGGTGGGGGGTGAGAACTAGATACAGGGGGGCTGGAACTAAAACCAGTGGAGGAAGATGGGCTGGAGAGGGGAGGGATGTCTATAAAACTACTGGAGGAAGCGCCGGCGGCAGGGGGGGCAGATAAAGGGAGAGCAGAAGGCGGATTTGCAGCTGAGGACCAGGGTAACGAGGCAGGATGAGGAGAGGAACTAGGGTTAGGGTTAATACAGCGTGCCACAAAACCCACAGTGGCCGGAGAGTGAGGAGGCGTAGTCAAAGCCGGCCAGGTAGGGGGAATATCCGGGGGAATTACGGGCAAATGTCGCAGAGACATACCGGCAGAGAAGGCAACCAGATTTTCTGGGAGATCTGAGTGGAACATACCTTGTGATGTGGAAAGGGGCGTACGCCATATGGAGACACCTTCCAGTGGGTCTGCGGAATAGTTGACAGCTTCCTGGTCCTCCATGATGCCAGCTACAAAACCCTCGGAACGGTGGATAACAGGTCGCAGCAGCGAAAACGGCCATAACGGTTAAGGTAAGTAACGATAGAGATGGTGCTTCACGAAGACGGGCAAGCAGCTGAGCGTCGGATCCGGCCGCAAACAGAAAAGTAAGGCAGTGAAGATTGAGGGTTACCGGGAGCGAAGAGAGTGTAAAGCAATCGCGGGCTACTGCAGACGAGATGAAACCCTAACCCCTAACCAAACCCGCCTCGCCAACTTTATGGAGACATTTATATAAAAGTATCTTATCATTATTTAACTTAATATAATAAATAAATAAAAGGAAGGTAAACTTACGTGATATTTTGGTATTTAAAGCTCGTAAATATATGTTGCTTTTATTACGTTTGAATTTATTAAATAAATAAGGGATTCGTTTGGAAACCTAGGTTCGATGGTGTCATGGTCAACGTTTAGTGATGGCTTTTATCTTGCTATATGTGGATATTTAAAATAAATGTTAATGTTAAGTTTAGTGAATGAGAGAAAAGTAAGTATTAAAGTTATATCAAGTGGGCTTCTCAATTAGAATTTTATGATTAGGCTTCGAGTTTTGTCGCTCTATAAATATTTATTAGTTGATTTTATTTGTTGATTTTATTTTTCATAATACTAATTAAAGGGGAAGTCCAAAATAAATGTTTATGTTAAATGAATGAGAGTAAAGTAAGTATTAAAGTTATATCAAGTTTAATAAAGGGGTTTCTCAATTAGAATTCTATGATTAGGTTTTGAGTTTTGTGGCTCTATAAATATTTATTAGTTGATTTTCTTTTTATAATACTAATTAAAAGAGGAGTCCAAAATAAATGTTAATATTAAATTTAGTGAATGAGAGCAAAGTAAGTATTAAAGTTACATAAGTTTTATAAAAGTGTTTCTTTCTATTGAAGTAGAATTTTATGATTAGGTTTAGAGTTTTCTCACTATAAAAATATTTATTAGTTGAATTTTTTTTTCATAATACCAAGTTAAGAGAGAAGTCTAGAGTAGCAAGCAAATAAATTAACTTTAAAAAAAAAAAATTAAAGTAATTTGTATGGTGGTTTATGATGTTGATGTCATAGTGATAGACATCAAAGATGTTAAGCACAAAACAATGACAATAACATATTTTTCTTAGTATTTTGAAGGTGCATGTTCTAATTTTGTCTTGCTTAATGAAGATATTGATGAAGAGGACACTTAGTGATGGAAAAAGAAGGTACATGTACACTTAACGATGAACCACAATGGATGGTTCGAAATGGGTCAATAAAACCCTGATGATGTGGTTTTTACCAAAAGTTTTCTTTTTTTCATAATATGGATCACATAAGCATAAATTCACATTTTAACATATGTTCTCCTTTGACATCTTTGCATATGGGAAATAAGCTTCCCAATTTTGTTTTTCCAATCTAATCTTTTATTGTTTATGTTGTATTTAACAATTTTCTAGGCCATGTTACTACTAGGGTATTATATTTAAACAATTTCAACCTGCAATTTCACAAGAAAACCATTTACATTTTGATTTACCATGGTCCTAGTGTCCTAGAGGTATGCCACAATTTACCTTGATTGTATATTATTTTATAGTCTATTAGTATAAATTTCAACAAACTCACAAGTAAAAGTTTATTTCGAGAAAATATTTGAACACAAAATTTTATATTTTACAAAATAATTAATAACATTATTACAAAAAACTTCTTGAATAATTACTACTAATATATTGTTTACACTTCAACAAACAAATATCATTTATTTCCCTGGGTAGCTAACCCAAAAGATGAAGGTTCATGCCATGGCTAAAATGTACTAATAGCTACACAATGCTTTAGTTTGAAGAGACAATGTCATCATTACATCCCTAACTTCTTTTGCTTGATTATTGGTCAAGGATGTGGATGCATAAAGGGAAAGTCTCATAGTTTCTGGGATCAATGAATTTCATAGAGATAAAATGGATTTAGTGGTTAGGTTTGAGTAGTTTTATAAGGCATCACACTCATGGAATTGTTGGATCTATTGGCACTAAGGAAAGGTGGATTCCATCATACTAATTTTTTAGATTTGTAAATGTTTCTTATTCATTAGTGGGAAGCCATGAACCCAAATCCACATTGTCATGGTACAAATACCCACTTTAACATGGAGGGACAAATATTTGAACCTTGCATCTTTGGTAATCAAGAAAAAAATTTGGGCAATTGGTCATACAATAATCCTCATCAATACCATCACTTTTTAAAGATAAATAAATACATCCAAATTCACATTCTTTCTTGAAAAATGTGCACATATATAAAAGTTACATAAGCTACCTAAATACATACATGAATGATTAAACCCTTCTACTTAGAAACATGGTTTGTTATTTAACTTTCCCAACATTCAAAATTTCATAACTTTGTAAGGTTGGGCCAAATTGTTTGAGCGGGTCTCATTTATAGTGGAGGAAAGTTGTAGAAATAATACTAGTGGTTGTTGTAACCACTAAGAGGAGGATATCAAAGTGGTTAGGGTGGATGTCGAACATTGCCAATCCAATGTTATAACTATGATGAGGTGAAACATATTTCTAGAATTTTTCCTCACTTGAGGTCAAGATGTCATCATTGCAAAATCATAGGGCATGTTATAAAAAAACTCACTAATATATTGGAAAAATGGGAATCTCAAGCTAGTTAGATCAACGATAACCTGTGTTAGTTCTACACCAAAACTTATTGAAGGTAATGGGTGATTAAAGTTGCATGAGTAATGATCATGGATTTGAGGTTTTCCATTTTGGAATAGAAAAGAGTTCTGAGTACCTTGGAAATTAATGCAACAAAATGGAAGAAATACTACAAGGAAGAACTTAATATCTTGTGAGAGGTAAATAATTTTTTTTCTAAGATATTTATCATGTATCCTATGAATGAGAGGAGGGGTCATAAACTATGAACCATTTCATCTAAAGAAGATGAATTGAAGGAATCCATCAATGGTGTATTTATAGATTTTTCCAAGGTGTTGGATAGTGCGCACTTAACTCAAAGGTTGTACATTACTTTTAGGTATTTTATTGAGGGAGAATAAGAAATTAACCTCCCCTCTTTAAAGACCCAATTACAAAGTGTAATGAATAAAAGTATGAGAACCAATCAATAGCTTTGATTGATGGATGGATATACTATATATGAAGTGAAGGGATTCATGTTAGAATTTGGACTTGGTGTAACTTTTATACTAAATAAATCCTCCAAAATTATGGGAGACATAGGTTGGTTTACCCTTCAATCTAGTTGGGGCATCTTCTTGTTTTTTATTGACTAAATACTAAATAACTAACAAGAATGCAACCATGTATTTTGCTCTAGGTATTATGTCTTGACCCAGATGAGTAGATAGAATAAAGGATACTTAAGGGAGCCACAAATGTATGAAAATGCATGCAATTTAGAGGATTTTATGCATAAAATGGAGTATGAAATTGATCAGGATACACTCAAAGTAGTTAAAGTCACTCCCATTTATAGGATTTTAATAAGGAAAATTTATGTAACATACCCAATACCCTTTATGCACCTTGAGGGTATGAGATACTTCTTGAAACCACAAATTTAATTCGAAATTTGTTTGTTTCATACCTTTCCTCACTATCTTTGTATTAATTAATTAATACATGCAATCATCATAATGCAAACTTATGTAACAATAATTAAACATTTAGTCTCAATGGAACCATCAATTATAATTGGAGACTCATATGTACAAACATGACTAAAAAGCCAAAAAATAATAAAATCCATGACATAAACAACATCAATTCAACGCAATTCATAGGTTGAACACTTATATGTTTAGAAATAATTCACCAATTGACTATAGAAGAGGGACATTCCAACCAATGATAAGCTATTTTCTATATCAGTTTTCTCATTAATAGAGGCCAACCCTAAGGACAATTGTTTCCTATGGCTAACTATATAATTATCTTTTGACAACCTAATTCCTAGATTCATAATCAATATTTACACTTACAATGATCTTAATCCATAACGTTGTTTTCCTATCAACATGGAAAAAATAAGAAATGGGATTCCCTTCTCTATTGGATAGTCTCTCAAGCTATAACAATTTTCTTTAGAGCTCTAGCACAAGTTGGATATGAAATCTTAGCATTAGCAATTTTAGGGATTATAAGCTATAGTGAAATTCCTTAATGACAATGTTTTTCATTTCATATAGTGACAATTCTATCTCAATTCCTAGTTATCTATAACCCGTTTAAGTAGGTTTATGGTTGCTACATCTCGAGTAACTATCTCAAGCCCCCCAACAATATGGAAATTTGAGCTCTTCTAACATTTTATAACATAAAATTCTAGTACCACATAATACTTGAACATCATGAAGATCAAACTAAAGTAATAATTCAAGCATATTGGTTACTCGAACCACTTGGTACTCAGAACCCTTGATAATTTGAACTATTGGTCAATTCAAATATCCCCCCAAAATATTTGAACTCTTCACTTAACAATATCAAACTCTTTCTTCCCCCAATACATGTCAAAAAATGGAGTAGGTAAAATTGTGAGTGAGTGAGAAAATATATGTGTTTATGGAAACATTTTTCCTATCTTATCACTAATCCTGTGGATTAATGAATATTAAGTATGTGAAGTTAAGGACTTAGGATTATCAATAAAATATTATTATTTATATTTAGTCCTATTGGGACCCTATGTATCCTTTCTTCCCCCTCTTATGGAGCCATGCCTCTCTATTCTATTGTGCTTCTCCATTTACAGATTATCATTTTTTTATTTCATTCAACATACAATTTCACATATTACATGGTTTCACTATCATCTATTCAACATGTACATATATACATTACTAGTCTAGGGATCAAATTCGGGTACTACATGCCCCCCAAGATCTTGTACTATCCTCTATGCACATTATGATTATACACAATAATTTTTACTTAAGAATATAAAAAATATATGTGGAAATGCCTCCTACATTACATCCTTCCACTCCCACATTACTTCTTTAGGGTCATAATGGGTCCATTGGACCTTTAACTACCCTATGACTATGTGTTTTTAGCAATGACATTTCTATTTGAAATATACATTAATTATACTTAGAAGTCCCCTTCAAACTCCACACTATATATTCAAGCTTTTAGTGAGATATTCCATCCTTTCCCCTTTGGAATAACACCATCCTCGATGTTCTTCTTTACAATAATAGAACTATGTCTATAACCATTTATAATTAGAATGGATATAGTTCATGTTCTATATAAAAGTAAATAATAGAAAAAATCATATGCTATAGTGGTAATTATCTTGTAAATCATTCAATTAAAATTAAAATTAAAAACTAAAAAAATAAGATTTGTATTTCAACTTGGATTAATGATTTGTCTTTAACCACATATAATTACTTTTATATTTAAAAATAAATATATAAGAATATTTTAATTTAATGAATATGTTAAGATAATGAAAAAAAAATAAATTAATTAATACTAGAGTAATCGTTCCAAATAGGTAAGCCTTATTTTTGTTGGTATGGAATTTAGTAAATAATTGTCATTTTTATATATGATATAAAATTCTGTTTGAGTTTGATAATGGTTAGAAATAGTGTTTTGAGATTATTATTTTTTTATTAATAATAATTTATTATATTAAATTTATAAATTAATAATCAAATTTTAATAATTATTAATTATTAATTAATAAAATTAAATTATTAAAATAACAAATTAATAATAACCGATACATTAATCACAATTATATCATATCTTAACCGATACATTAATCACAATTATATCATATCTTATTATGATTTATGATGATGTTGCATATATAGAGAAATTGCATTCAAGAAAAGAGTTCATGATTTAGGATAAAGAGGACCACCCTAGCCTAGTCTTAGTAAACTTTGGATTGTTAAATTAAATTGAATATCAAGAGTAAATGCTTTTGTGAAAGTTGTCAATGAACCCACACTTCATTATACCCTGGCCTCACTTTAAAATATTTCCACAACCTAACTCATCTAATATATGGGGAATTATGAATTGAACACTACATTATTGCGGTCCTATCCCAAAAGTGGCAAACATTGAAAGGTGTTGTAAGTGGTATATATATAAAATTAATATTGGTGGGATATGAAAGTAACTCACTTAACATGGTCCTCTTTAAAAGTGCCAAACATCTTTATCGCGGTCCTCTTTCAAAGTGCCAAACATGGCAATGAGGTTATAAGTGATAGGGCAAGAGAAAAAGAAGTGATAGTGGAAGCGAAAATGTTAGGTCTTAAACAACAATGTATGTGAGATACACCTAGGGAAATTACATTCAAGAATACAGTTCATGATTTGAGGAAGACCGCCTTGGGCTAGTTCTAATAAACTTTGGATTGTTAAATTGATTTTGACATCATAAAATACTAATTCGGGATTGGGTAAATGTTTTTGTAATTGAAGAAAGTTAATAATAAATCATTACTTTATTGTATCCAAGGTCTCACTTTAAATCTTTGCACGATGTTATTTTTTTTAATATCCAAGAAGCGATTAATATCCGAGCGTCGAAATGTTTTGTAAGTGGAATATTATTTTTTAATATTTTTGGGATATGAATGTAACCCTACTTTTCGTGGTCCTCTTTCAAAGTGCCAAATATCGTGATGAGGATATAGGTGATATGGCCAGGAAAAAGGGCAATGAGAGTGGAAGAGAAAATGTTACTTTTAAAGGATAAAGGGCAGGTATATAACTTAATAAGGTTATATGGCAAGGAAAAAGGGAAGTGACATTGGAAGAGAAAATATTATTTTTAAAGGGTAATGTGCACATATATTTGGATTTTAGTGGGAATTTCATCGTGATCAATGTTATTTTTAAGTGGAAGAGAAAATGTTATTTTTAAAGGGTAATGGATAGGTATACTTGGATTTTAGTGGGAATTCCATTGTGATCAATGATATTTTTAAGTGGAAGCGAAAATGTTACTTTTAAAGGGCAATGGGTAGGTATACTTGGATTTTAGTGGGAATTCCATCGTGATCAATGATATTTTTAAGTGGAAGAGAAAATGTTATTTTTAAAGGGAAGTGGGCAGGTATACTTGGATTTTAGTGGGAATTCCATCTCGATCAATGATATTTTTGAGTGGAAGAGAAAATGTTACTTTTAAAGGGCAATGGGCAGGTATACTTGGATTTTAGTGGGAATTCCATCGTGATCAATGATATTTTTAAGTGGAAGAGAAAATGTTATTTTTAAAGGGCAATGGGCAGGTATACTTGGATTTTAGTGGGAATTTCATCTTGATCAATGATATTTTTAAGTGGAAGAGAAAATGTTACTTTTAAAGGGCAATGGGCAGGTATACTTGGATTTTAGTGGGAATTCCATCATGATCAATGATATTTTTAAGGATTACTTTTTTATCTTTTTATGCTTTCTCGTTTCTTCTTTTTACCATCCTTCCCATTTTACTCCCCTCTCTTATTAGTAATAATGAATTCTAAACATGGCTCTCTAATAAGTTATAGGTTTAGAACTCATTATTGTGAGTATATGATGTGAGGGCTATGTTTAGGGAGGAGTTGGGGAAGAGTGGGGTTAGGGGTTTTTCTTGAAGGGAAATTATGAGATTTTTTTTATTAGAGTTTTTAGGTTTTTCTTTTGCTAGGTTAGGTGAGTTTTGAGATGATTGGTATGCTTAACATGTGGCTTAAGAAGTTGTGATTTAGGGGCATATAAGCCGTCAAAATCACCTAAGGACCTCACTTAGTCTAGGCCACACAAACCCTTAGCATGGCTGGACTTTTGCCACAAAATTTTGAACTAGTGACCTTCACATCATGAATTGCGTTAATAGAATGCCTTGTCATCGTCTTTTCTACACCCCATAGACTTCCATTTTTTATATTATTTAATTTTTATCCTTTGATTTTTTCTAGTTTTTTATTTTTTTTTATTTTTCATTCTTAAATTTTATTTTTTGGTTAATTGTTTTATTTAATTTATCTGATGTGAAATAAATAAATAAACTCCATTTTATCATTATTAGTTTTGAAATTGTGTTATGGTTTTTTTAAGTGTTTATTTTTAAATGTTTACTAAATATTGTTTATTTATTTTTAATGTGGAATTTAATAAGTAAATCATTAATATGGATAGGTGAATGAATGAAGTTCGTTTATATTTTCTGGCAAATAAGGGGGCTTTGGGGTGAAGAAAAGAAACTTGATTGAGCGCTTTTCAAATGATCAATCAAGCAATATTTTAGCCATCGATCAAGCTTCTGAGTAACCCAAGGTTATCTAAAAGCATGATTAACCTTATTTTCAAATTTCCCGCTAATAGAACTGTTAGGCCCCTATACTACTAGTGTAACCCCTTATTGTTATTAGTACAACCCACTTACTATATTGATGTACCCATGTAGTGCCCATATTGTTACTCTTGTGCCCCATAAAAGCCCACTATTGTTATTATTATGCCCTTACATTATTATTGTTGTGTAGGCTCTGATTATGTTATGACCCCTTAGACTCCTATATATAGAAAGGAGGTATTTTCATTCGTATCATCAAAGAATTGTTCATTTATGTAATTTAAAGAAGGTTTCTGATCCAGGTGGATCTTGGTGGCCACCTGCCAAGTCCACCTGGAACCCCATCATTGTTTTTCTCAGCATTTGCAGTTTCCTTAATTGTAGCACAACTTACTATTTTTAGCAGTTTTTCGGGTCCTGAACTTCCGGGGCCGTTTTGAGGCCCTAAACGACCCATGTTGCCCATCCCAAATGTGGTAGTGCTCGGATAGATCTTTCTAACAATCTATTGTATGCGTCAAATGGAGATCGTATGCCAAAGTTACGACCCCGGGAAATTGATGTACCAATTTACCCCAAACGGGGCCCATAGTTTGGCGTTTCATCTTCTAGGGTTAGGTTTTGGAATGTTAAGGGTTTTCCACTGTTTCTCAACAATAAATAGGCCTTCGAGCCTCATTGTAAGACAGTTCAGAGGCATGTAGCCACCACATCTCTTCTCAGAGATAAGCTACCATCACCCTAGCTGGTTTATTTTCCACTACTGTTTGTAATCATATTTCAGTATTTTACATTAATAAAGTAAAGTATTATTTCCACTACATATCTATGTTTCTGGTTATCTCTGTGTTTTATTGCGTTCCTGTTTAAATTCAGATCAGTGGTATCAGAGCACTCTGCTTTTTCTCTGTTTTTCTTTGCATGTCCCCAAAGAGGTCGGGATATAAGGAGTTAGGGCTTGAACTGGTTGAACCTTTGCAAGACCAGCCTCACAAATCCCGACGGCCTCCTATGGCGGATGAGAAGAAAGACGAGGGGGTAGGAGATCCTATCAAAATCTTGCTCGAAGAAGCCCTCGAGAGACAATGGAATGCAATGATGGACAGTTTTGCCCAAATCCTTCAGTGGCTACCCAGAAGCAACGCATCGACTTCCAACAGTTACTCTGGAAACGCCACGCCCTTTAAGGTACAAGTTAATTTTGATATTCCCATATTTGAGGGTCAAATAGACACAGATGCCGTAGATAAATGGTTAAATCTATTGGACGGTTATTTTTCTGTTCATGAATTTTCACGTCGGGAAAAGATTGTTTTCACTCTTCTCAAAGCAGCCCCCCACGTCAAGGACTAGTGGGAAACCTACTGTGAGCAGAAGGATGAAAATACCAGCTCACTATTTTTAGTCGCACCCACCTGGAATTCATTCCGTGATGCCATCAAGGAGCAGTACTACCCTGTCAGAAGCTATGAGGATGAATACATAAAATGGACCACGCTGCGGCAAGGAAGGGACCAAGACGTGCCAGAGTTCACCAATCTTTTCCATACCCTTCGCACAAAGTTGGGTATCAAGGATACGGAGCAGCATTTGATACTCAAATATCGCGGCTGCCTGCACAAGTACATCCAGGAAGAAATACAATTCCTGAACATCTCCTCACTTGGAAAAGCATACCGATATGTCGTCAAGGTCGAGCAGAAGTTTAAACAAAAGAAGCGAGACTTTGGACCTGCGAATCTGAAGCAAGGGAAAGGTTCCCCTAAAACACAGAACAAAGGACAAAGCCAAGGCGGGGCAGCCCAAGACAACCTGCCAAAGTTGCAGGCAAAGAACAGTGCCGCGAAGACGAAAAAGGACACGGGAAAATGGTGTGAGTTCCATAAGAGCTCCACTCACAACACGAGTGAGTGTCAGGCCAAGTAGTCACTGGTGGCCGAGCGAAAGGTTCCAGAATCAGATGCATGTTCCGACTCTAAGTCAGAACCCGACCAGGGGAATGAAAAAGGGAAGCAGAGCATTGACGCGGATCCCAATGCCACTGTTGCTACCGCCGAGATCCAGAAAAATGAACCGGAAGATCCAGAGGAGGAGGAGCGTCTCTTCCACTCCCAGATGTGGGTAAAGTGCTCCCCGCTACAGTTCATTGTCGATAGCGGGAGCCAAAAGAACCTCATTTCGGCAGAGGTCGTGAAGCGGTTGGATTTACCGACCACAACACACCCACAACCATACACCATTGGGTGGCTTCACCAAGGACGGGATCTTCGCGTGAGCCAGCAATGTCGCCTTTCGTACAACATCAAGCCCTTCACGGATGAGGTATTGTGTGACATTTCTCCCCTTGAAGTTTGTGATGTATTATTAGGACAACCATATTTGTGGAAGCGACATGCTGTGTATGAATCAAGGCCCCGGGCTGTTATTGTTACATTGGGGAATAACTTGTACAGGATACCAGAGGTAGCACCGCCTACCGCCATCTCTTTGATTACTGCAAAACAATGTAGTAAGCTCATTTCCAAGACTGGGAAATTTGTTTTCCTGATGATACGCCCTCAAGGAAAGAAGAAAATGGTGGCCACGACCTCGAGACAGGACCCCTTTGCACGACAACTATAGATGGATAAGGTCGTGAAGGAGTACGAGGACATCTTCACCTCCCCTGCAGGGGTCCCTCTACACTGTCAGGTCAAGCACTCCATCGATCTAACCCCAGGCGCGCCACTACCCAATGGACCAATTTATCGGCGTTCTGTTCTAGAGAACGATGAAATCAAGAGGCAGATTCAGGAGCTGTTGCAGAAAGGTCACATTCATCCGAGTTCATCGCCTTGTGGAACCCCAATCGTGTTGGTACAAAAGAAGGATGGGACTTGGAGACTCTGTATTGACTATCGGGCACTGAACAAGATCACTGTCCGTAATAGGTACCCGATCCCACAGATTGATGACCTCTTGGACCAACTGAAGGGGGCAAAGTATTTCAGCAAGATCGATCTGAAATCAGGATATCACCAGGTACCAATCGAACCCTCTGATGTGTGGAAGACTGCCTTCACCCATTCCTTGGCCTACACCTATTGTTCAATGTGGATCGCCTTCGGCCATACTTTCCACCATTGCTAGACACATCAGACATTGCAGAACAGCTCACACCCACTGAATTAAACCCAGACTACATGGAACAGGCTGCAACTGATCAGATCATGGACACACAGATCAAGAACACTCGCCAACAGAATATCCAACTATATCGAGTTGTCAAAGCAGGCCAATTCCTTCACTAGGGCAAGTGGCTCACCAGGGACCAAGTTTAGCAAAAGCTCCTCATCTCATGAAGGAACTCAACGCAATGGAGACCATTGCTTCCTAAGGGGGGAGGAATGATCCAGGTGGATCTTGGTGGCCACCTGCCAAGTCCACCTGGACCCCCATCATTGTTTTTCTCAGCATTTGCAGTTTCCTTAATTGTAGCACAACTTACTATTTTTAGTAGTTTTTCGGGTCCTGAACTTCGAGAGCCGTTTTGAGGCCCTAAACAACATTTTTTGGGGATTTTGGGGGCAACATGTGTCCATGGAATGGACCGATGTTGCCCGTCCCAAATGTGGTAGTGCTTGGATAGATCTTTCTAACGAGCTATTGTATGCGTCAAACGGAGATCGTATGCCAAAGTTACGACCCCGGGAAATTGATGTACCAATTTACCCCAAACGGGGCCCATAGTTTGGCGTTTCATCTTCTAGGGTTAGGTTTTGGAATGTTAAGGGTTTTCCAGTGTTTCTCAACAATAAATAGGCCTTCGAGCCTCATTGTAAGACAGTTCAGAGGCATGTAGCCACCACATCTCTTTTGAGAGATAAGCTACCATCGCCCTAGCTGGTTTATTTTCCACTACTGTTTGTAAGCATATTTCATATTTTTAAATTAATGAAGTAAAGTATTATTTCCGCTGCATATCTATGTTTCTGGTTATCTCTGCGTTTTATTGCGTTCATGTTTAAATGCAGATCATTGGTATCAGAGCGGTCTTCTTTTTCTCTGTTTTTCTCTGTTTTGAAGTTTTTGATGTATTATTAGGACAACCATATTTGTGGAAGCGACATGTTGTGTATGAATCAAGGCCCTAGGCTGTTATTGTTACATTGGGGAATAAGTTGTACAGGATACCAGAGGTAGCACCGCCTACTTCCATCTCTTTGATTACTGCAAAACAATGTAGTAAGCTCATTTCCAAGACTGGGAAATTTGTTTTCCTGATGATATGCCCTCAAGGAAAGAAGAAAATGGTGGCCATGACCTCCAAACAGGACCCCTCCGCACGACAACCACAGATGGATAAGGTCGTGAAGGAGTACGAGGACATCTTCACCTCCCCTGCAGGGGTTCCTCTGCACTGTCAGGTCAAGCACTCCATCGATCTAACCCCAAGCGCGCCACTACCCAATGGACCAATTTATTGGCGTTCTGTTCTAGAGAACGATGAAATCAAGAGGCAGATTCAGGAGCTGCTACAGAAAGGTCACATTCATCCGAGTTCATTGCCTTGTGGAAGCTCGATCGTGTTGGTACAAAAGAAGGATGGGACTTGGAGACTCTGTATTGACTATCGGGTGCTGAACAAGATCACTGTCCGTAATAGGTACCCGATCCCCACGGATTGATGACCTCTTGGACCAACTAAAAGGGGAAAAGTATTTCAGCAAGATCGATCTGAAATCAGGATATCACCAGGTACCAATCGAACCCTCTCATTGTGGAAGACTGCCTTCAAAGCCAAGGAGGGCCTCTTTGAATGGTTGGTCATGCCTTTCGGATTGACGAATGCTCTTGCAACATTCATGAGACTAATGGATGACATCTTGCGGCCATTCACCAACTCATTTGTAGTGGTATACTTGGATGACATTCTGATCTTCAGCCAGAGTTGGGAAAAGCACCTCCACCACATTCGACAAGTTCTTCAAACACTGCGGCAACACAAGCTGTGTGGCAATTTGGAGAAATGCACTTTTGGCATGACCCAGGTTCAGTATCTGGGATACATTATTGAAAACCAGGGGGTGCATGTGGATCCGGCCAAGATCCAAGTCATTCGGGATTGGCCATCTCTGACTACTCTGACAGAGCTCCGCAGCTTTCTTGGCCTTGCCAACTTCTATTGCAGGTTCGTGTTGGGGTTTTCTCATATCACTTGGCCCTTGAGTCAAGTCACCAAGGGAGGAGCAAAAGCAAAATTCGTTTGGTCTGAATCTCAACAAAAGGCATTCATAGAGTTGAAATATCACCTCTGCACGGCACCAGTGCTTGCGTTACCAGATTTACAACAACCATTTGAGTTCGAGACAGATGTCTCTGACTATGCTATTGGGGAAGTCCTTACTCAACACGGGCATCCAGTGGCATATCACAGTGAAACACTTTTAGACACAGTCCAGAAGTATCCCACTTATGATAAAGAGATGTACTCCATTGTACAGGCCTGCCGACAATGGAAGCATTACGTTTTGGGGATGGAAACAATCATCCACACAGACCACCTGCCCTTGCAGTTCATACAGACCCAAGGGAAATTGCAGAATGATCGCCATCAAAAGTGGTCTACATATCTGCAACAATTCCATCTGAATATCAAGTATAAGAAGGGTAGCACCAATAATGTTGCAGATTGCCTCAATCGACCACCAACCATGGCGTTAACCACTGTACTCAACTCTTGTGGGCACGAGACTTCTGATTGGCTACTTCTCTACAAAAGTGACATAGAATTTGGCCACACATACCAGACACTCTTGGGGGGTCAGCATGTTCCAGATTTTCACCTCCAAGGTGCACTTTTATGCCACCTGGGTCACCTTTGTGTTCCTACAAGCGAGCGTGCCAAGATGATTTGGGAAGCACACTACAGACAGGCTGCTAGGCATTTCGGGGTTGAGAAAATAGTGGAAATACTACAAAAGTATTTCTATTGGCCAAATCTTCGACAGATGTCAGGAAGTACATCAGATCATGTACTGCCTGTGCCATTGCCAAACCAACCATCAAGAAGCAAGGCCTCTATACCCCTTTGCCTACCCCTAGTCGACCTTGGGAATCCATCTCCATGGATTACATGTTAGGGCTTCCTTCCACTAAGCATGGAAATGATTGTGTTTTTGTGGTCGTCGATAGGTTCTCGAAGATGGCCATTATGGCGGCCTGCAAGAAGAATATCACAGCAGAAGCCACTGCTAAACTCTTCTTTGAACGAGTGTGGGTGCACTTTGGGATCCCACAGTCTATCATCTCAGATCGGGACAGTCGGTTCCTCAGTACATTTTGGTCCAGTCTCTGGTCAATGCTGGACACCAAACTCACTAAGTCCACAGCCTTCCATCCTCAAACTGATGGCCAGACCGAGGTTGTCAATCGGATGATTGTACACATTCTGCGCATGTACAACTCAAAGCATCCACGCACATGGGATGAGAGCCTCCCCTATGTTCAGCACAGCTACAACCGAGCTCTTCACAGCTCGACTGGCCACAGCCCTTTTCAGGTGGGCTTGGGATTCCAACCACTATGCCCCATTGATGTGGCCCTGCCACTTGCAGCTACTCACACAGCTTCAGCTCATGTCCAGTCCGAAACAGATAAGGCAACCAGCTTCATTGAGCACATCCAACATATTCGCCAGCAGGTCCATGACATTCTGGAGAAATCAAATGCCAAGTACAAGCAGCGACATGATCAACACCGGGTGCCACACAAGTTTCAGGTGGGCGACAAAGTCTGGTTGCATCTGCAAAAGGAACGCCTTACTGGAGCCTATCGGAAACTGAGACCACTCCGATATGGTCCTTACACCATTACTAAGGCTGTGGGGGACAATTCATTTGAGCTCAGCATTCCCCCATTCCTTGGCCTACACCCAGTGTTCAATGTGGATCGCCTTCGGCCATACTTTCCACCATTGCTAGACACATCCGACATTGCAGAGCAGCTCACACCCACAGAATTAAACCCAGATTGCATGGAACAGGCTGCAACTGATCGGATCATGGACACACAGATTAAGAACACTCGCCAACAGAATATCCAACTATACCGAGTTGTCAAAGCAGGCCAAATCCTTCACCAGGGCAAGTGGCTCACCAGGGACCAAGTTCAGCAGAAGTTTCCTCATCTCATGGAGGAACTCAACGCAATGGGGACCATTGCTTCCTAAGGGGGGAGGAATGATCCAGGTGGATCTTGGTGGCCACCTGCCAAGCCCACCTGGACCCCCACCATTGTTCTTCTCAGCATTTTCAGTTTCCTTAATTGTAGCACAACTTACTATTTTTAGCAGTTTTTTGGGTCCTGAACTTTCGGAGCCGTTTTGAGGCCCTAAACGACGTTTTTTGGGGAATCCAAGGGCAACACGGGTCCATGGAATGGACCCGTGTTGCCCGTTCCAACAATGATAGTGCTCGGATAGATCTTTCTAAGGAGCTATTGTATGCGTCAAACGGAGATCGTATGCCAAAGTTACGACCCCGGGAAATTGATGTACCAATTTACCCAAACGGGGCCCACAATTTGGCGTTTCATCTTCTAGGGTTAGATTTCGGAATGTGAAGGGTTTTCCATTGTTTTCTCAATAATAAATAGGCCTTCGAGCCTCATTGTAACATAGTTCAGAACAGTTCAGAGGCATGTAGTCGACACATCTCTTCTCAGAGATAAGCTACCATCGCCCTAGCTGGGTTATTTCTATTTGTAATAATATTTCAGTATTCTCCATTAATGAAATGAAGTATTATTTCCGCTGCATCTCTATTTTTATGGTTATCGCATCTCTGTATTTATGGTTATCTCTGTAATCTATTGCGTTCCTGTTTAAATCCGGATCAGCGTCGCAAGTTGGGCTATGGAGGAATTACAGTGTAGGCATCTAGCCAAATCATGTGCAGTGTACCTCAAGGATCAGTGGTTCCAATTTTAGATCAAGTCACTGGCCCAGAGGGGCACAATAACATTTTAGGATTATGGCCAATTCATGAATCTATGTGATCATAGTTCAACTGAGGACAAAGTGAAGCTCGTAGGGTTTTACTTGCACAACATGGCACTTACTGATATGAACCTATGGGATCCCAATGCTGTGTTAGGAGACTTGCAGCTAATGGCCATGGCATCTTGGATGAGCCATGAAGAGAAAAGGGTAGCAAAGATCCAAAAAATGATGGAAAAAGAGCTGAATGAACCCCTAATGGTTAGAGCAGAACCAGAAAACCCTATGGCTCTCATCTATGCCAACCAACACCTTACAACTAATCCTCAAAGTGTCCTTGACTATGTTGATAAGCAGGCCCAGGCTATTACACATTTTGAGGACATGGAGAGATTTTTTGGAGATGACTGCATTCATCCCTGCATGAGAAGGTGGAACACATTGCCACATAGCCTATGGATCAGGGAGTATCACTCCCCAAACAGGTTGAGGGAAGCCATGAGGAGAGTGTCACTGTATAAGAACTCTATGCAAAGTTTGAAGGCCAATTGGATTGGCCTCAAATTCAGTCCTCCACTACTGCTAGGACTGCTAGAAGGAGTAAAAGAGGAGGAAGAATAGAAACAGTGGGAGCAGGTGGATAGAAAGGTAGGATTCCATGATAAAGAGGAAGATATCACATCAGAAGCATGGGATGTTAGGGAATCTATCAGAGCCATCAAGGATGAAGAGTTATATTAGTTGCTTAGAGGATGAGCAACCCATTTAATAAGGGGTGATGATGAGCCCTAGAAATGGGTAATTATATGGGCTCATTTTGCCTCTTAATTCGACTTAATCCACCATTCTCATTAGTTTATTGCATTTTTTTGAATATATTTATGCTAATAGAGTGAATTGGGTTAGTCATTTTGCCATGTAGTTTAATGTGTTCTTTATACAGTTTTTTGGTCAAATTTGGACAATGTCAAGGGATTTATGAGCAAATGGCAGCAAATACTCGACGAAAATAGGGAAGAGGATTTGTAGGGAGGTGTCTCCTTCATTTATGACCCGTTTCCTTGAATCCTCCATCAGCGACTCAAAGCACAAAGGTCCACATTCCAAGGGGTAGCCGAGCAAGTAAAGAAGGATTGTTGTTTATCTCCAGTTTTGGGAAGTCAAGCTCCTTGATTTTAGGAGGATTGTTGGATGAATCCATTTGTATAAATAAGGGGGCTGAGAGCCTCAATAGGTTAGTTAGTTATTAGTCAAATTTTTTCACTTTTGTGCAACACTTGTTCAACTCATTTTCGAGTTCCTTTTTGAGAACAGTTGATGTAATGTGACTTCTATTTTTTTGATAATGGAGATGAAATAGTTTTTGAGATAGCACTGATCTCTTTCAGAGGGCTAAAGCTCTTGGGTTAGGGCCTAACCCAAGCTTCCCAACACCTCTTGCTTTGTACTTATATTTTTTTGCTTTAGTTCATGAGTTAATTTCTATTACATAGATTCATTTTACTTTGTTTAGATTAGGTTGCTTTTGATGGTTTGCATAGCTATTTTTGTTTCAGTTGCTCAACTAGGTTAATGCAGTGACAGAATAAGATTCAAAAGGAAAACAACAGGGCATGATATCCTTTCTCCCTTCCTGGGACTATGATTTTAGGTCAAGGCACTACTGTTGCCATCAAAAACATAGTTTTTCTCTTCCATGCAATTTCTAGTGTGATGACTTGATTTGGGAAGATTAATATATTGATTCTGATTCAGTTGCCGAGATCATTTATTATTCTTTTAAGATAGATCTCTCTACATGCTTTTCTGTTCAAAGGTTACTATTCAACATTTTTTGTTTGTAGGTCAGAAATTACGTCAAGCTAGAGAAATTTATGTTCTCATGGTACAATTAGTCCTTTCTTTGATCAGTTTTTGTAAATAGATGTGCAGATCTCTTGCAGGGCACCTCAGCTCACCATACATACATAAAATAGCTAGCACTAGCTCACTTCTCACAGATTTCCCAACTCATTCACAACATTTCATCAATCTGCCCTAATTTCTGCATTTTCTCCATAAGCTGCCCTCTTGCCATTTGAACAAATCCAACCATCATTTTCCCTCTTGATCTTCCTTGACAAGATCCAGAAACCTCAACACCTTCATCTAGCCTTTAGTTACCCTTTACCATCACTTTTCCACCTTCAAAACCTCCAAAAATAGCTCTCGGCCTCCTATAGATCTTCCTACAAATCCTCCTGTAGATCCCCTGTAGTCTCCTGTAGAATTTCCTATGAGTGATTTTTCGAAGTCTGATTGCAAGGGAAATATTCAGAAGGGTACTAGGTGCTTCTTAGGACCTCTCCACACCTTCCTCCACCTCTGAAAAAACCAATTCCATCTTCCTATACAACCCAACCTCAGCACAAACACAACCAGATAAATTACAAGCATAATAATTTCACATAAAACGCTCAAAAGCACAAAATGATGTTTTTTTCTCATTTCTTTTTAGAAGTAGCTTGAATAAATGCAATTTAACTTTTCAGTAGTCAATGGCACTCTTTTCAATAGTTTTCATCTCTTTTCGTACAAAAGTATGGTTAGTGGGTAAATTAGGGTCTGCAAGGGTTTTCTTTTACATTCTAGTCTTCTTTCTCTTCGTGCAAGTAGAATAGTCCTCGTAGAGTTAGCTTTATTTCATCAAAGTTAAAAGCTTCTTCTGAGAATTCATAGAAGTTGTCTTAAGCTCCTAGTGATCTTGCACCAGCTGACCAAGTGACAGCCTGCAGTAAGAGCTAGTACTTGTGCATATAGCACCATCGCTTCCAAGTTTTTTACCAACTACTGGGTTGATAAAAGTAAAGTAGGAAGCCCCAAGAGTTGCAACATTATTGCTTCAATAATGGTGCTCAACACTTACCACGCTTGTGATTGCACTAGTTGCCTAATGCGCGAAAGGAGTCTAGTTCAACTGGGTGAATTATCTTTGTGGTGAGTTCCTTGCGAACTATCACAAGGCACAGGAGTAGGGAAAATTTTTTCACTACGCATGGCTCCTATCTTTGATCATACTGGTGGTGTGGAAACTGCTCAAAGATAGCCAATTCCCTTTGATTGTTCTTGACCTTCTAGAGGAAGCAAAGTACGCTTCGCTATGGGTGACCAAAGATGCACAACGAACAAACGAAACAAAGATTTTTTGGGTATTAATGGAGATGAATATTTAGATGGGGATCAATCGCAAGCTGCATTTGTCACCCACAGTATAACCCAGTTTACAGAGCTTTACAAAGTTTAAAGCAGATTTCCACCAAGTTTTTATCAGGGCATGAAAGGACCCTACGGAGAAATGGCATAACTTATTGTACGTGGCGACTGATGATGTAATTTTCACAATTCTTGATTCTTGGCCACCGGAATGGCTTGCTCCAGCAGGCTCTACAATGGAAATGGACACGTCCGCTGGGCAGCATAAAAATTAAGAAACC
>Ga0115842_100218_pt1 | contig 21553 bp, 21 predicted proteins | sample InSIn2SAF170_2_FD_83856 | JGI IMG/M metagenome (GOLD analysis project Ga0115842, IMG submission 83856)
CTCCACCCCAAGACGAAGACACTTCGCATACTCCGGCACTTGTTGCCACCGCCGCAGCTGGGGCGGCAGCCGCAATAGTGACTCACAAGGTTCACAAGTACCACAGGGATAAAGAGAAATACTGGGAACGCGAGGCTGCCTCACCAACTTCATCAACTGGCAAAACAATGCTTGAGCGTAGCCGAGACAATGCCAAGCCATTCTTGTCTGCCATTGGGAGACAAGTCGGAAAGGCTAAAGAGGACAGAGACCGACGTCACGAGACGGAGGAGTACAAGGAGAAGCATAGGAGGAAACGAGAAGTGAGAGAAAATCGGTATGTTGAGGAAGCCGGGGAGCGAAAGAAGGTCAAGGAAACAACGACGAAGGAGCATGAGATACGCGTGGCACCCGAGCACGGTACGACGAGAAGGAGAGAAGAGTCAAAAATAGAACAGAACAAGCAGAAAAAGCAGAAAGAGGTTGAAGAAAGTCAGAAGGTGGCAGAAGAGGAAAGTATCACAACGCTGAAGAGGCATGATTCCTACAACCGTCCACATTCAAGGAGATCGAGTGGTGGGTCTGAAAGTACTCGACCAATACTGCTGAAGCGTATGACAACTGGCGAGTCGGATACCAATGGGCCATTGTTCAAGATCAACATGGCAAAGGCTGGTGGATACGGTCCGCAAGAAGCGCCTAAAGGTGCACATGGTTCCCCACCGCTGCTTGCGAGGGCAGAGACGGAGTACGCGTCCGGATCCGGCACTGACACTGACCGTCGACGACACAGGCAAAGGAGGCGACATCATTCGAGACATGGATTGATGGAGGAGTCGACAGAGACCCGGTACGGCAAGGATGAAAACGGAGCACCATATCACCACGAGCGATTGGTCCGGCGAGTAACGAGCAACGGTATCAAGGAGCCTAGCAGTGATCGCCCTGGCAAGCTTATCAGGACAAACACAGGTGATAGGGATCCTCCTGGGTTGAGGTTGCTGAAGAACATTCGGCAGGCGATCACTGGTACTGCAAAGTAAAGCTGGTCTGTCTCTTCGACATAAGACTCGATACTACATTGATCAAGATCGCTCTTGATCACATTACAGCACACTCTTTACAACAGTTTGGATTCTCCTGATACAATTTGGCAAGGGCGTTGGCATGGCGAAGAAGGCGAAGGAGGCTTGGGCGGTTGCTGATATTTCTTCGAGGCTGGGACTAATATCCGACCTGACGGCTGTACAAACACCGTTGTTTCCAGTGGGCAAAAATTATAGGGCTATACTGTATGCATTGGACGCCGTTGTCTCTCACGATGACGTGGCTGGGACGGCTCGAACTAGAGGACATGTGTAACGAACAGACTTGAGCGGACAAATGTAGATTAAGCTAGGATGATACGTATGAGTACTTGATGATAATGACCAGTTTGAATGCGACATGAATCTTGAAACCTCTTTCAAACTGGCATTATCTCACTCATCCATGAATGCCTGCCATGAGGTGCGGAGGAATCTAAGGTAGAATGCTTGGCGCGTGCCTCGCCGCTCTCATGTTCCTCTTTCTTCTAATCCCTCAGTAAAAGTCGTCTTCCTTGTTCATGCGCTATTCGTTTCATGGCACTGAATGAAGCAAGAAACCGCTCGCCAAACCGATTTAAGCCTGTATGTTCAGATGTAATGTGCATCGTGTACTCAGGTAAGTTGTGCACTAACTCTAAGCAAGTGAGCTATACCTACCCAAAACGGAAGTGTGAATGGCGTTCTACCACGACTCGGCCTATTTCGGCACTGCAAAAGTGACCAGGGATTGACCGACTCTCTCTCCACCACCTCCGCCTTACTCTAGTCATGGGTTAAACTGAGGTATAAGACATGGTATCGTCGCGGAGAGAGAACCAGTCTACCTCCAAGTCATACCACTTTCTCTCACTTCATGAAAATTCGCAGGATCAACCTGTATCAACATGTCCAGCAGTTTCACGATCATACAATGTGATCCTGCCAGCCATGTTAAACGCAAACTGGCCCGCACGATTCCTGAGCGTGTTTGGACTTCACATCGGGAAGAAATCACATGGCTTCATAGGTTCTCGGTAACCCAAGATGGCATCTGTCGACGGCTGGGAGAAAAGTATAATTTCCATCCTACGTGAGTCCGTCTTCTACACAATGTGGTGTGTATTGACTAGCACAATACAGTAGACGCCAGATGTGGGCAAAGATGAACGAATGGGGCTTACGTACATATTCGAGAGTGTCAGATGAGTGCAAGAATGTTGCTATGGTGGAAATGGATATAAAGCCAACGCAGACGATCAATGCGTCAACAACAGTCTATCTTGATGGAGATATTGATGCAATTGTGAGGCGTGGCTTATTCCTCGCATATCAAGAGCTCGAGTTTATAGCTCACTGGGATACCTATTTTGAACTTGTCACGCCAGAAGCGATAGAAATCAGACGACAAGATAGCATGAGCAGATACGCCATATTCCGAGTTCACGAGCCCCGATATCAGGAGATTATGCTGCTACGCCATGGTCGAACCGTGGCGGTAGTTCGAGAGATGCTCTCCTCCTGTGCAGCTGGGACGATGCCGTTCAGCTATTGGTTCCGACTCTTAACCTCGATCCTCGTCTTATATATCGAATCTTATCGTACAAATATCGGCCGCATGGGAGACGACGCAGAACAGATTTGCCACAAGCGTGCCGCCGCAGATGTCCTGGACAGAGTGGCTCAAGTGCTTGGGTCCACGATTTATAAGCATTTGGTTCCTTTTATCGCGAGCATTCTACAAAGACCACCCTGCTCGGCCGCGATGACACAAAGGGCGGCCGCGCAGACACAAGTGAAAGATTTGAGTGGCGCCCAATAATACAAGAGTGTGCGAGTTGTGTACAATTTAAGCTAGGAAGTAGAATTGTGCAATAGGGAGGAAAACTCCTTAACAACCACATGCCTTCTGCGCATACCCGTTATGGTCATCGTTTCCCTCCCCATTAGTCGCCGCAGCGGGCTGCACCACACTTGCCTTGTCCTCTTTCGACATATGCGGCATCCCAATCTTCTCAATACTCTTACCATCTACCTCTGTCGCCACCTTATCTGGATAAAAGCACAACATACCCTTGATTGCTGCACTCTCACTCGTCGGGCTCTCATACCACCATACCACATCTTTATACTCCTTCCCCTCAATCACAGCATCATAGTAGCTCGCCTGCCCCTTATAAGGACAACCGGTTTTTGTAGCACTTGGTCTCAAATGCTGCCAATTCACAGCTGTGCGAGGCAGATACCAACGAGCAGGGAAGTTCGTTTCCCACAGACCCATGACGCCTCCTTCGGAAGCGGTGTCAGCAAGGGTTGTGCCTGCCAATGTGACACGAACATGGCGGCCTGTAGGAAGGATATCGACGCGATGAAAAGGGTCCTTCGGATGATATAGAATTTCACTCTGCTCCTCGTACCATGCATCCAGATCTTTGGACTCGATCTTGACGTACCCGGCTAGTTGCGTGTTGTACCGCTCTGGTAGCTCCAGCACGTCAATCGCGCGTTCGCCAACAGTCAATTTGGAAGTCGAGGACTGAATTCCTGATATTGCGGCATCAGCCTTGAATGTTGCAGCAGGTAGAAACGAGGAACGTGGGACCCAGTAGTGTGGGAAATATGGCAATTCCCAGACTAGGAGGGCGGAAGTGGTGTCGAAGATCCATTGGTTGTTGAGGAGGCCACGGATTCGTTTATCTGTGGCGACGATTTTGGGGCGGAATTCTTCACGGGGGTTGAAGAGTTTTGCAGCGAGATTGGCAAGTCGGGACATCGTTGGGAGATGTTGAGATGGATTGCTGGATTGATTTGGCACTATATGATAACTGCCAAGGAGTAGATTAGGTCGCTGGTGGCAATTGGCAGGTGAAGAACTGAAAAGCGTTAGGGTAGCAGGCGGCAAAGGAGAGTCACGGAGGAGAGTAGAATTCTATACGGATAGAGGTTGTAAGATAATGTTGTTAGAAGCCCCGATTCTGCTGGGACAATATTGGTCTATAGCACTGATTTGCAATCATGAACAAGGACGTGGTAGAGCGGAGACATTCTCGACCAATAACGAATTCGGTTTAACGGGAAGCCGAATGGTAGGATTAGTTCTGGCCACTCAAGCTATCGAGGGATTCTGAAATCACTATACAGTGTAGAGAGTAGGTCCCGTCGTGAGCTAGGTTATTTTAGATACGCTTCCATAGTGCTGAAGAGCGCATTCATGCTTGAGGAGGAGTTCTGAGGATGCCTTGTGAGCACTTCATCGAGTGGTCCACTATTAGGCCAATTTTGGCTAGTGGCATAGTTATCGATAAAGTAGTGCACCAGGAAAGTTCGCCGAAAAGTTCGAAAAAAGTTGCGGCGGCTGTCTGCTGATCTTGACTTTGAACCACTTTCACGACTGCACAGCAAGATCCGCAACATGTCCAAGCATACCGATACTCAGCTTGCACAAGCCGTTAAGCGGAAGAGAAAGCAGGATAAGCCATCGGTGCAAGGATCTGAAGCAAAAATCAAGAAAACCAAGTCTGTAAAACCAGCTGTTCAATCTGCACAAGCACCAGAACCTGCAAAGAAACGGAGGAAGACAAGTCACAATAGTGATGACAGCGAGGATGGCGAAGAGTCAGATGAGGATGAAGTGAGTATTGCAGAAGACGTTGAGAGCAGTGATGACCGAAACGAGGTGGTGAGCGGTGAAGAGCATGAAGAAGAGAGAGCGCAAGCAAACGGAGATGATGTGGAACAAGTTGAGGAGGACGGTGATGATGGAGATGGTTCCGAGCTCGAAACCACGGTCGACCTCAAGAAGGGTGACCTTCAGGTTACGTCAACCAGCGATCTCCCTACCGATACCATTCCCTCTCTTCCAGGCGCTGAATTCACGCCACAGTCGTTTGCTGAGCTCAATCTATCCGAGAAGACCATGAAAGCGATAGAAGAGATGGGCTTCACCAACATGACTGAGATACAACAACGCGGCATTCCACCTCTCCTGGCTGGTCGTGATGTTCTAGGTGCAGCCAAAACCGGTAGCGGCAAAACTCTGGCCTTCCTCATTCCAGCCATCGAAATGCTCTCCTCTCTACGTTTCAAGCCTCGCAATGGCACTGGTGTGGTAGTTGTCTCGCCTACTCGTGAACTTGCTCTTCAGATTTTTGGTGTTGCTCGCGATCTCATGGTTCATCATTCACAAACCTTCGGTATTGTCATTGGAGGTGCGAACCGTCGAGCAGAAGTGGAGAAACTCACAAAAGGTGTTAACCTGCTTATTGCTACACCAGGAAGACTGTTGGATCACTTACAAAACACTCCTGGCTTTGTTTTCAAGAATTGCAAAGCATTGGTGATTGACGAAGCGGACCGTATCCTCGAAGTCGGTTTCGAAGACGAAATGCGCCAGATTATTCGCATTCTGCCGTCCGAGCATCGCCAAACCATGCTCTTCTCTGCTACCCAAACCACAAAAGTGGAAGATCTCGCGCGCATATCTCTCAAGCCGGGACCACTATACATCAACGTCGACCACAAAAAGGAGCACAGCACGGTTTCAGGTCTTGACCAAGGATACGTAATCTGCGACTCCGACAAGCGATTCCTCCTACTTTTCTCCTTTCTGAAACGCAACCTCAAGAAGAAAATTATCGTCTTCTTCAGCAGTTGTTCTTGCGTCAAATACCACGCCGAACTCTTGAACTACATTGACCTCCCGGTTCTCGACCTACACGGCAAACAGAAGCAACAAAAACGAACGAACACATTCTTCGAGTTCTGCAACGCCAAACAAGGAACACTAATCTGCACTGACGTCGCGGCAAGAGGTTTGGATATTCCAGCTGTGGACTGGATTGTGCAATTCGATCCACCAGATGATCCACGAGACTATATCCATCGTGTAGGCCGAACAGCTCGTGGCTCAAACGGCAAAGGTCGAAGTCTCATGTTTCTACAACCAAACGAAGTTGGATTTCTATCATACCTCAAAGAAGCCAAAGTCCCAATCGTGGAATATGAATTCCCAATGAAGAAGATCGTCAACGTGCAATCCCAGCTCGAAAAACTCATCGGTCAAAACTACTATCTGAACAAGGTACGTTCACAATCCACCCCCATTCCCACCGCCTTTCGTTCCATCCACTAACTAATATACCCCAGTCCGCAAAAGACGCATACAGATCCTACCTCCAAGCCTATGCAAGTCACAGTCTCCGATCCGTCTTCGACGTCAACAAGCTCGACCTCATCAAAGTCGCAAAGTCATTCGGTTTCCCCACGCCACCCAGAGTAGACATACAGCTTGGCAGCAGTATGGCGCGTGATAAAAAGCAGCCGAGACGGAGTTTCGGAAGCCAGCCGCAGCAAGGACGGAGGAGGGATGGTGGCGGGATGAAGTTTCAGAGGAAGTTTCAGGATGAGTAGGGGTGGTGAAATGTGAATTGTGAGGTTTTGTGCATGAGCGAGGATATTGATGATGATGATCTGGTTAGGCAGTTAATCTTTATTCCGATTTTCTATGTCAGACTTGACAAGTACTGATCAGCTTGTCATTCGCTGCTCTTAAAGTTTGTGATAACAGCTCTGTCGAGTTAGTACCTAGCTGCCAATGACCTGGGGTGGTCTGATGCACGTCAGCAGACGTGGCCGTGTTTTCATGTTGTAGTTGCTTTCGTTCGGCTCTGGGGAGGTAATAGTAGAATAAAGGTGACTAGCAAAAAGGCAGTTCTCAACGACCTAGTGATCTGCGCCAATAAGTACCAAGTTTATTCCATATCCATTATATGACACATCACTCGCGCTATATAGCAATCCCTTATCTCAAAATACATGTTCCTATCCCAGGGTATATCATAAGTCATGTCACATCCACCTGCCTATCCGTATATATCCCTCCCAATACAAACTCGTATCAAATCTCACAATCAGTAGTTTAGATGATACCACTTTCAACCACCATCCTCGACTCGTGCTCTCCTGACTCTATACGTCCTCCGCCGTGGCATATCAACCGGAAATGCACCTGGAAGCTGCAGTTCTGGCTGCGCAACTCGACCAAGCGCATTCTCTCTTTGATTCAACCAACCACCCAATAATCCCCTCGCTGCCAGCTCAGCGTTCTGGTAATTGGCCGTAAGTGCTTCTCGTGCTTGCTGCAGGAAGTCTTGATTCAGGTCTGCGCCACGAGCACCCATACCGAGTCCTGTGAGACGTCTTGCTAGTTCCTCGTCTGCTCTCTCCTGTTCACGTCTCCGGTCCATTTCCTGCTGATACCGTATGGGGTCACCACCAAGCCTGGCATCGTTGACAACATTGTAATTGAACCAGGGACAGTCACATCCCTTCCACTTCACGCCGCAAACCATGCAGAATTCCGCCGTGCATCGACAAGTCATATGGTTGCAACCCTCTTTTAGTTCCACGAGTGCATTGCAACTGTAACATCTCCTCCACCCTTCCTTTTCGGCTTGCGCCTCTAGCTCTTTGATGGCTGGATCCTGTGGACATTCTCGACTTCTGTGATTCTTCATGCCGCAAAGACCACAGACCTCCGACTTGCATTTCGAACACGTCCCTACGCGTCTGCCTGCCTTGATACCGATATACTTCTCTTGGATCCATTCTCCGCATCCTCTCCTGGGACAATAGAGTCGGTTCTTAGCGTTGTACTCGTTGTACTTGTTATTCCACGTCTTTTTGAACTCCTCAGTAAACAATTTATCCACGTGTTTAAGACTGATGTCTTGTTTTGTACAGCAGCGCGGAGGCATGTGCGCTGGGTCTTTGAGGCTAAGTTTGAAGAGGCGACGGAGGCAGGAATGGCACATTCGATGGTTGCAGGGGAGTCTGGCGGCTTTGGACGGCGGAATGTCATCGGAGCCGCAAGTCAAGCAAGAAACGAGGCGAGGTTGGGAAACGAGGGTCGGCGTCTTTGGTTTTGAGGTAGACAGGAAGCTGAATAGCGAAGGTTTTCGCGTAGGCACGGAGGGACGGGCGTTGCCTGCTGTGACAGGTTTGGCGAGTGGCACACTAGACAGAGCAGATGCTGCGGTATGTTCTACCTTGATCGTCTTCACAGACGTGACACTTTTGCGGATTGCGGGTCGTGAAGTAATGTTCGTCGAGGCTCGCTTTTGCGGTGCAGGTGGTTCAGAACGTCTGCGCTCGATCTTCGGCTTCTCAGCAGTCGTAGTAGACGACTTCCGTTTTGAGTCGGCCTTCCGCTGTTTGTCTGCCTGGTCATGCTCTTTCTGGAAGTCCCTGCGGGCGACTGTTGACGGCGATCCATAGACGTAGTCCCCCGAATCGCTATCAGCTGAAATGTTCTTAGATGGACGGGACTTTGGTCTAACATGTATAGTGGACGCACGTCGGTCGAACAAGGTCGAAGACGATCTTGCTACAGTCTTGTTCTTCGATGTGGCTGGTGCCTGCACAGGCCGGGTGTCTTGGTACTCTGACTTCATCTTCATTCTTGACGTGGCCGGAGTGTCCATAGCCTTCAATCGTGCTTCTCGCAAGGCAGCGTTATCGGTTGGTCGTTCGAAAGCATTGTCTGGAGTTTGAGACTGTGTTTGCTCTTCCACGCTGCGTGGTCGGCGAGCATCAACGGTATGTGTTCGTCGTCGCTTGTGCCGCCTCCGTCTCTTTTCGCCATCTTCATCCGCCATGGAGGCACAGAACTGAGGCAGCGCGCAATAATGTAGCACAGATCAGTAAGCCACCTGGATCGGGCAGGAATTGGAGACACTTTGAGCTGCGAAGGTCAGAGTGGCCAATGAAGCGAGGTTTCAGATTGCATGTCCAACGTGATCATGCATGAACCTATGCATGAGAACGGCAATACATTCAGAGCAGATTCACCAGGACATGTTCCTGATTTGCCGCCTTCTTTATGCACGGAACCCTGATATGTAGACGTGCTACCTGGCCGTGGAGCGAAGCAGGGCCCGTGGTGTCACGAGCCTGCAGCATACGAGTACCAAAGAATACCTACGAGTACTGAAACTCTGGTCGGGAAAGCTTCGGATCTGGACAAACTGCCAACGCCTTGCCTACCTAGAATAGGTTTAGTGGTCTCGATGGTCCGGAGGGTGCTTGGCTCTTACTCAGACTACAGTAATAACGCGCAGCATTAGGGCTAGAACTACTGTAAGTCGGCTCAAGGACGAGCGAACCATACTCGTTGGATACATATGACCCTTGCGAGCGGTCTGAGGCTTTCATGCTGAGGCATGGAATGACTACACAGGACATAACATGAAATTGGAGATGTAAATGCGGCACATCTCTAAGATTCTATGCTCATTACAGTGATGCACAAACCGTCCGTGATTACCCAGCTCTGAGCACCTGATCGTCTTCGGACACGATCGAAGTGCTCGCTGCACTGCAATTTAGCTCAAAAAAAGGCATTCAAGGATATCCAAAGCATCCGGATTACCTGTGACCAATGTAGATGTGCGTCTGTAGTATCGGAGATACTAATCTAGATTTTATTCTATAATTCCCAGCCTTCAGCCTACTACCCATGGAATCGCTAATGCTCCATCAGCAAGACATACCGATACCAAAAGAGGTCATCATCAAAACCCAGCTTTTGCCAAAGACGAGCCGCGGTAGTGTCCGAACTCGCACATCAAACATGAATTGACTGCCACTGATCATCGTTAATCACCGATACAGCCTGATTTGTTGCAGAATTGTCAGCATACTTCTTGGCCACCACGAGTCTTGTGAATGCACGCTCTCGGGCCACCGGCGGGCGACGAAGTCATTTCCAAACCGACTCAACATCCCACTAAGTGTCATCACTGGCAGTTTGCTGATCCACCAAGTTTCCTCCTCCACCAAGAACATGAAGACGGACCAGTGCGCGTAAATGTCTAGCGCAAGCGCTTGGACGCTTGTGAGATCCTCTGGTACACCATGGAGAGGATTCGTATCCGCGCTCTCTGGTCGTTTATCAAGCAGTGGCAAGAGGATGTCGAGGTACTCCGGAGGCGATTGGACTAGGAACGCGAGAAACGGCCGGGTTAGCGGCTCTCCAGCCTCCGGATATGATGACCTGGTGATGTAGGCGCGAAGCCAAGGGGCTAGTTGCGACAATGTACCTGTCTTGGGGTCAACGGTTTCAACTTCAACGACGGTTGGGAACGGCGATGATGCAGCGAAGGCACCGTCTCTGAGGTCGGCCAGGAGATCCAAAGCCACACCACAGGCGGACATGGCTTGATCTGGTCGTTGTTCGTAATAATGCTCGCTGTGATGGCGAGAAGTAAAGTCTAGGCGCTCCCGAAGCTTGGAGAGTGCTGCCTGGCTAGTTGCTGCCAATATCGGAAACATTGCATGCGTTCGTGATGGGGGTGTAGTGGTATTTGTGAAGTGTTCGTCTAGAAAAGGGGGGGAATCTGAGCCAGCTCCCTCAATATCTGAATCGGGTGTTTGCACGGAGTTTGAGCGGACATCGACGCATCTAATTGCATTCACTGTTGTTCGCACGCCTCGCATAATGACTATAACGTCTCTCAGAGTAATAGGTTGCGATATGAAAAATTCCTGCGCCTGGTTCCGAGTTGAAATCCAGTGATTTATCTGCTGGCTTGCAGCGGCGAACGGCACCAGCAGTATAGTGCTCGCTAGGAGAGACCCGGGCTTCAATGACTCTGGTTTCGCAATCATGTCCCTCATTCGCTCACTGGCCAGATTGTAGTGTCGGTATCCAGTCATCAGCGTTTGGTTGACAATGTTTACATCTGATTCGGGATCTTTTGATATCATGTCCCAGCAGATGCAGGCCGCTGAGACTGCCAGAACTGAATGAAACACAGTTGTGCTTTTCAAGGCCAACGTGGGCAGGCAGATCCGCAGCGCGGCTTGATCCTGTTGAGAACGGTTCAAGTTGCGACTGGTGTGCTGCAGGAAATGATGATACAGATTCAAATTGGTATCTGACAGTGATAGCGAGTCCTCCGTTGCATCTGATAGCGAACTTGATTTCGAGAAACTTGGAGTGGAATGTGTCGACGGCTCGCTGGAGGAAGAGGATTCTGGGAACAAGCTGGCTGTAGGCGGCGAAGCGAGGGCGCCGCTAGATGGGCTTCGAAGAGACAGTTCAGCCGTTTGGTCTGGCTGTGGCAGTTGTGGTTCTGAGTAAATGCACTTTTGTAGTATGAAGACACAGCGCGAGCATGACGGCTTCGCTTCATCACACTGACATGTTGTCAGCGTTCTGCACAGGACTCTGCGAATCGTTGTCGGTGGCTCACTTTGATTTTTCGTCTCTTACACTCCATGCACCCGTTCCTAGATTTGTGATGCCGCCGCCGTAAGCGAGGCTTGGTCGGACGAGCTAGGTCAATTTCAAATTCGGTCATTGTAGTGACTCCAAGTTCTCTTGTACGATCAACACTTTCGTCGCGAACATCTGGTGTTGTCTGGGCTTTAGGCCAAAGGATAGCCCCTGCATGCCAACTAGCAGCTCTTGAGCGTTCCTAGCATAACATCGTGCTAACTCAGCCATTTGTACATAGTAGACAGTGCAAAGGGATTGTAAATACCAGCCGGTGTGTCATTCCTGTGTCCTAGGTACACGTACGGAGGCAGAGACGAGGAAGTTGTCCAACGAAATGTGATGCGCCACAACCTTGGATGACTCTCAACAGCTGGTGGGTGTATCTCAGAATGATCCATGCCCGCTTAGGTCTAGTTCCAGGCTTCCACCTACCAAGTATGGAAACAACCTGGGAATCTTACATATAAACTTGAAGAGGAGAATCGCCGAGTCCCGTGTATCCACAGGTATGTGCCTTCACCAAGCTTATCGTGCACACGAATGTTGACACAAAGACCAGTACTTAACAAGCTAACATGACATCTGCGCAATGAACTCAAGTCGTCTTTTGTCCGTTGTATATCTTGAAACTGACAGAATCTCTCACCCAACTGCTATCGCTCCGGAATTAATTTGGTTAAGAGTCGTCCACGCAGAGCCATAATCAGTCCAAGGCGTTGCATCACCCTCAATCTACTACTACAAATCCCTTGTCATGTAAGGCCGAATCACCACACCTGCTACGGAGTACAAGCTACGAATATTCAGTACATGGCAGCATATTCTTATCACCTTGTAAGGAGTCTTACGAGCTTAGCACACCACGGTGAACAGTTTTGGTATCTTTTAACGGAAAGCATAGCTCTCGCGATGGATGTATTTTGCATGCTGGATTTGTATTGATTTCAAATCTAGCAGGCACAATTTCGGCTAAACATTACCAGTCACCTTTCGAACCAATTTCAGATCCCTAGCGTTGATCCTACAGTACGAGGATAATGAGACTTGGTTCGAGAAAACGACTGTGCGGAGTACCACTGTAATGTAGTAAACAACTTTCCTATTTTCCTACAATTGATGGAAGATTGTGAGCGGTCCGAGCTTACCGGCTCGTGCGACCACCGCAGGGTTTCCTTCGGACCCTTCTTCGACCTGATGCGCCAAGCCAGTACCAAGTACTTTTCACATGGGAGGTTTGGCTACCACCAATGGGCTTGTTACGTCTGATAGTATGCACCCGCCAAGGATCCAATTACAGGGGGCGTATTCACTAGCTTGTTTAATGCGTATAGCACTGCTGGCGTATTGCTTGAATACGCACCCTACTGCTACGTATACGCTCAGCAACTCCACCTCTCCTATGGCAGGATTCTCCGTTCGAGGCCAGTCCAAGGGTAGTTCATGACTTTGGATCCGATAAAGTAACATGCACCAAGGTGGCTGTTGGGCATGTTCAAAGCATTCAAAATTGGTATAAGTACAAGCTCGAGGAAGCGCATTCAGAATGTCAAGCATACACAATCATCTCTTCTTCGATCCAGTTCAAGATGAAAGGCTCCATTCCTCTACGTAGCCTGAGCGGTATTGCTCTCCTTTCATTGATTGCTTCCAGCCACGCCCAGAACATTTCTCAACTCATCAGCGAAAGCAACACCTGCGACGCGCAATGTCAGCAGCTGGTCCAGCTCGCAATCACCTTTGAGCATGATTCCCATGCAAACACGCCGTTGGATGACTTCTACAGCATTCCTGCGAGTTTCAACTCCTCGGTAAAACCTGGTACATTGCTCCGCCTGGAGCCTCACACCAATCTGACCAACTACACTGTGCCATCAGGGCTTTCCATGTCACGCATCCTATACGCATCACAGAGTCTGAACGGAACTGTTGTGCCAGCCTCAGCTTTCGTTCTCTGGCCGTACAAGCCATTCGATTACACCAACGGCGGCAAATGGCAGAGCAACCAAGGTCAGATATCGCAGAGCTCTTCCAGATTCCCGCTGGTAGCATGGGCACACGGAACAGCGGGCTCATTCAAAGACTGTGCACCGAGCAACTACCGCTCCCTTCAGTATAACTTCATGACTTCTTACTCGCTTGCACTCGAAGGCTTCGCAGTCGTTGCCACGGACTACGCTGGGCTCGGTGTCACTACCCGGCCAAACGGAGAGCAGTCACACGAGTACCTTGCTGGACCGGCCGGCGCCAACGACGTAGCATATGCTGTGGATGCTGCCAGAAACGCTTTTCCCGACCAGTTCGACAAGGATGGGCCTTTTGTCGCGATGGGTCATTCACAAGGCGGTGGCGTCGCCTGGGCATTTGCTGAGCGCCAGGCAGTTTCACCACAGGCCGGTTATCGTGGGACAGTCACAATCTCGCCGGCAATTGGATTCGTCGATCTGATCAACGACGCCTTGCAATTGGCATCAACTGCACCTCTGTCTCTTCCACTATGGGCACAACTCGTCATTGGTCTTCAGCCCAAAGTCATCGCTGCCATCACTACCGTGTTTCCCTCCTACAACTCTTCAGGCATGACGGACATCTCCTACGATCGGTGGTACAATGTTGTGAAGCCTTTGCAAGGATGTCTCCCAACAGACTCTTTGGCCTTTGCTTCCGTGACTGATTTCGCAAGGCCTGGCTGGACCAACAACAGCCTTGTGCAGAAATGGAAAGATGCCGTCGCAGTCAGTGGGAAGAAGTTCAAGGGTCCATTACTCGTGCTGGTCGGTGACTCCGATGTCATCCCCGTCGACAAGCTTAAAGGAGCCGTCAATGCAACCTGTAAGGTCAGTGGCGATCAGAGCCTAGAGATGTCGACGTATCAGAGCATGGAACATTTCCCCGTCATCCAAGCCAGCCGGATGCAGTGGATAAGTTGGGTCAAGGAGAAGATTACTGGTAACCACGGCGTTTATACACAAGATGGTCAGTCAAATTGTGGGAGGACAAGTTTAGAGACAGGGTTCAACACAAACTACACTGTACATGGTGTGCCGCCTAACTGGATTGTTGAATGGACCCCACCTGAGCTGGGCTGGGAGCTCTCCTTGTAGATAGAATTTAGAACAACTGCTTAATGACAACATAGACACCTAATCACAACCACGGAGAGTAACTCCTAAATTATTCCAGAAGCCCGGTTTCGAAACCATGAAAAGCGCCGTCGAACTCAGATTGTCTAGCACCATCCACACCGCACCACCATGCATATCAGAGTCTTTGTTGCACAGCTCAACCGGCACGACGAGACGATAAAGGACTCATCGTGACGACTCAGAGAACGACACGAGCTCGATTTGTTGCAAAGGATATGTCTCGAAGCCATGGTGTTCGCGCGACGTGGTCACGAAACGAAAACATGCCTCGATGCGCTGAGGAAGGGGCAGTGTGAAGTTGATTGAGCGAAATGGGTCGTCGGCCATCGCTGTGACTGTCGATGGATGTTGTGTGTTCCTCCCACAACCCTCCAGAGATGTTGTTTGTATTGCTTGGCGTCTATCGTCACCCATCGATACCTGTGCTTTGTGCACATACGTTGGCTACGAGCAGGCGGACACCAGTTCCCGAGAACACGAGATGTGGCGAATCGGGTAAGCGCTTTCCCATGCTTCTCAAAGCCCGATGCTCGCAACCGATGGATCGAGGGGAGGAGTGAACGCCCCGCGCTTAGTGCAACTTGGTAAGGTCTATCTAACTGATCTGCGGTCTTGAAGGTTGCTGGGAGGACCGTCGCGTTGTGCCACGTGGATAGACAAAACGTTAGTGGCGATCCCGAGCATGATCGCACTTGTGCAGATACATGTGATATCCCAAGAATTAGGTAGGCTTCTAGCGCCTATGCAGCGGTCACGTCGGCCAGAATGGCTGAGAAAGAAAGAAATGCCACGACATAATCTAGGTCGTACACCGGACACACATACAGCAACAGAACAAGGAGGGCGGATTGTAGTATTGTAGTACTTCTCATAATACTGGCTGTTATGCTAGGTCGACATCATAACAACCAAGCAAACGCAAACGTTCCCAGCTCTTTCAACTGCCTTGGTGGTTTCACTATGTGACCGATTCTCTTGCTTCTCTTTTTCTTTGGGCGCGGCATACCTCTCGGAATTCAATTGATGACAACACCAGGTCTTTTTGTAACAAGATTTGTAGCATATACATCTCAGGTTTCGAGTTTCTCAACATGAGCCACTGATTCCTTTGCACCAGACAAATCGGCGGAGACTCGTCGCATGCCGCTAAGTCCTTCAGACTTGTAAGTCTTTTGCCTTTCCATCTTGATCTTTCGCATTTCCTTAGACTTTTGAACACCAAAGCCGTCGTTGAAGAGTGTAAAAGCTTCCTCAACAGATAAACCCTCTGTAGAACAGAATCAGTCACTGGCCACAGTATGATGGCAGTTGATGGTTGCTTACTTGTTTCAGGGTAGCAGAAGTACGCCAGCACGAGACCAATGATGATGAAGCAGAGGTAAAGTCCGTATGTGCCGCTAGGAGTGAGTGTCTGAAGTCTGTTGTGAAGTTAGTCGAGTCATTCACTGGTGTAGAGGACCAAGTACTTACTCGCTAAGGAAAGATACAGCAACAACCAAATTGGCAGTAAAACTTGCAGTCGTGCTGACAGCGCTGCCAACCGCACGGATTTCGAGAGCTAGATACTCAGACTGGTACCAGCAAAGATGCGCGTAGGTGGAACCGAAACCAACGACGAAAATGACAATGCCGGCGATGACGAGACCGACATCCTTTTGAGGATATTGGTAGCCGTCAACGAGGACGTGACCGGTAGGTTTGCACATATAGTAGAAAGAGACAAGGCACCAGGTCAGGCCAATGACCATGATTGGTCCCAGTCTCATCAGCAAACCACGTCGGCCAACTCGGTCGACCATGACCATGCCGCACAGGAGGAAAAAAGTGTTGGTAATGGAAGGAATGAGACCACCGACAGATGGGTTGGAGAGACCGAGTAGTCCGAATAGAGTTCCAGCATAATAGAGCAGTGTGTTGTAGCCGGTGAATTGACCGAACACCTGGATCAAACTGACTGCAAAAATCGATCGGCGATATGGCTTGTGAGTCCATAGCTTAGTAGTACGTTCCCAGAAAGTAGTAGTGCGTTGTAGCGTGGTGGTTGCAGAGACGGTATCCTTTACGACCTTCAACTTGAGCTCGATGATATCCTCTGATGCGTACTTGTACACTTTGCGGAGGACTTCTCGAGCTTTGTCGTCTTGACCACGGAGTATCAAGACACGTGGAGACTCGGGAAGCTGGTGCATGAGACAAAGTTGCACCATGGAAGGAACGACTCCAAGGCCGAACAAAATCCGCCAATTGCCATGAACGTGCTGCATACCAGAGCCGATAGCAACGGCTACAGTCTGACCAAAGGGGATGCAGAAGCCATTTGTTCCGACACATCGTCCACGAGCTGCGGTTGGAGCCAATTCAGTGATGTAGAGTGGGCAGATGACAGCTGCGCCACCAACGCCAACACCCAAGACAAGACGACCGACAATGAGTTGAGCAAGGGAGAAACTCGAAGCAATAATGATCGCACCAGCAGTAAAGAACAGGTCGGAAATGAGCAAGCAGCGCTTTCTCCCCCATCTGTCGGCGAAAGCGCCCAAGATAGCTGCTCCAAAGATTGAACCGATCGTCGTTGCTGCGGTGGCGATTTCTTGTTGTGGATAAGTCAATATCTTGCCGGTCAACTCAGTTCCAACATAAGGCAGAGCGACGCCAACAACACCGGTGTCGTAACCATAGAGGAACCCGCCGAGAGCTGCTGAAATGATCAGGTAGACTAGATAGGGCGTCATCCTGTCCTCGCCCTCAGCCACGATCAGTGATTCGTCGATAAGATCGCCTGGTTCATGGGTGACATTCCATGATGTGACGCTAGCGGTCGAGGCTCGCCGGTCTGGCGCAATATCCATCGACGCCATGATGGCAGGTTGTTGTTATGATTATTGGATGAGTAGATTGTATGATGGTTGGTGAATAAAAAGAACCTGAGAGGCATTCCATCTTATCCCCATGACTTTATACGCCTCAAAACCTGGAGAATACGGGGTAAGTGCCGGCTCCCCATGTTTGATTGTCTGGGGTATATCGGGATTGTGGTCCGATTTGCTGGTGTTCTGTGTATGAATTGTGTCGGAAACTGACCCTCCGAGAGCTAGATCATGCGTGCGATCGATCCATTTGAGACTAGATTCGTTTGTGGGCGGGTCATTTCTTTTCCGCCTCCGATACCAATCAACCTCGAAGAGCCGAGTATCATGATTTTGTATGAGATTGCCGAGCAGTTATCTTCGACATGGGTGTGATTTGACGGTACGCGGGCATGTTGTACACGCTTATCTCGACAGTTACGTTACTGTTATGATTTGCGTGCTCTGACCACATCTACAGAGCACACATGTAGCCTGCGCTAGCCTCGTTGCATATGATTTGCGTGTTCAATATTATCAACTACCTAGTGTACCCGGGGGTACCACACCCGGCGTGTCAATCAAGAGGACGTCTCTCCACAATGTCAGTATGAATACTCCATGATAGTTCGCTCAAGGATTGAACGACATAAGCCTGCAATTCAAGGCCGATGGACGTCACTGTCTACCGATCATACTCAATGTCGTACTGCGTCGGCAACTCGAGGCTAGTCTGTAAGCAATAGGTCAGCTCGGATCCTGATTACATATGTACACAGTTCGGATCGTGGTTCCCGTGTGCTCGAGCTAAGTCACTGACTATATCAGATCGTGTCAGGTATGAATGTCAAAGATTAAGTGCTCAGCACAACCGATCCAGAGTCCAGACGCAAAGTTTTCAGGATAAGCGATCGAAGATCCAACATATCAAGATGATAGGCCTTGAGGGGAAGAGGATTATCGTCACTGGTGCGTCGAATGATAGAGCGTACAGCTGTGCAGTCGCTCGCCTATGGTCGAGATCTCCTTGCTCATCTTGTTGCAGGTGGAGCTCGCGGCATTGGTCTTGGAATCGTCACAGCCATTGTTGAGAGTGGTGGCAGTGTGGCCATTCTTGACATTCTCCCCACACCACATCCGGATTGTCAGGCGCTTATCGAGGATACAGATAGAGTTCATTACTTCTGGTAGGTGTGTCGTGGCCCTATTTGACTACAGGCGCATAACCAGACACTAAAGACGTCAATGCAGCGCTGACATTACACACATGGACTCTTTGACACCTGCTTTCGCGCAAAGTATCAGTGTGCTCGGTGGTTTGGATGGCATGTGAGTCAAGAAAGTTGTGGACCTCTCTCACATGCATTAACGCCTCGGAATAGTGTTACCAATGCCGGTATCGGGACCGACAAGCCATTTCTAGATCACACTGTGAGTGGCCTGTGCGAGCAGTCACATGCATCACTAACACCATCGTCTAGCTGCAAGATTTCGAGAGGGTCTTGAAGATCAACGTAAGTTCAAGCCTGCAACCATTGAAGAGGCTTGATGTGGCTAACAAGACTTAGCAAAACGGGACATTCTTTCCAGCTCAGCTTGCAGTCCGCTATTTCATGTCGCAGCCCGTAAATAAGAGATCCCAGAGCAGAGGGAGTATTGTAATGATTGCCTCTCAAGCGGCATCCAATAAATGTCCAGGCCACTTCTTGACCGCCTATGGAGGTACCAAGGGGTTCGTCAAGTCCTTCTGCCTACAGCTAAGCCACGAGCTGGCCGCTGATGGTATCAGATCCAACAGCATTAGTCCAGGGTAAGTGTTTTCGAAACCTAGCTCCGAGGCATCGGATTCAGCAGCTGATACATGGACCAGATACATCGAGACGGATCTCAATCTAGAACTCGCTAAGAGAAGGCCGGAGGTGAACTACTACTTTCAAGAGGCGCCACCGATGAAACGCCTGGGCAGCCCTGCTGATATTGCAGGTGGTGCTGTATATCTGCTATCGGATGCGGCGGCATATGTGACTGGAATCGACCTGAGAATCGATGGAGGCATGAGTGCTGGAAGTGGTCTCACCCGATAGTTCCCCTGCGTCCTTGCTCATAAGCGCATACTATGTAGTAATTTCTCTGCCTTTTTGTGTTCATAGATATCGTATGCGAGCAGTAAAGGTATTGATGATGAAAGATGTGCAGCACTGTCTACACAAGCTGAAGAGTAGCACACATAAGATTATTCGTCATTTAACTCAGACACATCCTGTTCATCAGGGGGTCTAATCATCTGTCATTCAAGATCGGCCCAGAGCAAAGTCAAGGTGGTAATCTATGGTGCTGGCTTAAAAGACAAGAGAATCACATGGCAATGCCCAGGAAGTCCAACCCCACCGAATGCACAAGCACTCGATACGAGCTGCAAGCACTGGACAGTGGATCAGATTGTGCTCAATTTAGTATCGAGTGAAACTGTCACCGCTCGTCTATACGATCCTAGAGATCAGTTGAGGATAGTCTTTTTCGAAGGTTTTGCCACGCACTCATCCCCCGCTGTGCATTTTCTGTTGGGCCATTCTGCTCATCTCGCATTCGTCGATCGAAGGTCTCAAGTGAGATCCAGCCCGTGAAACTTTTGTCCACTACCATGGCTTGGGTTATCTTCAACACTGGCATGTATGCTCCATGGTTCGTCTCAAGGGGAAATGGTCTCGCTTCATTTGACCAGACATGTCCTGGCTCAAGAGTTGCATCATACCATGGATGTTTCTCCGAGTAAGGAGGGTCCATAGGCTCACCATCGGAAATTTGAATGTAGAAAATCTTTTCCAGAGGGCATTTCTCAACGAACTCATGCATGGACTGGGCGAGTCGCTTGTTTCCGTCTGCTTGATATCCTGAGGAGTTGAAAGCGTCAGCCCACAACGCTACGGAAATGTGAAAAGTGTCTAAACAGAGACCAAAGTTAGGTCGGTTTACTTCTTGGACAAATTGAAGGGCATCCTGCCAGAAGATGACACGTGTGGACCAGGCCAGGTTCTCGTAGGCAACCTTGATCACAGGTTTTGAAGCTGCGGCCAGATCAGCAAGTTGACGGAGCTCCGATATCATAAGGTCGTGGTCATCGTTGATATCGCGAATATAGATTGCAGGAATTTGAAGATGTTGGGCATTGAGTGCTCGTGCGATGCTGAGCCAATATTTAGCTGTCTCGAGTCTCTCATGGATAGAGGATTTGTTCCCTTCGAAGTTTTGAAAGGACGCAAAAGCCAAGATAGAAATGTGATGGTTTTTGGACAAATCACGAATTTGATGAGCGGCTTCTAAAATGTCCACAGATATGCTCTTTGCATAAGACTCAAGATCCGGAAAAGTCACTTCAATGCCATCGAAGCCTGCATCTGCTGCGGCAACGATTTTGCTGTCTAAGGTATGAGAGGCATGTTGACCTAACGAGACGCTGGCAATAGCCAATTTGTTCTCGAGCATCTTGTCTCTTCCGCGCTGAGTTCTCGTGAGTTGGGGGCCCGATGCGGTGCGGTGCGGTGCAAGGTTGCAATGAGCTTCTTCAACGCTTTATGGGAGGTCCCATAAGGAATGGATCACTCATGGACAGCCAACGGAAGCAATAGTCGACCCTTTCCTCACTATTGTCGACATCGGGACTGACGTCGCGACTTCGGGAAGCTGAATGCATGTGTGTCGAGATGAACATGTTTCGGGTTTTCGTTTCCGAAATGACCAGCAGTTGTAGTGAAAAGCTCAGGTAGCCGTGCTGGCCGAAGCTTCGGATGGCTGTGGGGAACTTCGCAACTTGCTATTGCGCTTTTGTTGCTGGTAAGGGTACGAGCTATAGCAGTGTAGCCTGCCCATGCTATCGTTCATGCCCAGTTAGGAAATCAAGTATGATGAAGTGATTAGAGAGTAATAGCCACGAAAGTTATCACAAAGCTAAGGGGGCTCCATACTGGAGAAGCGCCACACCTGTTCACTATCAAGGTTAGGTACCTACCCATTGTAAGCACTACAAGCAAATCATTTGTTTTTAGCAACCACGATCATCTATTCTCATCTCGAAGTGCTTGCGCACATCGCTTCGAAGTACTTTCCTTCTTGCACCATACAACATGACTCTAATGATATACTAGTTCTTCGCTACTCTCAAGATAGCATGCCAACCTACCATAAACTAACCATCCCGAACCATTGATGAAGTTCGTCGATCCTTGTTGATTATCCAAACCTTCA
>Ga0115842_100219_pt1 | contig 21542 bp, 22 predicted proteins | sample InSIn2SAF170_2_FD_83856 | JGI IMG/M metagenome (GOLD analysis project Ga0115842, IMG submission 83856)
ACCTAAATACTAATCTGTGAAGATTAAACTGTTTGGACAGATTCTCTTTCTCACTCATTTTCAGTTGCCCATTCGGCATGAAACAGGCACACACCTCCTGACATCTTTGAAATAGACAACGGATACGCATATCTCTTTTCACATCCATGAATGGAGATGGCCTTGATGTTTGATCAAGTTTCTGATTCCCAATCAGCTTCTTACCGACTGGTTTACGACTTCGTTCGTCGGTCCAATAGCACGGGATATTGCAATGGGGGGCATGTGTAACTGAAGAGCAAGCTATCGCGCGTGCTCAGTACCTCAACTTTGTTTACTCCTAGTCTGGTACATTGTATGATTATTTGCCTAATGCCCCAAGGCCAGGAACCTCCAAAGCCCCGCCAACACCATCTGTTGACAGTATTATTGGTTCCGTTAACTCAACCTCGAAGAACAATTATGCAAACTCTGTGAAGAAAAAAATCGAATGCTTCGAACGAAAACACTTCTCAGGTTACCTCCCATCCGAGTAATACTTCCGAGGTCAATTTCATCTAGTCCACCATGGCAGACAAAGCCTCGAAAGGAAAAAAGAAAGGAAAAGGAAAGAGTAAGCTGGATCAACCGAAGCAGGACTCACCTAAACCTCCACCCGAGGAAAGTACCAAACGCAAACCTAAATACCCTTGTCTTATCTGCGATGAGGATCACTTTACCAGAGACTACCATAGGCGGTCTGAGGTTAGTCATTTGTTGAAAGGTGCTCTTGGGACTCCTGCGGTGCTCAAAGAACCTTTTCCCTCATAGCAAACCCAAATGGTGGCTAATCTCGATCAATCCTCATCTTCCTTCGGTTCTCAAGTATTTATGGCCGGGACGATTCCCATCCACATTAGCACTCGGACAAAGGATTATCCGTCGTCTGCCGGGAAAGAGCCTGAGATCCCCTCTAGTGCTCCTCCGTCCTGTTAGCCTCCTATACCAATAGGTTTCATATTTCATGATTGACTGGGGAAATTCCAAATATGTTCTACTTTGATGATGCAAAGGTCCCATATTTGTGTGTAAAAACACATCTGTACATAGTTTTGATGCTGTCCTACTTGTGGATGGGTGATCCAACAGTTTAATCTGGGTCATTCCATGTTTAAATTGATGACTGTAGAATAGAGAAAGAGAATCTGTCCAAACAGTTTAATCTTCACAGATTAGTATTTAGGTAGAGAATAAAGGTGCCCAACTGCTTAATCTGGGCCCTTGGAAGTAATAAGGGTAGTTTTAGATAGAAAATCATTTGAAAAAGAAAAAGAAAGGAGCAATTGAGGGTTTGCAAGTCTAAGTGCGCCCTCCTTGAAGTAATAAAAAATGTTAGGTACTAAGATGGATAGGTAGAAAGGGGCTGCAGAAGCTGGATTTCCTTCATTTTGCTGGCCTTGAAAAAGAAAGCATATATTTGCAAGAACAGAGATATCTACTCAGCATTTTGATAACAAATCATGGAAGCATGTCTAACTTCCCCATCATTCCCCACAAACCTCTTTCTAACATCCCTATATGGACCATTGGGCTTTCCCAAGCAAAGTCCTGCTATTACTTTCTCTTTTGAAAAACATCAAGTCAAAGAATTGGTTTCTATCTCATCAGAAAGCCACATTTCTTGTCCAAGATCATTCCCCATTCTCATCTACTTCTAAACCTAAGTTTACTCCTTAAACTTAGCTTTCAATTCCTCTTTCACACTTCAAATCCATATTAACTTCTAATTTAACTATATAGCTCCCTATTTTTCCCTTTCCCCCTATTATTATAGCATGTTATGCAAAAAATCCCAAAAATATGTATATATCCCCCCCCTTTAGGCAATTTAGCCATATGTCTCAAAATTGGGAAGTGTAATGAAGTCCAGCCCTCATGTAAATACCTATTCGTAATATAAATCGGGAATTAAATCAACACCTGGTTGATTTAATAACCCCTCGCCAACCTTACAAACACTTAATTCACGTTTTCCCGTTTACCCTGTAAAGTCGCCCAAAACCCACTTTTACCCTTTATCCAATGTTTTATTTTTGGCGCTATTTACCAAAAGAAAAAACAAAAAACAATTAAAAAACGCCGGGTCCCGCCGTATCACGCTGGCATCTTCGTGTCCCGTCGTCCGTCGAATCCAGGCCCTCCCATCCGACGGTCCTCGGTGATTTCGGACCACCCCCGATTGTCGACCTTTAGCACCCGATATTGTCATACTGCTGACGTAGTCCCTCGGGCGCGTGGCAGGTTTTGATTGTATTGGGCGGCTTCTGACACAAACCGAGCCCATACCAAAAGCGATCTAATAAAACCACTTACCACCATTGCCTTTCCGCTCTACGTCACCATCACGTAAGCGCTACGTCATCTGCCGTGTCAACTCACTCTTCACCATCAGTCCGACATGGCCGCCCCATCACTCGTCCACGTCAGCCTAGTCACATATCGACACGTCATCCCACCGTACTGGACCCAACCAATGACGTCATGCTGACGTCATCCATAAAAAAGGCGCCAAAATCGTTTTTTCCATATTTCGCCCAAAAATCATGTTTTTTCTCATTTTTCATTGGTCGAGCGTTATATCACCTGCATGCATTTTTACGTCGTTTTTTCGCCAATTTCCAAAATTTCAACCTTGAGCTGCTGTCGCCACTGATTCAACACTGTCAGCTCCCCCTCGCCGCGCGATAACCAGGTATTTACTGTTTCTTCTGCACAACTTGGTTTTTTCAGTCTTCCACTGTAAAAAACACAAAGTAACCAGATTTTCCTGGCATTCTGAACTCATGTAACTACATAACCAAACTAATGTCCATCAGAGAGTTTAAATCCACTCAATTCCTGCACTCACTGCATCGTGTCTAGCTCAGACCCTTTGCCAAGCATTTTTCACTTCGCAGGGCGGTCCACTGCAAGATAATTCATCTTTTTCACCTCCTTCAGTGGCATTTTACCTCTGTTTCACCCAATCTGCCCTTGTTCTCTCTGCAAATTGCTTGTTCCATCAAAGTTCACTGCTCAGTGTCACCTTTGTGCATAATCCAAGCATAATTCAGCTCAAAAGGACAAGTAACCAATGGAGACCCCTGTAGCTTTGAATAGCACACCTCTGAATTCTCCACACAAGAGCCTAGAATGGTTGCCCCTTGCTGACAGGGATTATCAAATGGTGGAATTGATTGAGTTGGCCAGCAAATACCATATTCTGGTCATAACAGAGATAAGATCAAGGCATAGAAATGGGACTGATATCTTAAGAATCTGGGAGTCCCATCTACCAATCTACTATCTCCCTCAAGTGAATGTTTTCCCTAATTTGATTCACCAATGCTGTTCAAACTATGATCCTAATCAGAGGGCTGTCCTGAGTCCTTCAGGCTCTGTTTTATTTCATATTACCCCTGAAGCCATCAATCAAATGCTTCATTTTCAGTCAGCAAAGCCATTGTCTCCTCTTTCAATGCAACATTTGGTAGATCAAGGTGCCAAGCTTTCCAATGCCCAAATCACTAGAATTGCTCAATTGTTCATGCAACCAGATGCTCAACCTCAGAGGCCTCCTCCATTTCTACATGTATGGTTCAATGACATAGGCAAGGTCCTGGTAAACATGATTTCCTACATCCTGGGCTACAACACTAGTGAGTATGTAGATGAAACAGTCTTAGTCATGCTATCCATGTTTACCCCAGGAAGGTCTCCTGCTATTCGTTATGATCATGCTACATTCATTGCTGATAAGATTCATGAGCAATTCATGAATATGGAAAGAGAGAGGGTATTCAAGTATACCTTATTCATATATCATTTGATATTATACAATCAGCCTGACAGCTTCCCTGTTTCCCTGAAGAAGCTAGATGCAAAAGGAAACAGAATATCAGTGATATTTTGGACACCAGTTTTCCACCACATTTTCTATTCTCCATACAACTATTGTGAGTTCATTGATCTATTCATCCATCCAGCATTGTCCTTGCTATTGAGTTCTCCTCCTCCTAGGCTCATAGATGAAATGCAAAAGATCCTATAGCTCTCAAAGAATTATAGCATTGGAGATTGGTACTTCTACCAAGACCATACAGTAATCAAGATGTATGGCTGTGAGCTTGCCCCTTATAGGCTGCCAAAGTATGTGCCTATGAGACTTTTTGCCTTAGAATACTTTAGGCAGTTTGGCAATGCAGACATGGTCCACTTTCACAGCAAAAATAAGAAGGCACAACTGAAAAACAAGCACCAATTAGGTCCATTCATTTTCAAGAAGAGGGAAGAAGCTTCGGAAGAGGCAGATAAGATCCTAAAGAGCTTCCATCTGCAAACAAGTTTCTATTGGGCACCTTATGATCCCAATCATTTCATCAGCCTTAGGAGAATCAAATACAGTCTTGCCACCTATGACCACATTAGCATTCCTCAAATTGAAAAATATGCTAATCAACTAGAGTGGATAGAAAGAAGGTACATTAGTGGAGGATTATTCTGAGGAAGAATTAGCACAAAAAACACTAAAGAGATTAGAAAAGGCAGTTGACTTGGAATATTTTGGACAAGTTTCTTCCCCAGCTCCTAGGCATCTTGGAGTAGCTGCTTCATCTTCCTCTATTCTGCAACAATCTACCCAAGCAGCTGGTCAATCATCAACCACAGCTAAAGGGAAAGAGATACAACAAGAAGAACCTCCCCCAAATTTGGAGCAGCAAGAAGAAATGGCTGAGGCACCTGCCTCCACAGAGCAGAAAACTCAAGAGCAAACCCCTCCAATGTAGGAGGAAACAATTGAAACCACAGTTTTGCAGACACCTGCAAATGAAGAAAGAATGAGGAAAAGAGATAGGCAAGAGGAGACTCCTCTTACTGCCTCAACAGATCAGCCAGGAGAGAAAAGACAAAGGCTCAATCCTTTCTTTGAGGAGGAAATGCCTGAAAGGCCAACTATGGGTGTGGCCCCTCCTAGTACAGAGGCATCAGCCAGCTCCTTTCAGCAGGAGCAAGAGAGACAGAAAGGGGGAGAGGTTAGCTCCTCAGGACAACAAGCCCGGTCAGAGCCAAGTATCAAGAAGCAGTTCATGGATATAAAAGCAAGAAATGAGCCGGTCAGGTACCAGCTCTACAACTAGCTTCTTAGGATGGCACCAACAAATCAACAAAGGCTCATGGCAGCCTATGATATTTCAGAAGGAAAAATGACTCTTAGCCATTTCAAACCTACCATACATCAGCCTCAGTCAGCTGCTGACTATATCAGGACTAACTTAGAGGTGTTTGCCAAGGATATCCATCCCATGGATTAGATAGAGCTACACAGACAAACAGGTGAGATGGTCTATTCCACATTGGCTGACAAAACTCTATTGGCACATAAATTGCAAAATTCTCTTCACAACATTGCTTCTCAATTGGAATTAGAGAAAGCCTCATCTCAGGCCAAAGACAACAGAATTAAGTCTTTGGAAGAAATTATAATAGAGCTGGGACATGATCCAAATGACCCTAAGGGGGTACATGCATTGATGAAGAAAAAGGATGAAGACATTGCAGCCTTGAGGAAGCAGATTAAGCTACCCCATACCCTTCACCCTCAGACTGAAGGTGTTGCCCAGCAAAGGAAAGATCAAGATGTAGTTGCTCTACTTTTGACACTACACAAAAGATTGGTAGAAACAGAAGGTGTCTTGGAGGCAACCTTAAAGCAAAAGCAGGGGGAGTAAGCCCCTCAGCCACCACAAGTAGCTATAGCAAGTCAAGAAGCTCCTCAAATAATACCTCCAGCAGCTCCTCCTACTGAACAGACATCAGAAGTAGGCCCTTCCGGCTCAGCACCAGCACCTGAAGCAACAGCACAGGAAACAGCACCAGAGCAGGCACCCAGCCTCAGTATGCAAAACATGATGAAAGAACTGGAAGCTCTAGAAGTGCAGATGGCTGAGTTGAAAGAAACTAAGGAAACGTTAGCCAAGCTCGAGGATAAATATGACAAATCGAAGCAAAATGTAGCTGAAAGAACAAGAGAAATAAGAGCTCTTGAGAAAAGAATAAAAGAGTTGGAAAAAGAGCTAACTTTAGATAATATTATAAGTGAGGTTAAGAAGATTCTCTGGGCCAAAATTGGCCAATCCATTACAGATCAATGGCAGTCCATTGAGGCCATTCATGACCAGATAGAATTGATAAAACTAGCTCAGTTTGAGAATCAGAAGGCCAGGGAATCTCTGGGGAATATGCCTGAGATAGCAAACATAATGATTCAGGTTCTCAACAATCATACAGGCACTCAATTAGCAGCAATGGGTATCAGGAACAGGACTGATACCATATTATTAATAAAGAGAGTTTTTACCCTGAGAGGCTATGTGCAGGCATTGGATAGAAAATGCCAGGAAATGCACGCAGAAGTAAATGAATTTATCACTAAAATTACAACACTACATAGCAGAGGGCTTCCAAGTTTGGTAACCAGTGCAGGAAAGCTACTGTCTCATGAGAATTATGCCAAAAGGGTCAATAACTATGCCTCAAACCAAATCACTGCATCATCAAGCGCCCCAAAGGAAACAGGGCCTCCATCTGGGTAGAGTCTCTATGACAAGCTGGAGAATTTGTTCTTTATAGAGCATGAGATCAAACATCTTTTTGAAGTGCCTCCAAACTATTACAAATACACTGAGGCGGATGAGACTTTAGTCAAAATTCAGAGACACCAATTGCCTACATAAGAATGGTGGATGGGCATGATACAAACTTTACTATGAGAAAACATGTTTATTTACCAGGTTTCTGTGTATCAATCACAGGTCGGCCTTTTCAGAATATTGGTATAATTACACTAATTGGAAAAGTAATAGAAAAGGCCAACTCAGCAACCAAATTTGGTGACTAAGCAGGACCCACAAATACAGATGACGGGGCTAAAGCAGCCGCACCGTGACAAGACACTGAAAGGCGAATTTCCCAAAATCAAGGCAAAGCTCTCAAGCGGCCCAGTTGGCTCCAAAAGTCAAAAGATCCCTGACAGAAGTAAACAGCTGTTGTTTATTCATTTAAAGTAGCAATAACTATTGCATCTACTATTTTTTGAGAGTTGGTAAAGGAAGTTATTAGCAAATGACTCATCGTTGAGATATTTTTGTAAACAATTGTATATATACGCCCCCGCATAGCTTATTTGGGGTTGGTTGTTGTTGATTTCATTATAGAGAGCTCCGCTATATATTCTTAGAGTTAAATACAAAGAGCTGGTGGTTTTCCAAATTTGGCTTGGCTTGGACATGCTATGATGAGATTGATGGCTGCTGCAGGATTCTTGTGTTATCTCATAATGCAATAAGTTTTTCTGAATTGTGTTTCATGTTTCTTGTTTTTTGAATCATCTTTCATGTTTTCTTGGGTTTACAAAACCCGTCTATGCTCTATGTTTGATGCTCTTAGCAGTAAGGAAAAAGAATAGTTCAGGATTTGTCCATTCAGACACCCTAAGCTCAATCTTTGTTGTTAATTATGTTTTCTTCACAAATTAGTTATGAATGTGGAACTCTTCAATGCTCACATTTAAACTGACTTTCATGGTGAAATCTGTCCAGGAATTCAATTTTGCTCCTGAATAGTATTTAGTTCTTTTGTCATCAGCTTAGTGAAAGAATCTTAATTTCCTTTCATTGTCTGAAACTCATACTATTTCTTTCCACTAAATCAAATGTTTGTCTTATGAATACCTATCTGGCTCTGCAGCAACATTATCTTTATCATATACTCCAAGCAACACTCAAATCATGGACTCCAATTGCCCAATGGAATGAAACCCTTTGAACATTACATGCCCCTCTACTAGAAGACATAACACAAACAAACTTCAAACAAAATTCAGTATTTCATAGCTAGCCTAAAATTCCATAAAACAAAGCTAAATCACAAAGAGAGAGCCCTCTCTGATTGCAGGTAGGCTAGGACTTGGAATCCAAAGATTGGTCTGTGGTTACCTCGGCTGTATTCCCTTAGGAGTCAAAGGGAACAACCTGAGTGTTAACACGTCTAGTTCGGGCCCCCTCCACATCGAGAGACCTAGCACTGAGACCCCCATCTGACCCCCTCCAAAAGGCGTACTCCAGAAATCTTCTTACAACCCAAATGCTTGTGCTGCACAGCACTACAGCATCGTTGAGGACTTAGCTCAGGCTTCGTCATCTATGTCTGCCTTAGAAGTACTCCAGAGCTGCCCCTCTCAGAGGAAGTCCTTGCTATCGGCCATCGGTGGCATCGACCCCGCCGACTCGGACCTCATTACTTTTGACTTGGGAAGCCATACGCCGAGATTGCCTCACCAAATCGCATTCCTCATATAGGATGTCGTCAATTCCAAAACGATTCATCGTACAGTCATCGATGAAAGTGCCTCAACTTGCATCATGTCTGTCGCCTGTTGGAAAGCTATTGGTTCTCTGGCATTGAGCCAGTCTCCCACAACCTTGGAAGCTTTTAACGGAAGAGCATCCCATCCTGCTGGTATACTCCAACGTTTGCCCATTACTTTGGAAGAGAAGACGGTCGACGTAGAAGTTGAAGTTGTTGATGCCAATCTTACCTACAACCTCCTTCTGGGATGCAGCTGGATATATGCGATGCAAGCTGTGGCTTCATCATTGTTTCGCATCATCCGTTTCCCTCATCAAGGGAAGATTGTTACCGTAGACCAGCTTGCATTTTTCGCTTCCTCTTCCGAGGGCAACATCCCTTTTGTGGAGCATACCTCCAAATCTTATGAGAGTCTGGGAGCCAGGCTTTTTAAAGACCCCTCCCTCATGGGTGTCTTTCCACTCCCACCTCCTAATGTCACTTCCATCAATATGATTATTGTTCATCCTGATCCGTGGATTCTCCCTCCCACTGATCAAGTAGAATCTTGGGGCGATGAGATGCCGTTGAGTCCTGCCGAGCTCAACTACGTAGAAATCCTTGCTGCATCATCTCCCTCTCTTGAACCTGCCCCGTCGAGCAAGGTTCCTGACTCGTATTCTCCATCCCCATGGCTTGGAGATGAGGCTTCTTCGGATCCTTTAAAGGAAATATTCCCTTCTGACGAAGCCATTATTGAGACAATGTCTCTCGAGGAACCTCCTTGGCAAGATCACCACCATCGTTCCTCGTTTCTCCCTGCCCATTCGAATATGCTTACTTGTCTCGAACGGTTTGCTCCTTGTCTCCCATTTCAACCCCTTCAAACACCCATCCAAGTTTATCAAGTGTCCTCTGAAGGAAATATGGGGAACATCACGCAAACCCAACCTATCGACATCTCTGTGAAACCAGGGATTGTCGAGCACATTCACATTGGAGTTACTTGTACTCTGGAGGAGATTCGACTCTATACCGATCTTTTTCGTGAATTTCGCGATGTCTTTGCATGGTCCTACGATGATATGCCTGGCATTGATCCTAGCATAGTGGAGCATGAGATACCCACGTATCCAGGTGTTAAGCCTGTTCGTCAACGTTTACGCCCCGTGCACCCCCGAAAGGCTGCAGCTATTAAGGCAGAAGTAGAAAAGCTTCTCAAAGCCGGCTTTATTTACCCCATTCCACTCACAGATTGGGTCTCCAACATCGTGCCCGTGAATAAAAAGCAGGGTACAATCCGTGTTTTTGTTGATTACCGTGATATCAATTGGGCCCTTCCTAAAGATAATTTTCCCACACCCTTTATTGATCAACTTATTGACGAGTGTGCTGGGAGTGAAATGTACTCCTTTATGGATAGTTTTTCTGGGTATTACTAGATAAATATTGCCCCTGCTGACCAACACAAGACTGCCTTTATCTGTCCATGGGGGAATTTTGCTTACAAGAAGCTCCCTTTCGGTCTCAAGAACGTCGGTGCTACCTTCCAACGTGAAATGTCTTATGCTTTTCATGACATTCGTCACATTGTACAACCATACTTGGATGATCTACCAGCTCATTCAGCCAAACGTCAAGACCACCTTGTTCATCTTCGCGAGATCTTTCTTTGCTATCGACACTACCATATCAGGCTTAATCCTCACAAATGTGTCTTCTACGTCGAATCTGGCCGACTCCTTGGGTTCATCGTCTCTCGAGAGGGCATCTGCTTGGATCCCCTTAAAGTCGAGGCTATCATAAATCTTCCTCCCCCTGCTTCTTTGCAGCAATTGCAGAGTCTGCAAGGTAAAGAAAACTTCCTCAGACGGTTCATTCCGAACTATGCCGAGGTGGCTAAAGGTTTTATACGGTTGTTAAAACGAGACGTCCCTTTTCATTGGGATACTGCTGCTCAAGAGTCCTTTGAGCGTCTCAAGGGTCTCCTTGTTTCTGCTCCATTGCTACGTCCTCCGGACTATCATCGCGACTATACTCTATACCTAGCTGCCGCCGACACCACTATCAGAATGGTTCTTGTTCAATCAGATGATAATGACATCGAGCATGTTGTATATTATCTCAGCCGCAACCTCCTTGACACGAAAACTCGATATGCATATGTCGAGAAATTGGCCCTGGCCATCATTTGTTCCATCCAACGCTTCTGTCATTACATCTTGTTGCGCACTACCACTGTGGTTTCAGATTACAACCCCATGACATACATTTGTCACAGAAATTGCTGGGGGGCAAGTACTCGAAGTGGATCATCATCCTCCAAGAGTTCGACTTGGAATTTACCACCGCCAAGTCTAAGAAATCCTTGGTATTCGTTGAGTTAATTTTCTCTTTTCCATCTTCTTCCAGGCCCTCTCATTCAGAGGATCATATCCCAGACGAGACTTTGTTTCTCATCAGCACTCTCGACCCTTGTCACAGGGATATAATCATATATTTGAAAACGTCCTCCTTTCGCCCCGACGTGTCCAAAGATGCTCGGCGAAGGATTCGTCACCAATCTCAGCCCTACCGTATCATTGGGGATACCCTGTACCGCCTCGGCGTTGACTCTGTCCTCCATCGATGTTTAACTCTCAAAGAAGCTGAGCGTGTCTTAAATGACTGCCACTCCGGCACCGGTGGTGGTCATATGTCCGGATATGCCACTGCCCAAAAGATCCTCCGTGATGGTTATTTCTGGCCCTCCATCTTTAAGGATTGTATTTTTGTCGTCCGCTCTTGTCACGAGTGTCAGATCTACCACCGGAGGATGCGTGTGCCTTCTGCTCCATTGAACCCTGTGGTTACCGTCGGCCCTTTTGAAAAGTGGGGCATTGATTATACTACCTGTAACCCTCGCTTGGCCGGGGGCATGGGTATATCATCGTTGCCATTGGTTAGTTCACTAAATGGGCCGAGTCGATGCCTACATTAACTGAGGACGGTTACACAGTGGCACAATTTTTGTTTAATCATGTCATTTCATGGTTTTGAGTTCCTCAGGCCATCATCACTGATCACGGCAAACATTTCCATAATCATATGATGACAAAACTAACAACCCAGCTAGGCTTACGGCATGATAGCTCGAATCCTTACTATCCTCAGGCCAATGGCCAAGTTGAAGCCGTTAACAAGATTCTGGTTACGATGCTTCAGCGTACCGTCAGCATGCATAAGTCCAACTGGCACTTGATGTTGTTCCCTGCCTTGTGGGCCTACCGAACCTCTGTGAAGGATGCCACCGGTTTCACCCCATTTCAACTAGTTTATGGACTGGAGGCTACCCTTCCAATTGAGTGTGAAATTCCTTCACTGAAGTTTGCCATCGAACTACTTCCTAACACAACTCCAGTAGAATAATGCCTCCTTTACTTGGAACAACTATATGAGACCCGTCGACTAGCCTCTTTGGCTATCGAAGCGCAGAAGAAGAGAGTGAAAACTCACTTCGACCATAATGTCCATCCGGGTTCTTTTGTTGAGGGAGACTTAGTCCTGCTTTATGATCAAGAAAACGATAAGCTGGGGGCAGGAAAACTTGAGCCTATGTGTCTAGGCCCTTACATTGTCAAGAAAGTTTTGCAAAAAGGGGCCTACGAGCTGATCGATCATGAAGGGAACCCCCTCGATAAGCCCCGAAACGGGCTGTACTTGAAAAATTACTATGCATAAACCCCATGCACTTTGATTTGTACATATGTGTGCTGTGTGTGTGTTTTTGTCTTTGTGGTTTGGTGTGACAGCAAGATTGCTGCTTATTGTGTTTTTCGCTTCTTATGTAGATGTCTGATGCACCTTACGTTGGTTTCGCTGATGGCGCCTGCCACAGTACCCGCAACTTGTCCTCTACGGCATGGGTGATCTACGATCCTCATGGTGAGTTTATAGACCTTCAAGGAGTGTGTTTGGGCCATACCACCAACAATGTTGCCGAATATAGTGCTGTAATTGAACTACTAGCCGAGGCGGTTAATCTTGGCATTCGTGCATTGGTGGTGAACCTAGACTCCCAACTTGTCGTCCACCCACTCAATGAGAAATATTCCGTCAGAGACCATCACATTCTAAGATTGTATTTATGTTTGAGATTGTTAGAAAGTAATTTTGATTTCATTACATATCAGCATATTCCAAGATAATTAAACACATTAACTGATGCATTGGCCAATCATGTATTAGACAAACATTTGTGAAATAGATAAACATCATACAAGAGAGCATACAAAACACAATAAAAACATAGAAATAAGCATATGTATATCTATATATATGTCATAATGTTTGCATTGTGTGCATCATACAATTCAAAAATAATACATGTGTGTCCTGCTACATCCGGAGACATCATGTCTCTCAAAAATATGCATGGAAAGAAAACCTAGCAGTCTAACCATGGTGGTGCTCATGATAGCACGTCACCGCCCGCACCAAACGTCTCAGTAGACGATGGATACGGGTAGGCATTCCCACAGTGTGCCTCTGATAGGCGAAAGGTACGTCTGCTAACTGGGCGTAGTTTGGGATCCCTCATGTCAGTCCCTCTAGGTTCTAGACAAAATCCTCTCCCACGGCCCCCTATATCTGCGGGTCAGCAATGGCATGTACCCTCTGTGCTATAGGAGACAAAGCAGCTGGTCGCTCCGGGCCCACGTATGCATATAATATTACCATCATCGGAACATGCATGTATTACAAAAAAAATCAAATACGTAAAAAACATCAAAACAAAAAGAGTTCTTACCAAGCTCCTCGTCCCAGTCTTCTCCCTCATGCAATGGGAGATCTGGGTCTCCAGTAAAATCTGTGCCCGCATAAGGCCAGTCCTCCACGAAGATCAACTGGCGACGGAGCCAGATGAAGAAATCTGGCCTCCAGGCCATATGCTGGCCCCCTCCTCCTCTGGGCATGAGTGCTGCCCAGCGAGCCATCCTCGGCTCCCGTGGCAACGGATCTACCACCACTGCTCCCTGTATATGAAAAATGAGCAGTTGCTCCAGAAAAAATGATACTACGATGGATCCATAGCCGAACTGTTTGACTCCCCCATGCTTACACTTTGTAAGCTTCCTTTTGATGTTCATGGTCACAGCTGTGGCCCAGTCGAACAATGTGGGGTTGAGACACTCGGTTTCTAGCAGTAAATGGTTCTTGCTGGCCTCATGGGGCGCCTGTACCCCTGCTGTGCGTGTAATGGTGAATAGTACCACCCGTAGCACTAGGTCTGGAATGGTGGCGATATCCACCTTGGCACTGTTCAATCCAAACTACGCCCCTGGACAGACCTGGGTCATCACCTCCCCCATCTTCTCTCCGGAAGGCCTTCTTCCAGTCAAGATGGGTCATGCACCTCTTCGCGATAGTCTAGTGATAAAGTATACATCAGAGACATCAAGATCTAATGTCTCGTCCCGCAGGCGGAACACCTGATCATCTACGTCCCAAGCGTCCACGATAAATCACAGTAGCTCAGGCTGAGCACGTAAGTAGGAGGTGAGGAAAAAAAAATTCAGGCCACAGTCCCTCAGAGCATCCATGCAAGCCTCATCCTCCAATGCCAGAGCATCAAAAGCATCATGCTCTCGTTCTTTCCACTCCACGACCATTCTAGCAGTTTTCCTGCATCCACAAGTTGAAAACAGCATCATTAGGTCACTGGTAACATCAAAATCTAGTTAAAATGAAAAAGCGATGGTGAATTTCATGCCAAAAATTTAGGTCGCGCCGCTGGCACGATCCCTTTAGAAAACTTGCCCCATTGGCGCGGCCCCGAGCTAGAAAACCACGCCAATGTGCGCGGCCCTAATTTTTTAAATTCCCCTTGCAGAGGAATATTCTGTGGATCAAATGCAGTAAAAATTGAAAACAATGAAGGGAAATGAGAGACCTCTTACTTGGTTCGGACGGCGATGCGAATGGGCTTCCAGATTGGTCGTAATCGCCACTCAAAGATCGGGCACCAAACACTCCAAAAGTCACTCTCAAAGGGGTAAAAAGTAAAAAGTAATTTTATTTTTACTATTTGCTCATTTTATAACTTGTTTTACCCATTATAGGTCAAAAATGTATTTTCATGAATGTTTTATGAATATATACATGTCGAGAGTGGTTTTTACCCTGTTTCTTGTGCAACAATAGGTGTTTGAACAACTTGGGCAGTGAAATGAGTCATATTTTACACTTTTTCGGGCTCAGTAAATACACGAAAAAGTTGATTTCAGGTCTACTTTTTGCTCTTTTCCGACCATTTAAAGACGAAAAGATTGCCGAGTTTTCCCTCTTGAGTCGTTAAACGGGAATAAGGGGCAGTTGTCTCTAAACTCTTTTCCGACCGTTTAAAAAATGAAAAGATTGTCGGGTCTTTGTCATTTCAGGCTCGTAAACGGTTACGAAACGACGTGATATCAATCGCTTTTTTACTTTTTCAGGTCGACATCACTACACATGAAAATTACTCCTCGGCCGTAATGATCGTGCGGTTCTTTCAAGCATTGTTTTATGCTTTTTCGGTCTCGCGAGACACAACTTTAAAAAGGACCCCTCTGGAGTCTCCTTTTCATCTATTTTTTCAGACTCTCTAAACGTGAAAAGACGCCGAGTTTTTCCTTTGTCAGGCTTGTTAAACTTTGATGACATTGGATTCCGTCGAGATGAAGCTTCACAAGCAGATGCTATCCCCGTCAAGCTTGTTAAAAGTAATTGGGGTACTCACCAGAAATGGTGGGAAAAATGGAACCATAATAATTCTCGTGTCGGCAATATGTCGCTTTTGAACATGGCACTTGTCTGCTTTCGTGTTTGGGTGGGGACATCTCATCTTGTTTTTCACTGGCCTCCGTGGGTTTGGGTGATCCTGTTTGACCTCTCATCTGCTCATTGCCTTGTCACCATGACCTTTGATACCTTGATGTCAAATACTGCCAAATCTGTTGCCGTGCCGCCGATATGTTCAAGAGAAGTTGACCTCTACAAGATAAAAACCTCCTCTGCTATCTACATAATCTTGATTCACAATATTCTTCCTCTATCTCGTGTCGATGATGTGGGAAACATCATGGCCCACATTCGATCAAGGTCACTTCCTATCGACTTTAGCTCATTATCTAGGAAGCTGATCTAGAGACTCCCTTCCAGTGCCTTGGAGCCTGCATTCCTAAATGGCAGGTTCTTCCTGTTCGACGCGAGGTTTTCATCATTGGCCTCCGATCGAATGATTCTACGGGTGTTCGACACCAGCTCATTGATTCGCACACCGTAGATTGTACCTATTGTACCTTGAGGACCATTGTCATTATTGGTGTTACCTCTTGTGTCTATTAACAGCTTTCATCATTGGCTGGTAATCAGACGATGTTCATGCATGTTCGACTTCAACTCCTGTATTCACATGCTTAAACTTGTACTTTTGTTCGGGTTGAGATGGAGCGCAAGACCCTGGATTTTCTCTGTTTGAATCCAGGCTGCGATTTTTTTGGATTATCATGATTGTTGCATGACTCATTTACTGGATGGTTGTGACCATGCCTGACTCTGTTCATTGATCCTCACTGGATGGCTGCACCCATGCCTTGGATCTAGATCATTATGTACTCTGTTATGGATGGCTGCGCCCATACCGCATATATCATGTACTTGAGATATCAGTTGTATTTCTCTATGAAAGTTCTTCGGCAGCAGTGTTTTCATTTGCGGATGTTCTTGTAAAGAATTTCACCCCTCTCTCTCTCTCGGGCCTCATACTTTAGGGGGCATCTGTTACACAGTAATTTGTCACCGTTTCTCACCGTCCTAGTTACCCCTCTCTCGCACTTTGGAGGACATATTCTGGGATCTGTGAGAAGTGACATACCCTGAAAAGACTTGCATTAGATTCCTCTAAGTATGGACTTTACATTCCCTTAAGACATCTCCTGCAAAAAACCCTTAGAAAATTCCCTTTTTCCATTGGCGCGGTTTCCCAGTGTACTGCTCACGCCAATGGGGAAAATCTAACAAAGGGGGTGCGCCAGTTGGCACTTTTTCTCAGTGTCGGACCCGCGGCAACCCAATTTAGTAAAGTTTTTTAACAAACTGGCATGGGAATGTTCTTGCCAACTCATGAACTTTATCTGAGAACATTTTCCGAGGACGAAGCCAACTCGAGCAAGGATAGATCCAACTCAATCGATGTTGTCTTTGATCTTATCTCATGCAAGGATGAAGCTTATCCCATCTCCTTTCCTTGATCTATAAAATCTTGCGTTGCTACCTTGATTAGGCTAATAATGAATAATGGTTGCTAATGCTAGAGTCTGAATAGTGATGGCTGGAATAGTGCTGCTGCTCCTAATCATAATAGTGACATAGTGCTAAGGAGGGTGAAGGTTATCTTTGGAGGAGGATCATACTTCTAGAAGGTTAAGAGATTGCTGCAAGGAGCAAGGAGATTCTTGTCACCAAAGAGAGAGGCTTGTTTCACATCCACAACAAGCTTTGCAAGGAATGTGCACCTGATGACCCAGCCAAAGGAGGATTCGACGTCAGAACATATGGTTGTATTCTTCTTTGATTGATCATTATTAATGGATGACTATCATTATGGTTCCACTCTTGTTGTCTATTGTAACAATGCTTGAGTTATATCCTTTCTGACTGATATATAGTTTCATCTATCGGTTTCTCTGCTTGTTTTGTGTTGTTCATTGCGTGTGTGCAGGTATCCATTCACGGGGATCGTGAGGATTGTGATTAGCCAAAGCAAAGGATCGACTCTCTTGTGACACTAGTGTTGGAATCCAAGTAAGCCCTTATCTCTTACCCATAGATTGCAATTAGGAACTTGCATGTTAGCATTGGTTGATTGTTGCTAGACTCGATCTGGGCTAGTAGGGATTGCCTCTGTCCGCAGAGGGGATTTACCTTCACAACAGTCACCCCAGACTAACTCCCTTCAAAATTTATGCAAAGGCCACTAGCCTAACTTGCTCAACTGACCAAGTAAATTGTGCAGACAGGTCGGATAGACACCAAGCGACCATCCCTATCTCCTTCAGAAAATTGCATAGTTTTCCCAGTTAGTCATCCAGACAGTCGACCTACTGTTCATCTCAAAAATTGCACAGTATTAATGAGTAGGCCTTCCAATACCCATCAGTCAGCTCAACTCAGAAATTATGTAGAGATGATCAACAGGTGAGCCTCTCGTCCTCGATGCATTTCCTCGCCAGAAGCTCCTAGCAACAGATTGCCAGTTCCCTCCAGGAATTGTGCAGTTTCTGCTGCCAATGATTGAGAATCCACTTGGTAGTTTCCTCTGGGAATGGCATAGTTCTAGCTACAAGTGACCCTCATAGCCAACTGGCAGTTCCCTCTGGGAATTATGTAGTTCTTGCTACCAGTGACGCTAGTAGCAGACGGGTAGTTCCCTCTGGGAATTACGCAGTTCTGGATGCCAGTCTCCCAGGCAATTCCCCAAGAAAATTGCGCAATCCCTTCCAAGTGGCCCATCATGCAACCCAACCCGCTCCTCTAAAAAATTACAAAAATCTAGTTGTCCAAACCCTGTTGACTGTTCATTCCAAAAATTGCATGGAGCATGCATGCCTTGCCTTCTTGCAGCTTGGACTGTCCCTCCCAAAATTTGCAGAACTTTGTTTCCTAGTCAAGCCAAACCTTGTAGATAGTCACTGTCGACGTAGATTACACGTCTCCATCAATCAGTGACTCTTGTGTAGTTTTCATCAACAATTCCCGAAGCCATCATCCCACTTCAAACCTTGCTGCTTCTCTTGGTCACTTGAATCCGAAACAATCATGTGTCATGGTAGACTAGGAGATTTCTGGATTTGATGTCATCTCATCACGAATGACTACAGGTACAAGTACACCTACAAACATGGAAATAAAATGAATGTGATGGACGTGATTCACCTTCATGAACAGATGAGCCTATCAAACTTTCAAGCATGCAAGAAAGGAACAACATGCTAGAGCTTCATCAAGCGAACTAAGGACCATCAAGGACTCCATGCACTTCATCATGTGGGGGTGAAGATGTGATACATCATGAAGACATCTATTGCCCAGGAACACTATAGCTCGAAATGTACTCTAGTAGTAGCAATGTACCAACAATGTCATGTCAAGTAATGTCGAGTCATGTCATGAATCATTTCACCCACATCTCCACTATGGGATATGTTGTCAATCAATGTGATGTAACGTGGAAGTCCAAGAGACCCACTTGTGAACAAAGAGTCGTGTAAGTCGAAAAGTCATGGAAGTTGAACAATCATGAGGGTAGTTGAACAACCACAAGGGTCAGTTTCACCCTTGGATATAAATACCCCCTTATTTGTACATAGAAAGGAATTTTCACCTCAGCTCCTCCCACATAGCCAAGAGAGTCTGTAATATTTTCTTTGAGGAGTAAGTAGTGGCTCCAATGCCCCATTGACAAGGATAGTGATATACAATGTAACAATGTGTCTTGGAATGCCTGTTAACAAGCCAACAAGTTTTCACACATGTATTGTATCTATTGTAAGACTGATCTTTAACACCTGTAACACATGTTGCTTTAAGCTGTGTTCCACATCTGAACTATTTCATTTATTGTAATGCATAATTTATTAATGAAAATGTGTTGTATATGTTGTTAATGTCATCCCATCTGTGTCAACTACTCTGCCAGACATTAAATAAACCTTTCACATGAACCTTGCTGTAACAATCGTTGCACTCATTCGGACTAATCTGTGAGTGTTGTATGTGTTATCTTACCTTATATGTTGTGACTACCACATCTGAGTGGACTTCATTTCTAGAAGCTATGTATCTTCTTTTGTGTTATGTGTTCCTAGCCAAGTTGGGATTGATCGCTTTCAACCTGGAACTCACCTTCATCCTCTTCCCCTCATAGTGAAAAAACCACTGACACAAGTACAATTACACTCACCAGGAATGTGAACCTCACTTCCCAAAGACAAAGTAGACCACTCTCCTGTGCTGACAAGAAAGAGTTGAGCAAAATCCTTAAGACAATGGCAATTGGGCCATCATACCGGATGGGACTCCCACACAGAACGTGGTGATGTCTAGTTGGGACTTCATACCGAGGTGTTCCCCTAAATTTTGGCGAGTCCAACACCACCAACATTTCTGGAACTAGGAGGGAAAGATGACAAGCTATGCCCTCTCATCTAGTTTTGAACCTTTACATTTTTTTCATGGAATCTTTCACTCTTCTCCCTTTGCGATGTTTTTCGAATCGTGAAGATGTATCCACCGCGGTGGAGTTATTTGATCTCTTGTCCACTTACATGTATGATGGTGAAGCTGAAGTTGCTTGGCCTGAGTACTTACATGACTTTCTTTCCATGTTTCTTGAGGAAGATGAGTTTTCTGATGAACAGGCTGCTTTGCTGCTTGCATACACACTTAACGAATCCCCATTTCGTTGGTTTCTCAACCTAGCGGCTGATAACATGCTCTCATTCAAACACTTATGTGATCTTGTTGAAGACACTTTCTGTCATTTTGATCCAAACTATCTTGACCGGAACCTGTTACAATAAAGGAAGGCACCAAATGAATTAGTTATTGATTTTTGGTAGTGCTTTCGTGACTTGCAGTTTCAAGCTCCGAGGAACATTCAAGTATTGCCTTAAGAAATCTGCCCGTCACAAGAAGAAGCTTGAGATTAAGCCTCACTCAACACTCTTCATTGGTGGAGTTGCGCAATCTCACATTGATGTGGTCACTGTCTCGATTGACTTTCCGCCATCCTTTCATCCAACAGCTCCACCGCTTCCAAGCAATGTTGAGGATTATCCTCGCTGACTTGTTCATATTTCACATCCTCCCAACATCACTTCACTTAATTTTCATGCAAATTTCGTTGTGAGTCCTCTGAGTTCTCATATGCATTATGTTCTATGACCTCCGTCTTCACACCTGGGTGTTCCTCCGGATGATGTTTTCTTGTGTTCATCCATTCAAAGCTCTTTAGTTGTTGTGAATGAGGAACAAGCCATTGATGGAGTTAGTGTCTCACAAGCAACATGTGATTTCATTCATGAAGAGTATGAGTGGGAGCTTGAGCATCACACTTAGCGAAGGATGTTTCCCTTCCGTATGAGCCCCATTTTTTCTTTCCTAACATCTTTGGTGAACTCGCCATCCATGATTTTGCATGTATGTCTTCATTGAAAATCCACTTGAAAATCCACTTGATCTTTCATCTGCTCTTTCCAGAAATGCAGAGGGCGAACATCCTTCCTTCTCATCTACCCCTCTGTATGACTCATTAAACCATGAGGATTCCAACCAACATCTTGAATTTTCTAATCTTGGTTGTCGTGATCTCTTCACCTCATCATCTGATCACGATGTTGATTCACTAATTGTTAATCCATCTAAGCCATTGGTCTACGAAGATCCATCTATCAATGAAGTGGAAACCCCATAGATTGTTGAGGCGCTTGGGCCCAAGCTGATGGTTATGTCAAGCCCTTTCTTTCCTAAGGTTGGTTTCACTTCTGATTAGGAAATTGTTCAAACACTTAAGGCTCCTCATCACTCATCTGTATGCACTCAAGATCAATCTAACACTTAGATTTTAGTTTCTCCATGAAAACTACACGATCTCATCACTCATGCATTAGAGGAATCTTACACAACAAGCACACTTGTGCAACACAAGTGGTCTAATTTTCTCACGTTTGCTTTCATATCACGGTCAAGGGAATGCATACACTCAACATCTGCACGTAGTGTATCACAACACCATGGCAAGTCCACAGAGTGCATGAGATGTGCTTTCAATCATTTTTGTTATGTGGGCGCTTGTAAGTTTGGAGTATGTTGGTTTTCACTGTTGTATCTTTCGCATTTTATGGTTCACACAACTAGGTTTCTCATGTACCAAGCCTTCACTAACATGGGTCAACCAATGCACTGGTGGCTACATTTGAAATATCACTTTATGTGATCAGGACCATGCACCGTTAGGTTAGGTATAGGAGTAGTGTTTGCTTTTAGTTTTCTTGCTTGCATGCTTGTTTTCATTCTTTCTTTGCATGCTTGTTTGTTTTCTTGCTTGTGTGTTTGTTTACTTGCTTTTATTTCGCTTTTACTTTTGCTTCTACTTTGCTCTTCTTGCTTTGCTTACTATT
>Ga0115842_100222_pt1 | contig 21476 bp, 26 predicted proteins | sample InSIn2SAF170_2_FD_83856 | JGI IMG/M metagenome (GOLD analysis project Ga0115842, IMG submission 83856)
CCAATACTTGATCAACATCCATCCATCCCTCTTTTTTTATTCATGAGAAAGGGGCCTAGTTGGTCTTTAAATTTGAGCTGAGCCTTTTTCTTAGTGCTATGGAAGTGAGTCAAGTCTAAACTGATTAGCTGCCTATAATACTCTAGGGCAAAAAGTCTTAATGGCACATATCTTGGTAGCCTGTAAGGACACAACTCAGAGCCATACATCCTAATGACAGTATGACTCTCGTAAAAGTACCAGTCACCTATTTTGTAGTTCTTTGAAAGCTGTAATATTTTCTGCATGTCATAGGATAGCCTAGCAGGAGTTCTTCTTAGGAGACTAGAGATTGGATAGACAAAGAGGTAAATGAACTCACAGTAGGAATAGGGAGAGTTGTGGACTTCGTGAAAGATTGAGGTCCAAAAGATGACAGATCTTCTTTCTCCTTTTGAGTCCAATCTTTTGATAGGGCATTGGAAATAGTCTGGCTGATAATACATGAAAAGATGATAGATGTAGGATGAGTATTTGAATATTCCCTCCTTATCCAGTCTCAACAGTTGGTCATGTATCTTATTAGCAATAAATTTGGCATAATTGTACTTTGCAAGAGGGGGCTGTCCTGGGCTATATGCAGACAACAAGACCAGAATGGTTTCATCAATGTGCTCACTTGTTTTGAAACCCAACACATAGGATATCATATCAACTAGTAACTTTCCCACTTCATTTAAATTGACATAGAGAAAAGGAGGTGGCTCTGTAGGTTGGTGATCTGCTTTCATGACTACTTTGGAAATACAGGCTATCTCTGAGATGGAGAGTTTGGGGCCTTCATCAAGCAAGTATTTCATAGAGAGAGGAAACAAAAGATGAGTTTGCTTGAAGTTCAGCATTTGATTGATGGAATTAGGAGTTATATGGAAGAGGATGCTCCCAGATGGAGACTTGACTGCTCTTTGATTTGGCTCATAGTTTTTAGCACAGAGGTGAAAAGAAGTTTATGGTGGGTACCCTATGACCCATGTGGCTTTATCAATTCAAGGAGAATCAAATATAGATTGTCAACCTATGATCATTGTAGAATCCCAGATATAGAACAATATTCAAATGAAGATGAATGGGTGCAAGTGTTGGGTTGTGTTATATTCTTTCCATGCAGTTAATAGGGGGTTTGAAGGGCACCCATAACCCCACTTTATGGGGTCCGGGGCAGCGCCCCAGAAAATTTTGGTTTTGGACCCTATGTTAGGTTGGGCGGACCCACCTATGGTTTTGTGCATGATTTTCGCACATGTTTTTTGGACGCGATGGTTTTCGGTCCATGGTATTGGATGCGATGGTTTTTTGGTCCATGGTATTGGACGTGATGGTTTTTGGTCCATGGTATTGAATGCTTCAACATGTATAAATATGTATTGTAACACTGAAAGGAATATAATGAAAAATCAAGCTGGTAGTCCCGGTTTTGGGATCCAGTGGGAAATCTCTGTGTATATGTGTTTTATGCTCTCGCATTTTTTATTTTTCATGTGATTTAGAATTCGTATGCAGGTAATTTCTGTACGGGGTTAAAACCTACAAAAAGTAGAAAGCCTTTGCAGCTAGTTCATATGGATTTGTGTGGACCTTGCACCATAGAAGCACGAGGAGAAGAAAAATATTTTATGCTAATAATTGAAGACAATTCTATATTGACATGGGTGACTTTTCTTAGAAATAAGTTAGAAGCATTTGAGAAGTTTAAAATATTTAGGGCACTAGGAGAAAATTAGATAGGGTGCAAGATAATGTGAATAAGGTGAGACAAAGGAGGAGAATTTACTTCATATGAGTTGCAGACTTGTGTGATGAACTTGGCATAAAAATACATTAATATTTCACACCCACCTCAACAAAATGGAGTTGTAGAGAAACAAAACAAATATGTTTAGTAAATGGTGAGAGCCATGACCTAAGAAATAAACATTCATCAAACCTATTGGGAAGAAGTGGTACATACAACACTGCATATTCTCAATAAGGCACATCTCATACCAAACTCTCGAAACACACCTTCTCAGCCATCAATCAAAAATTTTCTGAATATTTTTGGGATATTCATCAAATAGTAATGGATACAGTTGTTATAATAAAAGACTAAATAAGATTGTGGAATGCATAGATGTAAAGTTTGATGAAGAGCCACTTGATAAGAACAAGAGCACAGGTTTTATCAATCCTCCTAATCATCATCATTATCATGAAAGTAAAGAAAGTGAAGTACAACATGAAGAATTAGAAAAGACAAAGACTCATTCAAAAGGTCCCTCAATATATACACAAAGGAATCATCCTCAAAGTCAAAATTATTGGAGATAGAAGTGAAGGATTTAAAACAAGGAGGAATTTTACATAGAAATTAGACCAAGTTAATATTGTTATGTTGTCCAACATTGAACCAAAGAACTTTGATGAAGAAGGTAAATACATAAACTATATAGATGCTATGAACAAGGAGTTAGACCAAATTGAAAATAACATGACTTGGGAACTCACAAGATGAATGAACATGGTCAAATTGTTAGAAACAAAACTAGACTAGTGTGTAAGGATTACTCTCAAGTAGAAGGTATTGACTATGAAGAAAAATATTCACCACTTGCGAGATGGAAGGAAATCAATATCTTTTGGCCTTTGCTTCTTATAATGATTTCAAAGTATACAAAATGGAGGTGAAATCAAATTTTATAATTGGAGAGCTTGAGTAAGAGGTCTATATAGAACAATGTGAAGGATTTCTATTATCAGATAATCCTCACTATGGTTGCAGGCTAAAGAAGCCATTATATGGACACAAAAAAGCACCACAAGCATGGGACTCTAGGCTAGACAATTATGGGAGTCTAGGATGGATAATTATGTTGTAAAGCATGGTTTCAACACATGAGCAAATAGTAATATGTACATAAAGGTTGATTGATATTAATTACTAATTGTGGTTGTGTATGTGGATGATATTATGTTTGGGAGCAATAAATATCATCTAGTAAAATGGTTTGCTGAAGACATGTGTTATGCTTCTTAACCTGCAAAGCAATACCGAACAGAGAATATGCGAGAAAAATACCAGAACACAGAATATGCGAACACAGAATAGCAATGATTTTATTACTCAGAGAGAAATGTTCACAGGCCTCTTCGAGGGGGCAACCTCCAATAGAGCAGAGCTCGAATACAAAACAAGACATGATACTCCTCGCAGGGAGTCTCTATCCTTTATATATGACTCATACATGCAATACCACGGGCCAATACCGTGGGTTTTATTAATACCATCTATCTAATACTACCGCCCATTTACCCTTTATTTAGTACTACCACCCATTTGCAACTAATTGTGGTCCCATTTGCAACTAACTGGGTTAACCACTTACAAATATTAATATGGGCTTTATTGACTCTTGACTATGACGTGATCCCATGACATGAATAAGGGGGTTAGGGTGGGACCCTAACATGCCCTCCCCCTTAAAACTAGCCTTGTCCTCAAGGCTGAAGCTGCGGAAACTGCTGAAGAATAGTGGCTGGTTCCCAAGTTGCATCTTCCGGAGAGGTGTCTTTCCATTTGATGAGGACCTCTTTAATCATGCGGCCGCGCAGGTGCTTGTCTCGTGTGTCTAGAACCTGTTCCGATTGAAGCCAGATTGACCCTTCCTCGTCCAATTCTGGTAGACTGGTTTGAACTCGGCAATTGTTCCCAATGACTTTCTTGAGGCACGATACATGGAAAACTGGGTGGATTTTTGCTGTAGGTGGCAAAGCCAACTTGTAAGCCACTTCTCCAATGCGCTGAAGTACTTGGTATGGTCCATAGAATTTTGGAGAGAGCTTTTGACAACCCTTGTCTTTGAGTGATGTTTGCTTATAGGGTTTCAGCCTCAAAAAGACCTGATCCCCTTCTTGAAATTGGCGCTCTGAGCGATGTTGGTCAGCCTGTTGCTTCATTTGGTTCTGAGCTTGATGAAGATTCTCGCGCAGGTGGGCAAGCATGGTTGCGCGGCGTTGTAGGAGTTGATCCACAGCTTGTACTTTGGAGCACCCCGTGAGATAAGAAGTAGGGGAAGGCGGAAGTTGACCATAGACTACTTCATAGGGAGTCATTTTGGTGGTGGCATGATAGTTGGTGTTATACCACCATTCCGCCAAAGGTAACCACTGTACCCAAAGGTGTTGCTTTTCTGAAGTGAAACACCTAAGGTAGGTTTCTAGACATTTGTTGACTGCTTCGGTTTGACCATCTGTTTGCGGATGATATGAAGTACTGAGTTTGAGTTGAGTGCCTTGTATTCTGAAGAGTTCCTGCCAAAAATTACTGGTGAAGATTGGGTCGCGGTCGGACACAAGAGAAGTGGGCATGCCATGCAATTTGAAGATCTGATCCATGAAAGTTTGGGCAACCAACGTTGGTGTAAATGGTTGGGGTAGGGCGCAGAAATGAGCATACTTCGACAGTCGGTCCACCACCACCATGATGACTGACTTGTTCCCAGACTTTGGAAGACCTGTAATGAAATCCATGGAGACCTCCGTCCAAATTGACGCCGGAATGGGCAGTGGTTGTAGTGTGCCTGGTGTGTTGACTATTTCCCCTTTTTGGCGTTGACAGACTTCACATTCAGCTACAAAAGTAAGGATGTCCTGTTTCATACCGGTCCAAAAGAATGATCTTCTGGTGCGCGCATACGTCTTCTGAAAGCCCGAATGTCCTGCAATGGGCGATGAGTGCAATTCTGCCAATATGCTACTTTTGAGGGTGGATGTTGGTGATATTACGACTCTGTCCTTGTAGCGAAGAATATCATTCTGCCACGAGTAGCCCTTGCTGGAATTAGGATCCACCTGCAATTGAGAAATAAGTTGGGAGAGCCCTGGATGTGAAAACCATTCCTTGCGAGCCTCTTCAATCCAGTCTGGAATTGGAAGGGAAATTGCGAGAAGTGTACTTTCCTCCTCAAATTGGCGTGACAATGCATCTGCTACCCTATTGTCTTTCCCTTTCTTGTAGATGATCTCATAATCATATCCCAGCATTTTGGCGAGCCACTTGTTTTGTTGTGGGGAAGATAGGCGCTGCTCCAGAAAATATTTAAGACTGTGATGATCTGTGTGGATTTGGAAACGTCGCCCCAACAAGTAAGGTCGCCAGGTCTCTACTGCATGTAAGATGGCCATCATTTCCTTCTCATAGGTAGATTGGCCCAGATTCCTCCCACTTAGTTGTTGGCTGGTGAAGGCCAATGGTCTCCCTTCCTGCATTAAAACCGCTCCAATACTTGTTCCCGATGCATCACATTCAATGACAAATGATTTGGTGAAGTCCGGTAGGGCTAAGATTGGAGTGGTACACATGGCGTTTTTGAGCGCGGTAAATGCCTGTTGTGCTTCCTCGGTCCAAAAGAAGGAATTTTTCTTGAGGAGTTGAGTGAGGGGCTTCGCTATGCGACCATAGTTGCGGACAAGTTTACGATAATAGCCTGTGAGACCCAAAAATCCTCTCAAGCTCTTCAATGTCCTCGGTTGAGGCCATTCTTGCATTGCCTGGATCTTTTTGGGGTCCACCTTGACACCTTCTCGTCCCACAATGTGGCCCAAATACTCCACTTCTTCCATGCCAAACTCACACTTAGACATCTTGACAAATAATTTATGCTTGCGGAGAAGTTGCAATAGTAGATCTACATGCTGAAGATGTGCCGCCCAGGTGCCACTATAGATGAGAATGTCATCGAAGAAGACCAGGACAAATTTTCTGAGATATGGTTTGAGGATGTGATTCATAAGACTCTGGAAGGTAGAAGGGGCATTGCAGAGACCAAATGGCATGACCAGGAACTCATAATGGCCTTCATGAGTTCTGAAAGCCGTCTTGGGAATGTCGACTTCCTTCATGCGAATTTGGTGATAGCCGGAGCGAAGATCCAACTTGGTGAAGAATTGCGCTCCATTGAGTTCGTCCAGTAAATCGTCAACCACCGGGATGGGGAATTTATCTTTGACTGTTAACTTGTTGAGGGCCCTGAAGTCGGGACACATCCGCCACTCCCCATCTTTCTTGAGGACCATGACCACTGGGGATGAATAAGGACTAATGCTGGGACGAATAACACCTGCTTCCAACAATTCCTTGATGATCTTTTCTATTTCATTCTTTTGAGTGAACGGATATCTGTATGGCCGCACATTTGGGGGTTGAGCCCCTGGAACCAAGGTGATGCTATGATCATGTTCCCCTCGCGAGGGTGGAAGCTCATGAGGCTTGTCAAAGACCGTTCGATGGGTATTTAAAAGCTGCTGCATCTCAGGATGAATTGGCAGAGGTCTGGTTTCGACTACCTGGATGGCATTAAATTGTGCTACTACTCCATGATGGCCCTTTTTTAACAATTTTTCCATCCGATGCGAGCTGATGATAGAAGGTGCTCCCGCCTGGAGGCCACGAAGGGTATATGTGGAGTTGTTCTGCTTAAAACTCATATATAACTCCTGGAAATCCATTGTGATTAGCCCAAGGGTGCAGAGCCATTCAGCACCTAGGACAATGTCGCATCCCCCCATGTGTATAGCAAACATGTGGGTTTTTAACTGATAATCCCCCATTTGAAGTTTGACATTTTCACAACGGCCTTCACATTTCATTGTGCCCCCATCTGCAATTTGGACCTGGAAGTTAGAGACTGCCCGTACAAAACAATGTGCTGCTTCTGCGATTTTTTGATGGATGAAATTATGGGTACTTCCACTATCAATCAAGACTATTACTGGGCGATGTTTAAGAAAACCCCTGATTTTGAGAGTTTGAGGGGAAGAGATTCCTGCCATTGCATTGAGCGAAATAACTGGGTCGTCAGATACAATCTCTTTTTGGTTGTCTTCTTCTATCGCCTCATGTTCCTCAAGAGGTGGATCTTCCTCAGTGGAGCTGTAGTCAGTGGCATCAATTTGAAAAAACTTGGGCTCCTTACATTTATGGCCAGGGGAATATTTTTCATCACAGTAGTAACATAGTCCTTGCTTCCTTCTCTCAGCCATTTCCTGAGGTGATACCTTTTGGACCTTAAGTGTCTGAGTCGTGGTATGAGCTTGTGGGGGACGGCCTTTAGTGGGGAAATTGGTGCGGCTGTATTGGGCTGTTATGGCACGTTCCACCTTACGGGCTACCTGGCAAGCTTCCGACCATGTGGGAGGGTGGTGGAGTAGAACTTGAGCTTTGATGGCTTCTTTAAGACCACTGATAAAACATTCCGTGTAGAACTCATCGGAGAGATGGTGAGTGCGGAAGGCTAAGGCTTCAAAGGCGGTGATATATTCATCCACTGTACCCGTCTGTCGGAGCTTGGTGAGACTGCCTAAAAAGGAGTCTCCCTGTTCAAATCGATCTCGAAGAGCTTTGGTAAATTGATCCCAACTCGAAAAAGGTGCATTGCGACGCTGATGCCATAGCGCCCATTGCCATCGTTGACTGTCCAAGTACATGGACGCCACTCTAATCTTAGTCCACTCTTCGTCGAGACGATTTAATTCGAAATACTGCTCCATTTGTGCTATCCAGGCGGACGGGTTAGAATCATCAAATTTCTGCATATCCAACTTGGGAGGTCGTTGACTGAGTGGGAGATTTTTGTTGGGTGGTGGATTGGTGCGCCATGCGTGAGGAGAGTGGCTAGACTCACCCTCATGGTCATTATAGTGGTCCTCGAGAGCTTGCTCCTTACCCTTAACCTTATCGAGTGCTTGCAATAGTTTGTCAAACTTAGTGTTGAGCTCGTTCATATTTGTTTCAAGTTTGTCTAGTCTTTCATTGGCAATTGCTTGAGCTCTAGTTGCTACCATACACCAACTTGCTGAAAATTTGGGACCGCAAAATTTTTTTTTGTGCAGAAATTGAATGGTACCACCGTGCTCAGCTCGTTGTCCTGATGCTGATGGGCTAGATCACAAATAAGTGCTTCGGAAGATCTCAGACTTTTTTTTTTTTTTTTCAGAAAACTCCTAACGGAGTTTTACTCCTTCTTCAGCAATACTGCAGTCGCCAAATCCTCAAAATGTCACTGCCGCCAAAAGTCCTGCGAAAATTTAGCCAGGCACAGGAACCCTTCCCAACTACTCCGATCTGGTGGATCTGAGAGATCTGGATCGTGGATCACTGCTGCTGCTGATCGGATAGAGCGGCGGGACTGATGTCTGCTGCTGCTGCACTCGATGATCTGGAATAGACAATGTGCAATCCCCCGATAGAAAGGGAACTATGGTCTTGAGGAGTGTCAGGTGCTACAGATCGCAATATACATAAGGGTCTGACAGTAGTACTTGGCCCAATGTTTCAGGGCTCTAACTAAGGAGGATCGACCGTACCCTTAGCCGTACAACCCGACTACCCTATCGTACGGGCAAGTAATCTCTCCGAGTGCTGTTCTCGGTGTACTGTAGCCACAAGACGGCCGAAAGTTTATCTATGGCGAGGCTTCAAGGTAGCTATGGGGCTTCCTATATACGCAGAGGGTACGTGGAAGACAGTCTGTGCGCAGTTCTGTCTAATGTGCTACTACTCGAAGGGGTACCCACAGGGGTTACAAGGGAGTCCAACAGACGTGACCACCTCTTGTATTTCCTGCGTGCATGCCTCCCCAAATCCGCAGGTTTATGCACTCAACGACAGATCCCGTGGTTTAAAGACGCCGGAACACGTCTCTAGCCAAAAAAAAATTTGCTAAAATTTGGAGATCCCACCGAGCCCTGGAAAGTGCTTTGATACCACTTGTTATGCTTCTTAACCTGCAAAGCAATACCGAACAGAGAATATGCGAGAAAAATACCAGAACACAGAATATGCGAACACAGAATAGCAATGATTTTATTACTCAGAGAGAAATGTTCACAGGCCTCTTCGAGGGGGCAACCTCCAATAGAGCAGAGCTCGAATACAAAACAAGACATGATACTCCTCGCAGGGAGTCTCTATCCTTTATATATGACTCATACATGCAATACCACGGGCCAATACCGTGGGTTTTATTAATACCATCTATCTAATACTACCGCCCATTTACCCTTTATTTAGTACTACCACCCATTTGCAACTAATTGTGGTCCCATTTGCAACTAACTGGGTTAACCACTTACAAATATTAATATGGGCTTTATTGACTCTTGACTATGACGTGATCCCATGACATGAATAAGGGGGTTAGGGTGGGACCCTAACAACATGAAATTGAGATGTGAATGATTGGAGAATTTACCTTTTACCTAAGGCTATAAATTATACAAAAGTCAGGATACATATTCATTTTTCAACAAAAATAGGTAAGAGATATGTTGAAAGAATTCCAAAAGGAATATTGTAAACCTGTCTCATCACCCATGGAAATTGGATGCAAGTTATATGGATATGATGAATCACCTCACGTTGACCAAAAGCTATTCAGGTCTATGATAGGAAGTCTACTATACATAACACCCTCTAGACAAGATATAACATTGGTTGTGACCTTAGTGTTAAGATATCAATCTGCACCTAAATAGAGTTGTTGGGCATCAGATCCCCCCAAAGCATGTTTTTGGGCTCAAAGCCCAAGTTTTGGGTCAAATGTATTGTAAGACTCTGCGAATTGTGGGTGCAGAGCGCGAAGTATAGGTGGAGTCATAGGGTTGTCTACCCTAATTTTAGTAATGTAATGTAATGTCATGTCGGCCTACCCATGGTTCGCAGACCATGGGATTGTATAAATAAAGCAAGGTTCTAAGTTGTAAAAGTAGCGAAGAAGAAGATGAGAAATAGATGAGTACGAATGGTACAAGCATAGAGTAAGAGTCCAAGTGCTTTAGGTTGTAGTAGTAGAAAGAGGCTCTGCAACTGAGCGTGCAGAGGCCTAGTAGGGTCCACAGCTGAGTGCGTAGACCCCTGTAGCTAAGTGCATAGGGTGGCGTCGGGTCTATAACCTTGAAGGAAGAATAATAAAGAGAAGTTGAATCCAATTGCTGTGTATCTGCTCTTGTATTACATTTTGTGCATTTATACTATTTTTTTTATCTCACACCTTTATATGAATGTTGGATATATCGTTAATTATCTCTAAACTTACACAGATAAGCAAAGTAACTGACTAATAATAGGTTAACAGTAAGGAACTTGGGTAATAATATGGATCATGCCCCAAGTAGGGCTGCGCGAAGGCAGCATCACGGGTTGCGAAGGACTAATAGATGTGCATAGGGACGTGCGCACAGGGTTAAACTGCAGACCACTTGATACCATCAAACATCCCTAGGGTGTGGAAACCTAGTTCTAGCACCCTCCCATACTACTTCGAGTCAGACCTCAGTCTGTGGTCCACAGACTATTACCGAAAGGGCCAATAGTATCGAGATTTGTTTGGCTAAATCACCTCCGAACCTGGGTTAGGCCCATACAAGCCAACAAATGTTTATGTTAACAGGACCAAGATCTGCATAAGGGATGTCTGATGTCGTGTCACTGGAATCCGACAAAGAAAGAAATTGAAGGGTGGTTGGACAAGAAGATTCACGAGTTCGCAGCGTAGGAAAATAGAAATCCATGAGTATCAAAGGAACAATGGTTGGAGTGCTACTTATATATGGAAATCCATGAAATTTTCTTTGCGTCCTTCCCCTCTGAGTTGTATGAGTGGATCGCGAAGCTGGTAGACATTCAAGGAAGGTGTAGGCTCGATAAACCAATTGTGTGGACTCCTAAATTGGTGTGTAGACTAGAAATGTCAGAAGAGAAGCTCACACACATTGTGGACCACTGGCTCGATTGAATTATAGGAGGATTTATCACCAAGTTGGTGGTAGACATGATAGTCAGTTACAGTGAGGCAGAGCAATGCTTCCTCAAAGGACCACGAGGTAAGTACATTAAATCTTTGAACACTTGGATTAAAATGCTACTGTGTGAAAAAAGGGTTATGTGAATACATTGATGTTTTGGGCAATGCGAAGTGGGAGGACAAATAGAAATGGAAGTAATGAAGAATTACAGACTAGTCCCCTGATTTCATCTCCGTGGGAGGGCAAGGAGGAGCTCGCGATATTTTCACCAAGGAGCGCGATTAGTCTGATAAGATAGCAAATTCCACACATACCACCCCCACCTATACCACCACCGATTTCACTATCTTCACCTCCAGCTTCACCCACACCACCTCTGCCACCACTACAGTTTAATATGGCGAACACAAATAAAGTTGTTGGTATTGAGGGGAGTAGTAAACGAGGATCCGAACCAATTTTGGTTCGTGGTAAAAGTTGTATGGGAAGCGCAAGGAGTCACTGATGATAATATCAAGAAGGCAACACTGGTTAGCATGTTGCAGGATCGTGCGTTGACATGGTACATTAAGCATTCTAATGACCATCCAAACATAAGGGTCATAGATATCTAGATCATGTTGATTAGGGAATTTAGTAGGCCAAAGTTGGAAACCTAATCAATCATCAGGTTTAAGGAAATCACGATGCTCCCGGGCGAGACCCCATGGGATCTCAACCAAAGACTGAAGGGTATGATTCGTGAAGCCAACATGACATTGACAGATGGACAACACCGTGCATGGTTTGTAGCGTCACTAACACCGCACTTAAGGACGGTGCTATCATAGCAAAAATTTTCCACCTAGGTCGAAGCTTTGGAGATGGCAATGAGATTTCATGAGACCCCTATACAAGATCCTAGTCTGGGAGTCCAACAAATCCACACACAACCACAAAATCTATGTCTAGAGATGCAAAGCTTAAAACAGGATAAGACACCACAGCCAGAGGTGCGCGAGGAGGTATGGTGAATAAAATGCAAAGGCCAAGGGCATGACAAGGATCATTGTCCCATCTTTGTGAATTACTTGGCAGGAGGAGGGCTGATGCCACGAAGACTAGAGGCACATACCGGACCGAGTGCGACGCCTGTATTATGGTGCATGATCTATTAGATGGAGGAAAACACACTACAGATAATTGTCATCTATTGCAGAAGTACACACAGACATCCCAGCAATTTTTTCATATTTTCTATAGGTCAATAGGCCATGATGAATGCACCTGCAGAAGCTACGAACTAATGATGGATTATACTCCTACCTACAGGGTGCAAGATGAAACACGAGCCCTTGACCCAAATGTAGGAATGACACGTGCTGGATTTCAGGGGTGCGGCCGAGGTCGAGGTAGAATGGGACCAGGAAGGGGTCACGGACAACTAATTTGTTACAATTGCGGAGGGCCAGGGCATTATGCCCGCGATTGTACAAACCCGATAAGGACATCATGTTTGTATTGTACTGAGTTTGATCATGAGGCAGAAGACTGTCCTACATTGATAGCAAGATTTCATGAAAAAGGGGTACTTTAGCCCCCTCTGACTCAGAATTTGTAGATGATGAGGTCTGAGCCACTCGAAGAAGACTTGAATGTAAACATAATGCTCAAGAGCGGTGCAACCACTGGTGAGGATAAAGGTAAGTAGTTAGAAGAAACTGTGTGGGTTCACAAGGCTCCTACAAAGGAACCTGAATTTGATTTAGAATGCACGAAGGAGACATTCATGGAAGCTAAGAAGAGCTTCATGGAGGCCTCCACTTCAGGTAGTAAGTATCAACTAGAATCAGGGATGGATCCTTCAATGCTCATTACCTTTCTGGAGACATGCATGAAACTGCTACATGACAGCAAGGTAGTAAAAGGGCTACAGGAACTTATCACTAGGTGTGCGGGGTTAGGAGAACCACGCATGGTCTGGAAACTTGGAAAGCATGACTTGCGCATAGGGAGGGAAATGAGATTGACTGCGCAAATCGACAAGTATGAAATGGATCAGGTAATCCTGGATCTCAGATCGGACGTGAATGTACTACCAAAACAAACATGGGAATGCATGGGTAGACCCACACTACAATGGTCTCCTATTCAATTATGAATGGTGAACCAACAGAATACATTTCCCATGGGAATATTACAAGGCATGACAATAGATATTGAAGGTGCGAGCATGCAGGAATATTTTGAAGTGATAGAGATTGTCGATGAAAGTAATCCCTATCCTATGCTACTAGGAATATACTAGGCCACCAATATGAATGGAGTCATAAATCTAAATAAGTACAAAATGATCTTTCAAAACAAATCACTACGCGTAGTAGTACCGCTAGATCCAGCCGAAGAAGCGTGATACACTGAACCGGTGTGCGATGGTGATAGTGATGACTATCTTGATTGTATTTACAAGATAACCACATGAGAAGAGCATTCCGTAAATTTGACGGCAGATGGTAGGATTTCATGGGAGCATGACAGCTCCTGCACTCCAGATTTAGACGAAGTAGTAGAACAATGGCAAAACCGGTTAGACGAGGTAACCACACTCAATTGCATCATGATGGTTAGATCACTGCACTGTGTAACAATAGAGGCAAGGGATCTGCCTATGTATGATGGGTTGACAGCGGTGGATGAGTTCCTGAACAGATTTGAAAGAGAAATACCAGAACAGTAGCAGTTCAGTGCTTTGAAGTGAGAATTGCGTGAAACGCCCGCACGATGGTGGGGCATGCATCAAGGAAGTTTTGGGGACTGGTGCAGATGCAGAAGGATGATGTGCCTAAGATTTGGGAAACTATAGATACAGTTAGTAGAAAAATATGATGGACGAGATGATCCATGCACACACCTCGCGAAATGGACAAAGGTCTACGGCGAAGAGCCACAGCCTGAATGGGTAAATTTATTCTATCATACCCTGGATGTCATACCCATGAATTGGTATACTGAAATTGAGCTCTGCCATGGTACGACTGAATGGGATGTCTTTCAAGAGGGATTTATGTTAACTTTCATGCTTAAAGATCGTTGGTCAGATACTGTTGACGATGCGCTACAAGCAACAAAACAACTATCTTCAAAATACCCCAGGAGCTAATGGAAGTACTTCAGCCAAAATGGGTGACATAGTTGATCTGCATGCTAGAGTGTTAGAATGTAAATGTTGAGGAGGATGATGAGGACCCACAAAATATTAACATTTTGGAAATGGAAGGTTGTTGTGAGATTCGAGGACCATCAGTGGAAGACCCGGATATCACCGCGTCGCTAAAGACAAAGTAGGTAAACATTGGAACGATGGTGGAGTTGAAGTACGCAATGCTTGGGGACTATTGGGATGATGCCATGGTGGATAAGGTCACTGAATTACTCCGTGAATACCAAGATTTGTTCCCGACCAAAATTATGGACTTAAAAGGGGTCGTTGGCAACTTAGGGATGATGAAGATCACCCTGAAACCCAACGCGAAGCCAGTTAAGTAGCAACTTGTTGAAGCCCCGAAAATCGGGTCGACAATAAGGGGGATACTCACCCGGTCCGGACCTTGGTTGATAGCTCCTTATCCGTTTGGTATAGTGAGTCCGACTGGGGATAATGGGACCAGTTTCCCAATCTAAGGGTGTGTGTGTGTAGAGTTGGATGTTGCTGATCTAAAGTTCATATCTGAGCTACTTTAGTCTAACTCTATGCTATTGTAATCTAATGAAAACAACACATCTAATCTATGCTAACTCGGGGTGTAATTCTTCTATTATGCGATCTAAAGAGATTTCAAATAATAGCTGGTAATAAAGATTATTCAGCAATTATAAGAATGGAAATCAGTTAAGATGAACCACTTTGCATAAAAAGTTAGGCAAAACAGTTGTGAACATCATATCGCATAATAAGTTATTCACACATTAAACATAAATAAATGGCTCCACCGTACAAAAGTGCCAAATGGTAACACAAACATTCATGTAATAACATATAAACAACTAAAAACAGTATATTGCTTTAAGAATATAAGAAGAAATGATCAAGAGATAAAAGTACCATTTATGACTTGTCCTACTCATAAGCTTCAAGCAACAATGATTTATCTTTCCTTGTTCTAATATCTACTAAGAGCACAGAAGTGCAACATCAGTAGCAGATATCAAATGCAAACATCAATAAATCTCGATCCTTCCATTCATCAAAACATCCTCTGAGGGTGCAAAAGTGCATGTTCTGAGGATAAGTTTTTGACAAATTTCTGGACCCTTCTCTAAATGCATGAGGAGGGTTTAAATACTACTAACTAAATCTGATAATAAGTTATTTACAAAAAATCAGGATGCGGTTTTCAAATGACCGCCCTTTTTCTAAGCAAACTTATTTCTAAAAACCGAATCTAATTTCTAACTATTTCTGCATTTACTCCTTAATGTTGCAAGCATTCATCATTTGCCTGGGAAGAGTCGACTGGTTGCTTTCCGCTTTTGTTTTAAAGCAAATAGGAATGGCAAGTGCTGGTACTATTTTTTAGTAAATTAGAAGATATTTTTAGGGATCATCCTCTTGCCAGGTGATTTCACTGCGTATATACTTGGTAACATCCCAAATTTCCCTCAAATTGCTTCTGCTTTTGCTATCTTGGCTTCCGGACTTGCGAATGACTAAGCAAGTTAGGGACTTTGATTTCTGAATAATTTTCTTAGCGATGCAAGATTAGTGCTAAGCGCTAATCGCGCATCGAAAAATGCCTCCGTTCTTTGATCCGGGCCTTTCTGATGCGTTTTTTTGTCTGTAGCGCCTTTTCCTTTTCTGGGCGTAAGCTTTTTCAGAATTTTGTAAACATGCTGTTTTTGCGAGCTTTTTACCCTGAGTGTTGGATCACCTATTGATATCAACATCTATTCAGTAATGCTCTGGAACCTGTGGTTCCGCCGCACGTGGTATTCGTTTATGAGGGCATCTCTTCTTTGTCTCCGAGCATTGACGCTTTCCCTTTTTCCTTAGATGTTTCGTGCGCATTGCTCCATGTTGTTTCCTGTTTTTCATTCTTGCAGTTTACGCAAAGGAAAAAGAGTTACAACAATAAATATTAACGCGAAAGCTCTAAGCTCTACAAATGCATAAAATAATGCCACCCATTGTGAACTGACTCTTCGAAAAACATAAAACTGTCCTTCATTAACGCTTTGGCGTACGTTCATTAATTTCGTTTAAGGCGAGCGACCAATTTTTTGGTTTATGGGCAGCTTTTCTTGAATGTTGAGCCGAGGAAGATTTGTGATGGGCGGTTTCTGCGGCCTGCATTACGTTATCGCGTTATCGCATTTTTCGTCAAGATCGCGATATCGCAGATCGCAGATCGCAGCTCGTAGCATCGCAGCATCGCAATTATCGCAAGATCGCATTTATCGCAAGATCGCAGATCATGTTAAACTATTGTGTGCTGCTTATGCGATGTTGCGATATGAGATGTCGCATATCGGCCATCGGAGAATTATCAAGATCTTCATTTATGGGCGCTTCTTGATGTATGCGATGCGATGGATTTCGCGTCGCTTTTTTCGCATTTTTTATTGTGCTCATAAAGAAATGTTTTACTCTCTTCTCGCGATGCGATATATTTTTAAGGAGTACGATACAAAAAAGAATTTTTTGAATCTTTTACTAAGGGTCCCCACTTGTTTAATGTTATTGCTAACACTAAATAAGGAGGGGGGTTGTTGGTGGCCACAACAATGGCGATTCACTTGGAAGAACCAGTTATCTCTGCTTCCCTATTGAAACTTACTTCCAAAATAGAAAAATTTTCATAAATCTAAACTTTGTTATGGACAGATAGAGTACATTATGCTTTATTCTATCAATGATATTCTGTTTCAACCTCTTTTTATTCTAACTATTTACTTCCTCAAACTTGTCCTTGTATTTACATCAACCATTACTTGGTCTTGTAAGGATAAAATAAAGTCTTCTCTGTATGCCAACCTTTAAAATATGCTCATTTGTCGTAGGTAGAGCCTCTGCTGCCAGCAGGTGTCCATAGCCTCGACAGGGTTACCTGTTACCCAGTAATGATCCTTTATCCTACTCAAGGTGATCTACAACTTTCAAAGGAAAAACCCGCGTTTTCGTTTTTCTTTGGTTTTCTTTTTTATTCTTTAAAGAACAATGTCTTGGTTTGGTAGCTAAATTATGACATAGTCATACACTTGATTTACACTTTTGCTGAACAAGCTGGCTCGTGATGAGACCCCTTGTCTTTTGATTTTAACAATCTTGAGACATTGCCCTGTTTTGATGGACAGTATTGGCAAAGTCAGCAAGTTATAATATCTGTGATCATGATAAGCCGGCTCGTGATGAGACCTCTTATTCTTTAAGATATAGTGCTTCTTGGGTTGTTTCTCTGAATGTTGCGATTTTCTTTAACAGGGAGGAAGTCATTGCTTTCCTTAAAAAAGCTCTGGACGACAATAATAGAGTTTGAAAATGGCTGCTTTACAGAGAATCCCTATTTTGTTATTGATACCTTTCATTGTGCTGATATAAAACAATTTCTTCGCCAAAGGTTGCTTTCGTCAAAATTTTTTGGAAGTTGAAACTAGCATCATATCTAGGCTAAACTTTTTAACTGTATCTGTCAATAATAAAGATCAGGTTCTTTAAAAATTTTGTCGTTTATACAAGAGGAAAGCTCAAAATCTTTAAAGAGAATTGGTGTCTTTTCCATGAATACCTATAGTAACCATTCACAACTGATTTTATTATGAAAAAGAAAAGAAAAATAAAACTTATTCTAAAAAATAGAAGAATAATCTTCTATGGAATATATATTTTAAGGATTTGTCCATTAACAGGCAGAGAATCCCTTCTACCTACTAAATCCTGTAAGACAAATGTTGATGGACCTATGGCTTCAACAATCTGAAAAGGACCAAGTCACATCTTTTGAAATTTTGTATGTTTGCCTTTTTCTTCATGTGCCTTATCCCATTTTAAAACTAAATCTCCCATTTGAATTTTTTTTTTTTTGGTCATTATGTTTGAATCAAAAGAGGATTTTATTAGCGCTTGATGATGAGCATGGGTTTTGTTAGCTTGTTCTCGCCGTTCTTCTAATTTAATTATTTCCATTTGTCTTAGTTGTATGGAGGAAGTAGGTACTTCATCAATGTATTGTATTAAAGACAAGGAGGGAATGACTAAGTGAGTTGGAAGAACCACTTCTTTCCCATAAACTAAATTAAAGGGAGAAGTGTCGATCGAAGCTTTTTTCGTTATTCTATCTGCCCATAGAGCATTTATCAACGCTTTATGCCAATTCTTTTGGTTTTGGTCAACTGTTCTTTTAATAATCCTGATTAGGTTTTTGTTTGTTGACTCAGCTAACCCATTACCTTGCAGATAGTAATTGGTCGAATATTTTAGTTTGAACCCTCTTTTAAGTGAAAATTCCATCATTGCATTTCCAGAAAAGTATGATGCATTGTCAAACATTAAAGCTGATGGCAATCCAAACCTAGTGATTATAAATTGGTCTATGAATTCAATAATATTTTCAGAATTAGCTGTCTTGAGAGGAACTGCTTCTACCCATTTAGTAAAATAATCTGTTGCCGTGAGGATGTATCTATGCTGCTTAGAAGAGTGAGGAATGATCTCACCTATTATTTCTAAGCCCCACTAAGCAAACGGTTGCTCGACGTTTACCGGCTGTAGTGACAGGGACGGTTTCCTTTGTCTCCCAGCAGTAGTTTGGCAAACTTGGCATTTCCTCACGTAATTGTGTGAGTCTTTGAACAACGTAGGCCAATAATATCCTGCACATAAGATTTTATGTGCAGTAGCATCTCCAGCGTAGTGTCCGCCTGCTGGTCCATCGTGGAGTTCCTGCAAAACCTTTTCAGCTTCAGCTTTTTCCAGAAATCGGAGAAGAACAGAATCATAATTTTTTCTAAAAATAATATCATTTATGAGCTGATATTGTTTAGCTTTTAATCTCAGAGCTCTTTTCTTAGTGTGATCAAGGTGTGTTGGAGCATACCCGTTCTTAAGAAAATAAATGATGTCAGTGTACAATGATTCTGCATCGTTTAGGCTTACCTCACACACTTGTACCTCTTCAGATGAATTTTCAGAAATTTCCGATGCTCCAGCCAACATTTTGCAGAAGCCTTGACCTCTTACAACATTCGCTGGTTTGATTTCAAGGTCGTATTCCTACAAAGCAGTGATCCAATTGGCTCTTTTCTCACCCACATCCTTTTGTACTAGAAGATTTCTTACCGCTGGAAATGGTACTATGACCTTAGTATGGGTTTTAAGTAAGAAAGGTCTGAAATATTTGACCACTTTGAAAATGGCATAAGCTTGTTTCTCCACATCAGAATAATTGAGTTCAGCACCTTGTAAATTTGAGCTAAAAAACGCGATTGGAGCTTCCGCTTTTTCTTGATTTGCTTGAGTCAGAATCGCAGCATATGATTTCTCTGAGGCAAATGTGTATAAAATAAAAGATTCTGAAAAATTCGGGGTTGTTAAAGATGGAGCATTAATAATAGCTTGTTTAATCAGGTTGAATGCTTCATGTTCATCTTGACCCCATTCAAAATTTGAATTCTTTTTAATCATGTTTTTCAAAGGAGATACAATTCGTGAAAAATATGGAACGAATCTCTTTACAAAATTGATTTGACCAGGAAAGATTGCATGGCTTTTTTATTATGAGGTAGGGATATTTCAGAAATTTCTTTGATTCTGTCGGGATCAATGTGAATACAAGATTTTGACACTATGAATCCTAGAAGTTTTCCTTCACTTAATGCGAAAAACGATTTCTTTGGGTTAAGTGAAATTCCATACCTTAAACATCGTTGAAAGATTTATTTTAAATCTTTGAGATGATCGCTTCGCTTCTTGGAGTACACTGTTATATCATCCAAATAAATCACTACAGACTTATTGACTAAACCCTTGAATGCGATGTCCATAGCTCTTTGAAATGTAGCGCCAGCATTGATCAACCCAAATGGCATTTTCCGATATGCGTATGTGCCCCATTTAGTTCTGAATGTGGTTTTCAACTGATCATCGGGACGTACCAGCACTTGGTTATATCCTGAAAATCCATCTAAGAAAAACGTCAGTTCTGAGCCTGCTACTGCCTGTAGTATTTGTTCCATAGGTGGAAGAGGAAAATTGTCTTTTTGGCAGGCTTTGTTAAGATTCCGAAAATCAATGCAGATTCTAATATCTCCATTTTTCTTTCTGACGGGTACCAAATTGGAGACCCATTTGGAATGTCTGACGGGGAAAATTATTCTGGCTTTCAATAACTTATTTAGCTCAGTTTTTATTTGATTTTCTAAATTGGGGTGGATTTTTCTCAGTTTTTGTTGGACAGGTTTTTCGTTATTGATCATAGGAATAGTATGCTGAATGATAGAAGTGTCGTATGTTTTTAGTTCATCATAATTCAAGGCAAAAACATTTTTATATTGTCTCAAAAGAAGAATATACGCTAGTTTTTCTTCAGGGACTAGGCCAAGGCCTAGGTTAACGTATTGTGGTTTATCATCAGTCCCTAGGTTTACTAATTCATATTTCAGGGTTGGACTGTAGAGCTTTGAATTGGTAGACCTTTTAAACCGAATTTTCAAATCGTATAAGTCTTCTAACTTAACCACTGATTTAGATATAGCATTATCAGTGCTATTTGGTTGTATTTGTTGATCATGATGGTCTTCGTCAATTATTTGATTGGAGTAGGATCCTTCAGAAGTGAGTAAATTTACAATATCACGATCGCCATTGAATACTCTCCAATTTGTAACGTTGTCAGGGATGGACGGTCTAAAGATTAATTCTATTGAGAATCTATCTGGACTAAAATCTTCGGAGGGAATAAGCTTAGAGGCTACGTTAGCCAAAAGGTCTGCGCTTGCGTTTTGGAGTCTCGGGATTGAAGAAATATTAAATGCTAGGAAATGCTCAGTCAGATCTTGTACTAAAGATTGATAGTGTTTTAAATGACCGGATAAGCAATGTATAGTGTTACGTACCTGTTTGACGACAATTTCAGAGTCTCCGAAGACTTGAAGATACTTGACATTCAACCCGATTGCTTTGTACAGGCCTTGCACCAAGGCCTCGTATTCTGCTGTATTGTTTGTGCAATCGAATTCGAGTCTGCATGTAAGCATGGTCTTATTTCCTTCTGGACTAATCAGAATGCATCCTGCTCCTGCTCCTTCTTTAGATTTAGAGCCATCAAAATATAATTTCCAAAACAAAGATGTATTTACAGGTTTATCTAAAAAATTAACACACTTTGAACTATCAGTTTGGGAAAAAATTTCGATTTGGGAAAAAACTGAATTTTCTAAGTAGGGTGATGTGTGAGCATTGAAATTGCCGAGAAAAGAATCTACCGAGTAATTGCCTATGATACTGCTGTTATAAGCTATTGCTTCATTTTCTCCTTCCAATTCCGTTACTATGTATTTCTGGTGTAACTCTCGTTCAACCTGATTAAACAAGCTATTATTAATGCTCCATCTTTAACAACCCCGAATTTTTCAGAATCTTTTATTTTATACACATTTGCCTCAGAGAAATCATATGCTGCGATTCT
>Ga0115842_100225_pt1 | contig 21377 bp, 8 predicted proteins | sample InSIn2SAF170_2_FD_83856 | JGI IMG/M metagenome (GOLD analysis project Ga0115842, IMG submission 83856)
AGGTCCATAAACACAACCTAGATGTATCAGAAGATTCAGATAAAGTAGAAGAAGTTAAGAACAATGTTCTAGCAGGTATCTTTAAGAACCAAAAAGAAGAAGTTGTTCGAAATGTAAAAACAGACGACACTTTGTCAGACACTTTAAAAGAGAAATACGTACCACAACTAGAAGCGGCAGAAACCGCAGAAGAATTGGATAAACTTCTTCTTGAGTTAGATAAAGATGAAGTGCGAGAATTAATTGATGAAGCTGTAGCAAATAACTATTTAGCTGCAAGCGACGCAGAGGTCCATAAACACAACCTAGATGTATCAGAAGATTCAGATAAAGTAGAAGAAGTTAAGAACAATGTTCTAGCAGGTATCTTTAAGAACCAAAAAGAAGAAGTTGTTCGAAATGTAAAAACAGACGATACTTTGTCAGACACTTTAAAAGGGAAATATGTACCAAAACTAGAAGCGGCACAAACTGGTTCAGAACTTGATAAAGTATTAAAGACACTTGATACCGAAGAAGCAGTTGAAAAAGCAGAAAAAGCTGCAGAAAACGCTAAAAATGAATTAAATAAAGCTGCAGGACACGAAGAAATTTCAGCTACTGATCAAGGTCATATTATTGCTGCAAATAATATGGTAAAAGAAGATAAGAAAAAAGCTCAAGAATTATTAGATGAACTCTCAAGTCAATATGCAGAAGAGTTAGGTTCTGATCAAGAGCTAAAAGAACGTCTTGATGACTTGCAAGAACGTTTAAATAATGTAAGTGAAGTCGATGTTCCAGAGATTTCAGAAGAAACACTTGAAAAATTCAAAGAAGATGCAATTGAAAAACTTAAACAATTAGCTCGAAACTTAGAAGCAACTGAACAAAAAGTTTATGAAGATATTATCAGAAAGATGAACGCTACAGATAATTCTGAGAATAATATAAATGAGATTGTACAAGTTGCAATAGCAGAGGATCAGTTTAAACAAGTTGAAAAAGAGCAGAATCAAGATGAAAAAGATAAACTCAAGAGACGTGCTCAAGGGGCGTTGAACTTTGTTGAAGGAACTTCTGAAGATGCAGAAGACTATCCTGAATACAAACAAGACTTACTAAAAGAGAAAAAACGTATTCAGGACTTACTAGATGGTGAAACAACACCAACTCCACCAACAGATGATGCTGGAGAAGGAGATACTGACGATCAAACTCCAGACGAAGATAATGGTCAAGCTGTAGCAAGAGCTGAACAAGCAGTTAAGGAAGCTGAAGACAAAGCAAAAGAAGCAGCTAACTTCTTAGAAAAGGCAGCAGAAGATAAGCAAATAACTGAAAATGAACTTGAAACAGCACGTGACAACAATGCAGACATTGCAGAGTTGAAAGAAAAGGCGCAAGCTGAAATAAATAAATTGCCTGAGAATGTGCAAAAAGACTTGCAAGATCGTCTAAATAAAGTAAAATCACCTGGTCTTCCACCAGTGACACCATCAAGTAAGGCAGAGTCAGCTAACCTAACAATTGATGGAGCTAGTATACTGGGTGAAAAACGTCAGCAGGACTATCGAGATAAAGTAGAAGAAGCTGATAAATTAGAGAACTCTGAAGAGAAAATCGATGATATTCTGAAAGCATTAGTTGCAGAAATTGCTGTTAAGAGAGCAGAAGATAAAGCTGAACAAGCAGTTAAGGAAGCTGAAAACAAAGCAAAAGAAGCAGCTAACTTCTTAAAAGAAGCCGCTAATGATGAAGATGGTATAACCGAGCAAGATCTTGAGCAAGCTCTTCAAAATAATAAAGATATTGAACAACTAAAAGCAGCAGCTCAAGAAAAATTAGATAAGTTATCTAATTCTCAACAGGAAGTAAAAACGAATTTACAAGATCGTCTAGACAATGTAAAGGAAATTGCACTTCCACCAGTTAGCCCATCATCAAAAGCAGAATTAGCTAATAGATATATTGAGGAGTCTCCGTTAGAGGAACAACGTAAAGAGGTCTACAGAGAAAAAGTAAAAGAAGCAGATCAGCTGGATGATTCAGACAACAAAATTGATGATATCTTAGCCGCTCATGCAGCTGAAGTTGAGGTTAAGAAAGCTGAGGATAAAGAAGCAGTTGCAGAATCATTAGTTAAAGAAGCAGTTGCAGAAGGTGGAGTAACAGATGAAGAGCAAAAAGCAATTGACGCTGCTAATGAAGTCGTTAGAAACCTTAAAGCAGATGCTCAAAAATCTGTAAGTGGTTTATCTGATTCTGTTAGTGACCTTAGAAAACACTTGCAAGATCGATTAAATAATGTAGACGAAGCAAAAATCCCAGGTGGAGATACAGAACAACAACCAGGCTCACCAGATACTGGTTCAGATCAGGATGCTGGAGACCAAACTCCAGGTCAAGGCACTGGAGACCAAACTCCAGGCCAAGGTGGTGGTGACTCAACTGAAGATAGCTCAACAGAAGGCGGTTCTTCTGAAAGTTCAGATGATCAATCAGATGAACCGGATGAAAATTCTGAGCTAAAAGATAAACAAAAAGCTGCTACCGAAGCTCTTGATGAGTTATCTCACTTAGATGAAAAACAAAAAGAAGATTACCAAAAAAATATTGCAGAGGCACAAGATGAGGGAACAGTAGAATATATTGTTGATAAAGCCCAGTTAGAAAACATCAAAAAATTAAATACAGCTTCTAAAAAAGATAAAGATGCTGATGAGCGAAAAGAGGTTACAGTAGAAGATCAAGAAGAAGCTAAAAGAAATATTGAAGAAATAAAAGGTAGACTAAACGATCCAAATAACAACTTAACCCAAGAGCAGAAAAAAGAGCTGAAAAAGCTGTTGGGAGAAATCGAAGTTCCAAGAACACATCACTACTTGCCACAAATTGGGAATGCTGTACAAGAGTTCTTAAGTACTGGAATGTTGACTAATAAAGCAGCTCATGCTAGAGTAGGATGGCAGGCTAATGGTCAAGATAATGGTAACGGTATTGTTTGGAATAAAGAAGTTAACTTTAGTTCTGGAGACGATATCCTTGAGGTAAGAGAAGGAGTCGGACAAAATGCTAGAATTAATCTTGGTGCAGGAAATGATGAATTCATAATCCATGGAACAATGCCAGGTGTAGCTTATGCATTTAGAAGAACTGGTGAGCTAACCTATGTGGATGGTGGTACCGGCAAAGATAAAGCTATCATGAAATCTAAGTCAAAACAGATTTTACAGATTCAATATATCCGCAACTTTAATGAAGTTGTCATGGATGGAACTGACGGAGAACTCCAAATTACTAAAGAAAACCTAGAGAAAAGCTTAGGTAAAGAAAAAGTATTAAAAGTAAGAAAAGGTGCTAATGGTAAAAATAACACTGTTAAACTTTATGGAATGGCTCCTGAAGGTCGAGGGGATATTGTGCGTGATAAAGAAACTGGTATAAATTACCGAAAATGGAAATATAAAGGTTTAGACAAAGAAATCTGGATTGAAGCTACAAGAGACTTGAAGACAGAATTTTAAAGTAATCGTAGATCCTTAAAGATTTTCTTCTTGATAGTTGATTGTGATTACTAAGTTTAAAACAACTGAATAGCTTACAAGAAGTCACCTGGTTGTGCGCGCAGACGCATGGTCAGGTGGCTTTTTGATATATATAGTAATGAAATCAAATGTAATGGATTTTTAATAAAATATTCAAAGAATTAGAATTGATATATAAATTTCTTTGTGATATATTTAGTGAGTAAAAGTGTGGACAGATAATTAGAATAGATGAATAATTACAGGATGATAAGAGCGTTGGTGACGGGGAGTTATCAGCGTTTTTAATAAGGGAAATATTAGCTACAGGGGGATACTATGGTAGGGAAGAATAATCACAAAGTACGTGCGGAGCAAGGGGCGAATAAGTTCAAGCGGTATACACTGAAGAAGTTGTCGATCGGTGTGGCGTCAGTCTCCATCGGGGTTGGGCTGATGTTCAACGGGGCAGAAGTAGCCAGTGCCGAAGAAGCTGGACAAGATGTAGCTGGTGGATCAGTAGAAGAAGTTGTTGAAGACAGTGAAGCACCATTCAGCTCAGAGGTCGGGACCCTAAATGAAGAGATTGAAGAGACTGTTGTTGAAGATGATCGTTCAGTCGAAGAAGTGAATGATTCTGAGCCGACAGATGTTCTACAGAATGGTGGAGACGATGCAGAGGTAGATAGTGGAAGAACTTCTGAGATTGATGATGTAGCGAAGGATGAAGTAGAACAAGAAGCAACCGTATCAGAAGATCAAGCTACTGTGTCACCTATTGATAATGAAGAACATGGACAGTCTAATCGTGTGAGTCCAGCTGATACACAGAGCACTCACCCTGAAATAACTCCCCAGACACCAACGACTCAGTACAGGCTAGATGATGTACGGCATTTTTTTAATGCAGAAGAGATTAAGCGGATTGAAGCTGGGCAATTAACGGTTGAGCAGGCCTTGCAGAATGCACTGTCTATTCAATCTGATGTGCAAGAGAATAAAGACTATCATGAAGAAAATGTCTTAGCGGCTGGAACTCGTCGCTCAACTAATATAGAAGATCGTTCTACATCAGGACGCCGAGTGACTCGAGCAGTTGATGCGCCTTATTATATGCCAACCTTTACAACCTCAAATACAGCAAAAGATGTTCTGGATGAGGTGGATAAGTTCGTTGCGCAGAATAAGCTTACAAAAGGGGAACATTACTTATTCAGATATGAAGTAGCTCGTCGCGTAAGTGATAGACGCTTTAATAAAGGACGGGGGTATATCCAACGCGCCAATAGGATAGCTGATCAAACAGATAATGGCGGGAACGCATTCAATCGTCCATTGAGTAGTGATACAGTGACAGTCACTCGGGGAACGAATCAGAGAGAATTAGACTTCATTAATCAGTTGGCGAATATAATGAATACTTACTTAGGTAGTCGCAACGAAACAAGACGGACTGAATTTTATCCAACTACAAGTGGGTCATCTACAGGGACTAGGATGGGTGAGTTGTCGAATATTCGAATTAATGCATCGGACCGAACAGTTACAGCCAATATTACTATCGGACGAGACAGAAATAACGATGAAGCTGCGTATATTGGGCATCAGGTCAGAGTTGCTGGGGAACTGGCAGAAATCCCACGTCAAGTTAGTACTAATGCCACAAGCGTAGCTCAATCAACTGATGGTGAGACAAATGAAGCCTTGGCCTGGACAGGGAGTAATAGTGCTTCCACTAATAATACATTCACAATCAAGTCTGGAGGACTTCTTCACCAGACAAAGATTCAGAATACAAGCAATAGTGATATCATTACAGGCATTATTAGTCAGCCATGGTCACTGAATACGCCCAATGGAACCTTTATTGAGACGAAACAACATCAAGAGGGAGCGCAGCACTTTGCGGAACTATTGAATGTTGTTGCTGAATATAATACGATTGAAGATAAGTTAAAAGATCTTAAGGAGCAAATCCGGGTTCATAATGAACGTGTAAAAATGGCTAGAGATGCTAGAGAGAACTACACATTAGGCCAGTATGAAGCCCTGAAATCAAGTCGTGAATCAATTGTTAGTGATAAACAAACAGCTGTACAAAGATATGAACAGTTCTCTAAGATTAATCGTTATGCAGAATTAGACCAGAGTTTAAAAAATGCTCTTCAGAATACAGCTAACTTACCTGATCTTGAGATAGAGCCAGAATTTAATCTTGCACTCTTGGATCGAGCGATTGCTGAGAAGAATAGAATTGATGATATTGATGTTAATTTAACCAATAAGACGGAGACATCTGTCGAGCAGTATAATGAGGCTAAGCAAGCTGCTGATGAGGCTGCGATACGTGCTAAAGACGTACGTTCGAACTCAGATGCTCGTCAAGGACAAGTGGACAAGTCAGCTCAGGACTTAACGTTAGCTAATCAGGACTTAGAAGCAGCTATTCGAAATCTCAAAGAAGCAGTTAACAAAGAAGCATTACGAATAGCTGTTAATGAGTCAGATGAAATTAAAGCAAAACCGTTATTTACCCGATCGGATGAACCAATTCAAGCCAACTACACACAGGCTATTAATGATGGGCAAGAGGTATTGAGTAATCATGCTGCCACTCAAGCAGAAGTCAGTGCAGCAGTAGATAAAATCAATCAAGCAAAAAACAATCTAAATGGATTAAATATAGAAATTGAAGAAGTAGAGATTCCGATTCCACATGCAGTTGAACATAGATTAGACTACAAACTAGCATATGGCCAGACTGAAGAAGTTCAAGCAGGGGAAGATGGATCAGAGATAGATACGTATGAGTATGATGTTGATCCGGAAACAGGAAATTTAATTAATAAGCGATTAGTGGCTACAAGAATGACTAAGCGTCCTAAGACGGAAATTATTCGTGTCGGGATGAAATTAGAATCAAAGGCAACGGATACGTATATCGAAACCTTACCGTATACTACTCAAACAACAGAAGATAATACACTTTACGTCGGTATGCGTGTAGTAGATACCCCAGGTGTGTTAGGTGAACGTAAGACGGAAACGCCACTTATCTTCAAAGATGGCAAACTGGTGAAAGATACAGATAATCAAACAGTCACAACTACAAATCCGGTCGCTGAAGTCGTTCGTGTTGGGACTAAACCATTGCCTGATTTTGAAAAGATGCAATCTGATATTAAAGCATTACAATCTGGTCTCGAAGAAGCCAATAATAAAATTACCGGACTGGATGGACGAGTTGCGACAAATGAAGGCGAGATTGGAACAATCAAATCCAATATTACCGACTTGCAAGGCAAGATTGCTGAACAAGAAAAACAATTAAGCGAACTTCAAACAGAAACGGGACGTCTGGATGAGGCGATTAAAGCAACAGACGGTAAAGTGGATGAGCTAGCGAAAACCGTCAACGACAAAGAACAAGCCTTGCAAGAATCGATTAATGGCTTGCGTAATGAGTTAGAGACTGAAAAAGGTAAATTGAATGATGCCATTGGACGTATTGAGAACAACGAAGGTCATATTGAAGCATTACAAGACCGTGCTAACAGCTTAGAAACACGTGCAACTAACCTTGAAAAACAAGCTAACGGTTTAGATACTAAAGTTCAAAACTTAGATGACGAACTTAAAAAAGAAGTTGCTAATCGTCAACAAGCCATTAATGATGTGAAACAAGAAATTCAGTCTACTAAAGAAAATCTTGAAAGCACTGTTGGCGAGAACAAGCAAGCTCTTGACGGTAAGTTGACTGAACTTGAAGGTAAGCTTAGTGGTGAAACTTCTAAACTTGATGAGTTAACCAAACGAGTGGAAACCAATAAACAAGCGATTGAGCGAATCAATAGCTCCATTCAGTCAATGGAACAAGAAGCGGACACGCTTCAAGGTCAGGTAGACGAACTAGAGAAGAAAGCTTCGAACTTAGACCAAGTCATTAAAGACGAAGTTTCAGCTCGCACAGAAGCTATAAAAACGATTCGTGATGAATTGAATCAAGTAAAAGGCGAATTACAAACCGCTCAAGGAGCAGATAAAGAAGCTCTTGAAGAGAAACTGGGTGAGCTTCAAGGTAACTTAGCGACTGAAACGGGACGAATTAATGACTTAACCGAACGTGTTCAGACGAATGAAACCAATATTCAAGAAAACATAGAAGCTATTAAATCGCTTCAAGGCCGTGCTGACAACTTAGAAACACGTGCAACTAACCTTGAAGAACGAGCTAACGGCTTAGACACTAAAGTTCAAAACTTAGATGATGAACTTAAACAAGAAGTTGCTAATCGTCAACAAGCCATTAATGATGTGAAACAAGAAATTCAGTCTACTAAAGAAAATCTTGAAAGCACTCTTGCCGGGAACAAGCAATCTCTTGAAGGTAAGTTTACTGAACTTGAAGAGAAACTTAATGGTGAAGCTTCTAAATTGGATGAGTTAACAGAACGTGTAGAAACTAACGAAACCGATATTGCTTCAATCAGGGATAATATCAAAAAAGTTGAACGTGAAGCAAATGAATTATCAACTCGTGTAAGTGATTTAGAAGACAAGTCATCTAGGTTAGATGATTCAATTAAGAAAGAAATTGCCGATCGTAAAGAAGCTATTGATGACGTGAAAAATCAACTTGATACTGTTAAAGATGAAGTGGCTAAAAATGCAACAGCTAATAAAGAAGCATTAGAAAATCAATTGAACAACTTGTCTGATAAGCTTAAGGGTGAAACGACTAAATTAGAAGAATTAGACAAGCGAGTTACATCTAATGAAGCAAACATTGCTGGTTTGAAAGGGAAAGTGGACAACTTAAACCGTCAAGTCAATGACTTAGAAAAACAATCAAACGGCTTACAGGCAAGCATCGATATGTTAGATGAGTCCATGAAAGAAGCTCTTCAAGAAGAGATTGACAAACGTCAAAAAGCAATTACACGTTTACAAAATGAAATTGATGCGGTTGAGGAAGCATTGGAAAATGCAGACGAACAAACTAATGAACGTATTGATGAATTAAGTAAACAATTGGCTGATGAAGCTGATAAACTTAATAACTTAGACAAACGTGTAACATCTAATGAAGCAAACATTGCTGGTCTAAGGGGTCAAATTGATAACGTAAATCGACAGGCTAATGACCTAGAGAAGAAAGCTAACGCATTGCAAGCAAATATTGAAATGTTAGATGAAGAAGTAAAAGAAGCTCTTCAAGCAGAAATTGACCAGCGTCAACAAGAGATTAAAGAGGTCAAACAACAAATTGAAGCAGCTAAACAAGAACTTCAAAATGAAGCAACAGCTAATAAAGAAGCGTTAGAAAATCAATTGAATAACTTGTCTGATAAGCTTAAGGGTGAAATGGCTAAATTAGAAGAATTAGATAAGCGAGTTACGTCTAACGAAGCAAGCATTGCCGGTCTAAGAGGTCAAATTGATAACGTGAATCGACAAGCCAATGATCTAGAGAAGAAAGCTAACGCATTGCAAGCAAATATTGAAATGTTAGATGCAGAAGTAAAAGAAGCTCTTCAAGAAGAGATTGACAAACGTCAAAAAGAGATTAAAGAGGTCAAACAACAAATTAAGGATGCTAAACAAGAACTTCAAAATGAAGCAACCGCTGATAAAGAAGCATTAGAAAATCAATTGAACAACTTGTCTGATAAGCTTAAGGGTGAAACGACTAAATTAGAAGAATTAGACAAGCGAGTTACATCTAATGAAGCAAGTATTGCTGGTTTGAAAGGGAAAGTGGATAACTTAAACCGCCAAGTCAATGACTTAGAAAAACAATCCAACAACTTACAGGCAAGCATCGATATGTTAGATGAGTCCACGAAAGAAGCTCTTCAAGCAGAGATTGACGAACGTCAAAAAGCAATTACACGTTTACAAAATGAAATTGATGCGGTTGAAGAAGCATTGGAAAATGCAGACGAACAAACTAATGAACGTATTGATGAATTAGGTAAACAATTGGCTGATGAAGCTGATAAACTTAATAACTTAGACAAACGTGTAACATCTAACGAAGCAAACATCGCTGGTTTGAAAGGTCGCGTATCAAACTTAGAATCTCGCGCACGTGATCTAGAAAAACAAGCTAACAGTTTCGATGCTGGTATTGACATGTTGGGCGAAGTAATTAGAGAAGAAATTGAAGCACGTAAGAAAAATATCAAAGGTATTCTTGTTGATATTGCGAATATTAAGTTGCAATTAGCTGGAAACACCGGAAATACAGAAAGATTAAAAGAACAACTTCAAAATAGCTTAGATAAATTAAATAGCGAGTTAGACAAAGAAGCTAAAAAGTTAGATGAATTAACAGGTCGTGTTAATAGAAACGAACAGACTATCGAAGATATTCACGATAATTTAGACATATTAAATGAACAGGCTAGTGAGCTTGAACAACGCGCAACGGAATTAGAAGCAAAAACTTTGGATTTAAGTACTGATCTTCAAAAAGAAATTGAAGATAGAAAAGAAGCGATTAACAATATTAAATATCAAATTGAAGAGACCAAACAAGAACTTGAAAACACCATTGGCAAAAATAAACAAGAACTTGAAGAGAAATTAACTAACTTATCGAATGAGTTGAAAGGTGAATCTTCTAAACTTGATGGGTTAACTAAACGAGTTACCGACAATGAACGCACACTCAAATCAATGAGTTTAGCAATTGTTGACCTGTATGGAGAAGTAGGTACCTTGCGTGATCGTGCAAAAGCATTGGAAGAACGCACAGAAGAGTTGGATGAAGCTATTAAACAAGAAGTTTCCGACCGACTTGAAGCAATCAATACTTTAGAAAGTAAAATTGAAGAAGTAGAGAACAAACTACGTTCTGAAGCAACTGTTAACAAAGAAGAACTTGAATCTAAGTTAACAGCACTTGAAACTCAACTAGGTAATGAAGCTTCTAAACTTGAAGACCTAACTAGTCGCGTTGAAACTAATGAGCGCGGTATTCAAAGCCTAGGCCTTGCCGTTACGGACCTATACGGAGAAGTAGGTAATTTACGTAACCGTGCAAAAGCATTAGAAGAACGCACAGAGACATTAGATGAAGAAATCAAACAAGAAGTTGCGGATAGAATTGAAGCAATCGAAAGCTTAGAGTCTCAAATCAAAGAAGCAGAAGACAAACTTCGATCTGAAGCAACTGTTAATAAAGAGGAACTTCAAGAAAAATTAGCTAAACTTCAAACTGAACTGAACGAAGAATCTCAAAAACTTGAAGACCTAACTGGTCGTGTTGAAACTAATGAGCGAGGTATTCAAAGTTTAGGCCTTGCCGTTGCGGACCTGTATGGAGAAGTAGGTAATTTACGTAACCGTTCAAAAGCATTAGAAGAGCGTACAGAAGAGTTGGATGAAGCTATTAAACAAGAAGTTTCCGATCGACTTGAAGCAATCAACAATTTGGAAACTAAGATTGAAGAAACTAAACAAGAACTTGAAACGAATACAACAACTAATAAACAAGAACTTGAGAAGAAATTAAACAACTTATCGAATGAGTTGAAAGAAGAATCTTCAAAACTTGATGACTTAACACAACGTGTTAGCCAAAACGAAACAGACATTGAAGGTATCCATGATAACTTAGATAACTTGAATGAACAAGCCGCGAACTTAGAACAATCCATTAAGGCTGTTGAGACCAATGTTTCTGAGCTGGATGCAGCACTTGCGACAGAAATCAACGACAGAAAAGAAGCGATTGAAGAGATTAAGACTGAAATTAAATCGGTGGAAGATAAGCTGCAAAATGCAAGTGATGAACAGAAAGAGGAACTTGAGCAAAAACTTGGTACGTTACAAGCAAACATTGAAGCAGAGAAAGCCCGCATTGATGATTTAGCACAACGTGTTGGTCAAAATGAATCAGACATTGAAGGCATTCAAGAGAACTTAGATAACTTGAATGAACAAGCTGTGGACTTAGAACAATCTATTAAGGTTGTTGAGACCAATGTATCTGAGCTGGATAAAGCACTTGTGACAGAAATCAACGACAGAAAACAAGCGGTTGAAGAGATTAAGGCTGAAATTAAATCTGTAGAAGATAAGCTTCACGATGCAAGTGATGAACAGAAGGCAGAACTCGAGCAAAAACTCGGTACGTTACAAGCAAACATTGAAGCAGAGAAAGCCCGTATCGATGCTCTAGCACAACGTGTCAGCCAAAACGAAACGGACATTGAAGGCATTCAAGAGAACTTAGATAACTTGAATGAACAAGCCGCGGAGTTAGAACAATCCATTAAGGCTGTTGAGAACAATGTCTCTGAGCTGGATGCAGAACTTGCGAAAGAAATTGCAGATAGAAAACAAGCGATTGAAGAGATCAAGACTGAAATTAAATCGGTGGAAAATAAGCTGCAAAATGCAAGTGACGAACAGAAAGTGGAGCTTGAGCAAAAACTTGGTAGGTTACAAGCAAACATTGAAACAGAGAAAGCTCGCATCGATGACTTAGCACAACGTGTTGGTGCAAACGAAGAAGATATTAACCAATTAGCGAAAACATCAATTGGATTAATCAATGAAGCTGAAAAACTAAACAACTTAATCAATGACTTAGAAATCAAAGCTTCCGACTTAGATTCTTCTATCCAAAAAGAAATTGAAGATAGAAAACAAGCCATTGAAAATGTTAAATCTCAATTGGAAAACACTAAACAAGAACTTGAAAATAATGCTAATGCGAATAAACAAGAACTTGAAGATAAATTAACGAACTTGTCTAATGAGTTATCAACTGAAAAAGATAAGTTAAATGATTTAACTCAACGTGTCGGTACAAACGAAGAACACATTAACCAATTAGCGAAAACTTCCGTTGGTTTAATCAATGAAGCTGAAAAACTAAATAACTTAATTAATGACTTAGAACTCAAGGCTTCCGACTTAGATTCTTCTATCCAAAAAGAAATTGAAGATAGAAAACAAGCTATTGAGAATGTGAAATCTCAATTGGAAGATACTAAACAAGAGCTTGAAAATAACGCTAATGCGAATAAACAAGAACTTGAAGAAAAATTAAATAACTTATCTAATGAGTTAAACAGTGAGTCTGGACGTTTGAACCAATTAGAAGAACGTTTAACTAATGAAGTGAACCGACTTGATGGACGAATCGATAAAGAAATTGAAGAACGCATTAAAGACGTCAACGGATTACAAACAACAATTGATACACTCGCTGAACAACAAGTCAAACTTTCCGACGAGTTGAACCAACACATTCAAGACACACAAACTGAACTAAACCAACTCAAAGATAAATTATCTGCTGTCGAAACAATAACAAAAGACGAATTAGCTAATGTGAACAACCGTATTGATGAATTAACTCGTTACGTTGTTGAACTAGAAGATGAGGTTCACGCACAATTGGAAATTATCGGTTCAGTTCTCAATACACACACTGAACAAATTGCTCAAAACGAACAAGATTTACGAAACGTTGAGAAAGAAATTGAGTCGTTGAAAGCAACCGATAAACAACTTGACGAGAAAATCAATTCTGTTCGTCAAACACTTAAACGTGTACGTCGTGAACTAAGCGACCGCCAAGACGAACTAGAAAAAGAACTCGCTCGCCAAGATAAGTTGAACCAACAGCAAAACAATGCAATTACAGACTTATCTGGTAAAACAAATGAGCTACAAAATAAAGTTGCTGAACTTGAAAAAGAAATTGAACGTTTAGCTCAATCTGCTGAAAAAGAACCAGAGCAAGAACAACAGCAAGAACAACACAAACATGGTGGTGGACTTGTTCAACCAGAAAAACCAGCATTTACTGGTGAAGTTGATGATTACCAAGAAGATAACTTCGGCGAATTGAATGTATCACCATCAGATGAGACAGACTTATCATGGAATGCCATTGCCGATGAAGCAGGTGAATTGCCAGCTGAAGAGCCGGAGGAAGAAAAACCGAATGAAGATACAGGTTCTAACTATGGTAAAGGCTTAGTTCGACCAGAAAAACCAACGTTCACTGGTGAAGTTGATGACTACCAAGAAGGCAATTTTGGTGAATTAGAAATTAGTTCTTCTGACGAGAAAGATTTATCATTCGAACAGTTGAACCGCCAAGACACTGACTTGCCAACACAAGGTGCATTGGAAGAACATACAACAAGTGTTGAAGAGGGTCGCCACGTTGAACATGAATTAGGTATTGAGGGTATATTCGAAACGGAAAAAGAATTAACACGTGAAGACTTGTTCGAATCTGGAGACTTCAGTGCGACTGAAGAGACTGATGAACAATCATCACATGGTAAAAGTCTTGTCCAACCAGAAAAACCAGCATTTACTGGTGACATTGATGATTACAAAGAAGGCAACTTCGGCGAATTGAATGTATCACCATCAGATGAGACAGATTTATCATGGGAAGATATTGCTGATGAAGCAGGGGAACTTCCAAGTGAAAAGCCAGAGGCAGAAAAACCGACTGAAGGTACAGGTTCTAACTATGGTAAAGGTCTTGTCCAACCTGAGAAACCGGCGTTCACTGGTGAAGTTGATGATTACCAAGAAGGCAACTTCGGTGAATTGAATGTATCACCATCAGATGAGACAGACTTATCATGGAATACCATTGCCGATGAAGCGGGTGAGCTACCAGATAAAGAGACAGAATCTAACTACGGTATGGGGCTTATTAATGAAAAACCTGAGTTCCCACAAGATGAGCTTGACAAGTTAGTTGCAATTGAACGCAGTAAATATGCAGATGCAATTCAAGCATTGCTGAACTTAACGCAAGCACAAAAAGATCAGTTAACGGCTGAGCTTGAAGAAGCAGGAACGGTGCCAGCATTCGACACCATTTTGGATATAGCACAAGCATTGAATGCAGCGCAAGTTTCTGAGGAAGAAAAACCTGAAATAGGTGGAGTTGATGAAGATTCATCAGATGAAACTGAGGGCGAACAACCGTCTGAAGAGAATCCAAGTGTAGATGATGACACAGAAGCTAAGCCTGATAAGGGTGAGGAACCAAAACCAGAATTTGATGCGGATAAAGACTCAAAGCCAGAGATTTCCTCAGAAGTCGACATGGGTGAACAGTCAAACTCTAAACCAGAGATGACTCAGCCACCTGTCACTCAAGCTGGACTGTCTGGAAGTATTAGCCAAGCACAAGGCGAACGCTTACCAGCAACAGCTACGGGAGCATGGATGCTAGGGTTCATTGGCGTTTCAACTCTTCTAGTTGGGACAGGGATTCGTAAGAAAGATGAAGAAGATAAAGTTTAAAATTTAATGCTTAATAACTGAATAGCTCACAAGAAGTCACTTGGCTGTGCGTGCAGACGTATAGTCAGGTGGCTTTTTGCTATTTTAGTGAAAAATAGGTGGGAGTGTTTTATAATAGATATAACGATTGTTGAGAAGGAGTGGTTGTGATGAGGGAGTCGCGAGTGGTGATGTTGGGGACGGGGACACCGAATCCGACGCCAGAGCGGATGGGGCCGTGTGCGGCCGTGATTGTGGAGGGGCAAGCGTATTTGGTGGATTTTGGTGTGGGGTTGGTGAGGCGAGCAGCAGAGATGACGGCGCGCGGGATTGAAGCGTTGGCGGCTGCGAAGTTGACGCGAGGGTTTTTGACGCACTTGCATTCGGATCATACGTTGGGCTTGCCGGATTTGATCTTAACGCCGTGGGTATTGAAGCGTAGTGAGCCGCTGAAGTTGTTCGGACCGGCTGGCACGGAGGCGATGGTCGATCACTTACTCAAGGCTTATGCGGTGGATATTCAGTCACGGCAGGACGGCTTGGAGCAGGCCAATCAGGTGGGCATTCAAGTAGAGGTGACAGAGATTGATGAAGGAGTTGTCTATCAAGATGAGCGGGTGACGGTCGAAGCGTTCCAGGTCAATCATCCACCATTCGAAGCATATGGTTACAAGTTCACGTGTCCGGATAAGGTGATTGTCTTTTCTGGAGATACGACGCCAACTGATAATATTATTCAGTGGGCTCAGGATTGTGACATTCTGGTGCATGAGGTGTTCTCTGTGCAAGGGGTGAAGCGGCGTAGTCCCGTCTGGCAGAGATATCATACCAGCGTGCATACGTCCAGTGTGCAGTTAGGTGAGCTGGCGAGTCAGATCAAGCCCCGTACGCTAGTCTTGAATCATCAGTTGTTCTTCCGTGTACCGGATGAGGAGGGACAGGTCATCTCGGAGCTGGACCGCGAGCGGGAGATGATCCGTGAGATCCAGCAATGTTATCAGGGAGAAGTCATCTCAGCGCGAGATGGCGATGTCGTGTATTAAGAGAGTATTATATAATATATAAGGAGGACGTATGATGATAATTAATAAGGCGCATGTTATTTTCAATATGAATAAGACTAACGAACCAGTAGCAAAGTGCAGTAGTGGAGATACAGTTACCTTTAAGACAATGGATTGCTTCAGTGATACGATCAAGAGTGAGCAGGATTTGGTTAGTGGGATTGATTTCGAGCGAGTGAATCCAGCAACGGGTCCACTCTATGTCGAAGGGGCTGAAGTTGGCGATGTGCTAAAAGTTAAAATCAAGAAAATAACTTTAGATGATAAAGGTGTTGTGATTACAGCACCGGGTCTTGGGCGCTTGAAAGAGCAGATTGAACAAGAAGAGACTATAATTTGTCCAGTTAATGAAGATCATGTTGAATTTAAGGGATTGAAGATTCCGTTAAGAAAAATGATCGGTGTCATCGGAGTTGCCCCTGAAGGAGAAGGAATATCAACAGGTAACCCCCATGATCATGGAGGGAACTTAGATTGTACTGAAGTGACAGAAGGGTCTATTCTTTACTTCTCGGTGAATACAGAAGGTGCACTTCTCTCTCTTGGTGATATGCATGCTACAATGGGTGATGGTGAAATTATGGGATCTGGTTTAGAAATTGCCGGGGAAGCAGAATTAGAAATTGAAGTGCTTAAAGATTCAACATACAAGCTCCCTCTTATTGAAACAGAAGAGAAGTGGATTACACTAGGGTCACGTCAGTCAATGGAAGATGCCAGTAATGTAGCTATTAACAATATGGTTGATCTTATTATGCAAAAGACTGATCTTACCTTCAATCAAGCTGGCATGTTGATCTCATTAGCAGGTAATCTAAAGGCTTGTCAAGTAGTTAATCCACATATTACGATGCGTGTAGAGTTGAGTAAGGCAATTTTAGAAAGTAAACAGTATTATTAAGCTGGGTATGAACGTTATTAGAATTTAAAAGGAAGGTTTATTTTACTTGTTAGTTAGATACGGAAAATTTAGATAGTCTGAAAGAAGCATTTACCAATTAGGGTAGGTGCTTTTTACGCATGTTACAAGGCCAGGAGAGATTGTTGTAAGATTGACATATAATTGTAACTCTTCGCATCTGTTGGATCAGGGCAGTCTATGATAAGATGGTAAGGTGAGTCTGTTTGTCATTTTTGTAAGAATAGTGAATACATATAGAAGATAGAAGAGAGATGGTGAGTGTTCGATGATTATTATGAAAGATGTTGTGAAGCGTTATAATAATGGGATTACGGCACTGAATAAGGTGAATGTGCATATTAAGCGTGGTGAGTTCGTCTATTTGATCGGGCCGAGTGGGGCAGGGAAGTCGACGTTCATTAAGTTGATTTATCGGGAAGAGACGCCGACACAGGGGCTAGTGAAGGTCGGGAATAAGGATATTACGCGAATTAAGAATAAGCATATTCCACTGCTCAGACGAGATGTTGGAGTGGTTTTTCAGGATTTCAAGTTGTTGCCACGCTTGACGGTCTATGAGAATGTGGCGTACGCGATGAAGGTGATTGAGAAGAAGCCGCGGGAGATTAAGCGCCGTGTGACAGATGTGCTGGATCTTGTGGGGTTGTCTGATAAGGCGAAGATGTTCCCGGATGAGATCTCAGGTGGAGAGATTCAGCGGGTGTCGATTGCTCGAGCGATTGCGAATACGCCGAATATCTTGATTGCCGATGAGCCGACTGGGAACTTGGATCCGGAGACGGCTGAGGGGATTATGGCAATTCTAGAAGAGGTTAATGCGAAGGGGACGACGGTCATTATGGCGACGCACAACAATGATATCGTTAACCAACTGCAGCATCGTGTGATTGCGATTGAAGGTGGCCGTATCGTGCACGATGAGGAGAAAGGAGAATATCTCTATGAAAATTAGGACGCTCTTCTGGCATATTAAGGAGGCCTTCCGCAGTCTGAAGCGCAATGGGTGGATGACGATCGCGTCGATCAGTGCGGTGGCGATTACGCTCTTGCTGATTGGAGGGTTGATTGCTACAGTTTTTAATATTAATAAGTTTGCAACTGATGTGGAAGAAGATGTGACGATTCGTGTGTCGATTGACTTGGCCGCGGATGAAGCAGCTGAGGATGAGCTCTATGATCAGATTGCTGCGATTCCGCAAGTAGAGCATATTGATTTCTCCAGCCGTGATAATGAATTAGATAATGTTATCGGCGTGTACGGGGATATGTTCGATCTCTTCGAAGGGGACGAGAACCCGCTCTATGATGTTTTCATCGTTGAAGCAACAGAACCTCATATGACGGCTGAGGTCGCTTCACAGATCGAACCACTTAATTACGTGAAGGATGTGAACTACGGCGGGGCTCGGGCTGATCAACTCTTCAAGTTAACTGAGAAGATGCGTAATTATGGGTTAATCTTTATTGCTATTTTAATTTTTACAGCGGTATTTTTGATTTCCAATACGATTCGGATTACGATTTTCTCCCGCAGTACGGAAGTAGAGATTATGAAGTTGGTGGGGGCGAAGAATTGGTTTATTCGCTGGCCGTTCTTGATTGAAGGGGCGATTATTGGACTGATCGGTTCACTCATTCCGGCGGGGATCTTAGGTTATAGTTATGTGAATGTCTACCGGATCTTATCCAGTTACTTATCAGGTAGTTACTTTAGCTTGCTGCCACCGGATCCGTTCTTGTATTACTTAATTGCCGTAATTGTTGGTATCGGTGTTGTTATCGGTAGTCTTGGCTCAGCACGGTCCATTCGTCGATTCTTAGATATTTAAATGAGGACAATATAAGATAGAGAAATCCACAGGTCAGTTGTGACCTGTGGATTTTTTAAGCAGAAGTTATTCGTGAGTTGGTTGCTCCGTGATGATGTCTTGGTCATAATCGACTAAGAAGTCTTGTTCCCGAGAGAAGTGACGGTAGAAGTCATGGGTAATGATTAACGGATAAATAATGCTGAATAGGAGCTGAATCGTGGTTCCCAGCCAGTAAATGATATGAGTCATCGTAGTCGGTTCACCAGTGCCAATCATGACCTCTTGCAAGGCATAGCGGATACCGAACTGTACGATGAAGAGTACAATATGGAGCTTCGCGAAGACTAACCAGAAATGCCCTTTTGTTGCATGGAAGGTTTCTTTAATGAACTGACCGGTTGAACGCTGGCGGTCATCAGCTGCGACAAAAGGTGTCAGTGTAAATTTCACTGCAATAATGAGGTAGACGATATACAGAACAGCCAAGATAAGCAACAGCAAGCCAATGCGTCCAGCTACTTCGGGAGAGAAGGCATAGTCAAAGCTCTCGGCGGGTCCACCTGATTGTTGCATCATGATAAAGGATAATTCATTGATCACTTCTTCGGTGATTAAGCTGCGTCCAAGGAAGAAGCTAAGAATAATTGCTCCGATTGGAATAAGCAAAATAACGAACCTAGCTAGTAGATGCTGGGCATACTGTGTGAGGGAGAAGTTGGCGAAAATTTCACCAAAACGCCAGCGTGAGGAGGGCTGCTTGTAATCGTTATGCAGCATATAGTTGGCCGTTAAATAGATCAGTGCCTCATTAATCAGCCAAATGAGTAGTGCGCCAATAATGAGGAAACTAACAAGTGCCCACACATTCATCTCCATAATAACGCCAAGGACTACGAATGGATTAGCCATCGCCCACCATGATAGCATCGGGAAAATAATAATCGGAATGAGGCGCAACCCCACCATTCCCCAAAACTTCTTGTCTTCTAACATTGTTGTATTCATATTAGACTCCTTTCATTGTCTATGGATTACTATCTTAAGTATGCCGTAAATGAATGGTTATTGCAACTGTAAGCCGTTTCCGTTAGCGGGTTCTTAATGGAATAGCTGGTAGAGCCTTAAGAGTGTAGGGATGAAGCCTCGAATGGAATGTGTTATAATGTGGAAAAGAGGTGATGGGGATGCTTGAGCAGCTATTGAAAGAGAATAATGGTATTTTAACCAAGGAGCAGTTAACTAATCAAGTTGTATCATATGATGAGTTAGGTGGAGCGGAACAGAATATCGATATTAAGCAATTTAATGATAGACTGTATTATGTGGATGGTTATTATGACCATGATTATCTATTACAATTAAGTCATCCTGATTTGGTATTCTCGAGGGATACAGCAGTGAAGTATCATTGGTTGAGCAATCAGTTACCTTATGAATTGTATGTTACGCTTCCAACAACGTATAAAAAAACTGTACAGTCAGATTACAGCAAAGTTAATATGATGTATGAAGACTTAGAGTCAGCAGATATTGAGTTAATAGAAACACAGGAAGGAAATTTTGTGCAGGTGACCAGCTTGGAGCGGACTTTATATGATATGATGCAGGATAAATCGTGCCCAATGGATATTATGAAAGAAATTATTTGGAATTATCATCAAGCTCCCAATATCAATAAAGAACGGTTTATTCATTACTTTGGTCGGTGGTATCACTTGGAAGACAGTAAGGAAGCTCAGAAGTTATTACAGCAACATGTCAGCTATATTGATACTTCTTTTAAGTCATGGAAGCAGGTGACACGGGTGGTATGAAGAAATCGATATTTGAAAAACAAGTACGAGATAAGTCGAAAGAAACAGGGCTTCACATACAAGAGGTGCAAAATTTATTTGCAATGGAGCGACTGTTGTATAGCTTATCTCAAACAAATTATAAGGAACATTTTATTCTTAAAGGTGGATTTTTGTTGACAACTAAGCATGGATTGCAATTGCGGTCTACTGTAGATATTGATTTTACATTCAAAAATGCTCCATTGACTGTCAAAAGTATGAAGGATATGATAGTGAAAGCTAACCAATACTTGGATGAAAATGAAAAAATAACTCTGAATCGGTTGGAAGAAACTAGAGAACACTTCGAATATAGTGGCTATTCAGCGCGATTAACCTATCATCTCGATAGATCACATTATGATTTTAAAATTGATGTGACAACAGGAGAAGATTTAATCGATATGAACTATAGCGAAACAATCAAGGCATTATTTGGGAACGATTTAATAGAGATTTACAGTTATAGTTCTGAACAGATTATTGCGGATAAGTTTTATACGATGATTGCATACGGGAACTATGATGATACGAATTCTCGAATGAAGGATTATTATGATATGTATATGCTAAATAGAATGTATTCTAATTTAAACTATACGGATATCGTACAAGCTATTAATAAAACAATGCAACAAAGAAATGAAATGATACATTATAAACAATATGATCAAATTATTGATTACCTTTCTCAATCAGAAAATCAACACCGACATTGGGAACGATATCAAGATAAAACACCATATGCTTCAGATATTTCTTTTGTTGAAGTAATGGCAGAGATAAAGTCAGTTAATCAGAAAATTGTAGAGGTAGAGGAGAATAGGAACAATTAAGGTTCTACAACTTTTGGTGTTGGTGAGGATTTTCCTCGCTAGCACCTTTTTGTGCATTAAACTAAAAAACATGCGAGATTTCCTTTAAAATAAAGTCAACTAAACCAAAATTAAAGGAGAAATCTC
>Ga0115842_100226_pt1 | contig 21359 bp, 16 predicted proteins | sample InSIn2SAF170_2_FD_83856 | JGI IMG/M metagenome (GOLD analysis project Ga0115842, IMG submission 83856)
GGTCAGAGAGAAATACAGTGCATCTAGTCGTTATCTACGTGCTGAGGAGGATGTGTTTAACATAGGGATTAGGTGTATCAACTTGGTATTTATATTCTCTTTGTAAATAGTTTTAACTTCATACTGCACCTTTTAATTGTAACATCTATATATATTTTTCATTTTTAATTATGTTTAGGTTATTAGACACATGACATTGTGACTTTTTCACTTTTTTATAGGTTCGTTTGTTGCCATCTATGTGGGCATATGGACATCATTTTCACATGGAGGATGCCAACGATGGGTGCATGAAACAAGAATGTGTAGTGCAAGTTGAGTTTGACTAATATAGTTATGCTAGCCATCATGTTCAAAATCTAATGCAAGGGACATTAGGTTATGTTGGAAAGATACAAGAGATCATTCAAGGGGACTTCTCTTCATTCTAGTGTGTTATTTTCAGGTGCAAGTGGTGGGACACCTTTGATCTGAATAATGTAAAGGAAGATCACGATAGTGGACTGATATCTATCAATTCTAGAAATATGTGGCATGAAGCTAGGGAGCCTTATGTTTTCCCAAAACACTGCAACTAGGTGTTTTTTTACCCAGATGTGTTGGATAGGGATTGATGGTTCATATTAAGACACGACCCTAGATCAAAACATATTTTTGAGAACAACAGTGTTATCATGCCGAGCGAGGAAGAAAATCAGGGTGATGACAATGGAGAGTGATATATACTTGTGTTGTTTTATCATTTATACTATTGTTGTATGTTTTTGTTGTCATTATTTCGCTAATTATATTATTTTTTATTCATCTTGTTGAAATATTATAATACAATTGGTAAGATTCACAAACGTTTTTACACGTTATTTTCTAACAAAAACATTTTTACAGTGCTTAAAACTAAGTATTTCTAGTTGTGTACATTATCTATGATAATAAGGATTTAGGGTCATAACCCTTCTCAAATAGGAACATATCAAGTGCATTGAATTTGTGATGCTGATTAAGAGACATTTATTTGAATTTCAAATAGACTTGGTGATGCATTTTTGTTTCCTATTTAGATTACATGAAATAAATATCTATTTTTTTATGTATTTATAACTAAATTATTTAAAGTAGACATGTCTTTATCATTGTGAACATGATGTAATATTAGTTAGGAGAAATATGAAAATATAAATTTTAGTGACTATCTCATGATAAGTATGTGGAAAAATATTATTTTTTGAGTTGTTCATTAGGAAATATTCAAATATATTATTTGTCAAAAGTTTAAATCTAACGTATTATCATTTTGTATTACTTAACTTATATTTATTATTAAAAAGAGTTAAATTTATACTAGTACAATAACTGTTAGGATATTCTGACACATAGGAAATAGTTAAGTATAACTTGGTCTAGTATAGAGTTAGGTAAAGTGTGTTTCTTTACTATGTACATTTTGTAACTTGCAATCCGACGGTCACGATATGTAGTGATCCGACGGTTCATTCTCTCCTCGGTATTACGGACACTTGATCCGTGGCTTGACACCCGATTGGTCCATGATTTCTATTTAAAGCGCATGGAGGGTCATTTGTAGGGTAATCCGTCTATGAGAGAAGCTTATGTAAATTTTCATTCTTTTATTAATAAATTATCTGAAGTGGCCGCGTTGGCTCAGGCCGTGGACTGTTTCCCTCTTTGATGGTTTTAACCACGTCAAAAATACTGGTGTATTGATCTGTGATCTGGTTATGAGTGGTGTCCTTTGGTGTTCTATCTTAGGAACTTACCCTATAAATTCCTACATGGTATCGGAGCTATTTGAGGGTCGCGTCCATTGGTGATCCAAATCTGAAGCCGGTAGAACTGCATGCGACTGTCGTTTCCTATATCTACTGTTTCTGACCACTTACGGGCCGAGAGGACTGCTCTATTGTGTTGGAAGCATCTGTTCCAGTGAGGAAGCCTTTCGTTTCACGCGAAAAGGTTTCCAGTAGCCCTAGCTGCGTCATTTTTTTTTAACTGTAACGGATATAATTTATTAGTGAAGTCTGGTTGGGCCTAAGCCTAATCAACCATTATTACATAGTTTTTCCTTACATCTTTTCCGCCATTAAGAAGATTTCACATGCCTAAGAAGTTTGGAATGCCTGGACAATACACTAGAGGGTACCTCTCAGAACTCTGCTCATTATCCGACATGATGACAAGGTTTGCAGTGGCTTTAGCTGGAAACCACTAGAGGTTCTGGCACGTGATGAGTTACTATCCACTGTAGGCTATTGTTTTCAGAATTAGGCTGTTACCATCAGTTGATGTCGAGGTTGGAGTCCTTCATCTGAACCCAATCTGATTGCAGAAGCATCGGTAAGGAACTAACCAACTGTGTCCTTATAAGAAGTCCTCCATCCGAGCCCCATCTGATTGTAGAGTCGTCGACAGAGTGGTTACCAACAGTGTCCATATGTGTGCCATGATAAAGTGCATATACCGCCTTCAGTATCAGAGGTAGAAAGACTTGGCAGTAGCAATGAAAGTCTCCTCTGTTCCGATATCCTTGACGAAGCAATTGCTGGCCACCATCTTTATCAAGTAGCTACTACACAGTCTGATTGATTTTAAGAAGGAGATAGGTCCCCAGATTTACCTGTGCACATCATGTTATACACTGTTACAGTTGATATGCCGAAATTGTTAGTCATAATCCTCTCAAGAATGTTCAATATGTTGTAATCCATGCTTCTTGCTTCTTGTTCTATTCTGCCCTTGAGTTAAGGAATGCAATATGAGTTAGCACTGTTGCCATTGTTGTTGAGTGTCCTTGGTGCTAAGAGACAACCTTTGTTTGCCATTTCGTCTGCCTCCCTATTCAGACTTCTAAGGATATGGTATATTTTGAAGGAGGTGAAATCTTGCAGAATTAGCTTTAACCTTTTCAGAGACTTGTTGAGAATAGCATCGTTGAACTGGTCATCCGAGTTGATCTTCTTAATGAGAATTTCGGAGTCTCCGAATGCTTGACATTCTTTGATGCCTTTATCCCGAACTATTTGGCAGGCTTTTGTGAGAGCAAGGAGCTCTGCCTGATTGTTTGTGCAAATACCGAGCCCCCAGCAAAAATGGAATTTTCTGGGGTTGTCTAAGAAGTATATGACTCCTCTAGCTCCTGCAACCCCCGGATTTCCTTTGGAGGCACCGTCGAAGAAGATTGAAGTTGTGTTTTGGGTCTTCCACCAGGATTGAAAGGCAACTTCAGGTTCTCTGATTTTCCAAGATGGAGAGGAGAGGGAAGAGGGAAGGGAACGGGCTTTGCTTATGGGATGAGGGTTATGAAGGTTCAGCCAAGCCTTTTCAGAGGAGAGAAGGGAGAAGTCAGAGGTTTGATAATGCAGGAGGACAGATTCGATAAGAAGAGCTTTTGCAATTGAGGCAGATTTAGCAGGAGAGCGAGAAGAATTGTTGAAGATTAAGTCATTCCGGGCAAGCCAGTTTCCCAACATACAAATTTGGGAATGGAAAGCCAAATGTGAAACCACAGGGATTTATTGGGGATGATTTGAGGGTAATATTGAAACCATTTAGAAAATAGATCAGCCACGGAGCTGTGATGGGGAGGGGAGATGGGCAGTCCAAGGAGAGTTAGTTTCCAAACTTCTTTGGCAAAAACGTAGTCAATGAATAGGTGGGAGGTTGTTTCTCCTGAGTTTTTGCACATTGCACATCTATGAGGCCCAACAAAATTTCGTTTTGACAAGTTATCCCCTGTGAGATGTTTATTCTGCATGAGGATCCAAAAAAAGAAGTTAACTTTGGGTAGCCCCTTGGTGCTCCATACCTGTTTCCATAGCGATGGCGTTCTCAGTCTATCTTTTTTGATCTGCAGGGTAGAATAACCCAAAGCTGACGTGTAAGACCCAGTATCACCCCACCCCCATCTGTCTGCGCAATTGTGGTGGACCGACGCTGCGTTTGAGAGTAGCTATTTGAGAATTGTGATTTGGTATTGGAGCTATGCCGACACAGGTGGGACCGCCCAGTTGATCCAGTTCCCTTTACTATCCCAAGCTGAGATTTCATTCAGCTTTCTTATTCTTGTTTCGTGAAGCCAATCTTTGAGGTTCCGGATTTCTTCGTGGGAGTTGAGAGGGGGACTGTTCATGATGCGGTCTTTCTAGAGAAGGGTCTTCTCCCCATTGCCCGGGATGCGATACAGATGTTTCCTGAAACTGCTGATGCTTTTCCTACAGAGATTCCAGGTGTGTGTGCCTGTGGTTGTATTGTTTGCTGACAGGTGCCTGAGAGAGATCCCTTGCGCGTATTTGGAGGTGAGCGTTTCACTGACCAGATGTGAGGGCTCTGAATATATTTTCCATAGGAGCTTGCATTCAAGTGACAGATTAGATAGAGCAGGGTCTCTAATTTGTAGCCCTCCGTCCAGTATTGGCCGCTTGACTAGTTCCCAGTTTTCCAAATGCATTTTATTGTGATTGCCTCTACCTCCTTTCCAGAGAAAGTCTCTCAGGAGACAAGAGATTTGATCCATAATGTGTTTCGGAGCCAAAAGGAAAGAGGCTTGATAAATGGGGAGAGCAGATAAGGCGGATTTAAGAAGGATAATTTTCCCTCCCTTGGTTAGCCAATAACCTCCCCAGGAAGTGATCTTATCTTTAATTTTGCTAATGATGCCATGCCATAGAGATCTATTGTTGACTCCAGATGTGAGGGGTAAGCCGAGATATTTGATGCTATCCCAATGTGTGAAGCACTCAAATCCAAGGGTCTGGGCTATGATATTGAGATTGTGTTGGCTTACATTCCATCCAAAGATCGAGCTCTTTCTGTCATTTATCACAACTCCTGAAGCTCTGCAATAACGTTTTAGAACAGCATCGAAATTGGCTGCTATGCTAGTAGAGGCTCCGCTTAGGAGAATGGAGTCATCTGCGAAGAGAGCATGATTTATTGGCTTTAGAGCATTTGCAGTTCGGATTCCTGGGAGATCACTAGAGTTCATTTCCGCAGCCAGCTTCCTGCTAAGAGAATCAGCCATGAGAATGTACAAAAAAGGTGAGAGTGGACAGCCTTGCCTTAGTCCACGATGAGATTGGAAGAAGGATGTTGGGTGACCGTTAACCATGGGGGCTATCCAGGGGTTTGAGATGCATGCTTTGATGAGATTGATAAACTGAGGAGGGAATCCAAAGGATCAGAGGACTTGGAGGAGAAAAGAATGGTTGACTCTGTCAAATGCATTAGCCATGTCAAGCTTGATCAGCATCCCCTTCTCTTTCCTCTGTTCGCTGGAATGGATAGCTTCCTACACTTGGATGATGTTGTCCAACATGTGTCTGCCTTTGACGAACCCCCCTTGGGCATTGGATATTAGTTTGTCAAGAAGGGGTTTGATTCTATTTGCAATAATTTTAGACAAGATTTTATAGGAGGCATTGCATAAAGAGATGGGCCTAAACCTGCCGAAGGTTTCCGGATTGGCCTCTTTTGGAATTAGAGCAAGGAAGGTAGAGTTGATGCCTCCCCCAACCTTGGCTTTTCCAAAGAAACCTTGTATCATTTTCAGCAAATCTATTTTGATGATGTCCCAGCAGACTTTGTAGAAGTCTATTGTGAATCCGTCTGGCCCAAGGGCCTTATCTGATTCCATTGCCCAAATAACCTTGATGATTTCTTCTTCAGATAAGGGTTTCAGTAAAGCTTGGTTGTCCTCATGGGTGATGAGGTGGGGGATATGCGAGAGGAGATCTTCAATATATTCTTTGCTGCCTTCATGCCTTGTGCCGTGTAGATCTTTAAAATGGTTTTCAGCTGCAAGTTTTATTTGGTCAAATTTGTTGCAGATATGCCCTTCATCATTTTTTATTTCATTGATGTGGTTCCGAGATAGGCGGGCTTTGTACTGATGATGGAAAAAGGAGGTGTTCCGATCTCCTGCCTTTAACCAAAGACTGCGAGATTTAAGTCTCCAGTGCTCTTCTTCCCTTCTGAAAGATTGATGGATATTTCTTTGATAGGCTGCTTCTTTGTTTAAAATTTCTGGGGTGATGTGGAGCCCTTCCATACCAATTTGCAAGGTTTCCAGCTACTGAACATCGACTTTTCTCTCCTGGGTAGAGGGGTTGTGGAGTTTCCTTAGCCACTCTTTTAAGGCATTTTTGGTGGCTTTTAATTTTTGCTCCCACACAAAGCTTGGGGATCCGTTGATGGGGATGTCCCAAGCCGTTTGGATAGTATCCATGAACCCTGCTTTTTCAATCCAAAGTGGATTGAATTTAAAGGGAATAGGGCCAAGGTCTTCTTCAGGGGCCAAAAGGAGTTGAATTGGCTTGTGATCTGAGGAGAGATTGGGAAGAATTTTTGTTGATATGAGGAGGTTTTCCATCAGCAGGGAGCTTTGAATTAGAAATCTGTCCAGCCAAGCAGCGATGTGGTTAGGTCCAGTTCTGTTATTGGTCCAAGTATATTTGCCTCTCACTGGGGCAAAGTTTAAAAGATCCCTCTGTTGCATTAATTCCTCTACCAAAGGCAGCAGCTAATCTCTGCTGCTGTTTCCCTCCCTTTTTTCCTTTGGCTTCATGACTAAGTTAAGATCTCCTCCCAGGACAATGTTATTTAGGGAGTGATGATCTAAGAAGGCCGAAAGAGTATTCCAGTAGTCTCTTTTTAAAGCATAAATAACAGGAACATATAGATTAAATAAGGCTATAGTTAACTTACTTTCAAGATGTTTGAGCTCCGTGAAGATCCAGTGTTGGGTCTCATGGGAGTTTAACAGGTGGAACTGATCTTCCGACCAGAGTGTTGCAACACCTCCCGAGGTTCCCCTTGAGCTGACTGTTGTGAGTTCATTCTTCTTCCATTTAGATTTGTTGATATCCTTAAGGGCTTGCCCTTCGATTTTGGTCTCTTGGAGCAAGAGGATGTCTGAGGGTTCTATTTTCATCAGATCTTTGACAGCTTCAATTTTTGGTTGGGTCCCCAGGCCTCTGTAGTTCCAAGAGACTATACGCATTATTTACCTGGTGAGGGGTTTGGGATTCCTCCCTTGGCGGATCTTCCTCTAGTATTTCTTCCTATAGTCATCTCTATTGTGGACTGGCTGCCTTGCATTTTGAGATGCTCTGCCTCCTCCTCCCTGACTGCTTTGTGGGTCTTCCTTCCTGCTTTCTTCGAGGGTCTCTCATAGGTCTCTTCCTCTGAGGAGTCTGAAGGTTCTGGCACTTTTTTCTTCTTTGTTATATCAACATACGAAGGCATGGAGGGGCTGCCCTGAGGAGAACCAAGCGATACATCTCTGCCTCACTCTTTATTTGCCTGTGGTTCTTCGACCTATGCTGGAATGGTCAGATCCGTAACTGGGGGTTCTGATGGAGAGGCTTCTTCGGGGATTAGGATCTCGTCCAGTTTCTGGTGGGCTTCATTTTCATTGCTGGGTTTTCCTTGATTGTTACCCTTTGTGGCTCCTTTCCCTGATGGTTTTGCATGGCCCATTTTCTGGACTGAGGTCCATTGGTCTCCCTTGGTGGTGTGGCTCTGCTCTTCTATTTTTTTCTTACAATGTTTTGCGAAATGTCCATAGCCATAGCAGTGTCTGCATTTAAAGGGGATCTGCTCATAATCCAGCTCTTGAATATGGGACCATCCAGCCACTGTGAGTTTTATTGCTTCAGGTAATCCTTGTTCCAGATCTACTTCCACGCATATTCGGGCGCAGGAGTACTGATCTTTCCTTACGGCCTGATCAACGTATTTACCAAGGGAGTTGCCGATGATTTGGAGAGATTTCTGACTCCAGCAATGCAGGGGGAGATGGGGAAGCCGCACCCACACTGGAACCGCAGAAGGAACGTCCTGGGTCGGATCGAAATCTGGAGACCATTTATTTAAATATAATCCCTGTGGCCCCATGAAATATGGCCCGTTCCTGAAGATGAGACTCCGGTCTTCTCCTGATTCAAAAACGAATACATAGAAGCCTTTACCTACAAAATATGATTTGATCCCTTCCTTGATCAGAGGGATCCAGTTTCTCTTGATCTAGTCTTCTATAGATTTGGGCGATGGCCAGAGGTCGGTGAACTACCTAATGAGCCCTCTATCGGATAGATTCAGTGTAGAGCAACAGGTTTCTTCCTCAGGGAGGGCCACCATGGGAATGCAGTCTTTTTTCTTTACAAATTTCTGTTGTTGAGCAGATGGAGGGCGTCTGCTGCATGCATCAATCATTTTCTGAAATTCAATGACTTCAGGAGGGAGAGGGCGGGGATCCACCTCCCCATCGCTAGGCATGGCTACCACGAGGGCCGCAACAGCAAGGAGCAGGCAATCGTAGTGCGGGGGTGGCGCGGGAGCTAGGTCACGCTACGGTCAATCGATCGTGTAAAACTATAAATAACGTTTAAACTATATGTACTCTCGTCAATTTCCCAATGAGGAAAAAACAAAACAACTTTTAATAAGTTTAAAAAATTGGCTGCATCATTTTTAAGATCTGGAGGTATACAGTGTTTATTTGCAGTTTATAGTTATTTTCTCTCTGTTTATTTCGGTTTCGGTTTATTTAGCTTTTTTTATTACCGGATCTAAACCTTTCATTTTCGCATATGCTCTTTGCCCCGCGACTCTGTGCAATCTGGGCAGATCAGAAATAGAAAGGAAGGATTTTTCTCATGCGTATGCTCCTTTCCCTGCGCCTTAGTGTGATCTCGGAAAATCAGAAACATTGAGGAAAATATTTAGTTTCCGGCTAAAGCTAACTTCGAGCCGTAAGGTTCGTTTTCTTTGTATGTCCGTGTTGGGTTTTGTGTTTTTTGTTTTGTAGGAAAAAAGAGCTTTCTCAAAGCAAGCACGCAACTCAAAGCATCAACCCCCCTCTCTCTCTCTCAAATTTTTTGTATAGCTCACTTCTCTCTCTCTCTCTCTCTCTCAAATTTTTTGTATAGCTCACTTGGTTGAAAGCTATTTTAAGAGAGTAGAGGTCTTGGGTTCAAATCTCCTTTTTGTGGGGGCGGATTTTTTCATTTCCGCACATTCCCGCACTTCGTCGACATCTTCAACAACTTTTTTTCAAAAAGCCACAACTTTTTTTCAAAAAGCCATAACTTTTTTTCATCTGGAAACCATTTTTAGAGCCGTTTTTTTTTAAACCAGGCTAATTTTTTGGGATTTATCCATTGGAACACTTAGTTTCAGCACCTTTAGCTTCAGTTTTCGTTGAAATGGAAAGTCAATACCAAGTTACTCTTGACAGCACCAACTACTTCCAATGGTTGTCCTACATTGAGGATTTACTTAGAAGTAAAGGTCTCTACAGAATAGCCTCAGGCCAAGAAACCAAACCGAAAGATGAAGAGAAGGCTGCTAAATGGGAAAATAGGCAAGATCAAGCACGTGGATGTTAGGACTCCATATTGACCACTTTTGACCTTGTATTTTTGCCATAATATTACCATCTTCAGCCTATAAGTTGAAAAGCCTTGCTAACATTTTGACTTAATTATTCCAAAGGTATGAAGTAACTCTCCTCATTACTAAATATTTAATCTTTCAACACATATTCATGTTATCTTTATAATTAATCTTTGGAAAGTTGACTAAGTTGCTGAGTAATCGTTGAAACTGTTCAAAGTCTGCAGAATTATAATTCACAGTTGCTGAAATACCAGAAACAACAACCGTGCAGTTGCTGTAACACCAGAAACAACAACTACGCAGTTACTGCAACACCAGAAACGGCAACTGTCTAAAGCGAGTAAAACCTCATTTTGCAATGGCTGGAACACTAGAAACAACAATGGCCTAGCAGGAGCAGCAATTGTCTGAAGATTGGCAGAACTATATTTTGCAGATGCTGACACAGCACGATCAGCAACTGTCCAGAATCGGTAAAACACAGTTACAGTTGCTGAAACTGCAGGAACAGCATGAGAATTTCGAGGAACAGTTGAGATCTACTAAATCAACAACAATGGTGAAGCAGCAAAGGACAGTATGAGGATTTCAAGGAGACGGTTGAGGTTCGTTTACCAGATTTGCAACAGCAAGAGATCTAAGAAGGAATACACAGTCACACACTGTTGTAACAGCATGCTATAACAAGAGTTGATTTCTTATTTTGTACAAGAGGGTCAAACTGAATGAATAACGACAATCTATTGTAATAGATGTCTCCTCTATAAAAAGGAGACATCTACATTGAAGAAGGGGGTTGTAACAGGAGAGTTGTATTACAGAACAAGTCTGAATCCTTATTGTAATTTGATATTTTGGCAGATGAATAAAGCACTATTCTGAGCAATTTAATTTAGTATCCGTGACCTAGGGAATCTTGTGAGAGGGACAGGGCCCACCTTCTTCACAAGATTCACCCATTTCTTTTCTGTTAAGTGTGTGTGTGTGTTTGAGTTCTGTAGCATTGCCTCTGATATTTCCCTTTTGCTGATACTTTGTTTTTTTAATTGCTTGATACTGTGAAAGAGTGACTCACCGGTGATTAGGATTTGCAGTGTGCATTGGTGAATTGAATACAGAGGCAGGTGCTGAACATCTTTACTCTGAGGATAGGGTCCTGGTCCTCTGTTACAAGACAGTCATCATTTCTTTTGCGGAATTGTTACCTTAGTTAGTTAACTGTTTTCATTTTCTTACTGCAATGTATTATAACTGCTGTAACACAAAGTAAGGGTTTGGCAGAAAGTAGATTTGCGTATACTACAGCCTTTAATGCTTTTAGAATTGAGTGCATACAGTACGAGGTCACCTTTGAAATAGAAGGACTTTCCCGGGTTGACAATTTAATGTGGTACTCAACTGTTTAATTAGTAAACAATAAGAGCAGCCAACATTTTGGTGTTGTTGCCCAGGAAGGCGACTAGAGATTTTAAAGGTATTAATGATTTTATTTTAGAATAACAAGTGCATGAGAGGACGCAGGAAACCTAACTTTACAGGCGGCAAGGCGGAGGAGGAAGAAAGACTTTCATTGCTGAGATCATTTAAAAAGCTAAGACATCCCAGAGGACAAGTTACCGGAGGCCTCAGTTCTAACATTCCTCCCAAATGGATCGACAGACAGAGGAAGTACTAGGACCTGAAAGGAAGCTGGAAACACCAGAGCACATTGAGGAACCGGTAGAAGAACCAGAAGAAACAGAAGATACTGAAGACCGGGCAAGTGATTCAGGAAGGAAACCAATGGAGGACAACAGAGCAGAAGGAAGGGGAGAAAACTCTCTCTCTACCCTGGAGTTTCCTATTGGGGAGCTCCCAAGAGGAGAAACCCCTATGAAGAACATTCCACTTTCAGCACTACCCAACATTCATGCGCTATCCTCTGAAGACCCTGATGAATTCCTCTTTGAGTTTGATATACTGTGTAGGAGTTATGATTATATAAACCCTACTCAGAAATTAAAACTGTTTCCACCAACATTGAAAGGGAATGCGTTAAGGTGGTTTATGAGCTTAGGAGCTCAGGTAATCACTACTTGGGATCAAATGAAAGAAATTTTTTTGGCCAAATATCAGGATTACTGCTGAACAAGAGAAAGGAAAGAAGAACTATTTAAAATGGTTCAGAAGGAGGACGAGAATCTAGAGGATTTTGTGGAAAGACTGCAGTATAATCTGCAGTGGTCTGATCATCCTACTATGAGTAAAGATATTCTGAAGACAATACTGCTAAAAGGGGTACCAGATGACTACTTGGACATGCTGAACATGCTTGGAAAAGGAGATATTTCCAAAGAACCATTTGATGAGATTGTCAACCTCTATATGAGATGTTTAAGAGGAGTAGCGCGTAGACCAAAAAGCAGGGACAGCGTATACTCAGGAGTTTAGAAATCAGCAAGTGGAGGAGCAACACGAGCTGAAATAGGTAACTTGCTTGAAGAATTTAAAACTGAAATGTTAAGCTCTTTTGCTTCACAAATTGATGCTATGCAGGTTAAAAAGAAGCAGGCAGAAGCAAAAGCTGCTCTGGCTATTTTCTGTTCTAAATGCAGAGAAAAGCACTCACTCAGGGAATGCCCACTGGACAAGGTACCAATTTGCACTATTTGTGAAAATGACCATCAGACCCAACAATGTCCTTCTCTGCCAGGAATAAAAGCAGCACTGCAGTCAACTGGAGAAGAGGTTGAAGCAATGTACCTGATGACACAGACGAGGCAATGGCAACCACAAAGACAAGGTATGAATCCTAACACAGCATTTAGTCGTTGGAATAATCACTCTCCTTTTCAAACAAATTACCCACCCATGAATCAAATGCAATACTCACCCTTCAATCCAATGCATTTCCCACCTATGCAGCAACCAAATCCTCCTTTTGTTGATCCTACCATGTGGAATCCTTGGGCTCCATAGCAATCATATTTTAATCAATGGAATCCAAACCGGGCAGCCCAGCAGATTCCATTTCCTCAACATCAACAATCCCTTTCCTTACCATCTAATGCTCCACCAAATAACCAAACAATCAGACCACAGTTGCCTGTGCAACCTAACCCCAACCCAAATAATAATAAAGCTCTACAAGTAATTGATGTTCAAAACCAATTTGCCTCCTCTATGCAATGCAATGATATCCATCTACGTTCTGGGAGAATTGTTGAACCCATCATTGATGACATTACTGACTCTGATAAAGAAGAAACTGCAAAAGGAAAGTCATCTAACAACAATGCTGAAACATTTGAATCATCTTCTAATAAGACTGTTCAAACAGCAGAGCCGCCCTTCCCTGAACGTCTGGCTCTTACCAAAACACTTGAGTCACCTGCTTTTAACCTTTTAGGAGAACTGCAGAATTTATATGTCAAAATTCCATTATTGCAAGCACTAAGAGATATTCCTATTTATGCTAGAACTGTTAGGGATATCTGTATTAAAAGGCTTGGAAGAAAAGCTAAAGACCCCCTCACAGTCCATGTGATGGGAGAACTGACTGCTTTGATGACAGAAAAAGACCCCCCTGTGAAATATGGTGACCCTGGTCACCTTACAGTAACAGTTCAGGTTGGTAAAACCTTTGTCTCTAGAGTTCTAGTAGATCTAGGCGCTGCAATAAACATTATGACACTTGAAACAACACAATTACTGCAGTTAAAAAATTTAATTAGGGAAAACCCAACCATTCTAGAGCTGGCTGACCGCTCTACAATCAAACCTAAAGGAGTCATTGAAGACCTGATAATTTCCGTAGAATCTTGGAATTACCCAGCCGATTTTGTTGTGTTACAAACTAAAACAAAGTTGGGGGGTCATCCATTGATTTTAGGAAGACCTTGGCTGGCTACAGCAGATGCCTTCATCAACTGTAGATCAGGATCAATGACAATCTCTAATGGGCAAGAAACCAAACAGCTTACCCTTTATCCTCATGCTACACCCATGATTAATAATGATAATTCTATATGGGTAGATTATGAGGATGAAGAAACCCAACCTATATTGACTATCGGACAAGTTTTAACTTTCAAAGACTGAATCGAAGATGAATTAATTAGCAACTTTATCTCTGAACCTTCTTAGGTCAGTCCAGAAATACATAATCACTTCACTGCAATCTTCGAATCTGAATCTTAGCAAAACCTTAAAACTGAAAATCTATCTCAGACATTAGCTGGCAGCTCCTCCAAAAGTATAACAAGAGAAATTTAGCCTGACAAAACATTAAATATAAATCATAACCTAACATATGATGAAAAACAGCAGATAATGAAGTTACTCTAGGAAAATAAAGAAGCATTTGCATGGGATTATACAGATATGAAGGGGATCTCTCCTGAACTATGCACCCATCGCATTTATATTAAAGAAGGATCCCGCCCTGTCTGTCAACTCCAACAACGGATGAATCCCAATTTAAGGGAAATTGTGAAGGAAGAACTTCAAAAACTGTTGAATGCGGGATTTATATATCCTATATCTGATAGTGAATGGGTTTCTCCACTAGTAATTGTACCCAAGAAAAATGGGAAATGGAGAGTATGTGTGGATTACAGAGCTTTAAATAAAGCTACCCAGAAAGACCATTTCCCTTTACCATTCATTGATCAGGTACTAGATTATTTGGTAGGTAAGAAATTCTTTTCATTTTTGGATGGATTTAGCGGATACAATCAGATCAAGATTGCACCCCAAGATCAAGACAAAACCACTTTCACTAGCCCATGGGGGACATTTGCCTATAGAGTTCTTCCATTTGGGCTATGTAATGCCCCAGCAACATTTCAAAGAGCGGTGATAGGGATTTTTTCTGATATGTTAAATGATTCATTAAAAATATTTATGGATGACTTTACTCCTTATAGCGTGACTTTCGACGATGCATTACAGAACCTTGAAAAAGTACTTAAGCGATGTATAGAAGCACACCTTGCCTTAAGTACTGAAAAATGCCATATGATGATGAATCAAGGTATTGTATTGGGTCTCTTCATCTCATTCCTAGAAATTCAAGTTGATCCAGCTAAAATACAGGTAATTCAGACTCTCCCTATCCCCAAAACACAAACTAATGTAAGAAGCTTTTTAGGACATGCTAGATATTATAAAAGATTTATCAAGAATTTTTCCAAAATAGCTTCTCCTCTGTTTGTGTTACTAACGAAAAATGTTGAATTTAAGTGGACTAATGATTGTGAAAAAGCATTCAATGAACTTAAACATCAGTTGTCTACAGCTCCCATTTTCAGAGGCCCTGACTGGGCACTCTCCTTTCATATATCCTCTGATGCCTCAGACACTGCAATTGGAGCTGTCTTGGGCCAAGAAGAGAACAGTCTTCCCTATGCTATTTATTTTATCAGTAAAAATATGACACCAACTGAACTTAATTATACAGTTACTGAGAAGGAATTCCTAGCAGTTATTTATGCTATCAATAAGTTTCAACATTATATTACTGGTTAAACTACTTTTGTGCATACTGATCACTCGGCCATTAAATATTTAATGAACAAATCAGTTACAAATGCTCGAGTCACCAGATGGTTGTTATTGTTACAGGAATTTGACATCACAATTGTAGATCGACCAGGTAAAGAGAATGTAGTTGCTGATTTCCTTTCTCGTTTAAAAACTAATGAAAATATTCCAGTAGATGATTCTTTTCCTGATGAGTATTTATTTGCAGTATCTGCTCACTCACCCTGGTATGCAGACATTGCCAACTATTTAGTTGCAGGAAAATTACCATCACACATATCGCACAGAGAAAATAGAAAGATCATTCAACAAAGTTCAAGGTACAGCTGGATAAGCGGGTGTCTTTTCCACACTGGACTTGATCAGGAAATCTGGAGATGCATTGGTGAAAATGAAATTTACGATGTATTGAAAGCTTGTCACGATGGCCCTTGTGGACGGCATTTTGTAGATAAAAGAACAGCACACAAGGTCCTAAGAATGGGTTACTATTGGCCCTCACTCTTCAAAGATGCAAGGAAATATGTTAGGGCCTACAATAGCTGTCAAAGGATGGGCCAGCCGAATCATAGGGATGAAATGCCACTCAATCCCCAGGTAATTCTTGAACCTTTTGAAAGATGGGCATTAGATTTTATAGATCTCATCAATCCTCCATCCAATCAAAAAGTTTATATACTAGTTTGCACGGATTACATGACCAAGTGGGTAGAAGCTAAGGCACTCCTCAAAGCTAATGAAGAATCAGTATTAACATTTTTATTTGAAGAAATCTTTGTCAGATTTGGATTGCCTAGGGAGCTAGTCACGGATGGAGGACCTCCTTTTAACTCTCATGGCTTCAAGGATACACTTCAGAAATATCATATTAAGCACAAAATGACTACACCTTATCACCCCTAGGCAAATGGGCAGGTAGAAAGCACCAATAAAGTCATAGAAGTCATTTCGAAAAAAACAATAAAGGAAAATAGAAGGGACTGGTTTCAAAGGTTGCCTGAAGCACTATGGGCCTATAGAACTACTTGGAGGAATACTACGGGCTTTTCACCTTATGAATTAGTTTTTGGTAAAAAATGTTGTTTTCCCTGTGGAGTTTGAAATCAAAACATTAAGAACTACTTTAGCTGTTAACCTTGACTTGACTGATGCACAGACAGCTAGGTTGCAGCAGCTTCAGAAATTGGATGAGAAGAGTCTGGATGCCATCCATCAAACAACCATGATACAGCGACAAAGAATCAGGTGGCACGACAAAACTATCAAGCAAAAGCAGTTCCAGAAAGGTAATTGGGCTCTACTGTATGACTCCCGTTTTGAGAATTTCCAAGTTAAATTAAGAACAAGGTGGTTAGGACCTTATGAAGTAGATGTTGTTTTTCCAAATGGAATAGTCAGACTCTTAACAATTGATGATAGCAGAACACCATTATTAGTGAATGGGTATAGACTCCGTTTGTATCAACATCCTGTTTCTAAAGAATATTTTAAAGCTACTTGCATGACAAACATACATTATGTTTTTTTGAGGGAACCTGCTGTCCCTCAAGGCACTTAAATTTCTGCATTTATTTATTTCTAGATTAGATTTTTCAACTAATAATCCCTGCCAAGGGTTGCCATGTTACAATTAATTATTTTGCAGATCTTAGTTTCGAAGGGTGGCTGAGAACAAAAATTCCAAAAGAATCACTTTGCAGCTTGGGAACGTTTTTTGGACCATAAATCAGTCCTTCACCACTTTCTGTTGCTGCAACACCACATCCTGTTGCCGCAACACCACTTCCCGTTGCCGCAACACCAACTCCCGTTGCCGCAACACCACTTCCCATTACTGCAACACCAACTCCCGTTGCTGCAACACCACTTCCCGATGCCGTAACACCATTTTCAGTGCTTAACACCAATTTTTCTCATTTTTACTAAAAAAGCACCAATTTCTCCATTTTAGTTCCCGAGAAATGAATTATTATTTTCATAAAACATATCATTTCTCATCAAAAGAACCAACCATGCACTCTGATAATTACATTTCTCCACTACTACTTCCTGTCAGTAATAAAAACCGCCGGTGTTCTCATACTTTTAGACCCTTTTTAATCATTATTGATCCAGCAAAAGACAAGATAAGACTTTTTGATGCAGCAACTAAAAAGGTAAAATATAAAGGTACACATGTTTAAGTGTGGATATTAAATGATAGTTGATGTGGAGATGCTGATACGACTACTGAATCATTGTACTACCAATCATATCATTCAGTCGTAGCCTTGAGGGGGGATTATCAAAACATTGTAATAATTGCATAACACGTCAATCACCGCCATCCTTAGCTCTCCCAGTAGTATGTAAAAGTCACCTCATTGTGTCATATTCTCATTTGCAACAGTTTACTCTGACTCAAACTTGGCAACTCGGCTCTGCACTGTGTATTTTCGCTAAACTAGCAACTATGGGGGGAAATCTGATTACATATGAACCTGGCACAACAGCACTACTGGAGCTCTACCCAGAGGCTTACCAAATTTTCCTCCAAGCGGGATGGGTAGACTATTTTAGAAGACTTCCAGATTTCAATACACAGCAAGTTCTTGAGTTCGCATGCAACTTAAGAGAAGGATTTTCCATCGTTCAGGGAGTACAAATTCCAGTCACAGAAGAAGTCATAGCCCAAGTTTCCAGGTTACCAACTAATGGCATGCGCTGGTTTAGTAGGAAGTATCTGATCCTTAATGCGCAGCAAGACTTTCTCCAACCAGGCGAGCAGGTGGAACCCAAAGGTAGAGGGGTCACACTTCAATCATTGCCACCACCATGGCCGAAGGTTGCGGAGTTCGTTAAGCAATATTTGACTTGCAAAAGTCGTTACCAGGTAATTTACCAACATGACTTCGTCTTGTTAAATCATTTGACGAATGGTCAGTTGATAAATATGCATTATTACCTATTGGGTTGTCTAAAAAATATGTCACGTTATACTATAAATGCGAAGCATCCGCTCCTTTCCTTGAAACACCATCACTTAGCCCAACTTCTAATAAACAGAGGCTTTGCTCTAAATCACCCACCCCCTCTCATTAATCCCCTCCAGCAAAGAGAAGAAAATCCTCAGGAAGATGAGGAAATTCCTCAGCAAGACGAGGAAATTCCTCAGCAAGATGAGGAAACACCTCAGCAGGATGAGGAAATTCCTCAGCAAGCAGAGGATATTCCCCAACAATCAGAGAAAATATCTCAGGAAATCCCCCAGCAAACTGAAGAAATTTCCCAACAAATTGAACAAATTCCCTAGCAAATAAAGGAAATTCTCCACCAAGAAGATGAAACTGTCCAACAGTTGGAGGACAACCCCCAACAAGCTACTGAAAATCAACAATCAGCAGCAGAAACACCCCCGTAGAGGACCCTGTTACGTGGGATAAGTCTACTTTGCAGACAAAGCAGACCTCCCCAGAAACTAACAAGTTTCCGATGACAAACAAAACAAACAAGAGCAATCCTTCTCTAAATATGACTTTTAAAATATAAGAACACAAGCGTTTAGATCCTACCTTGTTCCAACGCTGTTGTAGTAGTCCAACTTCGCCGATCCGGATGAGCTCCTCCTTCACTTCGAATCCTGCAACCACTAACAATCAAACGATTAAATAGCACTTGTATTTCTCATATAATAAAACATATTTAACATGTAGACCAAGGAACACATGAAACAACTCATAAAAGACAAGTTATTGAGAAGAATGGACTAATTTGCATTAATAGGAAACAAAGGAACTTTACAACCTGAGCCCTGGTGTTGTGCAAGCTCCTCCCAGGGTCCAACAAGAATTCTCCATTACTTTGATTAGCTCACCCACTTCCAAAAGAGACAAGAAAGGATGGGAATCTCTCCTCACAAGCCTCTACAAGGGAGTCCTCATTCCAGCAGCATCTACCCATATGAATCTTTAACTTTCAACCCCCTCTCCTTCTGGCTCAATGCCCGTATTTATAGTTCTGTAGAGGAAGTTATTCAGGTCCACCATGTATGGGATAAGTCCCTCCTTCCATGGGATAGCTCCCCTCTTCATGGGATAAACTCCTCTATCTTAGGGATGCATGAACCATCTGGAGGCGCTCAAAACTCATCAAACCGACCTCTAGAATGTTCTAGATGTAACCACAAGTAACTTTTTTAGAGTGGAACTTGCGCCTTTTGACCTTTCCAGGGGTACGCACCGTATCTTTTACTTACAGAGCGTACAAGTACGCAGCTTTTATGAACTTGGGATGCGTACCCGCAGGTAAGCCTTAGAGAACCTGCGTACCCAGAGATATTTGACTTTACAAGGACTTTCTCTTCATTTTTGGAATTTGACATGATGAGTAGGGATATAAGGCTTGCTTAGGAGGATTGTATGACTATTGATAGAGCCATACTACTGTAGATAGTCATGGTGAAAATTTTTAGTGTAACAGATTGCCCCCTAAAGTGCAAAGCCTGTAGTAGATTTAGGGTTTCAAATCATCTAGGAAGGGTGAAGGACTTTATCATTTCATAGAGAATCTTGCGGAGGGCCCGGTCGGAACCTGCAATTATTCAACACAAAATACATATATAAGCTCATATCATCGCTGAGGTAGGCATTCCCATACTCAGATTGAAAACTTTAACTAACGAACTAACTACTGCTCTAATACAGGAATGATTTCGCAGTACATTACAATCATAGACTTATGTAGACGCAGTATGGATGCAACCATCTGTTTATGATTGGTCTACTATATAATGAACACAAAACTCCTCGCAGCCTGGATGGTGGAAACTAGATCCAGGGTCTTCATTCCTGCTTCCCGAAATAGTATGATTCTATCCATGTGAATGAATGATTTGATGTCGAACATGGTAGAAACCACTTGATTACCAGTCAATGATGTAAACTGTTAACAAGTGTGAGAGAGACCACCAGTGATGTCAATGGTTCTCAAAGTACCCAGTACAACCCGTGAAATGTGAATAGATGTATTGATGTCGAACACGTCACGGAATCCCTTGACAGAAAGTCAATGATGTAAACTGTCGTCAAAGGCGAGAAATCTGCCATTGATGCATGCAGACTTCAAGGTACTGACGATTTCTAGGTCATCTTTCTAGATAATGTGCTGATGTCGATAGAAAGCGACCCGTCATAGGCAAGCCCACAACACGAAATCTTAGATCAAGTTGAAGAAACGAAGATGTGAGGACTGACTCAGGGATGGTCAAAATGGATGACAAGTATTTTGCAGATGAAGGTTGATTTGCAGCATCCTTTTGAACATATAACGACACGACAGATGGTTTGGTGACAAATGACCCAAAGTTAATACCCGGAGATGTTTGATCAACTTTTGAGACAAAGGATTACCCAACCCAGGTGTACGAAAAAGTGTCGTGTTCAAGAGTGGTGATAAGGTTCTTTTGTAACTGAGGATATCAAATAAGTTCATTCTTCTCTCTTTTCCCCCACCATTTCTGGCAAGTACCTCTTTATTTTTTACAAGCTTGAGGAGGATAACATATGCTTGATTATAAGCTCATCCTTCGGATGAGTCCAACTTAGTTTAGATTCGGACCCTAAGAAGGAGTGGTCCGTTCCCGTTTGTAATTGAACGGGTCCTTTACTGTAAAGAGTTTAACGAGCCCAGTATAGGAGAAACTCGGCGTTTTTCAATTTTAGAGAGTCTGAAAAACTTAAGAAGACTCCAAGTTGAACTTTTTCGTACAGTTGTGTCTCTCAAGCCCGAAAAAGTATAAAATAATGCTCGAGAGAACCGCTTGATCTTGTGACCAAGGAGTATTTTCATAATTAGTGCCTCTGACCTGAAAAGTAAAAAGCGATCAAGGGCACGTCGTTTTATTTCCAGTATCGAATTTGAAACGACAAAAATCCGACAATCTTTTCGTGTTTGTTCGGTCAGAAAAGGGTTGTAAGAGGACCGTCTTTTGATTCCGTTTTAACGAGTGCAAAAGAGACGCTCGGCAATCTTTTCATTTTTAAGGAGTCAGAAAAGGGCTTAAAAGATGACTCTGATGTTTTTGTTTGCGAAAATGATGAAATTTTACCCTGCTAATCCTTTATCCTGCACAAAAACAACACGTCACTCATACCTGTTTGATAGAGGAAAAAATGTACTGAAAAACATCCTTTCATGGTGAAAAATAAACAAACTGAACATTCATTCATCAAAAAACCAATAAAAAGAGGTTTTACCATGTCATTTTTACCATTTTACTGTTGGGGCAGAGCAAAGGGCTTTTGACAAGAAAACTTCCCGTGGATGCTGCGGAAAATCTGACTGACGGAATTGAGCGCCATCACCTCCAGGTATTTCTCGACATCCTCCCCTTCATTTTCATCGGATTAGTTTTTAAATTTAGGCTTTATTTTTGGATTTTGGGGCAT
>Ga0115842_100203_pt2 | contig 21328 bp, 14 predicted proteins | sample InSIn2SAF170_2_FD_83856 | JGI IMG/M metagenome (GOLD analysis project Ga0115842, IMG submission 83856)
ATTTCAATCTCAACATCACTATAATCATGTTTGTTTTACCTATTAATAAAAGTATGTACTTGTTTTACTTGTTAATAAAAATATTACTTGTTTGCTTTGATGTCTTGAACTGTTAATAGAAATATGTACTTTTTACCTGAATTGAACATTCCTTTGAGATTGGTGGTTTTTCTCCATGAGTAAAATCTACAATAAAACATTTTGTTGTATAAGCTTAAAATATCTCACTCACATCGTCTTTTTCCCTAGAGAACTCTTCTTTCTACTCATGAAAACAAGTGAAACATTACACAATATAATTTCGTAAATTCACTTGATAAGCCTTTGAAAGTTTAATAGATTATTTATAATTTGACTTCCATAAGATATGCACAATGGAACTAATAAATAAGAGTTTTTTTGGATGATTGAATTATGAAAATTCCCAAGGATTGTATATACTTTTTATAATACAAGAATACCAACATTGGGTGTGGCCACCCTATCCAATTGGGTTGGCAAAAAAGTAAGGAAGTTTGGGCACATGTCATAGTTACAACAACAACTAGAATGACATAGAGTGGAGGTCAATGTTGTTGGCATTGTGGTGTTGGAGTTGTGGAGGTAGCCTTTGTGAAACAATTCTTCAACTGTAAGAGATCGGATTGTAATAATTTCCTTGTTTTGTTTGTTATAAGAGATCTAATAGTAATATAGTGGGTGTAGAGGTTTCATGGTGAACCAATTGTGGCTAGCTGCTACTGAGCTAGAAGCCTAGAACTAGTGTTTCAATTGTTATTCTTTTATCAGTGCAGGTAATAGTTCTATAATTATCATTATTATTTTTAATTACTTAAATAAGTAAGGAGAAAGATATGCTCAGATATTAAGTCTTTGATCACAGGGGAAGAGACCAATAAGGCCATAATAATATGGTATGACAAGGATAAGACTATGACAATTTTTAGGGTCTACATAGCATATAAAGCTAGTGCCTTCTAGAGGTCCATATCAAAAACTGTATCAGAGTGCAGGATTACATCAAACATTTGGGAAACTTTGTATTTCAATCATGTTTATGTGTTTGGATCTGTATCCATTTATATCGTATTCTCAAGGCATCTTTGTATTCCAATCATGTTCCATTTATATCGTGTTCTCAAATTTACTCTAGAATAATTGTTTTTCAAGTTGCAAATTTTTAAACATTTAAGGATGTCAATCATGTTTCTAACTTTTTTTCTGGCCAAATTTTCCCTAACTTGTGTTCAACAATTGCTCTGTTGATATGGGTGGTTGAGGGAAATTGTTGCTTGATTTGGAAGTGATTGTTTTGGGAAGTATATTTAACGTATTTAGATCAGCCACAAACCCTGGCTAAGTAAGGATTCTTTAAATAACCTTCTAGCTTGGTTCCTTTTTGTTTCATCTAAGTCTGGCAAAGCGCCATGAATTTACGTTGAACAATGTAAGAATTTAGTCTTTTCCAAAAAAAATCAAGTCGACTCTTTCATTTTGCAAATTACCTACCAGTTTTGGACATATTCTTTGAAATTTCTATGTTGAAGGTGTTGGATTTAGGTAAGTGATGCAGAATGCACACCTACAGTTCTATTGTTCACCTATTAGACCAGTGCAAATTATAGGCAAACTTGTAAGGATTGGATGTGACTGTTCCAACAATACTCTCATTGGCTTGCAATACATATATTCATAACACATACCTACAATACTATTGTTCACCTATTCGGCTAGCGCATATTGTAGGAAAATTGTTATATGTTGGACTTCCTTGTCTCAAGTTCACACACCAGCACTAAAGATGCAACGTATTATGTGCATCCTTAGATATGTTTGAGATTGCAAGCTAACTATTTAAATAAACGCATGTATAAAACTTCTATATTAGCAAAATAACCATCAATATTATTTTCTAGCATTTTGGGCTGAATTCACAATAGTATGCTAAAAAATGTCATTTCAATGTCTGGAAATTAGGATATATAAATGTGAGATATATACTTTACATCTTTTGGTTATCTCCTTTTCAAATCTAAGTTTTTTTAGGCTACATGTTAATTGTTTGAATTTTGAACTTTGAAGAAATTTCTGAATGGACATCGTAAATACTCGAATGAATGGACTTCATAAGCCAGTGGTATCATAAATTGTGTTATTTCAAAGATTTGACTTCCATATTTTCACAAAATACAATGTCCTCAATAAATACTTATATTTAGGATTATATATGTGTTGGAGTGGTTCCTTTCTATTTTACTGTAATCTTGTTGTTGACAAGCTTTCGCTGACCTTTTTCATCAATTATTCATAGAATATGCAAAAGATTCCATTGTCAAAATGTGGCGAAAATTACATTTCTCCTGATTTCTCTTTTTATTGTTCATGACAACATAATCATGTTGCAGGAATGAGGTATCCTACAGTTTGTTTCAATTTGTGGATTTTTTTTCCTCCCATTTTAATAGAAGGATGTAGATTTCATTTTCATGTTGATGGTTTTTGCAGGTATCTTATCTAGCCCCAAATGTTGGTAATGGAGTGGAGCTTGAGAAGTAGTCATGGACAAAAAGTATTAGAGGTTAATGTTACTATACCACTGTAACCTGGTATCATAAAAAGTTTAATGGTCTGTGACATAAAGAATAGTTATTTAACGACGGGGTTGAAAAGGCAACATCATGTCTTAGTTCTAAATCATTTATTTGTATTTCTTAGTTGTAAGTCATCTATTTGTTTTGAGCTTTATCAGATCAATTATTTCACTAATCCAATATGCATGGCTTGTATTTCTCACCCGATGTTAGTTACTTGACATGGTTGATATAACATTGAATTCTAGGCCACTTTTATTTTAATTCAGAGATTTTATTAATTAAAAAGATGTTCATATTTTGATTGATTTACTTGAAGCTTGATTTAAAAAAGTTTTGTAAATTCCACGCGGATGTTTTTTTTTCAAGGTGAGTTTTTTGCACTACTAAGGTTAGATGAATCCTAGAACATAGGTATACAACAAGCACATATTTGGCCTTTGTTGTGTATCTGTTATTCTTTGTATCATTGATGGATGGTTATTGATGATGTAAAACAAAGGATGGAAAGGTCCTGCCAATTGTCTTGACAAAACAAAGTAAAATGGAGTGGTAGAATTGTGTTTTAAAGGGTGAGCCAGAAATCAATACTTGAAAGGTAGAATTTGAAAATGGCAAGCTATCTGATCTCGATCTAGAGACACTAACAGACCGTGAAAAAAAATGATGGTATTGATGAGTCTTCTCGGCAAATAAGCTCTAACTGTTAGACCACTACCCAAATTTCAGCTATCTGCAATGGAAATAGTGACTATAGCTTATGAATAGTGACTTTGGCCATTGTCTTGTTCGTTTCATATGAATGATTTTGGTTTTCAAACTCCAACTAGTTTGTTGTTAAACTAATTAAAGCTTTTGATGATAAACTCATAATTTTCAAAGCTCTTTTCTAAATCTATTTTCTTGACCAAATTTGTCTTTTTACTTCAGGTATTGTCGATCGCTACTGCGTGACATATGCTATGATATAATTACCTGAATAAATAAATAGAAGCGTTGTACAACATAGTGTTTTTTAAATCTAAAGAAACAATGTTTCCAAATACAAAAATGTATTAATTAAGAACATCTTTTGGACTTCTTAGCTAAGTTATGATTATATTTCAGTAGGGGATTTTGTGGACACGGATATTGTGTTGTCTCTTTGGTTTTTGTCAGGTATCAATGGTTAATAAGGAATGTATTCTTGAACAACAGGCACACATCTTATTCTACTATCGACATGAAACTCCATGGTTTTCAGGATGGCAACAAAAATGCAGATGTTAGTGGGATATTCAAAATCCATGTTGGATGAATTTAATACTAATGCTGATTTTGATTCCTTGTCAGATAAAAAATTTCACAAATCAAATTCGAATAAACAAAAGCAATTCAAGAATGAAGGTGAAGCTATTGCTTTCTGTCCAAGTCCATTTTTTTCATTTGTTGGTTTTTGTCATGTTTTGAATGCGGACTTGTGAAATTTCAAATTGCATGTTGGTTTATGTAAAGGGAATATATATATATATATATATAGATGTCATTCATGGTTTCCAAAGATCCGTATTACATTTTCACAAAATTTTAGATATCACTCAAATATCTAAACACCAAACAACAACATTGAGATTTTTCTTTCACTCAACCTATAACATATTGCATCTGTTTTCATCAATGCTCCTATTCCATATGTTCTCCACTTATGACATTTCCTTTGTAATATTTGGTGCATTGCTAGTTATAAGTCATTTATAGGTTATAAATATCTTTATAGTTTCACTTCTAATTAAGTATTCAACTGAACATATTGATTCTCTTATACATAACTATTTTTCTCTACACCCACTTTTCATAGTTTCCATAACCATTAGGTAGGGACTTGCAGTTTCAATGTTGCTTTGCTTGTTTAGTAAAATATTGTTGAGACTTTAATTTATTGAAAGTTGTAGAATTTACAATATATGAAGTTTCAAGGTCTAATTTTTAAAAGTCTAATTCTTTAAAAGATGCTAGATCAACGGAAGAGCACTTGCTTTACAAGCAGGAGGTTGGTGGTTCGATTCCATCGTGCCCTGACATCCATATGGAATGACGACAATCAATTTTTGGTGACGAAGGCTCTTTTAACCATCACCAATGAGCTTTGGTGACATTTTTCGACCCTCACCAAAAATATGAAATGGTGACGGTCAATGAACACCACCATATATACGCATCAATAGTGACGACCCTCAAAGGTCCGTAACCATAAATCGTTGTTGATATAAAATGGTGACAGTCACTATCCGTCATTATAGTCATTATTCATGATGGACCTTGAATGCCACCACAACACCTATACTTTTGGCAATGCGGCTTTTGGTGACAGTCATTTTCCATCATTATAATCAATATTCATGACAAACCTTGAATGTCACCATAACACATATACTCTTGGCGACGCCACCTTTGGTGATGTTTAGTTTTTGATGACCGAGGCTATGGTCTATCACCATTGCTTATATGAAATAGTGACAGTTGCTATTCGTCATTATAAATCATTATTGGTGATAGACTTTGAATGTCACTACAACACCTATACTTCTGGTGACATTCAATTTTTGGTAACAAAGGCTATGGTCCACCACCATTGCTCATGAAATGATGACGGCCGCTATCCGTCATTATAAAATATTATTGGTGACGGACTTTGAATGTCACTACAACACCTATACTTTTTGTGACACCACCTTTGGTGACATTCAGTTTTTGGTGACGAAGGCTCTTTTAACCATCACCAATAAGTTTATGGTGACATTTTTCACCCCTCACCAATGTCTTTTTTTCTTGTAGTGACCCCCGCTTGACATCAATGGTGCTGTTAAGAAAATATGAAAAATTATGAGTTATATAGAAGCAACCTAGGACCGCCTCATAAAGTTGCATGACAATAATGAATATGGTATTCAAGATACCAATGTCCCTAAGCCTCTAAAACAATGTCTCTCTCATCACAATGTCAAATGCCCTCCAAAAGTCCACAAAGCAACAAAAAAAAAGAAATTCAAAGAGCAATAACAAGCCTCCTTGATAATGGCCTTAAGTGTGAAAATATGATTAATAGTTCAATGCTACAAGCAAAAAACAACCTCTATCCCCTAGCCCTAAGATGCCTCCTCTACATCTTATGAAAAAACCATAAGTGAGCACCATTATAGAGAACTTGGAGAAAGTATGCCCAACCATGATGGTTTAGTAGTTATTCAGTTTTGTATTGGCCCCTTATTTGAGAATCAAGTGGATGATGTGTTAAGACCATGCCCAAGGGAAACTGGAACAAAGGGCATGCATAAACAAAGCAACAATGTGAGGATACAGAGAGTGAATACCATGCTTGATGAATTTTGTTGGGAAGCCTTGCTCATCCTCGTGACTTTGCTTGCTTTCTTAATGTCATTGAAGGAGAAAATATGATATGGGGCCTAGGGGAGGAGGTGAAAATGGGGCTTGTGGAGGGTCATCATAGAAGGAACTCTAGAGGTTTATTTGAGATATGTTTGATGCAAAAGACAAAAGAGATTTAGTGTTTAATTGTAAAGTGTTGATTTTGTGTAATATCGGATGTGCTCTAGCTTCGAAATTTTTTGGAGAGGCTAGAACACATGAAATCTCCAAGACCCAGAAATCGTTTGGTGAAATTCAATCTGGATTGTGTTTTATTAAAATAATTAATATTTTTAATGGGGTTTCTAAGTCTAAACTTAGGAAAATAAAAAATATTAACGAGTATTAATAAAAATATGGGTGAGAAGCTTCCAAGAGACAAAGATCAATTCTGTTTTAATTTTAGCCGTTGATTAGGCACTTAATCTTGTCCATTGATTCATCAACAGGAAAAATATAAGAGGAGGCTTGAGGGTCAATTGGAGTATTAAAATAATTAATATTTTTAATGGGGTTCCTAAGTCTAAACTTAGGAAAATAAAAATATTAATGGGTATTAATAACAATATGGGTGAAAAGCTTCTAAGAGACAAGGATAAAGTCTGTTTTAATCTTCGTTGTTGATTAGGGACTTAATATCTTACATTGATTCATCAATAGAAAAAGTATAAGAGGAGGCTTGAGGGTCAGTTGGAGACACACCAAGTTGATCAGTCAATTCGATTTTTCTAGGGCGTGCTTTGCTGAGAAAATTGAACAAGTGATCTGAGTTGTAGTGAGAAGGGAAGAATCAGAGATTTGGATCGGAGGGGAAGTTCTGAGCCAAATATTATGTAGCAGAGAGGTAGCATGAGCATCAGTAGAGGCAGCGCAAAGGCCTACGTAGCCCAAGAGGGGCTCACGCAGAGATGACACAATCCAGAGGGACTCTTGCAGTGGAAGTGCAGAGTATTCATCAAAAGTCTGAGATTTTTCTAGAGAAGCAAGATTCTGAGCCAAGAGGGATGAACAATAGTCTTCATCCAACAAATCGATCCAACAGAAAGGGTGACGCAGTCTTCTAGAGGCAACACGTTGGCCCACATAGTAATTATGCAGGGACTTCGCAGTGTTTGCCAAGAGGATCAGATAATTCATTGGATCAGTTGTGACTTGGGGAATGAGGTAAACCCTCGAATGTATTTCTTGTTGTTGTGATTTCTCTGTAACATTAGCCGGTGTGAGAGGCAACCTATTGTACTCAAATCATGCTTGCTTAATAATAAAAACCCTTTATTTGTTGCACCAGTTTTCCCACGTTGGGTTTTTCCGAGGACGTATTGTCAAAAACTAATGGTGTCCCTTGTTTGTTTGTCTCATATATTGTTTCAGTTTATGATTTGTATGTCAGTGTAGTTTGCAATAGTGATTACATCAATGTTAATCTAATTAAATAACTTGTTGAATGAAATAACAAGTAAGAGTTGTTAAACCAGTAACTGCAGTAGGATTTATGTTTGTAAAGATTCAGAAATTTTCACATGATATCAGAGCGATTATAGATCATAGGACATTGAAGCCATCAGCCGAGAAGATCCAGCAAATCTGCTGCAGAGAGGCAGTTGTCCCGAGTGACAGCGTTGTTTCAGAACCAAAGGAGTAGCTGAAGGGGTGATGCAGTGCAAGAGGAGTGATGCAGAAGCTCACGCAGTGCCTACATCAGCGTTTTGAGTCAGGAGGAGGTGACACAGTAGCCGAGAGGAGCCCACGCAGTTACTGTGTCAACTCTCTGGGCCAGCGCAGAGCCTGAGGGGCTAAGATCAGTCAGTTGTCGGGGTAGTAAGAGCAGTGCAGATTAAATCTATAGTGTTGGTGGGACGTCGTTGTTGTTGTTGCATAACAGTGTGTGAGGAGACGGAACCAAGGTAGAGGGAGGCACTGCCTTAACAGACTTCTTGCCAAATAAATCTAGGTCCAAGCTGCTAAGCAGCAGCAAAGGAGGATTGGAAAGGAGCAATTCGACATTGTTTGGCGAAAGGATTTCCGTGAAGGAAATCAAGACTCAAGGAGTGTCTAGAGGAAACTTGTTCCTTAGAGGATTTCTAGTGCCAAAGAAATCCAGATCCGAGTTTTGTTGGGCATCAGTGAAAGAGGGAGAAGAGAACATGTTCGCCACTCATTTGAGCACAGATGGTAGTTAATGGAATGAGGGATCATGACAGATTGGATGGAGCATCCAACTTTCTCATTTGGAAGACCAAGATCCTGGCAGTCTTAGACAAGAATCGCATCAAGGATTATGCCTTGAAGGTGGTTGATGTTTCGGTCGATGTTGATCCTCTCAAGAAATACGAAGAGGCTCAAGCAAAGGTGAAGTGCATGATCTTGGACGGAGTCAAGAATCATGTGATCCCACATATTGCTAAAAAGGACACAGCAATGGAAATGTGGGAGGCCTTGACTACCTTGTGCGAGGGAACTTCCGTTCAACGAAAGATGTTGCTTGAGAATCAGCTAAGATAGTACCAGATGTAGAAGGGAGAAGAAATCGATCCCTTCTCAGATTACAAGGGATTAAACACCAACTGACTTCTATGGGGTCTACACCAGATCCTGAGTACATGGTCAGGACTGCCCTAAATGTAGTCACTGAAGACTGGGAGACCTTTGTCCAAAGCATCTTTGGTAGGGCCTCTCTCCCAATTGGGAAGAGATGTGGGCAGCTCTTCGACAAGGAGAGAACAGACTGTTAACCAAGGCAGGAAGTAGTGGAAAATGAATCAGAGCCAAGAAGGAGGAAGAGGAGGATTGTTAAATTATGATATGTTCTATGCCTAGAGAAGTTTAGTTATTTTTCTTCTTATTATCCACAAATTAGCAATCACATATACATTAAGTAAAGTGTAAATAGAACATTAAATGATCAATAGAAAACAACCCAAGACAAGAGACACAAGATGTGGCGGCTAGCCAGGGACAAACTCCAATGCAACGAAACCCTTTGATCAAATATTCTTTTATCTTCAATAGTTCAGCAGAGAGAAATAGTACAAAATCTGAATTTTGTAATTTTATATCAGCAGCAGCAAACCCTAGATCAACAAAGTCAAACTTGGTCAAACTAGTTGAAATTTACCTCTAAAATACTTTGTCAATTTCCAGTGAACTTGTCCTCAAACAGCCTAAAGAAACAACCCTTGAATAGCCCCAAAATTTCAATCAATTTGCAGATTTCTGAAGTCAACTTACAACCCTAAACTAGGGCAGTGAACACTAGTCAAACCAGAGGTCATATCACCTTGATTTTCATGCCAAAAATTGCGGCCTGCATAGGAGAGGCAACCACACCCAATCCGCACTTTTGGATGGTCAATGCTTGGTCAACGTTGGTCAAAGAGATGACCTGCTGTCCTAGCGTCCTTTCTGCGTCTTCCTTGCCCTAGGACGTCTTCCTTTGAGCCACACATGTGAGAGAGAGAGGCTCCTTTTATGCGTAGGGGAGAGAGAGAATATGAGTGAATTGAAATTTTCCAAATGAGGAGAATGCTCCTTGTATTTATATGCAAACGTTGAGGATGAACAGACATGACTGTTGGGCTTCTGAGCCTACATAAGTTTGTTGGCCGACCTTGACAATTTGTCCATAATCAAAATAAATTCATATCTCCATAAATACTTATCACAATCGGATGATCTTTAGATCAATCCTACACCTCTTGATGAGAGGAATCTAGGAAAAATATCAGAAGCCATAACTAAGGTGATCCACATGGAGTTTGGCTTTAGTTGCCATTTTTAACACTCCCTCTTAACTAGGGAGAACTTCATCTGTAATCCGTCAAACCGTCACTACTATCCATCCATCAAATGCATTGTCATGTACAGCATGACCCCACTATGCCCTACCCTGCTCTACTCTGCTTTGCTCTGCTCTACTTTGCTCGAACTATGAAGAAGAAGAAATGATCGAGGATGTATCATACCATCCTCCACTAACTTGAAGTCAGTCTCAGAGTGTGAACGACTCTCATTGATCCCAGATCAATGTAGGTCATCCTAACATAGCGAGTACAGTAGATATAGTGATGTGTCTATCGATAGTACTACTATGGTCCCTATCCTCATTTCTCTGCTCATTGATCAGATGAGAGGTACTTCCCATGAGTCCCAAACTACATGGGTAGGATGCCTCAACGGGAGAACTAATCATCTTGTCCACAAGAGAACGAATCATCCTGTCCAGTGGATGCCACGTAGAACTAATCATCCTGGCCTACAGGAGAACTAATCATTTTGCTCCACAGTCTCCACGAAAAATGAATCATCCTAGCCCATAGGAGAACTAATCATTATGTTCCACAGTCGCCACAGGTGTCATAGGGGAAGGTTGAACATTTACCCTGTACATAGTGCACCACCAGGGGATGGTGAGTCACTCTGTGGTCACATGTCACTCCAAGAAATACATCGCGCCCTCCTTGGAGCTCCCAGAGCTCAATACATCATACTCGACCCTCATAAGAGTGTCTCTAAATGACACCAAGTCGTTCTCGGAAGTCAGGAATTTGACCTTTCCTAGGGGATTTGTCAAGATGTCGGCAACTTGTTCATCTGTATCGATATGTTGGAGCCTTATTGCTCCTCGCTACACCATATCTCGAATATAGTGGTACCTGCTATCGATATGCTTGGAGTGATCATGAAATACGAGATTCTCTAATAAACAGATCTTGTTCTTGTTGTCACACAAGATCACGGTGGTATCCAATGTAAATCCAAATAGCTCACTGAAAAGCTTTCGCAACCAGACTGCCTCACAGGAGGCCATGCTAGCAGCAATGTATTCTGCCTCGGTGGTGCTCAAAGCCACTAACTTCTGCTTCCTTCTCATCCATGATATTGAGGCAGATCCCAAAGAGAAACAACACCCGGAAGTGCTCTTTCGATCCACCACACTGCCTACCTAATTAGCATCAGTATACCCAAGTAGTTTCACATATCCGGCAATGTATCTCAACCCATGAGTGATTGTGCCACGAAGATATCTCAACAGATTCTTGGCACCAATCCAATGTAAGTGGTGAGGCTCAACCATATGTTGACTCAATGTGTTGACTGCAAATCATATATCCAAACGGGAGTTGACCAAGAACATTAATGTTCCGATGAGTTGATGATACTCGATAGCATTTCGTAAAACAAGTCCGGCAACACTACCACTTAACTTCTTGAAGTCAAGCTCCATCAGGGTAGTTGCGGGCTTACAATCCACCATGCCAAATCTCTCCAATATCTTCACCACATATTTTCCTTGAGATAGGAAAATCTCCCATGGTTTCTGCCATACTTCCAGTCCTAGGAAATAGTGCATAATTCCTAGGTCTTTCATCTCAAACTCAAAAGCCAACTCCCTCTTACATTCGTGAATGAGAGGGTCTGCACCTGTTAGAAAGAGGTCGTCAACATATAGCACCAGTATGAGAGGCTTGTCATTTATAACCTTAAAGTAAAGGTTAGGGTCGACTTCACTCCTACTGAATCCCAACTTCATCAAGTAGCTATCGATCCTCTCATACCATGCTCGGGGTGCTTGGTTTCGCCCATAGAGGGCCTTCTTCACCCTGCACACATGAGATTCTCGATCATAAATCTCAAATCCTTCGGGTTGCTCCACATAGACCTCCTCTTTGATCGAACCATGTAAGAATGCAGTCTTGACATCCATATGATGTAGGTTCCATCCTTGCGAAGCAACAAGGGCTATGATCGAGCGGATGGTGGTATATCGGGCAACAGGTGTAAATATCTTGTCATACTCTATACCTTCCTTCTGGGAGAAGCCATGAGCGACAAAACGAGCCTTATACTTTTCCGCACTTCCATCAACTGCATGCTTTATCTTGTAAAGCCATTTTGAAGTGACAACTGCTTTGTCCTAGGCTCTGGGGACCACATCCCAAACATCGTTTTTCATAATGGACTCATATTCCTCGATCATAGCATCCTTCCATACTTGATGCTTGACAACATCTGTGAATGACAAAGGCTCATTTTGGATGATCATTCTCATGATGGTCAGGTATCCCTCATACCTGTTCGGCTTCTTACTTTCACGGAAGGTTCCCCTGGGTGCAATGTGTCCTTCAGCATCATCAAGTGCCCCCCTAAGCCATGAAGGCCTCTTCCTAGAATAGGAAGGCTCTTGCAGAGGAGGATCAATAGGATCCATAGGTTCTTCCACATCAGGCATCGTCTCATCTAACTTTTCCATCGATTCCCTGGTGTCAGCTTCTTTAGATCCCCTTAAAGTAGGAAGATTATCTACTTTGCTAAGAGCCATATCTTCGTCAAAGGTGACATCATGACTAATATCGACTTCCCTTTGACTAGCTACATAGATTCTATAGCCCTTAGTATTTTCCCTATAGCCCACGAAGATTCCTTTCTTTCCAGAAGCACCCACTTTCAAGAAGTGCCGAAACCAGAAGAACACTTCATCCTTCTTTTTCAAGAAGTATATCCAAGTCTTGTGAGAATAATCATCTGTAAAAGTGAGGTAATATAAATATCCTCCCAAGGAGTTCATAGGCATCATACCGGATATGTCTGAGTGAACCAACTACAATATATCGGAGGTTTTGCTTTGGCTTGAGGGGAATGGTCCCCTTTTGAGCTTTCCTTCGGCACATCCTGGACATACACCTTCTTGCTCTAATCTGAACTCGGGCATCCCTGGTCACTATTTTCCTTACATTGGGTAGAGCTTTATAATGAAGCTAAGCAAACCTCTGATGCCATAGTTCGAACTAAATAGATGTGTCACAAGACATAACACCCAGCGGATTTCCTCCAACCTGATATAATGAATCAACTCGAAACCCAAGAGTAAAAGCATCTTTAAAGTTCTTTTTCCATACACGTACCTTGCCATCGGTGAAGGCCACCTCGTAGCCTTTGTCTTCCATTGCCGAAATGGACACCAAGTTCTTTTTGAAATCAGGTACATATAATACGTCTTGTAAATGGATGGTATTACCCTGATTCAATTGAAGAGTGACATTTCCTATGCCTTTCACGGGATATTTTGAATTATCTCCAAGAACAATTTCTAGGTTGGTTTCCTTCTCTATCAGATTATAGAGAGATTCTTTGTAACTAGTGAAGTGCCTTGAGGCACCACTATCAAAAAGCCAATTTCCCAGTGAGTCGGGGGGAGCAGTAGTAGATAGAGCTGCTGGTACATAATATTCATCTTGTTTATTGTTAATAGTGTTAGATTCATACTTGGAATTTCTTGCCTTCTTGAATGGTTGTCCTCTTCCTTGATTTCTAGCACTTCTTTTACCTCTGCCATTTGACCTACCATTCCTTTGATTGCTTTGACAGGGATTTTGGTCATCGTCCCGGTGTGAGTCCCTTTTATCAAGGCACTCCCTTGCATAGTGACCAGTTTTATTATAATTGTAACATCGTCCTTTTCTTCCACCCTTTGGTCCAATCTTTCCTTTGAATTTAGCCCCGAAATTTTTTCTTCTTTTAGTATGAGAAGAAAAGGCAGAGGACCTTTAAGTATGGGCATTTCTTGCTCTTCCATCCTTGTTTCTTCTTGAATGCATCTGGCCATTAATTCCTCAAATCCAAGAATTAAGTTATTGTTGAGAAGAGTAGTCCTGAATATATACCATTCAGATGGCAGTGCTCCAAGAGTTGTGAGTGTCATTTCCCTGTCACGAATTACTTCCCCAATAGATGGGAGATCATTCTTGATCTTGGTGATCCTTAAGAAATATGCTTGCATACTCTCATCTTTGCCCTTCTTATTTTCCTTCAGCTTATTTCTAAGAAACAAGACTTGATTTGCATCATTTACTTTAAATAAACTCACCAAAGTATTGTAGATTTCTTTGGAGGTGTTTAGCTCGGAAACATAGGCCACCAAGCATTTGTCAATAGAGCCCTGGATGATCTTCCTTGCTTTGACTTCTCCCTTGGTCCATTTGTTCCTAGCAATAGCAGATGCATTTGATGGAGGCTCAACAATTCCGCCTCTCACATGGTCCAACACTTCCTGTTCTTCTAATGTTAGATCGAGAGACATCTTCCATCCTTGATAGTCAGACTTTTAACGGAGTTTATCTTCAGCAGGGAAGTGTGTTGAGGACCCCATGATTTATTTCAGATAGCTTTGCCAACCTTCTCTTCGGTAATTGCTCTTGCTCTTGCTCTTGCTTGGGCTTTGTCTTCACCTCAGCTCCAATACCATGTTAAATTATGGTATGTTCTATGCTTAGAGCAGTTTACTTATTTTTTTTCTTATTATCCATAGATTAGCAATCACATATACATTAAGTAAAGTGCATATAGAACATTAAATGATCAACAGAAAACAACCCAAGACAAGAGACACAAGATATGGCGACTAGCCCAGGACAAACCCCAATGCGGGGAAACCCTTTGATCAAATCTTATTTTATCTTCAATAGTTCAGCAGAGAGAAATAGTACAAAATCTGAATTCTGTAATTTTATATCAGCAGCAGCAAACCCTAGATCAACAAAGTCAAACTTGGTCAAACTAGCTGAAATTGACCTCTAAAATACTTGGTCAATTTCCAGTCAACTTGTCCTCGAACAGCCTGAAGAAACAACCTTTGAACAACCCCAAAAGTTCAGTCAATTTGTAGATTTCTGAAGTCAACTTGCAGCCCTAAACTAGGGCAGTCAACACCGGTCAAACCAGAGGTCAGATCACCTCGATTTTTGTGCCAAAAATTGTGGCCTGCCTAAGAGAGGCAACCACACCCAATCCGCACTTTTGGATGGTCAATGCTTGGTCAACGTTGGTCAAAGAGATGGCCTGCTGTCCTAGCGTCCTTCTTTCTGCGTCTTCCTTGCCCTAGGACATCTTCCTTTCAACCACACGTGTGAGAGAGAGAGAGACTCTTTTTATGCATAGGAGAGAGGGAGAGAACATGAGTGAATTGAAATTGTCCAAATGAGGAGAATGCTCCTTGTATTTATATGCAAACGTTGAGGATGAATAGACATGACTGTTGGGCCTCTGAGCCTACATAAGTTTGTTGGTCGGCCTTGACAATTTGTCCATAATCAAAATAAATTCATATCTCCATAAATACTTATCGGAATCAGATGATCTTTAGATCAATCCTACACCTCTCGATGAGAGGAATCTAAGAAAAATATCAAAAGCCATAAATAAGATGATCCACATGGAGTTTGGCCCTAGTTGCCAATTTTAACAAGGATGCAAATCTTGCATCAACGAGACAACAGGAACAGCAGAAGAGGAAAAAGAAAGACATATCCAAAGTCAGATGCTTCAGATGTGGGGAACTGGGACATTTCACCACTCAGTGCCCTCGGAAAAACGGCAAGGGATAGAAGTCTGACTCAAAGGATGCTCCAGCGAAAGCTGACAAGGAGGATGATGATGAGAATTGTGCCATGAGTGTTCATGCACCTCAAGAGAAGAGGTGGGGCGATATTGAGCCGTAGTCTGAAGGACTACATGAAGGCAGGGTCCTTGAGGTGCCCAAACTCTTGGATCACATACGACTACGGGATCCCTTAATGACAGTAGCAAAAGGACGGGAGTGTTACACAGTAATTTGTCACTATCTTCATCCCAGTCTTCCTACTATGTCATGTGTCCAAAGTCATTCATGCTCATGTTAGACAAATGCTCTCTAATGTTGCCAAATGACCCACTTTTCCAAAGGTTTCTGCCTCATCGCGTCTGTTGGCTAAATAAACGCGCTAAAGGGCACTCCAAAACAGCCCAGAAGCGCTGCCATCGCGGAAGTACACCAAATTTCCGCGATGGTCCGATTTGATGTGCCAGCGCGAGGTCGTTTGTAACATTAAAGCGATGACCTGACTAGCTACGTTATTCAATAGTGATGTCAGCACAGAAGATCAGTTATGTGCCCGCGATGATCCAGATCCCGCGAATTTGTTCCAACAGTTGGTCTTCCAGATGACTCCAGACCTGGTTGTTGGCATAGTTTATGTCGCCCTCCTTTCTCTGGCGTGGTTGTTCCGTCATTTGTACTACCTTCCTTGGAGATAAGCTCATTCTCCCACCTTTCATGGAGACTCCTTCTCCTATTTAAACTCTCACCATTGCTATGTGCTGCTAGTTTTTGGAATGGTTGCTGATAGTTGGCTAGTTGCGCAGTGTCGTTAGTGTTTGTGAGTTTGCTAGATAGCTGGTGTGAGTGTGACAAGTGCGGGATTGTTGATAGCTTGTGGAAGGTTGTGAAGTGCCCTTAATCTTGTGTAAAACTTGTGAGTGAGAGAGACTTGTATGTTTGGAGATCCATCTTCAAAGAGTGAATGCTTGAAGAACATGCTGGCTGGACCCTTCTGAGAAGGCTTGTGATGTCAAGACTTTGGTTGTAAGCTTACTCTTATTTCATTATTAATGCAATCAATGATGTTTTCCTATGTCTTGTATGTAACGTACTTGATAGCTCATGACTTCTTGACTTTGTGAGTAAATAGATCATTATTGTTCTGGTTACGTGCTTTGTTGTATTTCCTTTGCATTGTTTCAGGTTGATTACTCATTAGGAGAAGGAAGCGGAAGCTGGCGCAGCGCAACAGAACTCCATCGACCACCAGTTGAGGTAGGCCTCCAACTATGACTGTTTAAGGAAAGCTATTGTTGATCTATCCTTGTTTGTGACTAGACCCACTCTAGGGCTAGAGGGGTTGCCTCTATCTGTAGAGGGAACACTTTCCTGCATCACAGGGAGTTAGTTGGTGCGAGGGATGATGGAGCAATAGTGGCAGAGCTAGAGTGCCAAGTCTGAAGCAGTACAGTGGACAATGGAGTGTTGCAGAAGTGCGAGAAGCTTAGAGCAAATACAACAACAACGCAATAGCATCAGAGGGTCATCATAGATTAGTAGCAGAGGTAGCTTCAGCATCACAGAGCATCCAAACTAACCAGCGTGTTAGCTTTTGGGTAGCTTTTCAGTTGCTTACTTCTCAGCAACTGAGTTGCAGCGGCAGTGCTATGGGCAGCATGATGCAGCGTGTTGAGAGGGAGCTGCAGTACAAATGTAGCGGTGGCACTGGCAATGTCATGGGCAGCACTACAGGTTGTAGCAGTGCAACAGATAAAGGGTAGCAAGCCGAGCATTAGCAACACAGAGGACTGATGTCGTGGATCAGTGTGATACTTCTACTAGGAAGTATTGCTAGAGCACATTCCTCACTAAGAGAGAGTGTTGATTTTGGGTAGCATCGGATGTGCTCTAACTCCGAAATTTTGTGGAGGGTCTAGAACACACAATATCTCCAAGACCCAGAAATTGTTTAGTGAAATTCCACCCAGATTGTGTTTTATTAAAATAATAAATATTTCTAATGGGGTTCCTAAGTCTAGACTTGGGAAAATAAAATATTAATGGGTATTAATAAAAATATGGGTGAGAAGCTTCTAAGAGACGAGGATCAAGTCTGTTTTAATCTTAGCCATTGATTAAGGACTTAATCTCGACTATTGATTCATCAACAAGAAAAGTATAAGAGGATAATTGAGGGTCAATTGGAGACACACCAAGTTGATCAGTCAGTTTGATTTTTCTAGGGCATGGTTTGCTAAGAAAATTGAACAAGTGATCTGAGTTGCAATGAGAGGGGAAGAAGCGGAGATTTGGATTGGGGGGAAGTTCCAAGCTAAAGAGGATGTAGCAGAGAGGCAGCCTGAGCATCAGTAGTGGCACACAGAGGCCTACGCAAACCAGGAGGGGCTCACGCAGAGCTAACGCAGTCCAGAGGGACCCTTGCAGTGGCAGTGCAGAGTATTTGTTAGAAGTCCGAGATTTTGATAGAGAAGCAAGGTTTTGAGCCAAGAGGGTTGAACATCAGTCTTCATCCAGCAAAAAGGGTGACGCAGTCTTCTAGAGGCAAGACATTGGCCCACGCAGTGATTGAGAAGGGACTTCGCAGTGTTTGCCGAGAGGCTTAGATCACTCATTGGATCAGCCGTGACTTGGGGAACGAGGTAAACCCTCTAATGTATTTCTTGTTGTCATGATTTGTCTACAAGGTTAACCAGTGTGAGAGGCAACCTGTTGTACTTAGACTTTGCCTGCTTAATAATACAAACCCTCTATCTACTGCACCAGTTTTCCCGCAATGGGTTTTTCCGAGGACGTGTTGTCCAAAAATAATGGTGTCCCTTGTGTGTTTGTCTCATCTATTGTTTCAATTTATGCATTGTATGTCAGTGTAGTCTGCAGTAGTGTTTACATCACTATTTATCTAATTAAATAATTTCTTGAATGAAATAACAAGTAGGAGATGTTAAACCAGTAACTATAGTAGGATTTCTATTTGTAAAGATTCATAAATTTTCACATAAAGTGCTTGACAAAAATCTTGCGAAGATAAAAGATTGGAGTGGTTTTGTATTGTGTTTGACTGTTCAGCGTCTCCATGACGATTAGTCCTGCAGAAGCATGGCATTGAAAAGGTTAGTGGGAAAGGCTTCAATTTTTGGAATATGAGATGAAGTTGACTTTCCTAAAGTCTTGTGGAAGTATAAAATCATAGAGTTATTTCCACATTCTTAAGTTTGAAGGATATCCACAAATAGTCTACTTACTAAAAAAACGTCAAAGAACTAGAGGAATTGTATGCCACAAAGAACAAAGCAAACAAATTATTTTTGCAAAGTTCATTAGAGGACCGATTTGCAGTTCCCATATTAACCTATTTAGGTCCTTGTTAAGCTAATTGATAGGGTTCAAGCAAGCACATTAGATGAAGATAGTTTGTCAAACCTATCAGCAAGTTAGTTGAATTTTTGATAGTTTGATTGTTACTCTAAGAAATCAAGTTGAAAAGCTAGCACTTGATCAGGGGACAATTACACCCATGGTGAAGAAACGAGGAGAAAGGGCAAAGGTGTTGATGTTGGTGACTTACAAAGGCCTTTTCTTGCAAGATAGAAGGGTAGATTCAAGAAACCAACTAACAATAATTAACCTCAAAGCAAGGAGACACAAGGTAGTTGGAGACTGTTGAGTTATGGTATGTTCTATGTTATAACAGTTTACTTCTTTTTCTTATTATATTCCACACATTAGCAATCACATGTACATAAAGTAAAGTGTCGATGGAGCATTAAACGATCGACAGAAAACAAGAGAAGACAAGAGACACAAGACGTGGCGGCTAACCAGGGACAAACCCCACAATGTGTGGGGAAACCCTTTGATCAAATCTTCTTTTATCTTCAATAATTCAGCAGAGAGAAATAGTGCAATAAATCTGATTTATATTAGCAGTAGCAAACCCTAGATCAGCAGCATCAGCATTAGCAGCTTCATCATCAAAACTAGGGCAGTCGATATCTCACAAACCAACTGTCGGATCGGCTTGATTCCACCACCAAAAGTTTCCGCCTTCAAAGCAGGTTCAGATGAACCTACAGCGTAGTTCAGAAGAGAAGGTTTGATGATCCACGCTAGTCAAACTTTGGATCTGCAGTTGCAGCTTCAGTTTCAGTAGCTTCCTTCAAAATAGGGTAGTCGATATCTCGCAAACCGACTGTCGGATCGACTTGATTCCGCCACCAAAAGTTGCAGCCTCCAGACGAGGTTCAAATGAACCTACAACACAATTCAGAAGAGGAGGTTTGATGGTCCACACTGGTCAAACTTTGGATCTGCAGTTGCAGCTTCAGTTTCAGCAGCTTCCTTCAAACTAGGGCAGTCAATATCTCGCAAACCGACCGTCGGATCGACTTGATTCCACCATCAAAAGTTGCAACCTTCAGAGGAGGTTCAGATGAACCTACAACATAGTTCAAAAGAGGAGGCCTGTTGGTCCATGTTGGTCAAACATTGGATCCGCAGTTGCAGCGTCAGTTTCAGCAGCTTCCTTCCACGTGTGAGAAAGAGACTCTTTTCTGTGCAGTGGAGAAGACCCTCTTTTCTACGCAGGAGAGAGAGAGAGAGATGTGATGACATGAGTGAGTGCAAATGAGGAAAACCCTCTTGTATTTATACACAACTGATAATGTTTGAATAGATGCGACTATTGGGCTTCTGAGCCTACATGAGTTGTAAGTCAGCTTGATAATAATTCCATAATCAAAATAAATTCATATCTCCATAAATACTTATCGGAATCGGATGATCTTTAGATCAATCCTACACTTCTCGATGAGAGGAATCTAATAAAAATATTATTAGCCATGAATAAGAAGACCCACAAGAAGTTAGGCCCTAGTTGGCAATTTAACACTCCCTCTCAACTAGGGAGAACTTCATCTGCAATCTGTCTATTGGTCGCTACTATTCATCCATCAAATGCACTGCCCTGTACAGCCTGACCCTTGCCCTGCTCTGCTCTATTCTGCTTGTTCTACTTTGTCTTGTTATGCCCTGTACTGATCTGTATTGTTCTACTCTGCTTTTGTCCGAATTATGAAGAAGAAGAAATGATCGAGGATGTATCATACTGACTCAAATTCAGTCTCAGAGTATGTACCACTGGTCCCAGACCAATCTCAACCAACCCGAAGTCAGCATCATAGTGAGTACAACTCCATTGGTCCCAGACCAGCATCATCCTCCATTGACTCAAAGTCAGTCTCAGAGTGCGTACCACTAGTCCCAGACTAGCCTCAACCGACCCAAAGTCAGTTTCATAATAGCTACCAATCCTACCAATGGTCCCAGACCAGTATCACAGTCTCAGAGAGTGTGCCACTGGTCCCAGACCAGTCTCAACCAACGTGAAGTCAACGTCATAGTATGTACCACTCTCACTGGTTCCAGACCAGTACTGCACTGACACGAAGTCAGTCTCAGAGTATGTACCACTAGTCCCAGACCAATCTCAACCGACCCGAAGTCAGCATCATAGTATGGTACAACTCCTACCACTAGTCCCAGACCAGTATCATTGATCCCAGATCAATGGAGGTCATCCTAGCGTAGGGAGTACGGTAGATACAGCGATGCATCCATCGGTACTACTATGGTCCCTAACTTCATTTCCCTGCTCATTGATCAGATGAGAGGTACTTCCCATGAGTCCCAAACTGCATGGGTAGGATGCCTCGACAGGAGAACTTAATCAATCCCGTCCTCACAGGAGAACACATCAATCCTGCTACAATCGCCATGGAGAACACATCAATCCAAGCCTCACAGGAGAACACATCAATCTTTCTACAATCGCCATGGAGGGTTTGTATTATTAAGCAGGCAAAGTCTAAGTACAACAGGTTGCCTCTCACACTGGTTAACCTTGTAGACAAATCATGACAACAAGAAATACATTAGAGGGTTTACCTCGTTCCCCAAGTCA
>Ga0115842_100227_pt1 | contig 21307 bp, 22 predicted proteins | sample InSIn2SAF170_2_FD_83856 | JGI IMG/M metagenome (GOLD analysis project Ga0115842, IMG submission 83856)
ATAGTAGTGTGTTTCGGGGGGAGATGAGTACGAAGGATTGGGTTTTGAGGTTACGGCATCGGGGGACTGGGGTTGAGTATGGGGTTAGACAGAGGAGGTGGTATGATGTGCCTGTCTGAATGACTATGTTCCGTTTGGTCGAGGACAGAGATGTATTTGAAAGGACTTTTGGTTTGGTTATGTTATGTAGAGGCGAGGAAACGGGTGCTCATCTACAGAATATGGACCCCCAAACGTGGTGGGCTGCGGTGTTCGTGTTTCGTAAACGTAGCACATGAGAGGGCTGTCGTATGACGCAATATCGCTCATCAGCGCTTGGGGAAGACGTAGGTTTACAGACTACTGTATCACGTGGACACGTGGTAATCCTAAGAGCAAAGAATATCATTGAATAATGTGCGAATTGAAACCCCTCGAAAGATTGGTATGAGTTGAAAATCGATCGGGAATTTACTGAGCAGTGTAGCCTCCATCAACAACAAAAGGAGCGCCTGTGACGAATGATGCACCAGGTCCAGCGAGGAATACTGCCATTTTCGCTATATCGTCAGGTTGAGCCATCCTTCCCCATGGATGTAGCTGATTCAACATTGCATGGGCATCATCAACTCCCATTCTAGCCATCATAGGCTCGAGTAGACTAGTTTCGGCGAACCCAGGATTGATACAGTTGACGTGGATGTGGTCGAGGGCATATTCCAGGGCTGTGGCTCTGGTAAGCTGCAGCACGGCACCTATATCATGTCAGCTTGGTCAATCTGCAGCAACGAAGGACACCTACCTTTCGATGCACAGTATGGAGCTGCACCGTTCAGAGCGATCAAACCCATAATACTGCACATGTTGATGATCCAGCCTCGATCTCCACTGGAATGTGGATCCTGCTTCAACATTTGGCCTGCAGCATGCTTAATGCCTAGCCATACACCCTTTACGTTTATCGCTATGTCTTTGTCGAACACCGCCTCATCCATTTGATGCGTTCTCCTAGGCTCCACTCCGACAGTACCGGATTCAGCCGAAATTCCTGCATTGTTTACCATCACATCAAGTCTCCCATAATTTTCTACCGCGAAAGCAACCGCGGCTTCTACGCTCGCCGAAGAAGTAACGTCCGTTTTGACATACATCATGCGTGGTTTGCCGGAATTGGTCGGAAAGCGCTTATTGACAAGGTCGACAGTGGGTGTGTTCAGGTCTACTCCACTTGACTTCATGGTGTTCTCAAGGATTGGAGTTTTGGGCGGGTTCGGAGTGAGATCAGCTGAAACGATATATGCTCCTGCAGCGGCGAATGCTTGTGAGATGGCACGTCCCAGCCCCGACGATGCTCCTGTAACAATAGCAATCTTGTTCGACAGGTCGCCAATATGCTGAATCTGAGAAATAGCAGGAGCACTTAACGTTGCATTCTCTCCGCCTTGCATGGTTGCTTGTGCTGGGGGTGCATCACGTGCATCACGTGCATCGAAGGCCATTGTTGTGTAGGGAGTATTCACGACTAATTGAATATGAAAGGATAGTGCTGTTGCAGATCCGAATTGTCGAGTCTAGTAGATGTATTTGCACGGCTCACCTCTGGTTCAAGCGTCGTAAATACAGCTTTTTGTACCTTATGTTTGCTTGTGATGTGGAAAGTCCGGGTTGCGGGGAACGACCCAATGAGATAGGAGTACCTCGGTGTGTGCCATACTCGTACTATAGATGCCGAACAAATGGCTGGTCCTGTGTAGAGAATGATACCGGCGAAGTCGGCTTTGTTAGCAACATCGATTCGACACACTGAGGGTACCAAGAAAACATAACCAGCTATTAGTGTTAGAGTGAAGAACTTGAACTACATTCCAGAGGACCAAAATGACCAGTCTTTGCACTCGACATGGAATAAGCTGCAGCCACCTTGATCTGAAGAGTGTGGTTTGAAACTCCCGGCTCGGGGATTCCACCACGGTGGTGGACATTCGGGAACTAGGAAGCTCGGTCCAACGATGCACTGGCTAGACCACAGAGGCTGGTCAATGGGTTGTGGTAGTCACATGGACAGGCTGAAGGTCAACGAACTCACTCTTACTGTAAGTAAAGTGAACACATACACATATCAAGACTGGCCATTATTTATTGGTGCCTGAACCGAGTCGACTCCGTGGTGCTCTGCACTCAGATCCTGCATACTTGTGCAGCAAATTCCCCTGAACCACAAGGAGAGATATATTTCGAAACTCCGTAACTGAAAGAGACCGCCGAAGTGATCAAAATGGCTGCTCAAGCTAATGTCAAGTAACGATGAATGATTGGTCTTGGAAGCGCACCAGTTGGTCAGTATGGCGAGATCGGCGGCAGGATTTTCTGTCACGCACGCGATCGGGTACATGACTGAATTTGCGTTATGCAAAGACATGCACTATATTGTGGGTGGCGAGTAGGAAGGATTACAGTGCAGTAGAGCTGAATCTGTGCTTGGATAAACATGAAATTGTGCGAAACTCATTTAGAACCGACCTACAGTACCAAAGTGGACGAATGTGCAGAGATCGGAATATGAATCCCTGGTTGCTGCAAGTCGCACGAGCTCGACCGCGGTGGCTTTCTCGGCTTCTGATCACCTGCCAAAACGCGTCTTTCGAGGCGCGTCACTCTGCCCGTGGTCTTTGCTCTGCGTCAGCGCCATCCCGCTAGCTTTGCCCATGCTTGGTGGGGAATAGTCGACGCGCCCACAACGCACTCGTAGGCTCGTGAGCATGTTGACTACTCGAGTATGTCGTCGTGACTTCAATTCACCTTACAGAACCTGTGCTTTCCGTGCAGTCATCTATTACTATATCCGACAACTATGAGCGTTATTGAAGTACAACCAACCGGCTTGCCATCCTCTTTCCCCGTACTTGATACACGTCCACCTCCACCAGTGACCTACCTCTCCCACTCCCACCAAGACGCTCAGTACCTCGATGGCAGTCAATCCTCCAAAGAAAACAAAACCCCACCGCCGACTGATAACTCAGGAGAGTATCAGTCGGTCTCTTCACAATCGTCCTTATCTCAGCAAGCTGTTATTGACGTGCCCAAACACGTAAATGGACAGCTCTCGCCTCAGACTGCATTTGCTGGAAAGAAACGATCGGCCGATGGACAAGTCAAGGAGATTGGTGTGGTGGTTCAAGAAGCGTCTAAGCTGACCAGCACTGGACATTCAAGAAAATCAAGCACTCTATCCAATGCCAGCAGTACGAATATGACTGAGGTAAGCACAAGACCTTTGCATACGATCTATAGTTGACTGATCATTGCCAGCTTTCTCAGCAGCTTCGGACTCGACTTACCTATGCTATGGTCAAGCTTCAGAATGGATGGCAAGATCGTTCGCTCGATGAAATCGAGTCCTTGGCCAGTCAATCACCTCGTTCGACTACCTTTAACCTCTATCCCGACACTCGAAATTTTGTCTCACCGCGTGTTGCAATGTCCACCCGTCTAGAGCGTCGAAACAGCAACAGTAGCAGCGATTCTGAGCTTTCCTATGTACAACAAACTCGACCAACACCTGGCTTAATGAGCCCTCCAAGTTCTCGTGCAGGACTTGCACCTCCAGCGAACATCGTGTCGCGCTCGACTCACCACCGCCGCCGACCAACACCAAATATGCATGTGAAGACTGGTACAAAGCCTGTAAATCGACCGACTGTCACGCAAAGAACACCAAGCCAGAATGCTGCTATGGAGGCAGATGCTGTGGAAACCTTACTGTTCATGGCAAGCCCAAACAATTCGGGCCATGCATCTTCCCAATTCTCGCCTGTTACCTCAGTTCCATCCGTACATCACTACCCCTCCCAGACATCGCCGTTACGAAACACTTTTTCTGTGTCCGCTTCGCCGAGACGCGTTGCCTTTTCTCCTCACCACGATTACGTTGTTCCGAATAGACAATCTAAGAATGCGATTATCGAATCAATGGTGGAGAGATTGGACCCTGATGGGACCGCCGACCTTGAGGAAGCGCTCAAGCTGATGGAACGCCATCATGCTACGAAAGTTACGACTTGAATTTAGCGTGTTGCAATCATTGGAATTTTGTAAATATTGTTCTTTGGAATGTAGCGATCTAGAACCCAATTCACGTCCGGCCATGTTATGTGTCGTGGAAATTGGCTGAGGTTGACTCGAGATATAGGCAAGCACTGCTTTGATCTGGTATTAGAAGACCTTACGCGGGCAGATTCTGGGTATTTACGCCACGCACAGAGACTCAATGCACTTCGCACCTCATGTATCATTTGCTACTTCAACCGCCCCCTCACAACTCTCACACAAACTTTCCACTCTCCTCTTATGTTTGCACCTCCTCAGCCCACACCCATCCTGACTAACAGGCACATCATACCACCTCCTCTGTCTAACCCCATACTCAACCCCAGTCCCCCGATGCCGTAACCTCAAAACCCAATCCTTCGTACTCATCTCCCCCCGAAACACACTACTATTCAACAACACAAACGGACTCCCCGTCCTCGACGCAGTCCTCCTTACAACACCATCCGACGATGGATCAAACTCAACATCCCGAACCTTCAGAACCACATGCACGCCTTTCTCTTCTGCAACATCAAGTAAAGTCTGCATCTTCGCGCAGCGCCAGTGGTCTTTATATGGCGCGCCGGTGTACAGGAAGTGCTGCCATACTATCATGCTTAGGTCTACTACTACCCACTTGCAGGTTCTGGGGTTATTGTTGCTGGCGGGTGATATCATCATCATGCGTGAGCCGTCTGTCATGGGGCTTTTTAGAGTTAGGCGTTGAAGTTCATGGGCTGTTGACTGCCCTATTGCTGATGATGGTGGGGGAGAGAACATGGATAATGATGATGGAAGCTGCTGGCTTTGTCCGTTGTTTTCGGTCTGTGACAACGCCCGATCGCGCGCGAACTCAACGTGCTCGTCTATCGTGCCGCTATAGCGCTGGACGTGCTTGCTCGCTAGATACACAGTCCGTAACCCCGGTAAACAATTTAGTAATTTCGTGAGATCAGATGGTTGGCAAATGATCTCGTCTAATTTATCTGAGAAATCGATTGTTTGGAGATTCTCCTTGACTATCATCGCGTTACTGCGTCCTTGCTGCATCAGCAGACCACTAGTACTAGCTCTACCTCTGCTGCTGCTGTCGTTGGGACCAGCCAGGGCACCACCAGGAGGCGTGGAGACGAGTTTCTGAAGGGCAGCGAAATCAGCATGGTCGACGATAAGAACCTTGACATGTCGTAGCAATATTGCGAGGATGAGTGCGTGATCTAGTTTTGTGAGTTTGCTGTGGAAGAGGATGTTTAATATGGGGTGGGAGTCGGATTGGAATAGGGCGGCTGGGTTTGATAGGTCGGCGTGGGGCCTATTCCAGCCTAGACGGCGCTGGGGACGGATGAAGTGGATTGTTGAGGTGGTGAAGACGTGGTTGTAGATTTTTAAACGGATTTCTACGGGGAGAGAGAGGAATGTTGTTGTCGGGAGAGGAGGAGGCATGTTGGGGCGGGAGAGCTGGGGAGCTGGACTGGCTTAGTATCTTGTGGTGTTTTGGCAAGCTTGAGGACCGGGGAATGAGTGTGAGTGGGAATGAGGAATGGAAAGCACGCTGGGGAAAACGATAGTCTTCGGAATTGACTGACGGCGAAAGCAGGTACAGTACATAAAGTGAAGCTGGGGTGGAGGTCAGGATTGTTCATTAGCCGCCAGGCACGAAATGCAAGGCTCAAACTCCTGAGTGGGGATTGAGGGTAGGTAAAGGCTGAGTGATACAGTTTACAATACCATACGTTTGGTTGGGGGCCGAAACAATGTTGTTTGCTGCTATTGGTTCGGGATTCGTACGTGCTGGTGTATTGTAACTCGGTGTACATTCAACCTCACCGCACAACGGGGACCGTCCTTCACGTTGATCTCTAAATCATCGTCTTCTTTCGCCTACCAGGTCAGTTTCATTCTAAGGTTCTGTTACGGGTCAGATCGCAGAACACGCTAGGCCGTATCCAGCAAGCACGATGTGAGTGCCCTGACACTCCTCGATATTACTCGCGTTAGCTTCTTGCCGTCTGATGAACACCAGTGGCCACTCTACAGGCTGTTATTCCAAGCTACTCACACTATCAAGCTATATACCATGGATTGAAGATGCATGCGCACAGCTCCTATGAACTCTTGCAGGAGTCCAGGCCAACGAAAGAGTATGAATTCCTGTGAGGAGGACACCATGAGGCTGCTAAGCACTTCAAGTGGTGGTACTACGCTAGCAAGCACTCCTTAAACTCACTAAGTACGGCTGTGTTACTGAACAGACCCAGCTGCTATGTGTGTCGATACACAGGTGACTCCAATCAATTCTTCTTTTCCAGCATAAATTCTTTGAGCCGTGCAGCCAACCGGTCCTCCGCTTCCAAAGCTAGTGAATGACCGCACTCCTCAAAGATTTCAGCAGAATCAACCTTCTCAGCTACGCGCAAGATACTCTCCTCTACTTGAGGTCCAAAGAACTCCGGAGCTCCGATCGTCATGATAGGAAGTGTCAGCTTGTTCTTCGCTATTTCACGATTGATCTCGCCGTTCTTGAATCCGGCCCGGTAGGTTTCGAGAATACCACGATTACACCCTGGCTGCTTGACACACTCGATCCAGTGGTTCAAGGCCCTAGGTTCAATTTTCGTGGGATTGTAGCACTCCTGCTTGATGAACATCTCCCAGAACTCCCTCTCGTGACCAGCAATCAGCATCTCTGGTATATGTGGGATGTAGAAAAAGCCGAGATGCCAACACCATATACCCTTTTGCCGGTATTGAGCAGTGACATTCTCTGGTGTCCAGAAGGAAGTCTCCTCGAGACCAAGGCCTGATGGAACCATTTCGCAGAAGGAGAGTTTCGATACTCGACCACGGTAAAGGCCTGCGACTGCCACGGCATAGTCTGCGCCTCTATCTTCACCATGTAGATAGAACTTCTCGTGGCCGAGCTGGGTCATAAGCTCTGTGACATCTTTCGCATTGGTTCCGGAGTCGTAACCGTCTGTTGCGGGAGGCTTGTCGGTATAGCCAAACCCTCGTAGGTCAGGGGCGACCAGAGTGAAGTGAGGTGTCAGAAGGGGAAAGAGTTTGTACCAGTAGAAACTATTCTTCGGTGTACCATGAAGCAGGAGAAGTGGCGGACCTTGTCCTGCAGTGATGTAGTGAAGACGAATGCCGTTGACGCGAGCTCGACCGTGCTTGACGGGCTTGCCGGTGTGATCGTATGTTTCTGCAGTATCTCCCATCTTGTGGCAATGCCTTGAGCGCGATCTGGGTATGTAAGCTGTGAGATTTACCTTATCATGACAAGCTCATATATCTTGAGCGGAGGACACCCCGCATATTGAGATGTAATTGCATCATGCTCGCCTGGGCGGCCGCCCGGGTGGAATACGATCACACCTCTCGGAAGGAAATGCTGCATCTTTCGAGCTGGATTTAAGAGGAGTGCAGTCCCCTGGAATACATCGCAAGGAAATGAGGCAGCCAGCTCGGTGAATACAGTGGACTGGCAGCATGTCTACCACCGGCGCCCACATTTGCAGTTCCACTTCTTCTTGGCCGAGTACTCGACATGCAAACGAGGCGATCAAGGACTCTACAAACTTCAACTCCATGTCTTCCGAAGCATGGTGCAAATGGATAGTGCTTATCGCAGTTCTCCGTACTAGTTCTGTTGTATATGGGGCCCCGGCATTATCGGTCAGATTAGATTTCGGAAAGATCCTCAATACACTGCGGTTGTTGGAGAAAGTTTTTCTCAGAGTCCCTCTCATGACTCTAATTGTGAGTCCATGAGGAACTGCTGCAGCTGGATGCAGTGTTAGAAGCGTCTGAAGAACTTCTTTTGCATGACTGTATATACCTGACCTTGGAACCTGTTTTCTTTCTCCTTTGCATTACTCTCCACTCTGCACCAGTTGAAATGTCCCAGCGTCTGCTGCTGCGAGCAGCACCTCGAGTGCTTCTTCCAAGACCTGTTACACGATCGCAACCATTTCTGCGACGATATGCCTCACCAACAGCTGTGCCTACATCTTCATCGATTGACGAAGCACAGATACAGCATGAAGTCTCTGTGTCCAATCCAGATCCTGCACCGGACTCTCCTACCACAACATTCCTAAACCAATCTGTGCCGTACATGGTGCCAACATATGTTCGCCCACCTCCTATGATGGTTCAAGCAGAAGGTTGCATTCTATACGACCACGAGAATCGGGCATACTTGGACTTCACAGCTGGTATCGCCGTGAACTCATTAGGCCATGCCGATCCTGAGCTTACCAGATTGATTGCTCACCAAGCACATCAGCTTATCCATGTCTCAAACCTCTACCACAACCCATGGACACCAACACTATCAAAGTTGATGATTGAAGAGACGAAGAAACAATCCCCTGGCAGTCCTCTCAGTCAAGTCTTCGTATCGAACTCTGGTTCTGAAGCGAATGAGGCTGCCATTAAATTTGCTAGGAAGGTACCATACCAGAAAGATCCGAGCACCACACAACGGGAAATTGTTTCTTTCCACGGCTCCTTCCATGGACGAACATACGGCTCTCTATCGGCAACGCCGAACAAAAAATATCAGCCTCCCTTCGGACCTATGCTACCAGGCTTCAGATATGGCACATTCAATGATGTGGAGGCAGTCGAAGAGCTGATTACGAAAGACACTGCCGGTGTGATCGTTGAGCCAATTCAGGGTGAGGGAGGTATCAACGTAGCTGTACCTGAGTTCCTTCGAGCACTCCGACGACGATGCGATGAAGTAGGAGCAATCCTGATCTTTGACGAAATTCAATGTGGTCTATCCCGGACAGGCGATCTGTGGGCTCACACTGAAAGCGGTGTACAGCCTGACATCCTTACTACTGCCAAAGCTCTTGGTAACGGCATTCCTATCGGTGCTACTATGGTGTCAGGAGAAACGGTAACTCAATTTATCAATACTGGTGACCATGGCACAACTTTTGGAGGCAATCCACTTGCTTCCAGAGTAGCACATCATGTCTTCCAACGTTTGGCGAAGCCTGAACTCCAAGAGGAGGTAAGGATAAAGTCTACGCTTTTCTTCAGTGCATTTGATACCATGAACGTGAAATATCCTGGAGTACTGTCAGAGGTTCGCGGTCGTGGGCTGATTGTTGGATATCAACTCAGCGATGAGCACAAAGCCAAGGCTTCTGAGGTCGTGACTGCAGCACGAGAAAGAGGTCTTCTAATCATTACAGCTGGGGATGGCGTAATTCGAATCGTGCCTCCTTTGATCATCTCCGCAGAAGAGATCAACAAAGGTCTTGAAATACTGGATGAGGCTATGGCAGTAGTCTTCAAAACCTCAGAAAATGTGTCTCCGACCAAAGGACAGCAAGAAATGGCCGGCAGATGAAGTGGTTATGTGTCCGCCTCGTCATCTTTGTTCACCCTGAGGTATGGCCATGCCATGGCTGCCGTGATAAGGAGCTTTCTCGGCTGGCTTCCATCCCTGCTTACCTAGCAACGACTCATCGTCTACCTTGAAGACCTCAACCTTCAAAGGGCGGCAGCACTTTATCATCTCCTTCTCATTGTCACTGCCGAAACCCCATAGTGACAGGTCACCACCTGGGCAAGTGCCTACAACGAATTAGCAAGCGGTGTCATTGTCAAAGACAGTGGACTTACTCAAAGCCATCAACAAATCCTGTTCAGCCAAGAACTCGATATAGTCCCCCGCCTGCGCAGGACAAGGATTCATAAAATATCTTCCCTTCTCGTCCAGACCCGTAACCTGAAACAGATTGATCACATCGTGTACATCACTCTCGTTCAGTCCAAATGGCAACACAGCTCTCGTCAAGTTTGAGTGACAATGATAGTCATAGGATGCCTCAGCTCCGGCAAGTACAGTATTAATATACGGATCACACCGTGTCCCAAGCAAGTCATGCACCCTCCCACCATGCTCATCAACTCCATACCATGAAAGCGTATCCTTAACAATCGTGCAAAGCGGTCTCATGTACGGCAAACACGACCACAACCGGTCATAAGTCGAGATATGCGACGCATACAATTGCTTCGTCCTCGATGCCCAAAACCGTTCGCGCGGATTATGCAGGTTCCATACATTTAAATCACCTATTCCAATTCCAATCAGTACCCGCAAGTTCAGACATCCTATCCAACGACAAAACGAACAAACAGACATTATATCATACCAACTTGCGGTCCCTCAGGCGTACTAATCCTAACGATACTTCCCGCCGGCACTTCCCACGCCTGTCCAGAACGAATAGGCAACATGAATTCCTCAATTAGCCTGCGCGGCGCTTGCTGAATAGCGTCGTACACAATTCGATCAACTGTAAGTGGTGAACCAGCTGTAGCTAGATACGCAGGCGTGGGCGCAGGAATCGCTTTCCGCGCTGCAAGGCGAGCGCAATCGGTTTGAGGGAGGGAGGAGGTCGCCATGATATGCTGTAATGTAACGCTGTTTCAACTCGATATGATCTCTCTCTTCGTTTAATCGATTGTGCTGTATGTAGTTACCCGAGAGGATATACGTATGCAGTGTCAACAAGAATACCCGTCAACCATTGAATTCAACTCAACACACCCAAGCGATACAATGTATATGTAGGCACAAGTACTAATTCCTCGCTAGCCTGCTCTACATACAATATGTGTACATGCTAAGTCAAATGCAGAACTTACCTACCTGTGCTGCATTTTGTAGTCGGTAGGTAATTCTAAGACTTTTATAAATATCCGAACTCCCCATACAATCGGGCATATCCGTCCCTCTCTCTCTCTCTCTTCCTCAGCTTTCTCACTTTCACACCATGACATTCGAATGCACTGCAATGCAACGCATTGCAACACGGCTCCGTACGTATACATCGTCCTTTCATTGCTGCATACGTACTCTACTTAAAAGCATACGTACGACCATCTGGTCACGATGCTACGTATCTACTGTCTTCAACTGTATCCGTTCCCTCTAATACACCAACATTCTTCATCAAGGCTCCTGGAGGTTCATTGGAAGGTACAGGTGGTAGCTAGAAAGGGGTGATGTGTCATTTACTTAGTTCTATAGTACAGTATGTAGGTGAGTAAATAAATAAGGAAGGAAGGAAGGAAGGAAGGAAGGAAGGAAGTAAATAGTAAGTAGGTAGGGTAGAGGTCCGAGGGTACTGTTCTTGCGAGAGCGATATGTTTCGTTACATGGTGGGCTGGATGGTGGATGGGGTGGAGATACTAGCACGGAAGGAGGATTTGATATATGTAAATATGTAGTACGTATGTGGTAGCACATGTTGGGAATATGAGTACAGTCGGTAATGTACGTAGGTAGGTAGGTAAGTGAGTTCAAGAACGTATATGGAGAATGAATGAGAAAAGAAAGAATAACAGAACAGAGGTGGAAGGACTGGGAAATTTCGGGAACAGGTATATGTAAACACAATGCAGGTTGATACAACCTGGGACATTAACCCAACAAATATACGTAGATAAGATACCTGATCTTTTGAATTAAGTACCGTACATACACATCTCTCCTCAAAGACCAAGCCTATCCACCACTCCACCAATCCTTCAACCAACCGCCCAACACAAGATCTCCCTACCGTCTCAAACACTCCTCAACCTCAAACCCAACTCTTCGTTTCGCTTTCTCCCAATGCTCATTCTCCTTCTCGCGCTCCGCATCAGTAATACTACTTCCATTCGCACCGCTTCCATGTCTAGCGCCTAGCGCAGCTCTCACAATAACAGCTCTGTGGTCTTGGAGCCGTACTTCGACGCCGAAGGGTGGTGGTTTGGGCGCGGTACTATCCTGAGCAACTGGGCCGGCAGTGCCTTGTTGGGCGTCGGATGAACGGAGTGTTGCTGGTGGTGGTGGGTTTGTGATGCTGTTGCCGGGATGGAGATTGGTGTTTGATGGGCGTTTTTGGGCATCTGTGGATGTGGGAGCGGTGGTGGTGGTGGTGTTGGCTGTTGTTGTTGGATGTGTAGGGTTTGCGTCGTCTTCGTGTTGTTCGTGGAGAGATTTGATGACGATTGAGATGTCGGGGCCTACACAGCCGCGCCAGAGAGTTGCGTGCCAGCGCCAGTGGGTGAGGGGGTCGTAGTTGTCTGTTATTGGGAGGGCGATTGAGCAGGTGTCGACTGTGGTTAATTGGTAGTGTGGGACGAGGGCGATGGGGATCTTGGAGGAGATTTGGGGGAGTGATATTGAGGTTGAAGGCGGTTTTGTCTTTGGTGATGGGGAAGCTGATGGTGGAGGTGGGGGTGTGGTTGGTGGCTGGGATGAGGGTGGTGGTGGGATTGAGCTGGAGCTTATCACCGAGGCTTGGTTTTCGAACGGTGGTTGAGTTTCCTCGGAGCCACTTTGGTTGTCTTTTAGCCAGGCTGGAACGCGTGATCTAGTGATACGTGCAGATGCTAGTGGTGTTGCTGGGTTGTTGTCTTTGATTTTCCAGGCTGGAATTGCAGCTACGCGTGTATCAATGCTCATATCTGCTGTTTGCTTGATTGTACCTGGGCTAACGGCAGAGATAGGTGACCGATGGGACTTGTTTTGCTCGCTCTCGAAAGGGCTCATCTTTTGCTGTCCTAATGCCTGTGGTGCAGCCACTTCGATGACGTCCTGGTCAGTCGCATCTTTCACCATTCCCACTCGTGGTCGCTGAGTGGTGAAGTCGACCAGATCTTTGCTAACTTTGTGCCATTTTGACATCAAACTGAGATACTTGGCAGCAGTCATGAACTCTCCTCCTTTCTCCCCCACACTTGCACGACGACTTGTTTGAAGAGCAAGATAGGGATCAGGACCGGTAAAGATGCGTACAGCAAACTTGCCTTCCTTTTCAAGCTGTTCAGCTAAAGATTGAGTCATATCAAAGACTCGTGCCTGGTCAAGACCTTCGATAGCGATGACAGTACCTCGAACCTCAAACGTTGGTGAATTTGGCCCTGGCGATGCAAGAGTTGGTGTTATCGAAGAAAGAGTTTTCAACTTGGTCAATACAGGGTAAGACATGATCATGGCCTCTATGCTGGACCCGAGCGATTGAGTTTTTGGTGAGACAGCCGGTCGTTGTGGTCCATTACTAGTCTTCAAAGGAGCGAGTACCAAGTTTGGGTCACGACGTTGTTGAATTGTTGGTGGTCCTCGAGGTGACAATTGAGTAGGAACAGATGGGTGGCCAGCCCGAACAGGTGGTGGAGGCATAGGCTGTCGTTGCAGTTGTTCTGGACGATAAATCGGTCGATCCCGGCTTTCAGGGTAATACGCAGCGTCATAGGAAGGTCGAGCAGGATATGGAGAATTCAAGCGGCGTCTCTTTGGATCGGACCCATCATTTGGAGCATGTGGTGGAGGTGCAGCATAATGTATGGAATCATGTCTTGGTGCTGATATAGATCCAAAACCATACCGCATTGGTGCTGCATATGCTGGTGGTCGTGCAACTTGAACCATTGCTTGTGGTTGTGACGGCTGCGCATGGGCTTCGGAAAAGCCTCGCTTTTGTGGTCGGGGCATGCCAACCACAGGCACCATACCGGTGTGGTCGAAAGAAGTATAATGAGGTGTATGTGGAGGATTCATGGTCTTACCGCCACACTTGGCACACTTTTCAGGTTGTGTTTGATTTGATAGCAGACCTTCTTGTGATTGAAATCTCACGCTTCTCTTTGGTCGATAACGATAGTCGGGAAATTGTTGTGAATGGCGAGCTTTCTCTTGCTATTGAACAAGTTAGCACAAAGAGCTTTGTGTTCGTGTTAGTGTATGATGCATACCTCTGCAAGCGCTTTCCATTCGTTTTTGTCCTCAATGGGTAATTGCCTCCATTGTTCGCCGATTATCTTTGAGATGTCCGGGTTCGGTAGGCCCGGGTGCTGAGCAACGACCGCACCGTGCTGATGCTGACGGTAGAGGATAAAAGCTTGGGCCATCAGCGGCAAACAGAACACATTGCTTTCGCTTCACTTACCGTTTCTAGGTCTAGGAATCTTTGGCTCCAGCACACAGAGGCAGTAACCACCTGATGCTCCTCGTGGGCCTGTAAGTTCTGAGGATGATGTTTCGGTTGACTCGATAGATATGACAGATCCTGAACGAGGTGCCGAACATTCTTCCTCACTACCCATGTTCTTTTTTTCAACTTCTGATCTTACAGGCAAGAATGCAATGGTGCTTCGTCTTCCGGATATGTCAGCAGCAGGTGCAAGGAATTGGTCTGAAGCTATATGATGTTGTAACAGTGAGGAACTTCTGCATGGTATTGCTTGGCCTTCATGTGAGAGCAATGCAGCAGGCTTGGGTAAGGTCCGATCCCATGTTGTGGGTGGATTGGGCATAGACAAGGCCATAGCGTTAGTAAGAAAGAATCACTCGTGCACGAAAGAAAGGTGAAGAAAGAAATGATAACACTACCTTTGACAGCATACTGGCAGCTTATGATGCTGGCTTTGTCTGCCATGAGCCTGAATGCCGTGATGGCAAAGCACATCGACTCTCCTGACGCAACTGCAAACACACTTTGATGGTGATTCAGCTAGGAGGTGATTTCGATTGTCTAGTATTCTTTGTTCAGAGGCCACCCAAAGCGGAAGTGTACTTTGCCAATCACCGTGCACCCGCAACAATGATTCTTGGAATGTGAGTAGCAACAAAGAAAATCGGATCACATGCCACATCTGGACGAATTAGAGGAACCATGTCAGTCGAAGTTTCAATTCGGTTAACGGACCACGTTTCATACGGTTCGGAGAATTTGGTGAAGGATGCCATTTCATAAATGTGTTTGAGCGATTCAGGTTGCTACTGTCGCGGAAGTCCCGGGTCCAAGCTCGTCAAGCTTCCTTCACACGTAGCTGAAGAAACGTCATGTTCCATCATCTGGTCTGAGAAACCAACAGTGGGAGTGTTGATATGCAAGATGCAGCGTAAACCTTGACATGCAGATGCACCCAACAGAGGAAAAGAGCAGAACTCGCATGAAATGATGGCTGTGAGACGTTCAGACATGCTTCATAGAGTTCTTTGTTCGAAGATTCAACCAAGTCAAGTTCTCTGAGCAGCTAGCCGAAAAGCATGGTAAGTAGTTCCATCTCGACCAGGCTTCGGGATCAAAGCGCTTGGCCTAACGGGTGCTGATCGGTCTTGGAACTATATGCCGTCGAATAGCGGACCCATCACCAGCCACTCCTCCATTAGATGTTGTTTGATGGAGAACACGTTGCTGGTGTAGACCGATAGCGAGGAATAAAGAACGTGAGTTACGGATGTGGACGCGACATTGCCTTAACTCAGCAAACGCGCCATCTGCAAAAGGCAGGTCAAGCGGAAGCTCGTGTCTATCATCGAGCAACAGCTCTACCTAGTATCCAAGCAGACAAGTGTACGATCCCGAAGAGCGGTGTTTGAAGACGCGCTATCGGGAGAACCCGAAAAGATAATTACTGCTCAGGATGGTCTTTCGTTTGATGGGCAATCTACAGCCTTTTGCACCAGTCCCGTCCAGCCTCCACTTGACGGTTACATAACCAGACCTCCATCGCCATAGATATGAACCCTGCAATACAAATCCCGCCGCTATCACTCACAGTGGTCGCACTGAGACTGAACTCCCGGTCCTTCTTCTCCACCTTATCACTGATCTCTGCAAACGTGTTCACATAGACCAATCCGCCCAACAAACCTTCCCAGAATATGATAACGAATACAATGTAGACGGATGGGATGATGCCAAACAGCGATTGAACGATGAGTATAACAAGATTAACAACCTGTAGCATGGAAGGGAGGTAAAGATTGTGAATTCTGAAGAATGGTGTTGAAGATCGGGAAATGAAGACCCCAATTTGGTAAATCGCGTTGTAAGCTGGGTAAAATGCTCGATACTGTTCGAATGGCGTTTTGGGTAGTGGAAAGAGAAGGGTTGGTGAAACTCCTTGGTTGATGGTGTACTCGGCAATATATACGAGCAGTAGGGGAAGCATGTAGGGGAAGAACAATGATCTAGCCCGCCGTAGATTGTGCTTGACGAGTGTCCATGTATCAGCCTTCTTGTTTCCGTGTGGTACGTATGCCAGCACCTCGTCTTCAGGCGCAAGCAACCCTTCTCTTTCGGGTGTCTGGTTCGCAGATATCTCATCGTCGTCCCTGACCTGGACTGTTCTTCTGCCATGCCGGAGAGGCTCGAGAGGCAGGATCATGAAGAAGCTGATCAACATGATTATGGGCAAGAAGGCAGAGGTAAGCAACGTTGCCTTGACACTCAAGCCGAAACTCGTTGTGGCCAGCGCATATGCCCCTGCACCTATCAAACCAGCTCCTCCTGTTCCACTGCCCCAAGCAGCCAGTGAGAAGGGTCCATAGTAATGCACGAGCCCAAGGAAGCTGAGTTCACCTCCGCCTGAGCTGAGACTAGCAAGCAGGACACCTATCAATTTTGCAGTTGTACTTCCTCCATCAATGTAACTCGGTGTCATGGATATGATGAGCATTCCTCCAGCCGACAAGGCGGCAAAAATGAAGATGCGAACCTCATACGGGATGAGGTGTATGAAATACGGTGCTACCAGTTTTGTCGCAAAGCTGGGGATAACATCGGCGAGTAGCACGACGCCTTTAGGAATGTCGGGGCCGACGAGATCGAGGGCCGCTGATAGTATGATCACGTACAGAACGTTATTGATCAATCCTGTTGGTTGTCAGCCAAAACGTCGAGCCATGCGCTAGGCAAGTCTCTACCCACCGAACAACCAAAATGCAATACATACTCGGGGTGAAGCACCTGCGAAAAGTTGTCTCATCCTTTCCCTAAACATCGACCAACTGGCGTCAGGTGAGCCTGGCAACGGCAGGGCCATGCAAAGAACATAGTCTATCTATCTCAGTACGACTGAACAGACTTGTAACGAAGTACTATGATGCGCAGAGGTGCACGCGACCATCCAGGTTCATTCCCGGTTGACGCCTTAGGCATAAATATATGCAGGAACCCTTCTCCACCAAGCTCCACTTACAAGGATAGCACCAATTACACTCTATCAATACTGCACATAGAACACGATGCGAGGTCTCGGATTACAGGTCTGTATCGACGTACCGTACTTTGAGAGTGGTTGAGATCTATGAAATTGAGGTTGTGCGAGTAATAGGCATCTCATAGAATGGAGTCTTTTTGATTGATGCTGGGGCAAGCTTGGGTGGAAGGGGAATAAGATACATTGTTGATCAGGCTAATGATGCATGGATAAAGAACAAACGACACTCGAAAAAATTACAGTTCGAGGAATGGATTGCATGATTTCGGTGCAATATCGTAATTGCGCATGTCAGGCAAGAAGTGCAACTAATCCAGCAATAAGTCCTGCCGCAGTAAAGGCGATTTGACCACCACTTCCAACTCGAGGCTGTGCATTTGCAGATGTAGTCGCACTTGCGGCAGACGAAGAGACGGATCGTGTGCTGCCACTGCTCGAACGGGATACCGTGCTAGTCATGAATCCGGTGTTCAAGCTCCCAGATGATGGAGTAGTGTTGGACGTGAAAGACGCAGAATTGGTCCTCTCAGTTCCGGTTGTCTGAGCCACAAGAGACTCAGCTTTCGTGGCGCTATTGCTTGTTGTCTGAGTCGACGTTTCTGCTGCGAGAGCACTGGAAAATGAAGATGATGCCAGCACAGTAGCGGTGTAGGTAGACTGGAATGAAACAGCACCGTTACTCGTGACTACAGCGCTAGTATCTACCGCCAAAGTGAACGATCCTGAAGTGCTGAGAGTGTTGCCGGATGTGGTCTGTGCCTTGAACATGAAACCACTACCGTACGTCGTAATGGTCGCTGTTGAAAGTATGTAGCTTCCAGATGAGGTCGAAATGGACGTCGCAATCTTCTTGTTCTTGACAAGTGAGTTTTGGTTGCTATTGTCGAGAATAAGGTCGAATGAAGATGGATCAGATGAGTTGCTCGTCCACCTGATAGTAATGGGTTGTGTCGGATCAAGACTGTCGCCAGAGGCGGGCGACGTGATAGTCAAAGCATTGACCGTTGCGAGTAGCACGCCAATCGCAACGATCACGAATGAGAATCGCATATTGCTGTTTGAGTGAGTTAATGTCCCGAGGGCATGTACACTGCTTGACAATATTTAAATGAGTGTGTAAGAGGAGTCATGAATGCGCAGAACTCCCCTTAGGTCCAAAGGCGCGACTCCTGGGAGAATCATTAAACGTTGTCTGTGGCGTCGAGAGACGAAACACATTCGGTGGGTAGGAGATTGGACAACTACTAAGAAAGTCAAGGTGAAGTGAAATTACCCATGACGCTAATCCAAAAAGTTTCAGAGGCAAGATCGATTTTCGCATAAATTTATTGAACTTGTGCAGCAGATTGACTTTCGTGGAGAACTACGCTACTGTCATATTTGAAACGAATCTGGGGTCGACGCTACGGTACCAAAACTGAGTCTGCTAAATGCGTGAGGAATACGTCGATGACAGGTCTGACTATCGTGGTTTGTATCAAACGAATGAGTTGTTCAACGAAACTGTACAGCTGGAGAACATGTTGTCTCAACTCCATGCAATAAAAGTGAGCTAACTCTAGATACTACAACAACCAACCGCGTTAACCAATCAAAGATCAATCAAGCTGCCAGATTGTTGTGCAGGACGAGCACCAAATGGATTACCCTGCTGATTGTGGCTGCCTCCAAATCCTCCAGCAGGTCCCGTCTGATTAGGTACCTGCTGACCGAATTGGGATTGGTTTTGCGCATAGCCAGTAGCTTGGGCCGAGAAGAACGGGTTCGTTCCCGTTTGTGCTGCACGAAGGCGATCCATTCCCTGTCCAGCTGAATTGACAAACGTGCCAGGTGCTGTATGTTGTGCAGGAATTCTCAAGTCGCCAGTATTGCCGAATGTATCCATGCCCTCGCCAGATGCCAGGAGAGCATTGAGCCTGGCTCGTTGAGGATCCATTTCTTTTTGTGGTCTCTGCTGGATTTGTGGCTGAGGTGTCTGGAAATTAGCGATTGGATTTGGTTGACTAGGTTGCATGAACGATGTCGTAGGCTGTGACTCGTATAGTGTTCCAAGCGAAGGCTGGGTTGGTGGTCTCTGGAAGGGAGACTGTGTTTGAATGGGAGCTTGCATCTTCTGTGCGAACGGGTTATTCGATCCTGTAGGCATGGGCTGCAAGGATGCAGTTTGTGTACTGGATGTACCAGATGCCCATGGGTTATTCGTTCCTGCTTGCATTGTTGGTTGAGGTGATTGAGCTCCGAAAATGTCGTTCGTCTGCTGGCCGCCATACGGATTGGTGTTTTGAAAGGCAGTCTGCTGTGGTTGAATCGTGTTGTGTTGTTGTAAGAATGGCTGGGTTCCAGCTAGATCGAACCCTGTTGTATTAGAAGGAAACCCTGTCGGTTGCTGTTGAAAGCTGCCAAAACCGTTCTGATAGCCCGTGGGTTGGGCGTATTGGTTGTTCAGGAAGCCTGTAGTCTGTGGTTGTTGTTGTTGCAGAGGATTGCCAAACCAATCTACAGCAGGTTGTTGCTGGTAGCCTTGATTGTATCCAGTCGGTTGTGGCTGGCTTGGGGCTGGTGTATCGTCGAACAACGAAGCAGCGTTCTGGTTCTCTAGTTCGCGTTTACGTAATTCTTCTTCCTCCTTGCTCAATCTTATGGCTTTCGCAAGATCATCATCATCCTCACGACCAGTACTTAGTCTCTGGCTATCACGCTTCTTTCTCTCCTCTTCTTCATACTTACTCGCCTCTAATGCAAGTCGGAATTCTGCATCGTTGTCTTCGAAGACAGATTCAAGTGCGTATGTCAAGCGACAGCACAAAGCCGTGAAAGAAGAGTGCCGGACATGAACCATCAATAGATACGGGGCAACCAACCACACAATGGTGCATGTCGAATGGACGATGAGAGTGAGGAAGGAAAAGGCGGTATGGCTTCAGTAGCCTTCATCAAAGCTGATGTAAGCCTCGCTGAACTTTCCTCTTCTGGGCTATTGCATGTGGTATCATGAGTTGGAGTGAATTCCAAGGATTCCGTCTTTCGCTATACCTTACCAAAGGTACATGGAGCTCAGCCCATTCATTTGCTTACATGCGCATTCATTTCTTCGTCGCGATTCAGGTGGGAACGTGATACGTGCGTAGATACAGTGCTTGCTGCTTAACGGCATCGGACATCGTTCTGAGTAAATAGCGGGTGCAAGCCACAACTCTCCGAGTCCACTTAGTGATATGGCCTTCTGTAGCTCGTATTCTTTTTATGCCGCAGCGTGCCGTGTGACGTGTAGCTGAGCACAACGACTTCTTGCCCTACCGAGCTCGTTCTTCTTCTGTTCGCACTCCCCAGTCTTCAAAAGACAACGTAAGCTACAGTTTTTGTTTTGTTGCACCTGAGTGTGAGATTTTAAGACTCAGATCTTCAGCAAGACCTTGCCACTGTTGTCGTCATTGGGTAGTTCGTCATCCGTGGCAGCTGAACAGTGATTACCTTATCCTGCAACCTAAAAGCGCAATTTCATCAGACACCACCAGGAGCGAACTCTTCGATACCGTCGCGCTGGCATTCTTGGCGTCTGCTCTGCTTAGCTATCCCCTCCCTACAGTGCGTACAGTAATCGGTCCTGACGGGCGACGTCGTTCGATTGCTGAAACGCCATCACGTTCGTTTGGCTGCCATTCTTGTAAGCAAGGCCACAGGTACGGGGAATTTGTATTCTTACCATTTTGGCCAACATCCTTACCATCCTCGTCTACGTAGATGAACTCCCGCAGCGTCTTGATGATGTAAATGTTCTTTCGTGCCCATGTGACAACCAGCTCCGAACCCTCGTGTAGACAGTAGTCAAGCACCTTCAAAGACTTCAGAACATGTCGCCAATTCTTGCCTTTGTCGTTCAGTCGCTTATCGAGCATGTCCATAATCTCGTAAAAGTCGCTAGGGCTAAGATTGTTAGCACTTCGCGTGAGCAATTCGTGCTTTGCATCTCACTTGTTGAAGGTCAGAGCTGCGATCTCAGCCATGTCCGTGCCGGTCGGACCCCAGGGGTCATTGGAAGTAGCTATCTTTCGTTAACATATGCACCGTACCGGACAATAGGGACGGGGTACCATTTCGGACTTTGACCTGAACACTGCTATAGCCCTTGGTAACATTTTTTACACTGCGCACGACTTTCGACATACTGGAGCGTGTGCGACCGGGTGGCCCGTCGATAGTGTTTCTTCGA
>Ga0115842_100229_pt1 | contig 21269 bp, 18 predicted proteins | sample InSIn2SAF170_2_FD_83856 | JGI IMG/M metagenome (GOLD analysis project Ga0115842, IMG submission 83856)
ACCTTGATTCCTGTATTTTGATATAGGAGTTTTCTTTATTGTAATCATATCTAGCACAATAAATGATATTTTGTCTAGCGAGTGTATAGATCAGGTCTATGAATTGGGGGGTTGGGTATTCCTTCAGTTGTAGCTGAAAATTTTATGTAATTACTTTTGTTTTTAAAGAGGAGGAGAAGGAAATTACTAAGAAGCATTCAATGGTATTTTGACCCTAGGGAAGGGGGTTCCACCTAAAAATATCAGTGTCCATTGTTTTATATTTCTGAATTGTTGTATGGTGTTACCTATTGTTGATTATTGTTTGAGCCACTTGCTAGGGTTGTGTCTTCCCTTTCTATTTTAGAAGATTCACCTACCAATGATTTAGTATTAGAAGGGAGATTTTTGGAATTATCTTTCCTACCTATGTCTTTATAATTATGCCTACCTCTAATCATGTGCATCCTATAAAAAATAATGAAAGCTATATTCAACAATTATAAATCAAACCATACTCATAGGCTGTAGGTACTATACTATGACCCTATCATTGATAAGTTATATGTTCACACTCTTAGCTCAAAAAAATCACCTGCAGAAATGAAAATAGAGAAACATTAAGAATAACATGAAAATGGCTTGTGGGCCTCATAAAAGTGGTCACCAATGTTCTTACCTCATGTCTTTCCTTCCCACACCTTTGAGTCTTAAATGTTGGTGAATAAAATAAAATAATGCATATCACCAATGTTCTTATATCTTGAGTGCCACCACATAAATGGTGACAAAATGTTGGGTAAATTTATTGACAATAAATTACAACATAAATATGTCAATTTGGGACTGTAGGCTTAGAGGTGTTGCCTAGTATGTGCTGCAGTATGGACACTAGTAATTTTTCCTACCCAACTACTACAATAAGGCTTCTATTGGGGCTTGGTCTCTAGTAAATAAAATTGGAACGTTGACTCCTAAAAGGACAAACAAGTTCTTATAGGCTACTTCTAGGTCTTTCCTTTAGTAGATCTTACTCTTGTACTCAGTAACAATCAAATTGAAAGGGATACTCTATAAAGGCCTCAATTATTTGAATACCTATTACAAGGTCTATTAAAAGACACAACTCTCTCAATAAATATTTATGATCAATCAAATAAAAATAATGATTTGCAATTAGGATCTTTTAATGATAGACTCTTTACTCTAATATTCTGATAAAACACCCTAAATGATGGGGATCATTGAGTTCATGCTGCAGATCCCTTTCCTTAAGAGATGTCAAGTGTATCCTTACAACCATGAAGTTTGTAATGCTTCAAAGGATCCCTTAGTGATCAATATCCTACAAATATAAATCAATATGAAATAAGAGAATTAGGGCATTAAAAATACTAAAAAACCGTCAATTATGTGTAGTATTTCCAAAACCAATCTCACAAAGAAAACACTTGAGCATAATTGTGTAGCTTATTAACAAAATAAAATCTAAATTTTTCAATAAAATAATGTCATGTGCATTAAACTTGTTGTGTGATTATCAATCAATCAAGATGAAAGACAAGATAAAAATCATATTTTAAATATATTAACTTGATAAGTAAGCCCTTGTGTCATTTATGAAATAATGATACCAAGTATTAAGTCTACATATTACAAATTACAACGTGATTAGGGAGAAATCAATTATACATATGATCTACTAGAAAACAAAGAATTACTCTATATTATATGCAATTATCAGGAACTGAAAACTAGAATTGTATTTTATAAACCAAATGAAATCATTCATATACCTGATCTATACACTCGCTAGACAAAATATCATTTATTGTGCTAGATATGATTACAATAAAGAAAACTCCTATATCAAAATACAGGAATCAAGGATAAAATATATGGGTTATGAATCAAATGTTCTAGGATACAATTTTTCATATATCAAACCTATCAAGAGATAGAGTACTACTCAGTGTTATTGACAAACACTAATACTATCAATTAGACCTTGAATTTACAAATTGATTTGCAAATACCATACATCTCATAGATTTAATGTATATAAAAATAGAGCACAAGTTAATATAGAAAATATAGTTATGATAAACAATATTTGTGCATGATATGTATTTGGAATGCAATCAACACAACCCACATTAGATTCCAGAGGTCAAATCGAAATAGTATTGCTTCAATCCACACAACTACTAAAACACATATTTTGAACTCACACAACAAGTGTTATGCAATATACCTATTCATAAAAATAAAGAAATTTAAGAAATGAAATAGGGTGTACTTACAATTTGTGATAAAAACACCATACTATGTCTTACATGAACACTAGCAAATGAGGAAACATGTTGGATAGGTGGGCCCTTGCCAATCAACAGTGATTCCTAAAAACAATCTTAGCTCAAAAAAGGTTGTAGAACAAAACATAGATCCAAGTATTAGTAATAGAATTTTATTACAAAAATAAAAAAAATTACCTACGAAAATATATAAGAATGACCATAATGACCACAATTTATGGTTACAAAACAATAGCCTTTCTCTATTACCATTGTTCGCTAACAAGACCCAAAGTTGAAGGTATAATTTTATACATCAACATCTCCCTTCACTTGAGGTATTATTCTAAGAAATATCTAAGAGGTCCAAGGATATAAAAACTAATCTAGAATTTAGGTGCAACAAAGGGCCAAACTAAGGTTGACTAGCCACTTTCTTGATGAATATATTTGAATAAAAACTCCCAAATCTCATTTGCATCTCATTAGGTTTGACCTACTAAAGTGGTAGGCCAACTACATACTCCATGTAAATTGAAAGTACAATCTAATAGGTGGGAGAGGATATCATAACTATGCCCAAGGGAACCCACATGTACAACTAGATATGGAAGGCTTTTCTGCATGTCCAACGTGGAGCTCGGTTGCAAGAGTCCTAAAGGAGGTGTAGGAATTGCTTCAAACCCTCATTAGTAGCCTAGAAAATGACTAAGATATTATAAATGCACTCAAATACAAGAGATAATCAACATTAAACAAAATATTTAACTTAAGATCCCTAATTAAAATAATTACCTACATTTTGTATAAAAGTAGGGGTAAAGGGAAAAAATTGGAGGTTAAAAAGGGTCAAAATTGGGCAACATGGAACAAAAAAATTCATCAATTCGAGACCTCAACAGTGACCTAGCACTTTGATTAAGGTTTGTACCATAGTACCAAAATATTAAAACACCACACAATTTCCAAATGGTCAATATGGCAATACGTTGAGGGACACTTAACCCTTAGGTGATAACCTTTAGCACTTCGACAATTAGGAGCCTGACTAGGGGGTCCAACACACTAGGATATCAAAAAATTTGGTGAATTATCTGTTTTAAAAATTCCAATAAACAAATTTTCATTTGAAAAATATTACTATATCTATTAACTAACAACGAATGCTAAAAAACAATGCATTTTTGGGGTGTTTGCATTATAATGAATTTTCTTGAATTTGATTTTTTAGCCCATTTTATGAAATTTTAGTTTTGGGCCTCATACTCCTACCTTGGATAAAGTTTTAGCTTGGACCCTTTTATTATCAATTTTGAGGTTATTTTTAACTTTTCCCTAATTTCTTCATTTCACACCTTCTCAAATTGTATTCCCCTTTTCATGTTTCTAAACGCAAACTAGCTCCCACCTTAGAGTACAACAAAGGTCTCCATTTTTTCTTTGACATAAATGAAAACATTTATCAACAATCCCTCCCTTTTTCATTGATGGAAATTCTTACAAAAATTAAGTATCGCTCAGACAAACTCTTCCTATCCACAATTTATTCCTGACCATAACATCTTGCTATTTGCAATCTAACTGTAAGCTCCTTCTATCTACAACCTTTTCATCCTATCTACGATTCTTGGAAACACCCTATTCTTTTGTCTACAATTCTTAATTATGTTTGAAATTCTTCATTTTTATGTAGATACTCCCCCTTTAGCATCAATGGAAAAGGACTACTTCCCTTGAATTGATGCATGTTCTCAATCTGCAATTGTCCTTCTTTTTCATAATCCTCCCCCTGATCATATGCTCTATGAATTTGTAGTTTTAATTCCTTTTTTCAATTATCTAATAGCAATATCCTTTGATGATGCATTTTAATGAACAAGTAAATGTTTTGTTTCTCATGCAATTTAATTGGTGCCAATGTTTTTGGAGCACTATCTATAGCTTCCATATTCTTGATGTCATATGAAGTATTATAGTCTCTCACTACTCCTTAAATTTTCCTTTTATTTATCAAATAAGAGATATATCACTCCCACTATTTTTCTTAGATATTCAACTGTATTTCTAAGAAGAGGTTTGGTAAATATATGTGCAATTTTTATTTAGTTGTAATATATTTCAACTTAATATTCTGATCAATTTTCTTCTCTACGAGGAAATGCTATTTTATAGGAATATGTTTTGATGCATAATATGATTCTTTGGATGTGGGTGCTTTTATTTTTGACTTCACAGGATCCCCTAGAGCAATGTGAATGCTCCGTTCTGATCATCATAGTCTTACCCTAATCCCGGTACACACCAGGTCTATGCATCCTTTGTCAAAGAACTCTGTCTGATCTTCCATCAATGGAAGCACCCACAGGAGGGGTGGGATCCTCCCCCCTCCTTCCAATGAGTCAGCCTCTGACACGTCCAGGCCAGTAGCTCCTCTGAACCCTCCTGATGGCCTTGAAATGGATCAGGGTGCTAATCCCGTCAATAATGAAAATAACCCTTCGGTCGTTGCATGTGAAGGGAATGACAAAGGCAAGGGAGTGAACCAAGGGTCTCTCACATCACAGCTAAAGGCATCCTTGGTGACATGCATCCCAAAAGCGACTGAACGAATCAAAGTCGATCTCCCCAGTCATCGAATCAACAGCGAAATCCAATTTATGCAGGATCACGCGCTAATAGGAAAGTTCCTGGGATTATGGCCAACTGAAAAGGCTCTGCAGGGTTGGATCGCCCCAAAATGGAAGCCCAAAGGACAAGTCACTCTGCAGTTAGGCCCCAAAGGCTTCTTCACAACCATCTTCCATTGTGTGGAGGATAAATCTCGTATATTCGAAGGTGGCCCATACTTCTTCAACTCCTTAGGTCTATACCTCCATGACTGGAAGGCCAGATTCAACCCAGATAAGGAAGATTTCACATGGGCTCTGGTCTGGATACGTCTGTACTCCCTCCCTGTGGAATACTGGAAAGAGGAAATGCTAAAGGATATTCGTAACAACATAGGGGTTTTCATCAAAGTTGCAGAGGAAACCAAAACACGCAGATACACCTCATATGCCAGGATCTGCATCCAGATGCATCTAACCAAATCTCTTGCAGACTCGGTAAGTCTCTTTCATGATGATTTTGAATGGATCCAACCATTAGACTATGAGAATATTCCTTTCCGCTGTCGAAAATGTCATGAACATGGCCATCTCTTCCGAGATTGTCCTTTGAACTCCCAGCCCAAATCCTCAAATGATGATTCAGGCAAAGATTCTGATGGATTCACTAAAATCCCCCATCGCCCGAGACATGCTAAGAAAAATAACACAGCTCCAAAAAGCCCAAAAAAACCTGTCTCCCAGAATAGATTCATCATACTTTCCACTCAAAATCAGGATGCAAATCAGAGCTCAGATCTCCACTCAGTCCCTTCCCCTCTATCATCCCCCCTTACTCACAAAACTCCTTAGCCTCCATCCACTTCCGATCCTTCGGGCCTATTATTCTCCTCTGCCCCAGAAAATATCATTTTTGATTCCAGCCTAAATCCATCCTCCTCGGAGAAAACAGTACCAGAGATGGGCCAGTAGTCCTTCTCAATGGAGCTAGATGCTTCATTAGCACTTAGTATGTATGATAACACATATATGGAAGATCAGAACACTCCTACAATCATGGAAGAGGATCCAGAGAATGTTAGTTTGGAGGGTCTGGGCATCCTCAAATTGGAAACAGCTTGCAAGTAGAAATAATATAACTCAATACCCCCATGGAAAATCGATAGGTTGGAAGGAGTTCTCACTAAAGTCTAGCACAATAAATGTCTAGGTACCCAAGCAGGCAGCCCTTGGGATGGAAAAAAAATTCTAAAAGAAACAAAAAAAAGAGGGAGGAAAACCAATTTGCAAAGGACAATCATAGTAGGTGAAATACTTGTGGAATCTAGGCGATTCCCTAAGTTGACAAAGTTTTACAAACCCAAACCCATTTTTTTCTCATGAAGCTCATCTCCTGGAATGTGAGAGGGCTCAATAGCCCCTCAAAACAGAGAATGTTAAAAGACTTGATACAGCTAGAGAAACCTTCAGTACTTTTTCTCCAAGAAAAGAAAGGTAATAGTGCTACCCTAGAAAAAGTCCTCAACAAGGTTTGGCTAGGTAATTGCTCAGTTTCAGTAGATACCTTCGGGGCCTCTGGAGGATTAGCAATCATATGGAATCCATAGATCCTCACACTTCAAGATTTTCACGCCACCCACTTTCTCATCCAAGTGACCTTCCATCTCATCGGAGCAAACATTCATGGGAACCTCTCAAATGTTTATTTTCCGCAAAACCTACAGAAAAAAATTGAAACTTTTGGATACTCTCTCAGTCCTAAATTCGAACAGGAAATTCCCACTCTGGATTGGTGGTGGTGACTTCAACATAATAACTACACTGGAGGAGAAACAAGGTGGTAGATCAAGGTTAGAAAGTGATAGTAATAACTTCAAAGAATTTATTCAAAGTAACCAATTAATGGATATTCAGACCTCCAATGGAGTCTATACATGGACCAATAAATGGAGAGGCACTCAGCATATTGCTTCCAGGCTAGATCGGTTCCTCATCTCAAACAATGCTATTCACCTGGGTGGAGACTCCATGCTTCCATAATGCCCCAAGGAGGATCAGATCACTGGCCCATCATGCTACAATGGTCACGACCAGGGACAAAAAGCAATAGATTGTTTCGATTTGAAGCCTTATGGTTCTGAGATCCCAACTTTAAAGCAGTGATTAGCAAGATATGGAAATCCTTCATCCCACCTGAAGGAGCCAAAATGTACCAATTCCAACAAAAACTAAAACTTCCGAAACAAGCTCTCAAAGTATGGAACCGTACTCAGTTTGGAAACATATTTGAGAACAGGAAAAAATTGAAACAGTAAATGAGCTCACTCCAACAGACTATCATTTTGGAGGGAAGAACAGAAGAGCAGGGGAATCAGGAGCAAACACTATGGAATAAAATCGAAACATGCAGGTAGCAAGAAGAAATATTGTGGAAACAAAAATCTAGAATCCAGTGGCTCAAGGAAGGAAAAAAGAACACAAAATTTTTCCATAGATCATCCATACAAAGAAGAATGCTCAACAACATTGCATTCATCAACAACAATCAAGGGGAAAGAATAGAGGCGCATGAAGATATGGAAAAGGAATTTAAAAATCATTTCCAGGACATACTCAGGGAGCCTCCAGGCAGTAGGGATCAAGTCATTAGAACCATCACGCAACACATACCTAAATTATAACTGAGGATCATAACAACAAACTACTCTAGCCCATTTCAATGCAGGAAGTAGAAGTTGCGATAGCCCAACTCAAGAATGGAAAGGCACCAGGCCCGGATGGTTTCACAACCAACTTCTTTCATGAGTTTTGGGAGCTCATCAAGCGAGAGATTTGGGAACTAGTGGAGGAATCATGATCCATGCATTGGATTCTCCCTTCCCTAAATGCCACATTCCTAGCACTAGTTCCCAAAGGAGATGAACCAAATACGCCTGACAATTATAGGCCAATTGCATTATGCAACGCCATCTAAAAGCTAATCTCTAAAGTACTGGTGAACAAGCTCAAGCCTCTCCTCCCTCTTCTCATTTCTCTAGAGTAGACTAGATATGTAGAAGGGCATCAGATAATGGATGGCATCATTCTTTCAAATGAGGTTATCCACTCGCTGAAGCTTCTGAAAAAGCCAGGTATGATTCTAAAGCTTGATCTCTCTAAATATTTTGAAAAACTTAGTTGGAACTACATTTATGAGATGTTATTGGCATTTGGCTTCAACACCACTTGGACTAGATGGATCTCGAACCTCATCTCCACTCCTTGTTTTTCAGTTCTGCTCAATGGCTCTCCCTCCACACCCTTCTGTCCTTCTCGGGGTATTCGTCAAGGGGATCCCCTTTCCCCCTTCCTTTTCATCCTTATGGCAAAAGGGCTTAGTCGTCTGCTTCACTCCACTGTTTCCTCTCAGGATATAAAAGGCATTTCACTCCATGGGCTTCAACCTTTATCCCACCAACAGTTTGTAGATGACACTATGTTATTTGGTCACCCTTTGACTCAAGAAGCTAAAGCATTAAAAAAAATTATTTCTCTCTTCTCTGAAGCCTTTGGTACCTCTATCAATGCCTCCAAATCTCAACTATTCTTTTTCAACACTCCGGCCTCTACCCAAAGGAACATCACTCGTAATCTAGGATTCTCTATAGCTATGCTTCCTTCAAAATATCTAGGGGCTCCCTTGCTGGATTCTGCCTTAAAGCATGCCTCCTGGAGAACTCTCCTCGACAAAATGGATTCCAGGCTCTCGTCCTGGACCTTCCGTTCTCTCAATATAGCTGGAAGACTAATCTTGATCAAATCTATCTTCCAAGCCATGCCAATGTATCTTTTCTTTGTCTTGGCAGCACCAAAATGGGTTCTTAAAGTCATCAGGAATCTTTAGAGAAAGTTTCTATGGGGATCATCTGGTCTCAATAGGATATGGGCTCTTGTCAATTGGAAGGAGGTTTTCCAACCAAAAACAGAGGGAGGGCTAGGATTGAGAGACCCACTCCAAAGTAACAACACAATGGGAGCTCGTATATGGTGGAATTGGCTCTCCAAACCACAGGTACCCTGGGCAAGGCTGTGGCAATAAAAATATGCCCTGGGAAGTCAATGGAACAACCTCATAAGAATCAACACTAATACCCCAGGCTCTTTAATTTGGAATGCTGCTAAGCTTCACAGTGCATTCATCCAAGAGCACAACTTTTGGGAGATTCACTCAGGCACCACAGCCAGGTTCTGGGAGGAATCCTGGCAACAACTCCCCAAACTAACTGATCTGTTTCATAAGCCAAACTGGCAGATTTTTATGCAACAAGGAAATCTAACTCATGTACATCAATTTTGGCAGCAGCAAACGACCCAAGATTTTCAACTTTGGAAACCTGCAAGCACATGGCAGGACAATTGGCAAGGGGAAACCTACACTGAAATCGACCAAGAGCTAAATTACAGAAGGATCAAATACTCAAATCAACAGGACAAACTGCGTTGGGGTCACACACCCAGAGGAATTTTTACTACCAAGGAAGCTCACCAGCTTCGCTACTCAAACTCCCAAATAGACAAGGATCAGCTATGGGAAAGAGTCTAGCAACCAGGAATATGGCCAAAGGTATCCACCTTTCTTTGGCTCTTAAGCAAAAGGCACATCCTAACTTGGGACAATTTGCAAAAAAGAGGATTCATAGGCCCATCAAGATGCCCCAACTACAACAACAACTCTGAATCCATCACACATATGATGGAAACTTGTCTTGTCGCCATGCATTTATGGAAGAGAATTGATCAATGCAATAGAAAACAAGGAGATAGAAGTGGAAATACAACAGATACTATTTGGCATTGGCCAAAGCACCCTTTTCAAAGCCCTCTTATAAACTCACTATGGAATCTAATCCTGGGCTTCCTTTATTGGATACTTTGGAAGGAAAGGAACAGTAGAATCTTTAACAACACTAGCAAGCCTATTGATACTTTATGGCTTCTTCTAAAACAAAACCTCCAAGAAACTCTCGCAATCAGAGACTGGCATGATACGGATCTACCAGAATCACCTCAAGAAAGACTCATCATGAGGACTTGGAATCTGGATCTCTCCTCTTCAGCTAAAATCAAAATGCATCCTTTCATTGATCCTGCCTCTCCATCTACTTGGTCTCCTCCAGTGTGTGTTTCATTCAAATTAAATTGTGATAGGGCTGCTAAGGGGAATCCAGGGGCAACGAGATTTGGAGGAGACTTCAGGAATAATGGGGGTGTAGTTTTGCATATCTACTATGGAAACATATGCAATGACACCAACAATGCCGCTGAACTAGAAGGACTGTGGAGAGGGATTGGCATTGCAGACCAAAATCACTTTTTCCCTTTAGAAGTAGAAGGAGACTCCCTCATTCTAATAAATTCTGCAACCATAATCCAAGCAGGTATCTCAGTAGCCAAGATAGCTTCAAGTTGAAGGTTGTTCAGCCGATTGGAACTTCTGGAGGAAAGACTCCGGAAGCCTCATAACATCTCTTTCATGCATGTAAGATGCATTGCCAATAAAGTTGCCGACAGACTAGCTAACCAAGGGGTCAACCATCAGATTCCTTATTTCTCAAGTCCTCTCAGTAACTCTGATGATGAACAACTTAAACATGAATGCACTTCACTGGCACAAGAAGACTACTCTTTCCCGGATGCGAGTGACTGACAGGGTTATGTGTATGAAGCCGGTGTCCAGGCTGGGCAGGTGGCAGTTCGGCGACGCCAGAAGCAGGCTTCAGTGCAAAGGCTTTAAGTTTCACACGTACGGTATCAAGGCAACATTTACTCTGCCTCACCTTCTCGTGGTTAAAGAATGGATGGAGCTCTGTTCATTCCTCAGTGTCGCTACTCCTATGTTAGCCATCAGCTCTGTTCCGGCAACTGTTGGGGGCGATTCCTCCATCGTCAGACGGTCCGTTTACCTCCCCTCAACTCCAGCCTGTGTTTCTTTCTCCGTCATGGTGGTTTCACTCTACAAAGCCTTTTGTGTCTCCAACCATCTCAGTCCTCCACCAGCTCCTTGCTTCATTGCCTTCTGCTCTTCACTCGCACTGTCTCCAGTTCTCTCTGTTCATTCCGCCATCAAAATTTCACCTGCCTTCCCTCTTCAGTGCTATAGCTCCCTAATCGAAAGAATGCCTCAAGAAAGGCAAAGGTTAATTAGCAGGCGTGGTGGAGCTAGGGGTTGTGCAGCTGCCCATCCCTTCTCTGCAGAGGGGTCAGCCTATCCCGCCACCAGAAGTGGCAGAGGTCGAGTCCATGGACATGGCAGAGAAGCTCATGGTAGAGAAGCTGAATGCTTGCATCATGTGCATCCTACGGCTTGTTATCGCATCCCCTACACGCTGGTGAATTCAACTTTTATTGTTTATCTTACCATTAAATGGTGTGAGCAAAGTTTGGCGCCGAAAGTCGCTCTTTAGGCAGTCATGGAGGCTCAAAGAGGAGTAAGACAGACAACCACCCCAAATCAAGAAATTGGAAGTATGCCCACTACAACTTCGGAAGCAAATATTGTCCCAAGCATGAAAGGAGAGCCCTCAAGATCGACACTTCATTCCTCCGAATCCATGGATTCCAGTGAGTTTGGGTGCCAAGTCATGGAGGAACAACCTTCTACTTCAGCCGAAGATTGAGACTGTCTGTTCTTCTGGTCCTTTGCTTTTGTCTCCACAACTAATGTTATTCCCCTTTTCTATTCTCAGGGTCATTGTCTTTCTCAAGTTTTTGCTCAAACAGTTTAGGTTTTCTTTTCATACTGTAGATCTTGGAGGTTCGGTCGATGTTTTTTGAGTCTCTCTGGGAAGTTCAAAGTTACAGATGTTTTTGAGTCTTTCTGGACAGATCAAATTTCGAGGAATTTTCCATCTGACTGAAAATCTTTCAGGCGTTTCTTTCATCAGGTTGTCAAGTCTCTGTTGTTAAATGCCTACCTTATGGCTTGAAATTTCGAGGACAACCTCACTGTAACTTTTTGTATGATTATTTTGTATGAATATAGAAGTAGCCTAATTCAAAAAAATAAATATGATTCTTTGAGATAATAATTGCACTTTTATTATCACAGTTAATTGACATAGGTTGATGATAATTTACTTAATATTGTTTAGATTGTTTTCCATCCAGATAAATTGAAAACATCATACTACGTCTACAATACATTTCGCTTCAATTATGGATAGAGAGATTGGAGTTTGTTTCTTCCTCAACCAATATACAAAACAATTTCCCAAGAAGATTTCTCCCCCACTAGCACTTTTCTTTTCATAAACTATTCTTATCTAATCTGCATCTATATATGTTGTAAGGTGATATATTTAGTTCTTGAGTACCATAAACCAAGGGCTATAGTTCCATTGAAGTACTTAAAAATTCCTTTTACTACTTGAACATGGGACCCTTTGGTGTATTTTAAATCTTGCAACCAATCCTCTAGCTTGCATGATATCAAGTCTTCATACTGTTAAATATAGCAATCTTCCAATCATTTATTTGTGCAAAGTATGATTTTCAACTAAAGATTCCTCATCTTTGGTTAATTTTCATCAGGTTACCATGGGAGTGTCATAGGGGCTTCACTAGGGGAGAAATACTATACCACATGCATTCATATTGGGGGATATACATTGAGTAAAACATGACAAAATATATATAGCATATAGCAGAGGGTAAAGGGTTTTTATATTGGTAGGTATAAAAAAATGGAGCTCAAAGTTATTGAAAAAATATAAAGGGGTATAGAAAAATTTAATGAAAAAATGAATACCTACAATATCTAGTGAAATCAAGGGTCCTTTAAATAGGTAAGGTGTATTGGGTTTGTATTGGTAGGGGGATAAATAATGTGAGTTTTAAATGTATTTTCCAATATGTAGTCAAATTAAGGGTATTGTTTAGTATGAAACGAACGCATGTGATATGTTAGAGGTTTATTGAGTGAAGCTCACATGGGAGTGCTAATAGGTGGACAATATTCCATTCCAAATTTCTTCAACATTTCCTTGAGATGTCTGGTTTAGGAGATGAATATACCTTTACCTAATTGAGAAACTTGCAATCCTAGAAAGAATGAAAATTCTCCCAAGATGGAAATTTCGAACTATTTCTCCATTTATGTTACAAACCTTTCAATCATATTTTTAATATCAATTACAAAACTAATATCATCCACATATACAAATATGTTGATCAATAAATTTTCATTATCAAGTTTCATGTAAAAGTTTCTATCTATTGTTCCCTTTTCAAATCCTTATTGTTATATATATTTATAGAGTCTTGAGTATCATGCCCTAGAAGCCTAATCCATAAAGAGATTTCTTCAATTTTCACACATGGCATTCATTTTTTGACAGTTGGAATCCCTCTAATTTCTCAAAACGCACCTCTTTTTCTAAGTCTCCATTCAAGAAATCTAACTTAATATCCATCTGGAAAATTTTTAACTTTCTAAAACATGAAAAATATAAAAGCATTATGATTGATTCAAGTCTAGAAAATGGAGATTTTTTTCTTTTCAAAATAAACATATTCCACTTATGCAAACCCTTTAAAAAATAATCTAGCCTTGTTCTTCAATATTTTTCCATCATCATTCAATTTTTTCCTAAAAACCATTTGGTTCTAATTTTACCATTTTCTTTTGGCTCGGGCACAAGTTTTCCATGTCTCTTTTTTCTCAATATTATTTATATCTTTCTCCGTAGCATTAACACAAACTTCATCTTTACTAGATTTTAAAAAAATCTTGGGTTCTATTCTTGATAAAAAAGAAAAGTTTGCATTCCTTGGTGTGCTTATGAAATTCCTTCTGGTCTAAATCCATAACTATTTATTATCAAAGATTTGACGTTTTGTATGATACTTTAGAACTTACTTGGATGGATTCTTTGGATGTTGAAGTTATATCTCTTCTTCCTCTTCTTTGTATTCTTTGTGTTCTTCCTCTTCTTGCTCTTTGTTGATTATCTCATCTAAATCTTGATTTTCTTGTTGCTATTCCTTTTGGGGTGACACTTCACCTTCTCTCGCATCAATACTTTTCTACTATCTTGTGTGGTCTCTTGTTATATCATTTCTATCCTTTGGTTCTATATGAAATGCCAAGAAGGATTCCTTCATCTACATAGAATCAAACATACCCAAATTATCTTCATTTATCTCAATGTAGCACTTTCTTACAAATACTTTGAATGTTTTTACTAAAGTAGGCCTACCTTTTTGCAATTCATGAATATTATTACTTTTCACTCTAAGTTGAGATCTATTTAGGATATAAATGGTTGTATGAATTGATTCTCCCTAAATGTGTCTGAAACTTTTTCTTCATTAAGCATAGATCTTGTCATTTCTTACATAGTTATTTTATTTCTTTCAATAGAAAAATTAGAATAGTTTTGACACTAGTAGAAGAAATAGTATAAAATTAAGAACTAGGAGGTGATACTATGACTTAGAAAACAAAATACTAGAGAATGTAGACCCTAAAACAACCAAAATGGAAATATTAAAACAAATTTCCTAGTGGAGTCATTATTTTAGTTTAAAGTTCAACTAAAGGTAGCAAAACTTCCTACAATAGAGTGACATGGTCCTGAAGGAAACAAAAATATGATGGTTTGAAAAATCCCCTAATTTAAGCACATAAGAAAGAAAGTGGAGAAGAATTTTGGTGAAAGGGAAAAACAAGAGAACATGGAACTTCTCCAAAAGGTAAGGGAGAAACAAGAAAACATGGAACTTCTCCAAAAACTCTTCACTTCAAGATCCAAAAAGTCTTCACTTCAAGATCTTGAGCAAGAAAAACAAGCTTTCAACCAATCCAAAAATAAATTGCATACATATAAAAGAATACAACCTTACTTATTTTTGGGAAAAAACTTATCTCTAGACATCAAAAATAATATAGCATGTATTACTTTATGTTAATGGAAGAACCTTAATTCTAAAGATGACTTTAACTGAATGAAATAATAAATTTTTCATAAATAAATTGGAATAAACAACGCATAGTCATGCATATATGTGGGACGAGGAGGAGGTTCTATTAAATAAATAAATTATTTATAAAATGATTATACTTATGGAGAGTAGCCTCTTCAAACCTTGTTATTTTAGGTCCTCTCCTCGTAAGTAATCTCCAATGCCTTTAGCAATCTTGTGAAATCTTGACTTGTCCAACCAGTGCATAAAGAGATTCCAAATTGAATATTTCACCAAAAAAATAAGAGAAAGTCAGAGAATTACAATGCACCATCTAAAGATGGTACAAAAATCCAGATTTTCCTTTATTTTATAGGGTTTCGAGCTCATTTGGGGTGAGAAAGATGGTAACTATCTTTTTTCAAGTACAAATTTGAGGTGCCTTGATAGACGTGTGATAATTTAGCTGAGCAATTAGGTGGTTATATAATTTATTTCTTACTTCCTTTAATATGAGTGTTATATGGCCTAAAATTATAATTTATAACGGTTATTTCCATGGACCTAGAATAATTCCCAAAATTGTTCACTTTTAGTACAGTGGGTCACACAACACTACCTTGTCTCAATTTCAAGGGTATAGCCAACCTATGTGTACTGAAACCATAACACCATAAGCTACAATTTGTTATATTTACAACCAATTTCAACACAGATATGTTTTTATAATAATAGGCACACAACCAATCTGGGCTTAAAACATTCCATTGTAGTGCAATGAAAAATAACATTCAACAATCATAAAACATAGAAATATGGGTGATGTTGTCCTTTTTAGACCACTTCTAGATATGAAACTATGTCAAAGCAGCACAATGAGAAGAATTTTATAAAATAACGGTTTTTAAGGGTTAAAATCATTGCTTTAAGACGAAAATCACTATACCTCTAGAAGTTCAACCAAAGGGATAACATCCAACCATGAAAATTACAAATAGTTGAAAATTATGAGAGAAAGCTATAAAAAATATCAAATAAACTTCATACTCAACCTGAATATGTAATCTATTTGATAGGGAAAGAAAGCATACAAAAAAAAATTTAGTAGCTTAATAATAAAACATATCTCAATTATATGAAATTAAGGAAATAATTGAAAGGTGCAAAAGAATAATACAAAAAAACCTATCTATATTATAGTCTCAATTTTAAAAATAACATTTAAAAGGGAAATAAGGAAAGTTGATCCTTAGCTTTATCTTCTCTATGAAAATTAACAAGAAATTCACTCAAATAGTAAACAAACTACCATATGATGAAACAACAAACCTTTGATTAAACTATCTGAAAGTAAAGTGCTTCAATACAGATTACAAGTGTTTTATTCCCAAAATCTAGCTCTTTATTCTAGTCGCTTTCTAGCTTTTATACAAAAAATAAAACATCATTTTGTTGAAAAACCAAAAACATAGGATCTCAAAGATAAAAATAGAAAATTATCCACGGTCCAATACTGAACTTGCACTTTCCCCTTTTTTGGATTTTGTTGTAATAGTTGAATAATTCATGGAAGTAGATTAGCTATTTACTCCCAATTTGGCCCAATTGGATAACTATATGATGCATTTTCCTCTAGGTTGTGTCAGGATAAGTAAACTTCTGATAAGTTATCTTAATAGGAAAAATTGACCTGACTTGACAATGAATGTAGAAGTCATCGCTATGCTTATCCACAATTTGTTCACCATTTAAGGCTCTTAACATTGTTAGAAATACTAAGGGAAAGTGGTGAATCGATATTTAATGCCCAATCAAATTTTACTTGGATTATACTTTCACTTTAAAATTTATTTGTTCCATAGTTTCATTACACATACAATGTCTTATATATCTGAACAAATTCAATAAAGCATGAACAAAATTATGTAAACCATAAAACACAACACATCATCAACACATCAACACAAAGGGACACTAGATTTTTAGGTGAAAACGCAATTGGGAGAAAACCACTACTATTGTCATCTCTCTCTTATTTCTTATTATAAAGAAAATATTTTACATATTGTATGCACAAAGACTCTTACTAGTGTGCAATATCCTACTTGCTAGAGGCTGCCACCTTCGAGTGGAAGGAAGCTATTACTCCCCAACCAATTTTACTAGCTCCTACTGGAAGGAATCTCCTACTCATTCACTGAAGGCTCTAACCCTCAGTACTTATGTGGACCACATTTTAGAATATTTCACACTAGATCCACCTGACTCAAAACTAACACAAAATCCTACAAACCACTTATGAGCCTCGGTATTGCAACAAGAATGTTTCAACTCCCAAGGCTACCGACTTTAATTATCAACAAGAGGTTCATACAAACCTAAGAGGTGTCGGCACTATATTTGTGACATACAATGTATCCTTCCTCTATTGTCATGATCTAATGGATTGCATGTACTGAACTCAAATCCTAAACTAATTGTAGGAAATGAAATGTTTTAAATGGAACCTTAACCTATTGCAAGAAAGAAAGTACAAGGAAAGAGACGGAAATTGAATGCTAAATCACACCATGTCCTAATTAATTGCCAAGAAACTATGCTTTGAAATAATGCTAAATTATCATGAACCAAAAGCTACAATCTAAGGATGGAAGTAATAAGCATCAAACATCACTAATGTGCAAGTAAAAGAACTGAAATAAATCTATTTTTTTTATTTTTGTCTTTTCATGCAAACTCAAGTTTGCAAACTAATGTATTTTGGTGATGTGGAAGGTGAACTAAGGATGTTGGAGGTTGGATGGAAGGGTTAAGAGATGGTTGGATGGTGTGAGAGACCCTTGAGAGGATTTTGGTGACTTGCTAGAGGTTTTCCATCAATTTTGCCTTAAAACAAACCATTTAAGGAAAACCTACAGGATGTACTAGAAACCTACAGGATGATCCTGTAGGAATTACAGTGAACCTAAAAGATACCGCCGAGAGAAAAATGTGAGGTGTTGGAGGTGATGGGAGACCTACAAAAGGTGTGTGATGGGTGGAATGGAGTAAGAAAAATCCTAGGATCTCTCAGAACTCAAAACCAAAGTTGGAAGATGGAAGGGTTTGCTCAAAAATCTTAGAGAAGTTCCCTTGGGAAATGATGAAATTGGGGAGGGTTTAATGATCAATAAAATCAAATCCAAATTGGATGAGACACACTTTGTTATTTACTAGGATGTCTTAGGTCCATATTCCAAGTGGAATCACTCAAAAAGATCTCTGTTAACCCATTTTAAGAAAATAAAAAACATTACTAGTCAAAAACTTACAAATTCGAGAACTAATGAACTAGTAAATCTGAAAAATGTCTGACCAAATCAAGTGAAAATGCAATGGAGAATTTTCTTTTTATGAACTAGAATGTTTTTTTGATCTAATGCAAGTGGAATCAAGCCTATTGAAGCTTGTTAGCATGCTCTAAAAAATAGCATAAATTTACTGTTCTTTGCTAAAAAGGAGGTCTAGAAATCTAGATTTGGGAATAAAAAGACTAATCCAAGAAACTAAATGATTATTACGAGCTTCCAAATATTTTTGAAGGATGAAATAATGCTTTTGATGCTGCAAAATAAATTACATCAACCACTTAACTCAATCATACAACAAGAAATCATTGATACTAAATGCAGAAATAGAAAGAAATAAAAACTAGAGATACATGTGAATAAGTAATGAAAAGAAAGAAATAAAATGATACAAAAGGGCTCTGAGGTTCCTGGGATGGCCAAGCCCAAGGAAACTTAGAGACGTGTGGAGAAAAACAAGATTTATAAGCTAAACATGACACCGATCTTCATTATTCCATCAAGACGATTACATCCCTGCAAAAAAATACAATGGAGCTGCAAAAATACAAGCTCTCTCCACAATAGCACTAATGAAAATATCCCTAGAGGAAAATTAGACTTGGAACTTATGAAAAATGATTAGGAATAATTCCCCATGAATGGCGGAAGCTTTACCCACCAAAATCACTTGATTAGTGGATCTAGTCCCCAATACTAGGAATTTGCATTAAATGGCGGGGTACACATTCCTAGATTTTCTTAATCATTTTGTAGAAGTAAATTCAACTTGATACTTATACAAAATGATTAAGACTCATTCCCCATGGATGGAGGAATATTTCCCACCAAAATCCCTTCTTTAGTGGATCTACTCCCTTGATTAGTGGAACACATTCCCGAATTTTCTCAATTATTGGAGTTCCACAATTTCTGCCATAATTCCATAATATCTTGTTGACTTATCATTTATTATTGATCCTCTAATAGTAGAAAACAAGTCCCTAAACTATCTCCTCCTCCAACTCTTCATAATCTGCCCAATATTCTCATAATATTCCACAAAAATAGAAAATATTAGGCACAAATATTCAACTATTCATAAACCTTCCTAATGAATATATTAAAGTTAAAAATAAATTATCTAATGCAAAAAGAGAGGTTTAATGTGTTGAAGGATGGTAAAAGGCCTTAATTTATGTTTTAAATTAAAGGCACGAGCCTTAATTTGTGTCTAATTTAGAGGCCCATCATACCCCCTGTTGAAAGTGTTTCTCATCCTCTGAGCAACTTAGTGACCTCATCGTGCCTCATCCATGGCCCTGGTGGCCTCTTTCTTATGCATTAAGAATCTTGGTTATAAGCTTTGCAAGGACAAGTCCAAAAACATATGTGTTCAAATAAAAATATTTTTTTCTTGAGACCATTAGGTTGCTTTCTTACTCTTATTCAAGATGAGTTCTTGAATATATTTTTTTGTTTAGCAAGTCATTTATTGGCATTTTATTGGCATAGAAAGTCATTTATTTGCCTTAGGACTGCCTCTTGTAGGATTTCTTGGTCATTGTAATTCCTATAAGATCATCCTATAGAAAACACAGTCCCTTTGTAAACTGAAGTAATGGAGTGGAAAATTTGATAGAAATGGTGGAGGAATGAATGGTAATGAGTGGTAAAATAAAAATGTGAGTAACAGGGGTCTCTTTGTGATCCTCCTTTTCTCTTTAACTGTCCTTCTTACAGACCTGCAAATGGAAATTTCATGAAAATGGAGAGGATGTTCTCTTTATTTTTTTCAAAAATGAAATGGGATGGATGAATGATGAATAGATAGAAAATATGAAGTCGATGGAGGGCTTGGAGTGTTGTCGTGACCTTCGGATTTGCAAAAAAATCTTCTTTTAATTGTTGTCCTCATTCCTTGAAATCATCACCCTTCATAATTTGACTTTTCAACATTGCATGAGTGAAGGAGTGAACTACAATCAACTAGTTGAAGGCGGTTGAGACTGCTAACCCATCCGTAGCTTATAAACCTCATCTCTCATGCACTGACAACAAATTTATAACTATAATATGCTCAATAGAGGAGGTCATGAATATTGCATACCTGTACCTACCTGATGGTTGTTGGAGAGACATGCACGCTTTTGCTGAGTTGGTGTTGATGTGCAAGTACTAGATGGTGATGCTGATGAATCCTCACTGTGCTCCTTATCATTCTCTCATGAAGCCAACCTTTGTTTTTTCCCTTTCAAACTACTCATTGCCAATTCTATAGGTGTTGTTTTGTATCTAGTAGGTTTACAAGATAGTGACTTGTTTTTCCATATTTCCAAAATGGTAGACTGGATTGAGATTAAACTTTTTGAGCATGTTTATATCATCATTATGCACCTCCTCATAGAAAAATTTCCGTCAATGAATGCACAGATCTCGAGAAAAAGTAAAAATTTATGAAGGTGATGGAGGTCAATTTCCTGGAAACCGTGCATTGGAATTTTCTGAAATTGCTTGGGTATGTTACCACCATCCATATGCATCTCCCCATGAAGCAATTTTTCAAATGGATGGCCAGATATTGAGAAAATGCAAAAATGGCTAAAGGTGATGGAGGTCAATTTCTTGGGGACCATTCACTAGAATTTGTTGAAATTGCTTCAACATGTTACCATCATCCATATGCATCTTCCCCTGAAACAACATGTCAAATGGATGCATGGTTTTCAAGTTATGGCAAAAACAAATTTTTGCGCTATGTATTTTTATATCCTGTAGTAAAACAATGCATCCTACAATTTTTTAGGACAAGAAGGAAAATGAGTTGTAGAAGCTTGAGAATGATGGTTGGATGGTGAAAATAGATGAGGGTGATGGATTGGCATGACCTTGGCCTTGTTGGAGCATTTGAGAAAAGTAGGAGAAAGTGAAAATTTGACTTCTTTTGACTAGGCTTGACCAATTTTCCTTTTGGTACCAACTTTTTCTTGTTGCTTGCAAATGTTGGAGAGTACATGCATGCATGGAGCAAGGATTCTTTTATTTTTTCTTTTTCTTGAGACCATTAGGTTGCTTTCTTACTCTTATTCAAGATGAGTTCTTGAATATATTTTTTTTGTTTA
>Ga0115842_100230_pt1 | contig 21261 bp, 21 predicted proteins | sample InSIn2SAF170_2_FD_83856 | JGI IMG/M metagenome (GOLD analysis project Ga0115842, IMG submission 83856)
TCTTCTCCCTCATCGAAACAGTCGCTTTATCGGTATTGATCACGCGAAGCCCCTTGGACAAAGGGCTCCGGGAGGTGGCATGGTGTTCGGCCAGTGCCTCGCCTATCCATTCATTCCCAGACGCCACACTCGCACCAAACGCTTACAAACTTAAAAACCAAACATTAACCATTGATACCATACGCTGATATTCAATTAACATGCAAACCCGATAACCTCAGGCTGTATGATGTGTTCCTTACGCTTTTTGCCTGGAAAACTCCACCGGGTTTTGTTGATTCCCGTACCGACTCGTGTAAGCGTAACTCGTGGTTTCAAAGGCAAATTGTTCAAATATGCTTCAGCATCTGAGCCTGGGTTTGTATCGGATTTTAACCACTCTTGTGGAGAGGGGGTGACAGGAGAGACGGGCGATGGTAGAGCACCTGCACAGGTGTGTTCCTCAATCGTAGCTTGTCTGCTTAGCGTGGTTGTCGGTGCTAATGTGTCAGGTGTAGAGCTGGTGAGCTTGCTGACGGCAGGCAGAGCGTTGTTGGGGTTGGCATTATTGGTAAATCTGGTATTGTTGATTGCAACCTCCTCATCGTCTACAATGACACTCAGTTGGTTACTCTTTCTGAGGCTCATCCGATAGCTCATGCCACGTTCCACCAGCCCAAGACCAGTTACGCGATCCTTTCTCGAATTGACTAGCATGAGAGGTTTGCAGGAGCCTTCACAGTATTCCCGCTTACTGTAATTTTGAGATAATTTGGCATTGCCAACTGCCGCAGGAAGTTCGCAGATTTGGACTTGTTTTGTAGTGACTGGAAGTGGGCTATCAACTGAAAGCAGCTCAATCGCTTCTTGTATATTGATGCCCGATCCTGTGTCGCTCATCGCCAAAGCCCTCTTTGCACTAGCTTCAGAGAACCCCATGTCGTATACAAGCAGTGCAACAGCTTTGTCTACAGGATCAACCACGTCGGAGACCTCCGGCGTGACCTGCATAGCGCCCGCAGAGACAAGAGCGATAGAATTTCTCTTGAACTGATCCCGATTCTGCATTGGAAACAGATTGGCACCGAGCTTGGCACTTGCATTTTTGGTCATTCCCAAAGGAGAAAACACTGTCGGGTTCGTACTTGGAGACAAGATAGGCACTGGGTAAGAGAACGCAGATAATGAAGGGTCGCAATCCGGCCGAACCTCAATTCGCTCTTGCTGTATAGAGGAGATTTCCTGTGTTGGTGTCGGCTGACAGACAGCTTGTCGAGTGTCCAGGTGGAGGCGTTTACCTTCTGTTTGCTGACGTTGCTTATGTGATAGTCGACCAAGGTCGGGGATTGGAGGGTCTGACAAACTCCGCTTATGAGCCTCTTTCATGCTTTTCTTAAATTCAGATGCTTTGCGTCTGGCCTCTTGCATTAACCGTTCTCGATACACTTCTTCCACAGCAGCTTTGAGGAAGGTTGAACGACTTTTGCCTTTCGCTGGTGGTGTCCATCTTGTAACCCCCAGAACCTTGGCTTGTTCGAAATCGCATGAAGAAAGTGTCAAAGCGGCCTTCGGTCCCAAGGAAAGAATATCACTGATCCACGTGTTGAGCAGCTCCGTATCTGTTGCCTTTGTTTCTCCAACGTTATCGAACAGACCTATGCGTCGTGCTTCCTTTTCTTGACCTTTGAAATCAGACAATATCGCGTCCAAGCAACGCCACATCTCACTCATGTCTTCGAGCTCTTTGATTGAGGCAGGAGAAGCTCGAGTCATGTCTCCAGATGAGGCAGAGCTAACTCGAGTGATGCCACCATTGAGCCATTGTGTCTGCTTCAGTAACGTAGCATCGGACATGGATGTTTTGCCGAAGAGGTTGCAAAACGTCCAGATCGTCCACAGTGCTTCCTCTAATTGTGCTTTTCGTTCGGAATTCTCGCCCAGCAGCGCATTTAGAGTGTCCGGCCTTAGAATCGCCTGGCAACGCCAAACGATAAAGTCCTCCAAAGCAGCGATTGTCGAGACGTCTCGTTGTACAGACCTCAAGCGGAAAGGGCTTGGTTTTTCGAGATGACGTACTGAATGTCGGAGCTCCCAAGCGGCAGGTGACTGTTGCAGAAGCACTCGGTCCACGAGAAATGTTTCGTACTTCTGGAACGTTTGGCGAAAGCTGCGGCTGACTTGCGAGCAAGCTTGAAGATCGACAAGACTATCGAGCTGACACATGATCCCAACTCTGACTTGGTCCATACCGTCTACATGGGGCATAGGAAGGATCTTGTTGCCCGGCGTCGTGAAAACCAATTCTGAAGAGGTCTTCCGTGACCTTGGGGACTTCTTGACTTGTTGCTGCCCAGAGAGACTTCGACTGTGAGAATGAAAGCTTGCTTGTCTAGGCGACGTGGTCGGGCTAGTGGTTAGTCCTTCTGCCATGGCTCGACCGAGGCGTCCCCCTCTACTGTCCGGCCTCGCCTGTCGGATAGTACCGACACTGGTACCATCAAGCTCCTGACACTCGCTAGTCTGCCGTCTGGTAGGTTGGAGGACGATGGCAGCAGATAATCGTGGCTTGGAATTTGTTTGGAACTGCGGCTGCGTTGTCCTCACAGAGAATCTCGATGATATCCCCAGCACATTTTTTCTCCTTCCTTTCGGACGTCTCTTTAATCGCTCGTGCAGCGCAACCTCTCTGTCCGAGTCTCTAGACGAATATTCCGAGGCTGAGTATTCGTCGGTGACACTAGACACTGACGACTTTCGTGTTCTTCGAGATGAGGCATTGCTATTCTTCGTTGATGGGTTCGAGAAGGAGGCGCTGGACCTATAGTCGACCTGAGTAACATCGGCCTCGGGGAATGCACGGTCGCACACGGTCGGTCGTGGTAGACTCATCGAGGACAGCTCTGCCAGATGGACAGACTGACCATGCAACTCTGGAAATCTGCTTGTGTGGATCGTAGTTGACAGCTCCGTTATTTGTGGTTGAGGACTACAGGTGGTTCCTTCTAGTGGCCTGCTGTTCTGCGTCTCAAACATGGTGAGAAAACCATCGCTATCAAGACGCTCGAATGAAGGTAGGGTGTGAAGGGATGTCAAGCTCGAATTAGCGTCATTGTTTATGCTTGAACCCGTCGTTTTGGTGGACAAGAGACTGAACCTCTTGGATAGAGCCAGGGATGGACGGTCCAAAGCTGGCAGTCGCAACAACGACATCTTCGAGCCGCGGTATGCCCCAGAGGAGAGGTGTGTAGTCGGCAAGGTTCACCGCAATTGGTCGAGGAAGATAGTTAACGCTGACCATCAAGACGCACCATGCTGATGGCCAAAGCGATGCTGTTCATTGCATCCATAGGCCATGCTTGAGCAAGTCGAAGGCAGCGGCAGAATGGTGCGACAGATGAGTGAATCGAGCAACATGGTGGATATGGGCATTATCTTGATCCGACAGAAGGCTGGTATTCTATCGAGATTGGAGATGAGCAGGGATGATGCGTTGTGTCAGTTAGGCGAAACATCGAGCGTGTAGGAAGATGAAGATCAGCGCCACGCGCAAACCAAGAATAGCGCCATCCCAGATTTTGGCGGTTTGGCGATTGGGCGCTTCCGTGAGAACTTGAAGGCGGCATGCTTCGCCCGCAACCCTCAAGCAGGGCTGAGCATCAATTGTGACGAAGATTCTCTGCTTCAGCTTGCTCATTGATCGATAGAACGCAAGTGAGCCTTACTGATTGATCTAGGTGTGCAATGTGCGGGCGGTTCTCATCCGTAATGCCACTGGCAAATTCGTAGACGTTTACAAAAGTTGTTTTAGTGGCAAGTAGTGAGTCCGTTAGACCTAAAGCATGTCTCAAGCATGAGTCGGCCGCTCGGGAAGGTCTTAGAGCCTATTTAGGCCGACCACCGGGTCACGACCTGACCTCTCCTTGCCTAATTGAGCGTGGCAATCTGTGTTGGCTTGGCTCGGGATGAAGAAGCAGGAGGTGATTCTTTACAGTACAACACGTTGACGTGCTTTGCGTAAAGACAGCCAAGCAATGCCCCCAGGCGTTGGGCTTGACAGGTGCCACAATTGCCAGCTGATTCGATGACAATTTTCCGCCCCGATCATGCCACAGTCTCTGCCATTCACCTTGACAAGTGACACGTCCGATGCCGTCGGGGCAAGGAACTCCGGAACATGTTCAAGTTGCCCATCATTGCGGACAAAGAATGCGATCAGCACGTGCTTGCACGGCAAAGAAACTGTAAACTCCAAGCCATGCACCAGCCATCTTTGCTTCTATCAAAACGTTCGTAGACATCCAGGCTCGTGTTGAGGTGATTATTTTTTGCCAACGTTACACTACAATCCTATCAAATCTCGCTACTTTACAGTTCACAGCGCGTCAATCATAGACCCCTTATCACGACGAAACCGCCACAATCCGATTGCGATACCGCATGGTAAAGGAGTATTCAGATAAAATTACCAAGTACTTCGTAACTCACCGGAGCATCATCTACTTCGCAGCTAGCAGACTCATATAGATGCCCCAGAACAAGCCAACACTCGAGCCAAACAATGTTCTTTTGTCCAATGGTACCACCGTGAAACTGAGAAGCGAGACCATCGGCCACAACTTCCATCCTGCTTGCATTATCGGCCAAAATTCCTGCAATTTGCTGTTGTTAGCCTTTTTTTTGTCCATCTCACTGTCATTGGACCCCAATCTAGTACGGGGATACCAGGACAACTGCTTACCTTCTGAACCTGTTCGATAACACCTCCCATGTCCTTGCCTCGGAATGCTGCGATGGCTGCAATATAGCCGACTGTATTTCCTACGGCTCCGATCGATTGGTCCAGTAGGAACTTCTTGATTGTGTTTGTCTTGTTCAGTGATTTCTGTCCTCTACCATCCACCTTGTTCCCCGGGTACGACTCTTCGAGGTAGATTTGCCAGAGAATATTTGGTGGACAACTGATAAGCGTCCACGTAAGGAAGAACAGAAAAGTCGGAATGTCAAAAGAGAATGGTCGCTACTGCAGTCAGTTGCCATGGTTGATTCAACGTTATCTTGCGTTTCCATACCCCTGCTTGCTGAGCTGAAATGATCTGTGCGAGGATATTCGATATACCGCCTAACACTAGTGCCTGTGCTGTTCCCTTAACAAGTAGTGAAGGCATTGCGTAGAATTTGGCACAGTCTTAAGAAGAAGTGTTTTGGCACCAGAGGAAACCAGGATTCAGACAGTTTATTCGTAGAACTGTGCTTTGTTCTCTATAGTACTACATAATAACCATCTTTTGTTTTGCATGTGACGCAACTGCCTGCGTACGACGGACAATTCCGTTGGAAGATTCGGTATATTACCATCCGGGCCAAGGCAACACGACGAGAGTACAGTAACCTCAGCCTTGACACGTCCACTCCGTGACGAGGCTGCCTATCATATGGTTTCGATGAACACCAACACTGGCACGATCCATAATTTGACCTTCAAATCACCATGTAATCATGCCAGCGGCAAATGGCCAGCCACCAGTCAAGTTGACTCTTCCTCTTCAATTTCAGCAAGAAATATACAGTCTTCTTCGTAGTGAAGATGTCTTGATTGTTCTAGCACGCGGCCTTGGCTTGCTCAAAGTCGTTACCAACCTTCTTCATTCCTACGATGCCGCTGGTAACTCATTGGTTATCGTAGTTGGCGCGGAGGATCAGGAGAATGAATGGATAGGCGAGGCACTGGCCGAACACCATGCCACCTCCCGGAGCCCTTTGTCCAAGGGGCTTCGCGTGATCAATACCGATAAAGCGACTGTTTCGATGAGGGAGAAGATCTATGCTGATGGAGGAGTTGTCTCTGTTACCAGCCGCATTCTCATTGTTGATTTGCTTTCGAAGCTGCTTGACCCGGAAACTGTCACTGGCTTGGTAGTCTTGCATGCTGAGCGGGTGGTTTCAACAAGTGTGGAGGCATTCATTGTCCGAGTCTTTAGGCAGTACAACAAAATTGGCTTCCTCAAGGCTTTTTGCGATGCTCCTGAACCACTCATATCGAGCTACGCTCCTTTAGCAAGCATGATGAAGAACTTGTTTCTGAGACGTCCTTCGATATGGCCTCGCTTTCACGCTTCTGTTGCTCAAAGTCTGGAAGGCAGACGGAAAGCCGAAGTTATCGAGCTCGAAGTTCCTATGTCTGAAGCAATGCTGACCATCCAACAAGCCGTGCTTGAATGTATCGAAGCGAGTATCAGTGAATTACGGAAAACGAATTCTGGTGTTGAGATGGATGATTGGACCACTGATTCAGCTCTGCACATCAATTTCGATGCCATAGTACGGCGCCAACTGGATCCTGTCTGGCACAGGGTGAGTTGGCGAACAAAAGAGATTGCGAACGATCTCACCACATTGCGGACTATACTTCATGCCTTGTTGTACTACGACTGCGTCTCCTTTCTCAAATACTTGGACACCGTACTTGCCACTCATGCACCGCCTCCAGGCTCAACTCGGAAAGATCAATCACCTTGGCTATTCCTTGATTCGGCGAATACCATTTTTCAAGAAGCAAAAGCTAGAGTATATGCAGGCACTTTCAGAGATAAAGAAGCACTCTCATCAGCACAACTACCAGATTCGCTCACACCAGTTCTTGAAGAACAACCAAAATGGGCAGTCTTAGCAGAAGTGCTGGATGAGATCGAGGCGGAGCAGTATCTCAGTCCCCAGTTGCGGGATGAGTCAAACAACAGTATCCTCATTATGTGTAATGATCAGCGGACATGCCGGCAGATACGAGAGTACTTGGAGTGTATGCATGTTAAGCCACTCCCACAAGATATGAACAATGGTGCTGCACCACATCAGCAAGAGGAGGAGGCAGGCAAGGCTTCGGCTGAATTCATGCTTCGCCGCAAACTTCGTGAATACCTCAATTGGCGGAAAACATTTGCTATGGTCAGTGCACAACTCTTCGATGCGAACCAAAGGTCTCTCAACGACATCAAATCAAACTCCTCCATCAATCCTCGACTCGGTAGCAAACCACCACCCAATAAACGCAGACGCGTCCGTGGTGGTGGCACAATAGGTCTAGGTAGTCGAACTATAGGAGCTATCACAGCCCTCGATGACAAAGAATCACAAGTCAATGGATTACTCGCTGACCTACAGCCTCCCGACGTCGAGTCCATGCACAAAGACGAGACCTTCATCGACGATTTAGCAGATGCCATAGAAGATCATTTCACCCTCTACGACCCAACCGACCAGATACTCATTCACCCCTTCAGCGGCGATGCAGATGATCTACTCCTTGAAGAAACCCGTCCAAAACACATAATCATGTTTTCACCCAACGCCGAATTCATCCGCCGCGTCGAGGTGTACCGCTCCTCTCATACCTCCCTCGATTCCACAAAGTCCGGCATAAGCCTCAACGTCCGCGTCTACTTCCTATACTACGCCAACAGCGTCGAAGAACAACGCTACCTCTCCACCGTCCGCCGCGAAAAAGAAGCCTTCACGCGACTAATCCGCGAACGCTCCACAATGGCCATAACCCTCAACGACGTCCCCCTAAACCCGGAAGAACAATTCCTCCGCACAGTCAACACCCGCATCGCCGGCGGCGGCCGTCTGGCCGCCACAGCCACACCACCAACCGTAGTCGTCGACGTCCGAGAATTCCGCTCCGCCCTCCCCAGCCTCCTCCACGGCCGTAACATGGCCATCGTCCCCTGCCAACTCACAGTAGGCGACTACGTCCTATCGCCCCAAATCGCCGTCGAGCGCAAATCCATCCGCGACTTAATCCAATCCTTCAAATCCGGCCGTCTATTCAACCAAGCCGAGACCCTCCTGCAGCACTACAAGTACCCCTTCCTCCTAATCGAATTCGACCAAAACAAATCCTTCACCCTCGACCCCTTCGCCGACCTCACATCCTCGCTCTCAAACCTCAAACTCCCCGACAGTAACGAATCACGGGACCTCCAATCCAAAATCGTCCTGTTAACCCTGTCCTTCCCCCGTCTCAAAATCATATGGTCCTCCTCCCCCTTCCAAACAGCGCAAATCTTCGAAGAACTCAAAAAACAACAAGAAGAGCCTGATCCACTGACAGCAGTACGCATCGGTCTTGGGGACGACGAAGCGGAGGGGGAGCGAACGTTCAATACTGGACCGCAGGATTTGTTGAGGGCGATTCCGGGCGTGAGTGGGAAGAATGCGGCGAGATTGTATTTGGAGTGTAGGAGTGTGCTGGAGGTTGCGAATATGCAGTTGGAGGAGTTGGATCCCTTGGTTGGGAGGGAGGCGGGGAGACAGATTGTTAGGTTTTTTGGGAAGAGTGTTTTTGAGGATGAGAGTTTGCTTACGTGAGATTTTTTCGTCAGTAGAGGAGGTAGGGAGGGAAGTGAACAGAACATGTTGATGGCCACTTGACAATACGGGTAGCTTACTGGTAGCTTGAAATGAATGAACGAAACGATTTTCAAATCTTGATCTATGATCTACCCACTTAACACTGTCTTGACTATGAATCTTCTCCCTTCAAATCCAACCCATACATAGTAACCATGCCCTCTCAACTTCCCACAAGACGACCGAACAGAGCCTATCCGGCCATGACCTTCTCCCCTCCCATTCCCGCCCCAGCACCAGACGTATCCAACGGCATCCCCCCCTTGTTATCTCCTACACCCTTCTCCCCTCCACTCTCCCCCTCACTCTTACCTCCAGTCGTATTACCCCCCGCAAACCTCCTCTCATCAACCACACCCCCCATAGGCGTCCACCCCTCAACAGCTCTCACAACAACAACATCCTCCACCCTCTCCACCGGCTTCACGAGCAACTCCCTCAGTTTCTCAACCTCCTCTTGACTCAACCCACATTTCTCCGTGAAATAGCGCTCTACACCGCCCCATTCACGATCTACCACGAGCGTCAGGAAGGCGAGGATACTGCCGGCGCGACTGCCTACTATACGGCCTGCTTCTTCACGGGACATCTTTGGTTTCGGGGGCTCCTGCTGTGTGGCATCCTGTGATTCGGAGCCAGTGTTAGCGTTGGGTTTCGCACCAGCCTGGCCTAGACCGCCTTGAGCGATGCGCGCTATGAACTGAGGACGCCAGGAGCCGAGGCCAGGCTCTGTGAGGGAGTAGTCCCACGCTATACTTTCGTCCGGGACGCCAGCGAGACGCAGGAGTAACGCGGCTAGGACACCGGTGCGGTCCTTGCCGGCCGTGCAGTGGAAGATCAGGGGTGTGTCTGGGTTTGCGATGAGGTGGCGGAGGATGGTGGGGTAGGCGGGTTTGTGGTCTGGTTGTGAGGAGGAAGGGGAGTTTGTGGATGGAGAGCCGAGGGCGGCATGGGTTGCTATGTCGCGGTAGGCGTTGACAAAACCTTCTGAGTAAGGGTAGGGGAGGGTCGATGTGGATGAGGCGGAGGTGGTGTACCATTTTAGTTTTGTGGCGAGGGCGACGGGGCCGTAGTCTTCTTCGACGTAGACTGGAGTGAAATGCCGGGTTACTCCTTGGGGTTGGAGAGCGAGGGAGTGTGGGTTTGTGGGGGCGTCGGTGGTGCAGAGGTCTGGGAGGGAGGCGGAAAGTTTCTTTACTTCGGGTGCGGAGCGGAGGTCGAATATGTGTTTTATGTTGAGTTTGTTGGTTAGGGTTTCGTTGCCGGTTGAGGTGAGGTGTTGGGGGTTTGCGCAGCGGTAGAGGAGACCGCGGCGGAACATGGTCAGGGTGGGGTTGGCGGAGGAGATTGATGGTGTGGTGAGATATGATGTGGCTGTGAGGTAGCCGCCCATATCTCTGAAGTTGGGAATGCCATCAACGTCGATGAATGGTGGTGTCGGTAAGGCTGATGGAAACACGAATTTGTCTGGCAATGGTGGAGGTTGACTGGAGGCTGTTGGGGCCGGAGGTGGTGGTTGAGCGTTGAAGGCTTGGGGAGCTGCTTCTGCCATGGTTGAAGGGGAGGACGATTTTTAAGTATGGTCTGGCAGTGGTTTTGTAGGATTGTGATCACAACGAGATAGTTTGCAATGGAAGGGATTTGGTAGTGGGATGCCAGATGATGTCGTTTCCGACGATATTCCTGGTCACAGATGAAATGTGCTTGTCGGTTATGGAGGTGGTTCTGTAGCAAAGTGAAAGATATTGTGGGTGTGTCAAGTTGGTAGCAATGGTGAGTACCTAGTGATATTGAATTCTAGAAGGCGTGGCCGTACTTCACACAAGACTCTTCATGTCGGAATTGGCCTGGCATCACCAGGTCAGAGAACGTCAATGATTTAACTCAAGGTCTGCTCAACCGGCAATAGACCGACGTGCCGCCGTCCACGTTATGCTAAAATATTGTATCATCAAGGTACAAATTATTCTTGCACGTGTCAAAAGACCCGAGGAAGTTCAACATCATTCCGACAACTTTGACCGAGGCACGGGGCATGTCATCGAATGGATTGCAATCCACTAGACAATAAATCGCATCGCTATTTCCCGCCTACCTTCAAAGAGCAAAAGGAGAACGAGAAGCTGAAGCTGAAAGACATGCTGATTGGAATCGCCTGCTAAGGTTCAGTACTCATTTTTGTTAATAGAACAGAGAAGATGCCATTTCAACGATCGGTGACCCTCCCAACCGGTGCAGGTGATTCTCTCCTAGGACTAGCAACACCACTCTGTGGCTGACTCTTTCCTGCCCCTTTTGCACTCTTCTGCATCAGTCCAGCAAAGAAATCCTTCATGACAGCAGTATCCGTGCTTGCTATTGTATCACCTGTCCTTATACCTTTAGGAGTCCCTTCCCGCTTGCTAGACACTCGTTCCTGCTCCCGTTGCCTTAATCGTCTTGTTGCCTCCTCTGCATCAACATCAATTCCGTTCACGTTGATCGAGTATGTACCATGATGTTCCACTACCCTACTTCCTACTGGCTGAGCTCTGTCGTCTCGATGTCTTGATCCGGTGGTGTAGACGCGGCCTTCGCCATTCAGCATATCAGCTTCATCCTTCTCGGCAAGTCTATGAAGTGTTGCTTGCTGTTCTTGGAGGAATTCTTGTAGATTAGACACTTTCAAGCTGATTTGTGGCGTCGACCTTGGGGAGTCTGTTTGGTCTGGTGGTTTTGGTATGGATGACTCAAAGAGGGCAACTGCTGACGTTGAATCTGCCTCCGGGTTCTTGAAATTGACGACTTGCTCCGGTGGTGCTTGAATCTCGATGGACCAATTTTCAGCAACACTTTCTGCATCGAATGCATCCCGTAATATGCGAATCTTACCCCAGCTGTCCCAATTTGGCGGCACTAAGATCTTGTCACGGTCAATCACGTTATGTTTTGCAACATTTCGCTTTAGTAGTGATTGGATGTCCAAACTGGAGTGCAGCAGGGGACGTACGTCGTTGTCATCGAAGCTGGCCACATAGCATAGACTTGCACCGTGTTTCAACACAATAGTTCGTAACCACTGCAGCAGAAAATCGAAGTGGTCCTCCTCCCAGCCTTGTTCTCGTTCTAGCTTTTCAATCTTCTCAGCTTGAACACAAACCACGCACAAAGGTATGCCTAGCTCTTCGTCCCATTCGCCAGGTCCTGGCGGTACAGCAGGCGCGGAGCCAGCCTTCTGTTCGTTAGACTGATTATGTGCATCCGGTCCAGCTCTTCTCTCTTTCCACGAATTCATACATTCCTCCATCTCAATCTTCGTCTGGTCGTCCAAACTCAGAACGACTCTTCGCAGCAATCGAATCCACTGGCGCAGTTGTCTGGCCCACTTCCATGGCTCCGACCAGTCCAGTAATATTGTAACAAGCGTGTCTTTCACGGTCAAGGCAGTTAAAAGCGGCTTCAGCAATGGAGCGAATGCACCTGAGGAGTTTGACAGCATGTAAACATTCATTCTAGCCAGCACAGCTTCATGGTCCGCATCCATCACATCGTGGTAGGTATAACCCAACGCATACTTGTTCGAAATTGGTGCAGATCGAGGTGTCCGCCTCTGACTGAACCGTGCTCTGGTGGTATCTTGTTCCGGATTCAGTTGCTCAAGAAACTCTTTCTGCTGGTCGGGTGAGCCGCCCAGTACTATCAATTGTTTCTCCACAAGATCTTGACCCTTGGAGGCATTCTGTAGCATCGGTATCCATATCGCTTGTTTCTCGCCTATTCGGCTGGACGTAGGTCTTTTGGGCTGTCGTGCAATGCCTACTGAAGAGGTGGGAGGAAAGGACAATGTCGCTGCCATCGAAATTGTGTAGCACTACTGGCTCATCTTTACAAAAAATTCAGATCGATCGAGGACGTACAAAGTGAGATGAAGTTCAACGCAATGCGTCCATATGTAACTCTAAGGGATTGTATTGTGACAGTCGAGCGCGTTGGCATGAACAGGATACACGTAGATCCTGTTTATTTGCAACTGCACAATGTCCGTACAAGGATCACCTGAAACGCAGAAGTCCCTGCAGCTTGAAGTTTAAGCATAATTTAGCTTTCTCGGAACTTTCTCCAGGCTCGATTGGGTAGAATGATCGACGTCTAGCAGGCACCAAGGACCAAAGATTTTCTCACGACTTTAAACATTCTAAAACTACCTTACCGACTCTTACTCTTGCTTCTGGAGCAAATCGTTGCGAAAGGTACAGATGCTCCAATGAATGCGATCCGCCAGACCCAACAACTCAATCGTCGCGAGCTCGAGAATGTCACACCTCCATCAGCGTCCTGGCACGCGGACTACAAAGACACAGCATGGATCTACGTAGGCGGATTTCCCCTCGATCTCAGTGAAGGTGACGTTATCACCATATTCAGCCAGTTCGGCAATCCAACTCATCTGAATCTGATTCGCGACCGAGAAACCGGTAAAAGCAAAGGTTTCGGCTTTCTCAAATACGAAGACCAGCGAAGTTGCGACTTGGCTGTAGACAACTTGACAGGTGCCGAAGTGTTGGGGCGCATGCTCAGAGTTGATCATACGAGGTACAAGAAGAGGGATGATGAAGATGAGGACACCTATCGGATTGAAAGGTTGGAGGCTGAGCTAGAAGCTGAGAAGAACGGGAGTGTGAAAAGGGCGAGTGATACTGAGGATGAGCATGAGAGTGAAGACGAGATGAGAAGGAGAAAAAGGAGAAAACAGGTCGAAGGGAAAGACAAACTGGCGATCAAAGAGAATGGTGAGCATGAGGAGGATCCAATGAAGAGTTACTTGAGAGATGAAAAACACAGAGAACGTGAAAGAGATCACGAAAGAGAACATAAACATAACCACCGTCGCCGGCATAGAAACGAGGAAGCAGACGACGGAGAGCCACGTGCACATAAGAGGCACCACCGTGATGACGATCGTGACACCTCAGGAAGAGAAACGAGAAGCCACGGAGACCATGGTGACCGAAGCAGGGAAACACAACCGGAACGAAGAGAACGCAGGACGAAATATCGCTCAGATGAGTCCAGCAACGAAGGCGGGCGCCGCTCGTCACGGCACGAGCGTGCATCTCCCAACCGAAGACGTAGAAGGTCCAGAAGCAGGAGCGATGACAACAAACCCTCAAACAGAGGGCACAGCTTTTCTAAACCAGCCGATCAGGGGAGATCGAGCAAACCTGGCAGATTGAAGTTCAAGGGAGACGATTGATGACCAATATGAGTTTAGCTATGCTGGAACAGATACTGGTGAATTTGTCTCTGCACTCCTAGATTCTTTCCCAGCTACATACATATGAGGTCCATATCAAAATGCCCGAACACCTTGGCCATAATTCGAACAATGCTTGAGCCACCCTTCTACCTCCTCCTCCTCCTCAAAAACCACCCCAAAATTTCACTGGCTACAAACCACAAATCGTTACACCGTATTCCCAACCAACAACTCCTTAACCAACCTCTCCCCCTCTTCCCTCAACTTAAACTTCTGCACCTTCCCACTCGCCGTAGTTGGGTACTCATCCACAAAAAACACCCACTTCGGCACAAGATGATGACTCAAGTGCGTCCGAACATACTCCCTCACATCCTCGATGCCCAACATCTCACCCTCTTTACTGCTATGTCTCCTCACAAAAGCGGCCACAACCTCGCCATACTTCTCATCTTTGATACCGACGATACTCGCGTCTCTGACGCCGTCGTGTCCTAGTAGACAACTCTCAATCTCAAGGGGATGGATGTTTTCGCCGCCTCGGATAATGAGATCTTTGATTCGGCCTGTGATGCTTACGTAGCCTTCCGCGTCCAAGCTCGCTTCGTCGCCTGTGTGCATCCACATCTTGCCATCCGCGTCGGGGAAGAGTACTTCTTTGGTTTTCTCGGGGTTGCCCCAGTACTCCTTCATCACTAGATATCCGCTCACCGCCAACTCGCCGCGTTCGTCGAGACCGAGAACTCGATTGTGGTCGTATGGGTCGACGACCTTGACTTCAACGTGGGGGAGCAGTCGACCAACGGTGTTGATGCGTTTTTCTAATGGGTCGTCTGTTGTTGTCATGGCTGAGACGGGGGAGGTCTCGGTCATGCCGTAGCAGATGGTCAATTCCGTGAGGTTTAGCACTTTATGCAGTTTCCGCATCAGTTCTGCTGGTATCGATGTGCCCGCCGCAATGCCGGTGCGCAGATACTGGAATCCTTCGTACGGCACGGTTCCGTTGGCGATGAGTTCGAGTTCGGCGAGGAACATGGTTGGGACGCCGTACAAGGCTGTGCATTTCTCCTCCTGGACTGCTTTCAGCGCTGCAAGTGGGTTAAATGCTTCGGTTGGGAAGACTATGGCGCTGCCGTGGGTTGCGGTGGCCATGTAGCCTAGTATACACCCGAAGCAGTGGAATAAGGGAGGTGGACAACAGACGACATCGTTTGCAGTCAGTAGCATACGGTCGCCAATTTGTTGGCCGTTGTTTAGGATGGAGCGGTGTGAGAGGCAGGCCGCTTTCGGACTCGAGGTAGTACCAGACGTGAATTGTATGTTTACTATCTCATGGTTCGATAGGGCTTCTGACGGCGTTACAGCGGAGGTGTCTGTGTCTGAAGAGAGCCGCGAGAAGGGGGTGAGTGCGCGAAAAGGTGAAGTGTCGATGCGGCCAGCAGAGTTGTCAAGGAGGAGGATATGTTCTAGTGAGGGTATTGTTTCAGACTGAACTTTCGAGGCATGTAGATCTGGGACTAGCGAATTGAGGATGGATATGTTAGAGCGAGGCGGCTTATACGCAAGATTTGTCTCTGCTCCAATCACGAGATGTCTTGCATCGAGAACTTGAAATGCTGCAGCGATTTGTTTTGCTGTAAAGGCTGGATTCAACGGCACAAGTATGGCTCCCAATTTGAACAAGGCATATGTTAATGTTGCGAACTCTATGTTATTCCCCAGCGAAACGCAGACTCGATCACCCTTTTTTACACCTAGGCTTTGCAGACCTCGGGCTAGGATATTAGATTCCTCATCAAGAGCGCGGTAGGTTGAGCGACGGCCTTGGGCACGGGAGATGACTGCAGGTCGGTCGCCATGTTGCGAGACTATGCGAGCGAAGTTTTCGCTGACTGTTTCTTCAAGGAGTGGTGGGGAGGATGGGCCAATTGCCCTAGCTTGGGAGAGGAGTGTTCGAGTGGTTTGGAAGGGTAAGGTGGTGAAGGCGTGTTTAGGACTGTGCCGTAGTGCTCCGTATATGTTCATCCCCCGCATCTTGTGACTGCCCTCGCCATCGAGGAATGGTATTGAATGAGCGACGAGGAAAAGTCAGCCTGCAGCGTGGAAAGATAGCTCACGCTGCGCAACTGACGGTCATTGATGGCAACGTGAGGCTCTTTGGTTTGGAGAGCGGCCGATTAACCGATGTTTTCTAGGGCCCAATACAATCACCTTGGGGGATCTGTAGGCGGAACTGTACCTCTTTTGTGGAGAAGTGGGAGCTACCCCCAGCTTTACCTTAGCTTCCCAAAAAAGTAGCCGAGGTTCCCCTGGAAGCAACTAAACTCAAAATGCACACGTCGTTCACACGTCCAAAAGAGGACATCATCTGCATTGAGTCGCTATTACGAGTCGCCCATTCTGCGGCTGCGATGACTCACTGAGAAGAGACAGCTGTTGATGACCATACCTTGGCCATTGCAGATACATGTGTGGTGCTAACGAACTGGTCGTGACCATGGTCCTGGTTGGGCAGCATTTGACGAAGGCTGAGTCATGCACGAGCACTGGACCTATGGCCGGAAGCACAGATTCAAGATAGTGGTGTGCTCCTGTTATAAGGAACACTCTTTCCGGAAACAAGGCATATTACAAGCAGTATAACTGCTGCAGCATCGATGCGTCAACGATTGAGCCTCATTCAAGAACCATGTCGGTTATATCAGGTACGGACCCACTTTCCTTCTTTCGGACATCTGAAATTGATCCTCATCGAGCAACGTGCCTTCAGCCTCAAGTACGAGATACCAGCGTTGATCCTGCTACCCACACTTGCAGAATGTTCTTCTCCCTTACTCATCAATGGTCGAACCAGCAGCATATCAACCACGCTCCATAATCATATGTCCTATGAACCTGACTCGAACGAAACTTGTATACAACGATCCCATGACAACGGCAATTTGCGCTGCTGATACAAGACTGGGTAAAGACTCGTATACATTTACTTCCTGCCAGTTTTGTGTAACAGCCAAGGATTATTGATGATCTAACACAAATTCGTCGTCCCCCGGGGTGTATGCAGATACGACAGCCTCATCTTAAATGCGTGGACCATCACAGTCATGCCATCGGTCGTCATTTCGGTGCCTACAGGGATGGCGAGAGTGTTCATATCGTACGATCCGTCCAAACCCAAGCGTGCTCCTGGCATTGACGACAAGCAATGGAACTTGTACAAACCACTTATCACCAGACTTCATGAGCAGGGTGTAACGCGAGCTCATATGCTAAATATTCTTGGGGAAAATGACTTTCGTCCTTCCAATGGCCAACTTGTGGCTAGACTCAAGCTCTGGGGGCTCATGGTGTACCGCCAAAACAACGACCACCACCTACCAGAATCCACACTTCCGGACCACACACACCTTGCATCAAATGTACCAAACACGCCGCCTCGTGGCCCTGTAGAACCAGCCGTGGATGAAGCATCTGCTCCGGAATTTCAAATCGGTGACGAAGAGCAATTTTGCAATGATGGGTATAAGCCAGATGCAAGCCTGACAAACACCCATCCAGCAAGCCGAACGAGCGCTCCAATGGTACGTGCTGAGTCGTCGAGAACAGGCATGGAGGCAGGAGACAGGCCTCTAAAGCAGGAAAACGAATATCCTCTGCCCCATCCTGATCAGGAAAGACCACTATCTCCGCCGAACAACGGCCTAGTAACCTCAAGACTCGGCCGGCTTGGCTTGCCACTATTGGTGACCCACGGTTTACCAACGTCAGCAGAAGCGAACAAGAACCAATCACCGTTGCACCACGACAGTCCTTCTGATGCGGAGCAGAGAATTATAGGCACCATCGAAAAGCCTCTGCGACAAGGAGTTCTTCCGGAATTCAAATCATTCCCACAAGATCAGGTCGACGATGCAGTATCCCTTATGTCAATTTCTACAACACGCTCCAGTTTGCGGTCCCGTCTTCGCTCGTTTACAGCTCTTGCAGTACGTCTACGTACTGCTATACCAAATAAGACGAGTCTCTCTTCAGGACGCATGTCAATTGACACATCCTCGACTTCGAGCTTTCATAGAATAACAGGTTACCCCAAGCTGTCATCTGGGTCTGAGAATCAACAGTCAATCATGGTAAACAACTGAATGCCTTCGACGGAACTGCTCGGAGCACCGTCCATCAGGCATAATAGCCGACCTCCCGGTGTGGAAGCCGATAGGGACATAGAAGACAGGTGCTTAAGTTGTGCTTCGCTTGAATTCGATTCTAGCTTTAATTGATATTTGGAAGCTCCTCTAGCTGATGCTAGGAGACCGATGTACATATTTTATTTCACGTGTGTCACGTTTGAGCAATGATTAACACGAGCTAATTAGTACAATGTCAAGAGTCATGTAGGAAGTCGTGGGTACATAAACAGGTGTATAAATTTAGAGCTTAGCGATAACTTTCTGAGTTTAGTAAATACCATGAAACTCAAACGCACTGTCCATGTTTGTGCTCACCTACTATGATCGATAAATAAAACCAAAGGTCAGATTGCAATAATTGTGTCAGACACTATGTTTTATGCCTCGATATTATTACTACCTGTTGAAAGTCCCTCATACTGTCCGACGTGAATAGGCAAAGAGCGGAAAGCTTGACATAATAGATAGAAAGTTAGCCGAGTAGGAGAATCAATAATTGAAGAATGATTATTCATTCCACCAGAGACGGTGTACACTGCAGATCGCAAGAGACAGCAACAGAGAGCATTCCAGACCTACCAGTCGCTGCTCAACCACGAAGATGTCCGCCAGCCCGCGATCACTCTCTCAAGAACCAGGGATTATAAAACGATAGCACCCATTCAAGATGGCCATCACAAAACAAGCCAAAACAGCCTCACCCTCTCCCACCTCTCATCCGGAAACCACTAACAGGCTTTCCGCACCAAGAACCACCACCTCCTCCAGAAGCATACACCTCAAAAGACGAAAAGGCCTCCCCCGCCCCAAAACACCACAACCCCACCCTCTTCCAACCCCATCAAATACTGACTCCCAACTACACCCTCAAATCCAAAACCTCTACCACCACACAACCCTCCTAACGTCCCTCCTCCGGCGCAACAAAAACCAACACCGCGCCCAACCGTTCTTCAAACACCTCCTCATTCTCCGGCGCTCTCTCCTCCGCCTCCTAAGTCTAACGACTCAACTTTCTAATCTCTCCCTCACCCCTTCCCTTCACGGTACCAGTACATCGGCACAAGTCCGCGCCACATTCGAAGCGCAATCCCATCTCCGCACTCAGCGCGATGCGCTGCAAACATATATCCGCGACACGCTAGTCCCGGAGTGCTATGTGCGTTTTAGTGGGTTGGTAGCGGATACGCAGTTCGCGGGATTGGGGATTGTGTTAGTTGGGATTCTGGCTGGTGTTGCTGGTGGGGAGGGCGGTGTGGGGTTGGTAAGGATGAATGAGGAGGAGGTGGGTGGGAATGGAAATGGAAATGGAAATGTGAGGGATAGGGGATTGGTGGTTGTGGGGACGAGTACGAGGGTTACTGGGGGGGTTGACTTGGGGGTTGTTGTGGAGAGGGTTTGGGATGGTGATGGAGGTGGGGATGGTGGTACTAGTGCTGCTGTTGATGGTGGTGCTAGGGAGATGGATGGGAAGAGAGAGGATGCTGGGATCCCTAAGGAGGATGAAGGTATTTTTGGAGGCTTTGAAGATGACGGGCTTAATGACCAGGCTAATGCGGAAGACATTGATGATACAGGTGAGGCTGTGGTGAGCCGGGAACCTGAATTAAATCTGGATTTGGTAGGTACTGGTGTCACCGAGTCAGGTTCTCGTGTCGGGCAGAAGAGTGATGGTCTGACGAGCAAGAAAAAGAAGAAAAAGGGCAAAAGTGCTATCGATGATCTGTTTCAGGGCTTGATTTGAACGACTGAATACGAAGACAGTCTAGACAGAATTACTTTGAGAAGACATTCTTATTGAAATACTCGATCTTAAAAACTAAACAACGTCAATCGTAACAACATTCCATTCTGGCGACAACAAAGTAGTGGGATGCCCGTCATGCTCTTGCATCTTGCGCGCTTTCATTCGAGAAATGCCCCCCATCACGCCACATCATGAAAATTTATTTTGCAAGCTCGGTGAGCGAGCGTGGGAGTATCAGACTTGTCGCATGGTGTCCGGCCACTGAACATCTCTCTCAGTGGTGGTTGTCGGCACAGTCATGGCAACTTTGACTTCGCAGCCAGCCAATCATTGAACAGGCCGACTCAACGAAAACGATCCAACAAACCGATTCCTCCCTTTGACTTGGTGATACTCGAAATTTGCCGTCTAGATATCATCAATATCAACATCCTTGTCACTGTCGCTACTTCTGTCCTCGTCGAACTCAACATTATCCTCTAGACCCTCATGACCATATGTATCAGTTTCGTTGATCTTGGCACTTTCAGGTAGTTCACCATATGCTTTCAGTGATCTGGCTTCGTCGGCGGAGTATTTGAGTATCACATCGCCCTTCTCGTCCTGATAGTCTCGTAGTGAAAGAAGGATAATGTCTCCTTGATTGATCCAGACCTTCTTCCGTAATTTGCCTCGAATATGTGCTAGTCGTTTTTCACCATCGAAACAGAGGGCTTCAAGTCTGCCGTTGCCCAACATTTTCAGAACCTGGGCGTATTCTTGGCCTTCTTCCTTGAAGGTCAATTCTCGCTTTTCGTTGTCATTTTCGTTCTTTCCTCGACGCCTATTTTTACCACCCTGTACATTACGTTAGAATCAATGTGGAACATGTAAGTGACAAAGAAGACTGTGCGCTTGTTCACCCGCTACCTCGCAGTCGTTGAATGTGGAAGGATGATTTGGGATTGTGCGCTGCGGTGCGAACACGCGGGGGTCGTCAAGAGTGACTCACCTTTCCCTTGTTCTTAGGCATATTGTTGTGAAGTAAGTGTCAAGTTCCTGTGCTGATCGAAGGAAGAAAGTAAAGTGAGAAGTATCGGATCTTTGTATTCGTGTCTGGAGACTGCGGTGTGTCTGGCGTGAGTCAGGAAGGCGAAACAGACTGACCTTTCTGACGTTTCTACTGGCTATGATTGAACTTTTGGGCTGCAAACGTTGTGGCGCCAATCACAATTTTGGTGGGGAGAATCATCTAGAAGCCTGAGGCAGAAACGTCAGGAACATATAATACCCGATAACGCCGATGCCATACTTTCGACAAGCATCTGAGACGAACCGGAGTGATGGTGGAATCCATCCACTCTTCCTCGTCTTTTAGTGCGATTTTTGTAGTTGGACAAACCTCCGCAGGATTTGATGTGAGCTGGCGTGAACGCACCAATATCCGTATGGGAAATGCTGTCTCGTGAATGCCGCAATATCCTCTTCTCTTTTCGCCCTTCATTTGTGCCAAGCTAGGAGCACTAACAGCTTTGCGTACTACCTGCAACCACTTAGCAAGAATGGCCACTTCGTGAGGTTTTGCCATATAGAAAGTCAACCTCCATTTGTGCTTCTATCTATCAACTCTAATGAGTTTTGATAAATTGAGATACCTCATGGGAGCGGATACAGCGAAGGCTTCTGGTGCTTCATAGTTCTCAATTCCGGTTATGGCTCGGAGT
>Ga0115842_100231_pt1 | contig 21244 bp, 10 predicted proteins | sample InSIn2SAF170_2_FD_83856 | JGI IMG/M metagenome (GOLD analysis project Ga0115842, IMG submission 83856)
GATCTGAAGAGGACTTCTTTGATGCTCGCTCTCATGGCGGCCGCAAAGCCTCCAATGACGCTACGCACAAATCAAAGCTTTCGCAGATCAAAACAGAAGTAGCAGAGTCAGACCGCAACCAAAATAACGCAAGTCCTCGAACAACAACCACTCGGCTATCTCAATCTCGCAATGAGGCCACTGGTCTTCGCGTGCTTATTGTCGAAGACAATCTCATTAATCAAAAAGTCCTAGCTGCACAGCTCAAGAAGCTCGGCTGTGTCGTAAGTGTCGCAAACCATGGTGGGGAGGCCATCGAAGTCATCAAGAAATCTGACTTCTACAACCACTCTTCCTTATCCTCAATCACGCCAACAGTAATTGACGTTGTCTTGATGGACCTCGAGATGCCGGTTATGGACGGCATGACATGTGCTCGCACACTCAGGGCAATGCAGAAGAGTGGCGAGTTAGTGAGACATATTCCGGTCATTGCGGTAACAGCAAACGCAAGAGAGGAGCAGATCAAGAACACCCTCGACGCAGGTATAGATGATGTTGTTTCAAAGCCATTCAGAATTCCTGAACTGGTGCCGAAAATGAAGGATACTATAGCGAGGTTTGTGAACGATAAGCCGAAAGAAAGATTGTCGATGGTGGGTTCCAACGACAGCAATGAAACAGTAGTACAGATAGGCAAAAGGAATGAAAGTTGAAAGAAGTGTGGAATTCGCAACCACAAACCTCGCAGAAGATTGCGGAGCAGTCGACTAAGAAAATTCCGGTCAGAAAGCAAGTTATGATTGGAAGGTCTCTATGCTCCCCGCGCTCCACGATACAGATTTTGGGCCAAGGTGGCTGAAGCATGGCTATGAAAGCTCCCTTGAGAAGTCGACCCTTCATGATGACCGGAAGGCGTCGAACAAGGTGCTTGTTCCGGCGGTAGGGAGACGCGAGGAACGATGATTATGAGACACGATCTGATCACGTTTTGTTGCAGGCATGAATGCTAGGGCCTGGAACAGTTAGGCAAATGAACTGAACTCTGAATGAGAGGTTCAGCGAGCATGTGGGATTGTTAAATGTACCCTTGATTGGACATACATAGAGCTAGATTTGAAGTTGAGTTAGGGTTGACAGTGGATGTCGTTGGCGGTGCTGAAGGGAGCGTTAACAGTACAACCACCGTAACCACTAAATATCATCAACAGTTCAGCATCGAAATCACTAGAGCTGATGCAGGCAGCTATCTGGCTTACTTAGAACTCCTAGTTCACTCTATTTGTACCAACCAATCTCACTTTCATATCTAGATAGAAAACTGTCCATTGGCAATACGGTGGAGGCCACTGTACTGTAATGCACAGCGGCCAGATACACGTCATTGTCGTGTGGACAAATATGTCAACTTTCTCCTAAACAAACACTTTCGAATACGTACTGCTGCAAAGCAGTGGCCAACACATTCGTTCTCAACCTGCATTCGCAAGAGCAGAAATTCACCAGGAATATGTGGTTATAACATTCACCTACTTCCTGCGAATCTCATCATGCTGCGTGTGTTCCCATCCGCAGTCATTACATTGCTCAGTATGCTTGCCGTAAACCATCTTCTACCATGTAACCAGCTAACTGATCCAGCGCTCATTCTCATAATCTTCTGCCTCGTCCCGTCCAACGCGATATCTGCCACCGCCCTTGCCAGCTCAAGATCGCCGACCCAACAGGTTCTTCGTGAACCGTTCGCGCAAGACCAAACTCTGACTGATGCTCAGGCACGTACTCAGCGCATATGGTCAGGTTTACGAGATACAGAACCAACATGGAGGGAGTCAATGATCGAATCCAAACCGACTGGACTTCCCACAACAGTATGGTACTACACCAAGATCGTATTCCGTGCTCTCTTCATGAATGCTCCCACCCAACAAGCTGGTGGTGATGCTTCAAGACTTGACTCAAGATTACAAGAGGTGGTTGATGGTCTCGAAAAATCTGCAAGCATTGATCCTGATGCGCTGTTCCTACTTGCTGAGATGAATTTCTATGGAAATTTCTCGCACCCACGACGAACGAGAAAAGCGTTTGAGTTGTATTCTGAGCTGGTAGAACGGGACGGGAATGCGACAGCTCAACACATGGTCGGCTTGCTGTACGCGACAGGCATTGGCGATGCTGTATCGGTCGATCAGGCGAAAGCACAGCTGTACTATACTTTTGCGGCGGAACAGGGCGAGGTCAAGGCCGAGATGACACTCGCCCACCGATATCATATGGGTATCGGGACGGTGAAGAGTTGCGAGAGGGCAGTGGAATACTACAAACGCGTCGCGGATAAGAGTATGGATTGGTGGCTCTCTGGACCACCGGGCGGGCACCTCATTCAACGCAGTGCGTGGCGTTGGGTCGATGAGGCAGGAGGTCCCTATGGTGAGGGTGCGAGTTGGAGTTCATCCGGTCCATTTGCGGCAGATAAAAATGCGATCTACACAAGTTTCGATAACATGCTAGAATATCTCGACATGCGGGAACGCCAGGGCGATTTCAGTGCCAGTTTGCAGCTGGGAAAGCACTTTTACGAACCACCGAGAGGCTACAAACGGAATCTGAAGAAAGCGAGGCAGCAATTCTCGAAGGTAGCATTCCAATATTGGGGGAAAGATGGAAAGGTGAAAGAGAAGGTGCCAAAAGGGATTGAGAAAACTGCAGCCAAAGCTGCCGCCTACATTGGACGTATGTTCCTAAGAGGCGAGGGCATGGAACAGAATTTCGAAAGAGCTGTTACTTGGTTCAAGCGAGGTGTGGATAGCGGTGATGCATTCGCTCAGTACCACATGGGATTGATGTATCGTGATGGGTTGGGCGTGCCCAAGGACGGGAAAAGAGCATCGACATACCTCAAGGCTGCAAGTGAACAGTCGCTTGGTATTGCCCAGTCCGCTTTGGGTGTTCTTTTCCTTGACCAAGGTGATCTCGACACTGCATCACGGTACTTCGAGCTTGCAAAGAATGCGGGCGTGATGGAAGCGTTTTACTATCTTGCCGAAATGTCTCACCAAGGCCATGGGCGACAACAAAACTGTCAGCATGCCACGACGTATTACAAGATCGTGGCCGAGAAAGCCGAAGTCTTGCATTCGGCATTCAGTGAAGCAAACTCAGCGTACGAATACAAGGACTACGAACGTGCCTTTATTGCCTCGATTATGGCAGCAGAACAAGGCTTTGAGAACGCCCAAGCAAATGTCGCTTTCCTTCTCGACCAACGTACCTCCGTTGTCTCTATCCCTTTGCTCTCCTTCTCTATCTTCTCCAACCCTCTGTCCGGTGTTCCAGAAGGGCAACGCTCCAAACTTCTCACCAATCCGCGACTTGCTCAGGTTTATTACACTCGTTCGGCACATCAACAGAACATCGACTCTCTAATTAAAGCTGGGGATTACCACAGTCTTGGTATCGGTACACCTACAAGAACTGTGCCTGTCAAATCCAACAAGTCGAGTAGTAGTATCGAAGCGATGTATAGCTGTTACTCTACCGCAGCTGAGCATCCGAATGCTGCTCAAGCGCTATGGAATATGGGCTGGATGCATGAGAACGGTATTGGCTCCGTGGAGCAGGACTTTCATATGGCAAAGCGCTACTATGATCTTGCGTACGAAATGAACAAAGAGGCATATCTTCCTGTTAAACTTGCACTACTACGTCTCCGAACACGAAGCTGGTGGAATGGAGTATCGGGTGGGAAGGTGAAATCAATGGAAGATGATGGTGAAGAGGAGCGGAAGAAACGACCCAAGAGCTTCATGGAGTGGCTCAACCGCTTTCTTGATGCTGCAGAAGAGATAAATGCCCAAGAGTATGCGGCGTTGCAACAGCAGGAAGGTGATGACGGGCTCGATCACGTTGCATATGGGGAGCCGGGGATGCCAGGAGGTGATGCAGAATATTTGTATTCCACTGGTCCTCCACGAGAAGCTGGACAGGGCGATGATGTTTACGATGATATTGACGATGGGTTACTTGAAAGCTTGGTCATTATAGGTTTAGCAGGAGTCTTGGCTATACTTGTGTACGCAAGGCAGCAAAGACAGAGGGCACGAAGAGCACAAGAGAGATGGGAAGCAGGGCAAGGTCATGGTGATGCGAATAATGGTGGTCAGCTTCAGCAAGGTCAGCCAATTGGAGTTGGAGATGTTGGACAGGCACAGGGGGCTGGGGAAAATGGAGGGTTCTTTCCAAATCCTGGGGATCCAGAATACCAGAACTGGGTGGCAGGAGGTGTAGGGCATTAGCTGATGAGATAGGTCCAGAACATGAATTTATGAATTGTTTCATGCTATCTCGATTGCTAGTAGAACTTCTCATGCAGAAAATAGACGCCATTTCCAAGATCGTTAGCGTGCTTTATTTACCATAACTTTTGACCACCACTGTTCACTTTCCAGACATGAGTCGAACACATTGTTCTTAGGTCTTGGTGAATACTCACCTTTTTGCTCCATGTTATCTGTCCATACGGTGGCTGCCGTACTCAATATTATGTCCATGTGCATTAGCTCTTCGGCCTTCTTTGAGACGACTCAGATCTCTCGATCCCAACCACTCTTCTCGATTCGTTTACCGTTGAAGGCTCAGAGATCAAGTCATATCGCAATCCAGTCCCGTTTCCATCTTTCCAAACACTGTTGATAATGCACTCTGATCACAGTCGTCTAACCTCAACAAGGTTCGACCAGAATGCACCATGTTCACACGCCGAGAGTGCCGCCTGCATCACATCCTTAACAGCAACATCTTCAAACTCGTAAACAACATGTCCGACCGTCGATCTCGACATACAATACCCACTAATCAACTCGAACACTTCATCCATCGCATCCTTCTCCGCTACCTCAATCTCACCATCGAAATCCAACTCCACCTCTCCATCATCTCCACCGTTTGTTTCCCCTGCTGCCTCCCGCATCTCCCCACACTGAATAATATACTCCGCCAGCATAACCATCATCCTATGCCTATCAACCCGAATCCCAACCTTATCCCCACTTCCCATTCCTAACTCCCAAACACCCTGAACAGGCGCAAATACAATGCTCATCGTCCGCCCCCCAGGACACAAATCCGCATCAAACTCCTCCAAGACAACCTCCAACATAACCCCATCCACCACCGACCCCTCAATCTCAACGACCTTGTCATCCTGACCATACCGCGTCAAAACAACTCCATGCACAACGAGCACGAGATCTGTCAGTGCGTAAGTGAGGATATTCGAGCGCCGTAGGAGGAGAAGTCTATTGCTTGTTGTGAGGGATAGATGTGTACTGCCGTTGGGGGTGATGCTGCTTGTTAGGGCGCGGTGGGAGCGAGCTTCGGGGAGGAAGTTGTGGAGAAATGGGGTTGTGTGGGAGTTGATGGTGTAGAGGTGCCCTGTTGGGAGGGGGTGGAGGTGTACGTAAGGGATTTCGAGGGGAGGAGGGGTGGGGATGGCGATGGTTGTGGTGAAGGGGTCATCGTTGAATGCTTGAGATGTACGTTTGGGCGTGTTGTCAGGTGTGATATCCCTGGTAAGTTCTTCTCTGTATTTGCTGATGTCTGTGTCTATGTCTCTGATTTTGACTGTGGTTCGGGTTGGGGATGTGGGATCACTGATGCGTTCCTTTCTGGCTATGATGTTGCCTTTGTCTTTGTCTTGCACTTTCTCCGCATCTGTGGGTTTGTCCAAGGCTGTGGCTATATCTGTGTCTGTGTCTGTGTCGTCAAATGTCCCTGTCTCTGTACCTGTAGTTGTGGGTGTGGTTCTGTCGTCACTGACACGTCCTTTCCCAACCTTATCTTTCTCTGCATTGGCGTTTGTATCAGTGTCTTCATAATCCCCATTCCAAACCTGACTTTCTTCCCCATTTCCAGACAGTACAAGATCGCCAAACGCCTCCTCATCTTCAACATCTTCATTATCGATATCAAGATTAATTGGAATATTCTCTTTATCCCGCGAAACATACTCCCCGAACTTTTCCTTCTTCGACATCATCATTGCATTTGCTACTGCTGACGCTATGTTTGCTGCCATTGTTGCTGGCGATTGTGGTTGAGGTGGAGGTGGTTTCTTGATACTACCTACTCCTCGCGCCATCCTTGCGGTTGGTTTGGTTTTGTTGGACGGAAGGGAGGGACGGGTGTGTGTGGGTGGTTGATTGTCTGGCTGACTGACTGACTGACTGACTGATTGACGGACTTATCGACTTGTGGACTTATTCAAGGTATGTACGCGGTGTGGTGTATACATACACGTACACGTACACAGATCTGATGGTTGACGGCTGTATCTTGTCGACAGTACTATCCGTATCCGCTGACAATCACGGAAGACGAAGACGACGAAGAAGGAGGAGAAGAGGGATGTGGTTACTATTATTATTTTCTTTTAACGTGCTTTGTTTGAACGTGTACTATTTTGTTTTACGCGAAAGTGAACGGGAGTGAACGGATGCGTCAATGGGGGAGGGAGTGAACGGGAGTGAAGGGTTGAGATTGGGAGGGTGTCGTTCACTTTCATAGCGGTTTTGTACCTACCTCAGTGGTTGTTTACGCGGGAGGACAGTGAACGGTGAATGTATGATACAATAGTCTCTGTTGGACAGCCCATTGGGGGAACGGGATGGTGGCGACGTGTTCAGAGCGTGTTTAGAGTACGTGTTGAGAAAGGTGAAGAAGGACTTCATTTATGTCATGTTTTCAATTGATAGTGGTACATTTGACCTCACTTTTGAGTCGCGAGTATAGTACATGTTCCTGCTATTTGACGCCTTGCTAAATTTGCATCCATTCATTCATTCATATCTGTGATGTCTCCTGAGGTATTGGGTTCGTAGCTTGTATCCACTATCTTTGTCGTCAGGTATATCATCGGCAGAACTTTTGACTAGTGCCATAATTTCTCGAAGTCTACCACGAGGCTCATGTTCATTCCCATTCATCTCTAAATTGATGCTTGCTGTTGGTGATGGATGCGCTACGACTTCTTACTCGAGGATCTGGACTCAAAGTTGCTGGCGCTCAAGAAGACAATCGACGTCCAAAGGTCCCATCCGCGGCATCAACTTCACCAGGAGATAAAAATGCCACAATAAGCAAAAAGCGCAAAAGAACAGAATATGAGCAAGATAGCAATGTTGTTTCTCAAATGTCCACCGATGAGATACGCAAATTGCACTCAAATATCAAGATCAAAATCACTGATTTGAAGGCGCTCCACCAGCACCATGGCACTGCGACTCGCAAGGCTCAGAAGGAGGCATCGAGGCTATTCCCACAGCCTTTGCTAAAATTCTCGACCCTGGGACATGATGGTGTTAATCATGCATTGTTAGCAAACCTTGCCGAGCAAGGCTACCGAGAACCCTCAGAAGTACAGATTGCGACTATTCCACTGCTGTTGCCCAAGGACGGGCACGAACCCAACCTTCTTACCGTTGCTCCAACCGGTAGTGGTAAGACTCTGGCTTTCATGATACCGTTGATCGAGAAAATCAGCAAAGTCCACCGAGGTCGTGACTCAGATGCTTCGGAGCGACAAGTGAGTGCCATCATTCTGGCGCCCACCAAGGAGTTGGTAGTACAGATTGTGAATGAAGGCCGGAAGCTAGCCATGAACACCGGTGTTCGGATTTCGGCATTCAAAAAGGGTATGCGACTTCACGATGACATAGCATTGGCTGAAGACCAAGATATAGATGATTCTGATGACGGAGAGCTGAAAAGTAGCACAATCGTCAAGGCAGATATTCTTATCTCTACACCACTTTCGCTTGTCCATTCCATAACTCCGAATGGATCGGCTGTACCATTGCCTCTACCACACATTACAAACCTGGTACTTGACGAGGCAGATGTGCTTCTTGACCCTCTATTCCGAGATCAGACTCTTTCCATCTGGTCATCATGTGCAAATGTCAACCTACGAACCTCATTCTGGTCAGCAACAATCGGGTCAAACATAGAAGAATTGGCCGTATCCAGAATTCAATCACAAGAAGAAGCACTGAAGCTCAAACGAAAGCAAATCCCGCCGTTATTGCGCTGCATCATCGGTCTCAAAGACACATCCCTACCAAACATCACGCACAAGCTCATCTACGCATCCACCGAAGCTGGAAAACTCACAGGAGTTCGGCAGCTACTTCGACCGCCAGTGTCAGGTAGTACAACACCACTACTACGCGCGCCATTTCTAATCTTCACACAAACTATACCACGAGCGCAATCATTATACTCCGAACTTCTCTACGACATCCCAGCTTCAAGCACAGCTGACACGCCTCGCATTGCAGTCCTTCATTCCTCACTCTCGTCAACACAACGGTCGAAAATCATGCAAAACTTTCGACTCGGCAAGATCTGGATCTTAATCACCACCGACCTCCTCTCACGCGGTATCGATTTCCGCGGTGTAAACGGCGTAGTCAATTATGATATCCCCACCACGTCAGCATCGTATGTCCACCGCGCTGGACGGACAGGTCGAGCAGGACGTGAGGGTGGTATATGCATCACCTTCTACACCCGTGATGACGTGATGTACCTGCGTCCCATAGCTAATGTCATCGCTAAGTCGCAGAAGTCGCAAGCGAAGATCGCCAACGGTTCCGCTGAGGGTGATCAAACTGAAGTGGAAGATGCGATTCCGTCATGGCTGCTAGACTCACTGCCCCATCTCACGAAGGAGAAGAAGAAAGATCTTAAACAACGTGGTGTTGAGGTCAGACGTGCTGTCAAGGAGAGTGATGACAAGAAGGAGAGGAGAAGGAAGAATAGAAATGTGATTGGTACTAAGAGTGGTTACGAGAAGAAGCTGGAGGATCGGAGACGGGGGATGGTTGAGGGGAGCAAGAGGAGGAAGGAGAAGGAGCAGGAGGCTATGTCTAACGATGGGGAGATGGATGGCGGCGACGGTGATGACTTTGCGGGGTTCGACTGAGTTAAATATGAGCCTTGGGTAACAAGGTCTTGATAGAAATCGTTGACCCTCTCTGCCAAAGCCTGATCTTCTCTTCCTCCCTCTATGTTGATGGCTGATGACCTCTTCCGGTCTATGTACCACACCAATTGATTCGCTAAGACTCTCAAGACTGCATCATAGCGCATCATTCACACTCTTAGTGTATGCTCAACAGACCCAGGTGGACGTCATCGATCTGTCGACTCAACCCTCAAGTTAGGAAGTCATAGTTGATTAAAGCGTCATCGCCATACACAAAGTGCTACATAGAAAACAAGAAACGGCTCAGGGCAAGTATCAATGTAACTCAGGCTTATGGCACATCTTGAAGTGTCACTATGAAGTTTAGCATCACAACATCCTGCTGTGCACGGAGGAATCAAGGGCGGCGACTCAACAATCCGAAAAGCGGGATTTTGATTCTCAGTCCCATGGGACCGAGCCCGAGGCTCAATTTGCCAGGAGTTGTCTTTGTGATGTCAACCCTGAAGCTGTCGATACAGTAACACGCACCACCAGCTCTGTTGTGTCGTTCAACTTGCAGCAAGACATATATTCCAACATCCTCGGTGACGAAGATGCCACGATAACAAAGAGAAGTTCTCCTACACCTTCAGCTTAGTATCAGTTGATGAGGTCTGTGACAGTTATACGAAACAGCTCGACGGATTGTAGAGAGAACAAGAGAAGCACACAGCCCAGTCTGGAGGCGGGCTAAGTAAAGAGACACCACCCTTGGCAGGTGATGCACAACGCATTGTGCTTCGTCAAGATGGTAAATGCCATATGACAAGAAGGAGGCAGAGGCATCAGATACTTTGCTAAACGCCATCGTTGGGTCTGTCTCGCACTGTGACTGGCCAGCATGTATTTCACCTTCAACCCCTACTAACGACTTACCTCACCCAAAGTCGCTGATGTCAATGAAGGTACAACTCAATCTCTTCTTTTGGCAATTTGTCCCACACATCACGCAGGACACGACCTACGCCTCTTCTTTCAGTGATGTTACCATCTCTCTTGATCCACATTACGTTGTAGAAATGGTAGGTGTCGGAATCAAGCAGGGGGAGGACGCGGTACATTTCTTGTATCCAAGTATCATTCTTCACATCTATAGAAGCATATCCTGCCGAGATAGCGACCAGCTCGCAATACTCGATTTGATCCGAGCCAAGCTGTGGTTGCATATCGGGAAATAAAAAACCGGCATAACAGCCATCGTTAAGCGTAAGTTCATGCGGCCAGACGTACCTCATATACGGAGGCATTCTTTCCCCAAGCTGAAGAAAACTTCTCCAGACTCGGCTGTATAGAACGTGACTCCACGTGATTGAAGGATTCATCTTAGGAGGGTTGATTTCCGGAAGAGGGTGCCAGAAGGTACAATCGGACGGTGCTCGGTCGTAGACATAGAAAGATTCCTCTTTCGTGGCGTTTTCATGTAGCGACCAGCCCCGGGGGAGCTGGGTATTGCTGTCACAGGACCGAAAAACCGCATAATCGTTCGGTATCACAACTTTCTCAGACGTTTTCAGGTTGGTCTTATACCAAACAACACAAGGACGAATGGTCCTTTCACGCGAGCGCTCACGGGAAAAATCATCTGATCTCCGTTCATGACACAACCCGAACGTATATACCTGACTCAGGGTCCTCCCTTGCCATCCAAGACGTGACCAGCTTGGAAAGGACACGTTTTCGATAGTCTTGACTTTGCGACGCGTTAATGACCTATTCGCATGCCAGAGAAGGGCTACATCGAAGAACTGCTCCGGCATTTCGAAATGAAAGGCACCAAGAGATGCACCTAGTCTCTCAATGATGCCGGAAAACGCCCGGAGGATGTCAACATCGAATCTGAGTTGTCGACAAAGGTATGAGTTCAACAACGCATTCCACTTCTCGATGCAAGGCCATTTCATGTCTTCCAACAGGAGATCTATATCGTTTTCGTCCCGTTGCCACTCGATCGTAGATTTTTCTTGCATTGAGATTGTTTTCCACTGCCATGTAAGACCATCATCTCTAAAGAAAAGTGATCTCTCGGCGAGAATTTCCTCTTGAAAAGTCCACGCCCGAGTGCTATAGACAGCAGACTCGTCATCATGGACATGGACATGGACAAGCCCCACAACGTCGTGTTTGCTGCGGAATTCGAAGATGACTTGATCTATGTTTCTCGGAAGGAAAGTACCTCCCAGTCCTTTGAGGCCACTTTCAGCATCATCTCCATCCCCAGCACAGATTGTGAGGTAGGCATTCGAGTAGACGCTGCCCATTCTGTTGACTTGGTCCTCGAATTGGGTGGCATCGTCCTGAACAATACAGAGACGATCCACCCACAAAAAGCGGGCTCCAACTAATGCTGAAAATTGTAGCGCACGTCGAATTGTACCCGGCAACTGCATATACACATCCGGCATGGTGAGATTGCCTTTTGCCTTCAATTTGCTTATGTTCGACCTAGTCGTCGCAAATTGGTCCTCCAAGTCGCCCCAAACATAGCTCAGGGCGATATAGTCCTCGGTCCCATTCGCATCGACAAGACAGTGGTCCACGAGGTCAATTAGCATCGTTGGTCCAACAGATCCTAAACCAAGGTTCGATCTTCTTTGACATATACATTCGCCATGTCTAACGTCACACGTTTTCATCCAGGTGATTACGAGGTCCAGAGGGATATTATGGGGGTCCATCAGCAAACCTCTTCTTTCCTGTGGCCCGTCATTCAAGATCAGCAGCGAGATAAAGCACATTCCTTCAATTTTTCCCGAGCGGAGGGATAAATCAATGCCGATGCTATTGCCAGTCCGCAAGCAGAACTCGTAATCATCCTCCTGTAAGAACACGTCACTGGGATCACGCTCGAGTCTGGCCTCGAAGTCGGCATCGAACATCTTTATCACCTTTGAGCACGTTGCACAGGAGGAATGGTCCTGGAGTTCACTCCATGAACCGAGTCGCACCACTCCACCTGTTTCGTCGTGCGACGTTGCGGTCCCAGATCTGGTTGCTGGTTTCAAAGCTGTTGCCACACGCGCACAAAGATCACATATGACATACGCATTCGCCATGGCCTCTGTTGGCTGCGCTCGAGCGTATGGGGAAAACACATAGTCATGCTACAGTAAGTAAAATCCATGAATTTCATAGTGGTGAAACATAAGACCTTGGACCTCGTGCGATGGTGCTTCTTCAAGAAATTGTCTGTGAACAGCATAATATCGTGCTATTCATGTACCATTCAAGCCACCATGGTCAGCCAGGCAGCAGCATGTTACTATACTAGTGAACAGCCTCATGTAGCAAAGTCATCGATCTGGAAGCTCATTGGGCAAGCACGATCAGCCACGCAATTTACCCTGATTGTCCACTTCTCCTCTTTTGTACAATCGGGAACCATCACGTGTGACAAGTGGCACGCTCTCTTTCTTCTTTGGGATATTGAGCTTGACTACCGCGGAACCATAACCCTGCTATCCGACCTTCGAGCGAATAACTGCTCATCTTCCCGTAATCCACCACACATGGCTGCCGAAGTGGATTGGTTCCAATCTGTTGGAGAAAAGCGGGATGACAACATGCCCAGACCATCGACTTGCTGAATCCCAGATTCGTATCGCCAACACCGTGGACAAACACCCGACCAGTACTGGCAGACATCATACATTTCTAGGTCCAGTTGTTCTCCTCTCTATAGTCTCATCATCCTCGACATCTATCAAAAATATATATGCGACTTTCGACGACCCTGTTACTGCCTATCTCATATTGTGTTACGGAACAACAGTTGGCCTCGGTCAGGAAATCTCACGACTAATGCGCCAGCACATACCAGGAATCATTGTATCAAAATGACGGACTCCGGTTCTGGGAAAAGCTCGCCTGAAAATTGCAAGTCAATAAGCACATCAACCTCAGAATCATCATCAGACTCAACAGCTAGCACAAGTCCTCCCAGTACACCTCCCTCACCAGATCGAGATCAACCACCCGAGTATATTCAGCATGAAGACCAACCAGTACCGGGCTTTCCACGCGTCCATCGCGTTCCTCACTCTGCTATACCTCCTCGACGTGGAAATCGTAGAGGTAATGTACGCACCTCAACATCAACGCGATTGGGCGCCATAGATGAACACTCCAATGCCGTTGCTCCAGACATTCCAAAAAGGAACCCGAATCGAAACATTCCAGGATTCAACAGCAAGCACAACTTTTTCAATTTTGCAGCCTACTCGAGATCCGATAAAGCCGATGTACCACCAGTGAACGCCTACGACAATATAGTAGGACCGAATGGTGAGAAATTTCGCGATCTAAGAAGCAATAGCCATTTTTCACCATCTGGTCGTGGAAGCTGGAAACGACTTCTCTGTCTCGGGTTGATCGTCCTCGTTGTTACTGTCATTGCGCTTGGTGTTGGGCTTGGAGTCGGGTTGACGCGAAGAAAAGGAACTAGGTATTTATCCCATTTATATACTTCCTGTTGTTATCTACATGTTATGCTATGCTCGTTGTTGAGGGATCAGAGGTTTCTGTTTCGTTCGGCTGCTTCCTATGCTCTGTCTGCCGAATGTATCAAACCATTTGTAACCCTGCCAAAGCGGGTTGTTCTCGGAATCATACTTCAAGAAACATGCTGACCATCTCTCTTCTTAGTGTCAACGTCTCACCAGCCGGAACCGTTCCACCTCCCAACAACCCACCCCTTCCATTCCCACTCGGCACCTACCTCATCCCAACATTCCTAACAACAATCTCCACAAACTGCACCAGCAACCCATCAACATGGCGCTGCTACCCTTATAACACCTACACCCCCTCAACAGCATCAACCTCCTACTCTCCCCTAGTATGGAGCATCACCTCTCCCAAAAACAACACACTCAACCTCGAAATCAGCAGCACGCAACCCGCATTCTCCTACCCATTTCAAAACGTCCCTCTAGAACTCAGTAACGACAACGACAACCAACTATCAGCGTTCACTTTCACGTACAGTTACCGCAAACAAGTGATACCAAGCGCTGACATCACTGGCACCAATGCTGCGTCGAGATGCTATTACAACAACACTATGCTTTCTGTACGACTATATTCGACAGCCCAAGGAGCAGGAGGGAATGTCACACCACCGCCAACCTCAACCTCAACTACAAGTTCAGGGGGATCAGGACCCCAGAATTGGCCATACGCAGTCGAATACACGGAAACAATTAATGAAGCTCCTGAATGCTATAAATATGTCAATGGACAGGACACTAACCTGATAAACGTAGCTAGCGGAACGGGGAGTTGTGGATGCGACTACGCTAATTACGGCTTGACTTGACTTGACGCAGAAATGACAAGCAGGTCGATTGATGATATACCTGACGACAAAGATAGTGGATACAAGCTACGAACCCAATACCTCAGGAGACATCACAGATATGAATGAATGAATGGATGCAAATTTAGCAAGGCGTCAAATAGCAGGAACATGTACTATACTCGCGACTCAAAAGTGAGGTCAAATGTACCACTATCAATTGAAAACATGACATAAATGAAGTCCTTCTTCACCTTTCTCAACACGTACTCTAAACACGCTCTGAACACGTCGCCACCATCCCGTTCCCCCAATGGGCTGTCCAACAGAGACTATTGTATCATACATTCACCGTTCACTGTCCTCCCGCGTAAACAACCACTGAGGTAGGTACAAAACCGCTATGAAAGTGAACGACACCCTCCCAATCTCAACCCTTCACTCCCGTTCACTCCCTCCCCCATTGACGCATCCGTTCACTCCCGTTCACTTTCGCGTAAAACAAAATAGTACACGTTCAAACAAAGCACGTTAAAAGAAAATAATAATAGTAACCACATCCCTCTTCTCCTCCTTCTTCGTCGTCTTCGTCTTCCGTGATTGTCAGCGGATACGGATAGTACTGTCGACAAGATACAGCCGTCAACCATCAGATCTGTGTACGTGTACGTGTATGTATACACCACACCGCGTACATACCTTGAATAAGTCCACAAGTCGATAAGTCCGTCAATCAGTCAGTCAGTCAGTCAGTCAGCCAGACAATCAACCACCCACACACACCCGTCCCTCCCTTCCGTCCAACAAAACCAAACCAACCGCAAGGATGGCGCGAGGAGTAGGTAGTATCAAGAAACCACCTCCACCTCAACCACAATCGCCAGCAACAATGGCAGCAAACATAGCGTCAGCAGTAGCAAATGCAATGATGATGTCGAAGAAGGAAAAGTTCGGGGAGTATGTTTCGCGGGATAAAGAGAATATTCCAATTAATCTTGATATCGATAATGAAGATGTTGAAGATGAGGAGGCGTTTGGCGATCTTGTACTGTCTGGAAATGGGGAAGAAAGTCAGGTTTGGAATGGGGATTATGAAGACACTGATACAAACGCCAATGCAGAGAAAGATAAGGTTGGGAAAGGACGTGTCAGTGACGACAGAACCACACCCACAACTACAGGTACAGAGACAGGGACATTTGACGACACAGACACAGACACAGATATAGCCACAGCCTTGGACAAACCCACAGATGCGGAGAAAGTGCAAGACAAAGACAAAGGCAACATCATAGCCAGAAAGGAACGCATCAGTGATCCCACATCCCCAACCCGAACCACAGTCAAAATCAGAGACATAGACACAGACATCAGCAAATACAGAGAAGAACTTACCAGGGATATCACACCTGACAACACGCCCAAACGTACATCTCAAGCATTCAACGATGACCCCTTCACCACAACCATCGCCATCCCCACCCCTCCTCCCCTCGAAATCCCTTACGTACACCTCCACCCCCTCCCAACAGGGCACCTCTACACCATCAACTCCCACACAACCCCATTTCTCCACAACTTCCTCCCCGAAGCTCGCTCCCACCGCGCCCTAACAAGCAGCATCACCCCCAACGGCAGTACACATCTATCCCTCACAACAAGCAATAGACTTCTCCTCCTACGGCGCTCGAATATCCTCACTTACGCACTGACAGATCTCGTGCTCGTTGTGCATGGAGTTGTTTTGACGCGGTATGGTCAGGATGACAAGGTCGTTGAGATTGAGGGGTCGGTGGTGGATGGGGTTATGTTGGAGGTTGTCTTGGAGGAGTTTGATGCGGATTTGTGTCCTGGGGGGCGGACGATGAGCATTGTATTTGCGCCTGTTCAGGGTGTTTGGGAGTTAGGAATGGGAAGTGGGGATAAGGTTGGGATTCGGGTTGATAGGCATAGGATGATGGTTATGCTGGCGGAGTATATTATTCAGTGTGGGGAGATGCGGGAGGCAGCAGGGGAAACAAACGGTGGAGATGATGGAGAGGTGGAGTTGGATTTCGATGGTGAGATTGAGGTAGCGGAGAAGGATGCGATGGATGAAGTGTTCGAGTTGATTAGTGGGTATTGTATGTCGAGATCGACGGTCGGACATGTTGTTTACGAGTTTGAAGATGTTGCTGTTAAGGATGTGATGCAGGCGGCACTCTCGGCGTGTGAACATGGTGCATTCTGGTCGAACCTTGTTGAGGTTAGACGACTGTGATCAGAGTGCATTATCAACAGTGTTTGGAAAGATGGAAACGGGACTGGATTGCGATATGACTTGATCTCTGAGCCTTCAACGGTAAACGAATCGAGAAGAGTGGTTGGGATCGAGAGATCTGAGTCGTCTCAAAGAAGGCCGAAGAGCTAATGCACATGGACATAATATTGAGTACGGCAGCCACCGTATGGACAGATAACATGGAGCAAAAAGGTGAGTATTCACCAAGACCTAAGAACAATGTGTTCGACTCATGTCTGGAAAGTGAACAGTGGTGGTCAAAAGTTATGGTAAATAAAGCACGCTAACGATCTTGGAAATGGCGTCTATTTTCTGCATGAGAAGTTCTACTAGCAATCGAGATAGCATGAAACAATTCATAAATTCATGTTCTGGACCTATCTCATCAGCTAATGCCCTACACCTCCTGCCACCCAGTTCTGGTATTCTGGATCCCCAGGATTTGGAAAGAACCCTCCATTTTCCCCAGCCCCCTGTGCCTGTCCAACATCTCCAACTCCAATTGGCTGACCTTGCTGAAGCTGACCACCATTATTCGCATCACCATGACCTTGCCCTGCTTCCCATCTCTCTTGTGCTCTTCGTGCCCTCTGTCTTTGCTGCCTTGCGTACACAAGTATAGCCAAGACTCCTGCTAAACCTATAATGACCAAGCTTTCAAGTAACCCATCGTCAATATCATCGTAAACATCATCGCCCTGTCCAGCTTCTCGTGGAGGACCAGTGGAATACAAATATTCTGCATCACCTCCTGGCATCCCCGGCTCCCCATATGCAACGTGATCGAGCCCGTCATCACCTTCCTGCTGTTGCAACGCCGCATACTCTTGGGCATTTATCTCTTCTGCAGCATCAAGAAAGCGGTTGAGCCACTCCATGAAGCTCTTGGGTCGTTTCTTCCGCTCCTCTTCACCATCATCTTCCATTGATTTCACCTTCCCACCCGATACTCCATTCCACCAGCTTCGTGTTCGGAGACGTAGTAGTGCAAGTTTAACAGGAAGATATGCCTCTTTGTTCATTTCGTACGCAAGATCATAGTAGCGCTTTGCCATATGAAAGTCCTGCTCCACGGAGCCAATACCGTTCTCATGCATCCAGCCCATATTCCATAGCGCTTGAGCAGCATTCGGATGCTCAGCTGCGGTAGAGTAACAGCTATACATCGCTTCGATACTACTACTCGACTTGTTGGATTTGACAGGCACAGTTCTTGTAGGTGTACCGATACCAAGACTGTGGTAATCCCCAGCTTTAATTAGAGAGTCGATGTTCTGTTGATGTGCCGAACGAGTGTAATAAACCTGAGCAAGTCGCGGATTGGTGAGAAGTTTGGAGCGTTGCCCTTCTGGAACACCGGACAGAGGGTTGGAGAAGATAGAGAAGGAGAGCAAAGGGATAGAGACAACGGAGGTACGTTGGTCGAGAAGGAAAGCGACATTTGCTTGGGCGTTCTCAAAGCCTTGTTCTGCTGCCATAATCGAGGCAATAAAGGCACGTTCGTAGTCCTTGTATTCGTACGCTGAGTTTGCTTCACTGAATGCCGAATGCAAGACTTCGGCTTTCTCGGCCACGATCTTGTAATACGTCGTGGCATGCTGACAGTTTTGTTGTCGCCCATGGCCTTGGTGAGACATTTCGGCAAGATAGTAAAACGCTTCCATCACGCCCGCATTCTTTGCAAGCTCGAAGTACCGTGATGCAGTGTCGAGATCACCTTGGTCAAGGAAAAGAACACCCAAAGCGGACTGGGCAATACCAAGCGACTGTTCACTTGCAGCCTTGAGGTATGTCGATGCTCTTTTCCCGTCCTTGGGCACGCCCAACCCATCACGATACATCAATCCCATGTGGTACTGAGCGAATGCATCACCGCTATCCACACCTCGCTTGAACCAAGTAACAGCTCTTTCGAAATTCTGTTCCATGCCCTCGCCTCTTAGGAACATACGTCCAATGTAGGCGGCAGCTTTGGCTGCAGTTTTCTCAATCCCTTTTGGCACCTTCTCTTTCACCTTTCCATCTTTCCCCCAATATTGGAATGCTACCTTCGAGAATTGCTGCCTCGCTTTCTTCAGATTCCGTTTGTAGCCTCTCGGTGGTTCGTAAAAGTGCTTTCCCAGCTGCAAACTGGCACTGAAATCGCCCTGGCGTTCCCGCATGTCGAGATATTCTAGCATGTTATCGAAACTTGTGTAGATCGCATTTTTATCTGCCGCAAATGGACCGGATGAACTCCAACTCGCACCCTCACCATAGGGACCTCCTGCCTCATCGACCCAACGCCACGCACTGCGTTGAATGAGGTGCCCGCCCGGTGGTCCAGAGAGCCACCAATCCATACTCTTATCCGCGACGCGTTTGTAGTATTCCACTGCCCTCTCGCAACTCTTCACCGTCCCGATACCCATATGATATCGGTGGGCGAGTGTCATCTCGGCCTTGACCTCGCCCTGTTCCGCCGCAAAAGTATAGTACAGCTGTGCTTTCGCCTGATCGACCGATACAGCATCGCCAATGCCTGTCGCGTACAGCAAGCCGACCATGTGTTGAGCTGTCGCATTCCCGTCCCGTTCTACCAGCTCAGAATACAACTCAAACGCTTTTCTCGTTCGTCGTGGGTGCGAGAAATTTCCATAGAAATTCATCTCAGCAAGTAGGAACAGCGCATCAGGATCAATGCTTGCAGATTTTTCGAGACCATCAACCACCTCTTGTAATCTTGAGTCAAGTCTTGAAGCATCACCACCAGCTTGTTGGGTGGGAGCATTCATGAAGAGAGCACGGAATACGATCTTGGTGTAGTACCATACTGTTGTGGGAAGTCCAGTCGGTTTGGATTCGATCATTGACTCCCTCCATGTTGGTTCTGTATCTCGTAAACCTGACCATATGCGCTGAGTACGTGCCTGAGCATCAGTCAGAGTTTGGTCTTGCGCGAACGGTTCACGAAGAACCTGTTGGGTCGGCGATCTTGAGCTGGCAAGGGCGGTGGCAGATATCGCGTTGGACGGGACGAGGCAGAAGATTATGAGAATGAGCGCTGGATCAGTTAGCTGGTTACATGGTAGAAGATGGTTTACGGCAAGCATACTGAGCAATGTAATGACTGCGGATGGGAACACACGCAGCATGATGAGATTCGCAGGAAGTAGGTGAATGTTATAACCACATATTCCTGGTGAATTTCTGCTCTTGCGAATGCAGGTTGAGAACGAATGTGTTGGCCACTGCTTTGCAGCAGTACGTATTCGAAAGTGTTTGTTTAGGAGAAAGTTGACATATTTGTCCACACGACAATGACGTGTATCTGGCCGCTGTGCATTACAGTACAGTGGCCTCCACCGTATTGCCAATGGACAGTTTTCTATCTAGATATGAAAGTGAGATTGGTTGGTACAAATAGAGTGAACTAGGAGTTCTAAGTAAGCCAGATAGCTGCCTGCATCAGCTCTAGTGATTTCGATGCTGAACTGTTGATGATATTTAGTGGTTACGGTGGTTGTACTGTTAACGCTCCCTTCAGCACCGCCAACGACATCCACTGTCAACCCTAACTCAACTTCAAATCTAGCTCTATGTATGTCCAATCAAGGGTACATTTAACAATCCCACATGCTCGCTGAACCTCTCATTCAGAGTTCAGTTCATTTGCCTAACTGTTCCAGGCCCTAGCATTCATGCCTGCAACAAAACGTGATCAGATCGTGTCTCATAATCATCGTTCCTCGCGTCTCCCTACCGCCGGAACAAGCACCTTGTTCGACGCCTTCCGGTCATCATGAAGGGTCGACTTCTCAAGGGAGCTTTCATAGCCATGCTTCAGCCACCTTGGCCCAAAATCTGTATCGTGGAGCGCGGGGAGCATAGAGACCTTCCAATCATAACTTGCTTTCTGACCGGAATTTTCTTAGTCGACTGCTCCGCAATCTTCTGCGAGGTTTGTGGTTGCGAATTCCACACTTCTTTCAACTTTCATTCCTTTTGCCTATCTGTACTACTGTTTCATTGCTGTCGTTGGAACCCACCATCGACAATCTTTCTTTCGGCTTATCGTTCACAAACCTCGCTATAGTATCCTTCATTTTCGGCACCAGTTCAGGAATTCTGAATGGCTTTGAAACAACATCATCTATACCTGCGTCGAGGGTGTTCTTGATCTGCTCCTCTCTTGCGTTTGCTGTTACCGCAATGACCGGAATATGTCTCACTAACTCGCCACTCTTCTGCATTGCCCTGAGTGTGCGAGCACATGTCATGCCGTCCATAACCGGCATCTCGAGGTCCATCAAGACAACGTCAATTACTGTTGGCGTGATTGAGGATAAGGAAGAGTGGTTGTAGAAGTCAGATTTCTTGATGACTTCGATGGCCTCCCCACCATGGTTTGCGACACTTACGACACAGCCGAGCTTCTTGAGCTGTGCAGCTAGGACTTTTTGATTAATGAGATTGTCTTCGACAATAAGCACGCGAAGACCAGTGGCCTCATTGCGAGATTGAGATAGCCGAGTGGTTGTTGTTCGAGGACTTGCGTTATTTTGGTTGCGGTCTGACTCTGCTACTTCTGTTTTGATCTGCGAAAGCTTTGATTTGTGCGTAGCGTCATTGGAGGCTTTGCGGCCGCCATGAGAGCGAGCATCAAAGAAGTCCTCTTCAGATC
>Ga0115842_100232_pt1 | contig 21230 bp, 24 predicted proteins | sample InSIn2SAF170_2_FD_83856 | JGI IMG/M metagenome (GOLD analysis project Ga0115842, IMG submission 83856)
CTTTGCGGTCGTCATCGGCGAACGGAGGTCTAACGGTAGAGCGAATTGACTCTACTTCAGCGATATCGTTTAGGTAGCTGTTGTTGTTATTGAAGATATTGAGCTTCGAAGCTCGTTTGGGGAAAAGTACACTGTCATCGCTTGCCTTGCCGATTTTTGTGGTCGGATCATCCTGCTCACGAAGCATACTGAATCGTGCAGATAGATTAGGCATGAGCAAACTTGTCCGGAAATCATTTTGGGCCGGTAAGGCAGATGCGAGATCGAAAGCAGGCTTCTCTTCAATCTCCTGTTTCTTCTTCTTCCATATTAGACCTCGAGATGCTTTGACGATAGGCTGTCCTTCATTGCCATTTGATACGCCCAGCGAATCCTCGTCATCTTTCGTCTTGCGGCTCTTCTTAAAGATATTCATGGTATCGCCGGCGTAGGTGGGAGTTGCTGTGGGTATGTGCTTCCCTCTCTCTCTCTCGTAGCGCTTCCTCTTCAATGTCTCTAACACAGAAAATATTCTTCAGCACAGTTTGAGGTCAAGAATCCATGTAAGATTAACAGCTGACTTCTCGAGAACCATTCAAAGCCTTGGTCGACGCAGAGGTTGCATACAGAATCGTAAAATGAATGTTGAGCCAATTCCCTCGCGTCCCTCAGGTTTGGTCGCGATATGCTCTTCCTCTGCCTGCGACTGACTGTGAGGTGCTTGGTAAGGTGATTAAAATGTTACAAGACGGTTTCTGAGAATGATATTGTTAGTAAGGAGCGACAGCCTTCAAGGCAGAATAATGAGCGGCGTAAAGTTGCTAGGCTTAATAGTCCAAGGCGTTAGGTTGTGTAAGAGCTAATACTCTGTGCAAAAGGTCAGAAAGCGAGCGAGGTGGGAGAGTACAAAGGCCAAAGACAAGAGAAATCAATGAGTGCTGACACAATTTCCATGGATACAAGGCATAGGGAGGGAGGGCAGTGGGACTCTTGGTGATAGGCTTTGGATGGAAGACAAGGAAAGGACGGAGATTTGGACTAGGGTCAGGCCTGTAACATTTCTCGCAGCAGTAGCGTGACGAGGCGTTAGAGTGTCGACCATGAAAAATGCTTAAGCTGGGAGGAAAGCGGAAGGCAAGCGCATGGTCAGGGAGTTGGTGGTGAACGAGGCCAGAAGCAGACGACATCAGAGTGTCCAGGATCCGCTTCTGACTGAAATGGAAGCATGAAAAGGGTAGATTTTGGACGGTGGACGGTAAGTTGGATGAGATTCTGGATGGAGATGAAGCATCGAAGTGTGACAGGTCGGAGATTTCCTGCCAGATGGATGCAGGGGTCCACTTGAGTTTGACGTTCGCGGAGGGCGTTGCGCTAGTGTCGACGGCGTCGATGATAGGAGCGTCAATCAAACACCGTGACCGGGGTATGAATCATCTTAGCTGCTTGATACGTTAAGCGACCAGTCTGAAGTCGGGGGCGGGTTAGGAGTTTGTGTAACTTGAGCAAGCCATGTTCAGGGTGTCGAGTCTTTCGACCGTGTAAATGTTGTTGAATGGTGTTCATAGGTATCACTTCAGCACACCCAGCACAGCGAATGTTTATGTGTACACTTTTGGAGCACTGTGATCCATGTCGACAGCCGTTACTGGAAGGAAAATCCATGGAAAAGAGAGTTGAATGAGTGCAGGAGATGAAGGAGAAAAGGAAGTGGAGTGTCTCTCAACACTGCACCTACATCCTTGGCCGCAGTTTGCATGATACCTGCAGTGCACGGAGTACGGAGTACAGAGATGCGGATCGCTCCTCGAATCTACGTGTGAGTGTGTGCGGCTGTTGATGGGAAAGTCTGGGCAGGATCGTGATGGTCGCTGCTGTGACATGTGCTTCGGCATCGCTAGTCTTTTGTGCAACCAACGTGGGAAAGAGATGATCGCGAGCTTCATGTGCAGATACCAGTCTCTTTGGGTAGTACTGGACGCTGCGACATCTAGCTGAACTTCTCTGGCTTGCAAGTACCATTCGAAGTGTGTACTCTGCGTTTAGTTCAGTGGCTGCACGCCTACATAGCATAAAGAGTGACTTGTTCCAGCCGCCAACGCTTAGCCAATGCTCTTGAAATGTTTAACTGGCGACGGACCAAAATCAGGGGGAGTTGCAGGAAACCGACTTCCGACTTCCATAGCGCATCTAGAGCGGCAGTAAAGAAAATCTTCTTCCACCCGCAGCTCGGACGCTCGGCTAACCATCCAATGGCATCTACCAGTGTCGTCACTGACCTATCACATTGCGATCACTGAATAAGAGCATCTGTGTGAGTAACGTCCTTGCATGAAAGCACAACTTGAACGACACAATGCTTGTCGCACACGGATAGTGAATATCGACTCGATCTATAGAGAGCCTGCCGGTGCAGCAGATGCAACAGACCGGAAGTTTAGTAGCATGTCAAACGTTCATTTTCTGTGCTCCATTATGACCTCTCGGCTGACGACACCAGAGGGCTGGATAGCAGCTGATTGCGCTACCTTAACCGCAGTCATTCTACCAATGAAAACACTCGTACTTGACTCTTGTACCTGCATTTTCATCTCGCTTATGTTTCATCCGTCGTGCAAAAGTCAACTCCTCGAAGCAAGCCGCATTTTCTGTGCTCTTCTTTTCGTATGTCGGAAATGCGCATGCCCGTTGCTTGTAAAACTGAACAACCAAATTGCTCATGACTGTCGGTCGAGATTAAAGATTATTTTGCGGTCGCAATCAAACCCAAACACGTCGACACTGGACGCGATGGAAAAAGGCATTCTTGGCTTGCTGTCACCGAAACCTTAGATCCATGTCAAGGCTTGAGTGGCTAGAGAATTACATACACACTCGAAAATTGCAATGACATCTGCATAATCTCCCATCGATAAACCAACGCCTTGGCCACGCCATAGTTCTGCCCCATTTTAACTTCAGCACCACCAGGCAATTCACGTGTTGTGTCGACACTGGCACGCGACTCTTTTGTGAAAAGCTGCCCATCCCCGACCTCAGGCTCTTTACTTGTACACATCAGTGGGACGCGGGGAATGCTTCTATCACGAACGGCACGATTATTCTGGTGTTGACTTGAGATCAGTATTATTATGGGAAATGAAAAGGTCCAATTTACTGAAATGTCCAAACATTGTGTCTCATGTTGTTGTTGGTCGTGCTAACCTTTATTACAACGAGCATTACCCTGGCAATGAGCAGTGGTTGATCCCTGCTCCCTCGTACCCCACGATGCAGATTCGTGAATTTCCAACGTCTACAGTATGATTGGAAATTATCATTACACTTTCTGGTGTCGTGCTTTGGATACGTAGACACCACGAGAAGGGACCGACTGCATAGTAATGCTTCGTCTTTGATGCAGTCCACGAGATACAGTGCTTGCAGTGCCCGATGTTTTCTGCCCAACGACGCCTCGGTTCGGTCTCTATTCTACCGAAGTCCATGGCTTCCCCACGACATCATCAAGTTTCTAAAGAACATCCCCTCACGAGCACTCCAAGAAGTGATCATAATGACCAAGCTTGTATAAAAGCTTCTGTGAGTGGTATGAAAAGATATCACATTGTTTGGAACGTTGGTCGTGACTGTAACCTGTGACTACGATTGCTCGCACTTGCCCAACAGCACCAAAACTCATAGAAATAAAAACAGCTCACCATGCCTGAAGGCCCTCCCGTCCCCTTTTCTGACCTTCCACTCTCCAAGACTCATGATTCTACCAAACTCAATGCCTGGGGAGCATACGGTGATCAAGATGAACGAGGCTTCCTCAACCGCCAAACAGACACCATAGTAGCAGCAGCCGCCGCATCAGAAATCAAGACCGGCATCCGTGTCAGCTTAAACGCAGCTCTCGACTTTCAAGGTAAGCACCCTCGTACACCCCTAGCACCACCCCAACACCACTACATACAAGCATCACTCACTCATCCACTTCCACCCAACCAGGCGACCGCCCCCTCTTCGGCCGCCAAGTCTTCCAAAAAGACGTCTACCAAAAGAAACCGCGCATAGTCCACGACGACACCTGGCACTTCAACTCCCAATCCGCCTCCCAATGGGACGGCCTCCGCCACTTCGGCTACCAAAAAGCCCAACGTTTCTACAACGACACCACCCTCTCTGACATCGCCGGCGACGGCCCAAAATCCCAATCCCAACCCAACATCCTCGGAATCCAAAACCTCGAAAAACACGGCGTCGTCGGCCGCGCAATCCTGCTGGACTTCGCGCGCTGGCGTTCCCCCGGCCACCCGGGCTCCAAAATCCCCGAAGCAACATCGTTCCAATCCTTCGCCCGCACTCCCATAAAACTCGAGTGGCTGCACTCAATCCTCGAATACCAAGGAACACAAATAAAATTCGGCGACATCTTGATTATTCGCTCCGGCTATTTCCCAGCATACTACGCCCTCTCAGACTCCCAAGTCTCAGAACTCCAGGCCCAACACCCGCCTAGCTTAGGCGGTGTCGAACAGTCCGAAGAATGTCTGAAATGGATCTGGGAGAATTTCAGTGCGGTAGCGGCCGATCATCCGAGTTTTGAGCAGTGGCCGACGCCGCATGAGTGGAGTTTTCATGAGGTTTTTTTTGGCGGGGTGGGGGTGTCCGATTGGGGAGTTGTTTGAGTTGGAGGAGCTGAGTAAGACGTGTGAGAAATTGGGGAGGTGGAGCTTTTTTTTGACGAGTGAGGTTGTTAATGTGCCGGGGGGTGTGGCGAGTCCGCCTAATGCGTTGGCTATTTTTTAGAGGGGGGTCTTGATGGGAGAAGGGGTGGTGGGTGGTGTGTTATACGCTTGCGGTATGGGATTGTAGTTGAACAATGTGTGTGAGACAGAGAGGATGGCTCAGGTTTTCGCGTGTAGGTGTAGAGTATGCGTGTGTTGGCAATATCTTCCAAAACGGTTGATGTATATTGGAGTAAATACATGCCTTTTTATTCATATGCACTGTGCACTTATGACTAACACTCAGTCACCATGAACTACTACGATAACACCCCTCAGCCAGTATTGCCAGTCAAGCAAGTATCACACGAAATAAAACACGAATACAAACTTCATCCTTCCATGACAGTCCAAATCTCGTGCTCAGTGCTCAAAATCAAAGCACCATTTCTCTTCCCCTCCCTCTATACACATCGATCATTTCACTACCACACTCCAAAGGCACGGTACTAACGTATTCAACTCCAGCACCTTCAAAAACCAACAACTGCATCAAGCAACAGCACACTTCCCTCTCCACTTACAGTAGGCTTGGTGTCTGGCCTACAAAGAACGGAGCAGGGGAGGAGAGCATCTTGTGTCTCTCGTGTCTCTCGTGGGCGATGGTCTTTCTACTACTTTCTTTACACATCGGACCGATGGTACATGGTACTACAGTAGTTAGGAACTTGAAGATACGTATCACGTTCATCCATGTGGACGGGACTCTCGGGTGAATATAGGAAGGAAATAGAGGAAAGGCAAGGCCGTAGGACTCGGAAGATCAAGATAACTATGTAGGCAGCAAGAGTGCGCCTCGTCCAAAGTCCGTGATGGGAGAGCTCTTAAAACAAAGATCAAAATGACAGAGGACCTACAGTAGGTGCTCAAAGCAATGCAAAACACATTCCCTCATACCGCAGTGAAACAAATGTACAACAGCAAAAGAGGTTCTGAAAATACAAGCATTTACTAAAAAAAATCCATTGTTTCATCGTCGATCTCTGAACCACGACTTACCAACCCTCCAACCCCACCCCGAGCTCGAACCAGCACTGGCTCAACCTCACCTAGACCTAAACTCTAGCCCGAGGGCGAGTTAGGGGTCAAAGTGAAGGAGACAACAGTGCTGGCGAGGGCACCAGAAGGTGAGGTTGGATTGATGGTAGGTCGTCAGTAAGGTAGAGGAGAGGTGGGAAGTATCTGAAAAAGCGAACGACATCCACCAACGCTATAGCAAGCTCTAGAACAAAGACAAGAACGCCAATCCCAATATAAGCTCATGCAATCCCATTTTCCTGTTTCAATCCTTCCAACACTTTTCAAGCTTCATGACCATTGACACCATTTTCCGTCACGTTCTCAACTCCTGCAAGACCAGCAACGACACTGAATTGACCACCAGCACCCGCCCAGACCAATTGCTTGTTTCGTACTGCTGTGTTGTCGATATGTGTGGCCACTTCCACTTCTTCGTCTGTGCCTAGTCCAGTTTGGTAACAGGTGCTGAATCCCCATGCGTATGCTTTTCCGTCCTTGGCGATTGCAATGGTATGATCTGAACCAGCTGCGATGGCTGCTCCGTCGATGTTTGGTACCTGAGTTGGGATCTTGAGAATGCGTGGATGGTCATGCGAATCCTTGATAACCTTTTCGTCGGGAATGGATGGTATGTCGAGACCGAGTTGGTGGCCATCTAGTCGACCCCAGACGAGCACTTCACCTTTATCTGTGAGTGCGATTGTATGATGTGATCCGCCTTCGATTTGTGTGATTGTTCCAAACTCCTCCAAGTTCGGTACGATGGTGGCCTGGTGAACATCTGATTCACCTTCTGCTTCGAAATTCTTGGTGACACCAGTCTCACCGAAACTGTTCAATCCCCAAGAGTATAGCTTTCCGTTTTTGTGCATGGCGAAGGAGTGGTATGCACCTGCACCAACGCCGACCATTTGTTTAGGCAGACCGAATGCTGTAGGACGCAGAGAGTGCTTGACAGTTCGCTCTACGATGCGGCGACCAAGCTGATTTTGTTGACCACTACCCCAGGCATAGACTACACCAGACTTGTCGAGGGCGAGGATGTGATTTGCACCAGCGGCTAGTTGGCGAACTTTCTTGAGATCAGGAATTTGCATGAGAGTGCGTTGAATTAGGATGTCTCCAGTGAAGCCGAAGATACCTTCGTTAGACTGTGAAAGTATGTCAGTAACCGTTGTTATGATGTTGAACGAGAAGGGATTGAACTTACTCTGAATGTACCGCAACCATAGACAAGGCCGTCATTTGTAAGAGCAAAGGTTGCGCTATCTGAGCAGACTATTTGTGTGAAGACTGCACCTTGCTCAACGCCAGAGAGATCCACCTCACCAGGTGTTGATTCTTTAGGATTGAGACCGCTTCCTGTATCGCTATCTGAATCACTACCATCATCACTCTTGTCGTCGGCAATGTCTCGAAGGCCACCCTCCCAATCTGTGTTGCGGCCCAGAGCGCCTTGATCGTTGACACCCCAGGTAAGGATTTTGTTATCGCTTGTAAGGACTGCTGTATGCATACCACCAACTGATACAGAGACAACACCCACTGCGTCGGCGTCGAGAAGAGCATTGAGTCGTGGCCGTTTCACTTCGGCACAGTTCTTTCCATTGCCGAGACCGAGCTCGCCATTTGTGCCATCACCGAAGACATAGACGTTGAGCTTCTGTGTGGGTGCCTCGTTAATCGCGACAATTTTCCTGGGCTTCTTCGCGGCTGGCGCTTTAGGAGCAGCTGCTTTACGCGTTCTAGTTGGAGCTTTCTTCCTTGTACGTGATTCATCTTCGGATTTTGAAGCTGTTGATTGAGTTTTGACTCTTTTGGCATCATCGCGATGAGGGACTTCATCGTCGTCTTCTGCTTTTCGCTTGTTTGACTTCTTGGCCGGCTCTTTGGTAGGAGCAATCTTCGTCTTCTTATTGCCATTGGTTTGTGGCTCCTCCACATCATCTTCAGCTTTGCGCTTGTTGGATTTCTTTGCAGGCTCCTTAGCTGGAACACTGGTAGCTTTCGCGGTTGCTTTGGTTGCAGCTACCTTCTTCGTGTTCTTCGTCGTGGATGTAGAGGTCTTTGTATCTTTATTGGAAGCAGCCTTTGTAGCTGGCTTGGCCACCTTCTTGACGGGTTTGCTTGTGCTCTTGGTGGGTGCTTCTTGAGCAACACTGGCAGCAGGTTGTGTTTCTTTGGTGGCTCTTGAGCTCTTACGCGTGGCAGCAGCGCCAGCGGCAGCCTTCTTTGGAGGCATGTTGGATGTAGCGTGAATGGCTGATTGAATGAGGAGAATGCGGTTATTGAGGCAGATCAAGAGTTCCAATGTGCTTGTTAAGTCACAATCGCGTTGTAGATTGGTAGATCCGTAGATCGGTAGAACACGCTTGCGAGATAACTTGTAGACAGTGGTTCAGTGTGAACAGGCGGAAGCATTCATGAAGTGAAAATTAAGTCTCTACGACACGAAGTTCAGTTGGCGCAAGTGAAATCACGATGAATTCCTGATGCAGAGTGACAAAATCATCGGCACTGGAATGTTTTGATTTGGAGATGCTCGAGTGCTACGCTAGACTGCAACTGGCATGTTCTCCTTTTCTTATGTAAGCAGTACCACCGTTTGCTGGTGAATAAAAGGTTCAATGTTGTCAAGGGAGACATCCCAACATATCTCAATCTGCCCCGCTGCTCCCACCCTTACAAATGTGCTCAAGTGCCTACGATCATAAATGGACTTCACTGCCTGTGGCTGTTCAATCATCTGCTGTCAAATCAATAATCTCATCCTTTGTCAGATCAATTGGATCGTTAACAAGTCCAGTAGTAGGTCTTTCGTTTCTTCTGAGTCCGACAGGGAGTCTTTTGTTTCCTCTGAAGCGCAGTCGAATTGTTGGCGTTCGTGGTGATACATGCATGTTAGTGTCTTCGAGGGTCAAGTCGATTGTGGCACGGTCTTCGTTCTGGCTAACTGCCGTGGTAGAGAATCTTCTATCTGTGTGCACTCGTGCTGTTCGTGGAAGTAGTTGAGCTGACGTCCTACCATCAACAAGTGTTCGGTGCTGGTGATCTCCTTGGAGTGGTTGACGCGGGCGTGGAAGTAACATTTGTTGACCGTGTCGAATTGTGGGTTGAGTGTCTGCATTCATGGCAGCCCACATTCTTTGTCGTGTAAGAGTGGCTTCTAGTAATAGATTGATGGGTGACGCAAAGCCTCGCTCAGCGATGCCAATCCCCTCTTGCATAGGCGTCAAGCGTAGTCGAGTCGAAGCTGGCCTAGGTCTCTTGATCGCGCGTTGCTCAGCGTTCTGCCGGTCGACTTCAGCATTGTGGTATCTGATTACCAGTCCAACGGCCTCTCGATGTTCGCCTATCAGAGAGGGAGCTCCACCACGCTTCCCGAGCATTTCATCGTTTGTGGCAGCCTTCTCACCATCAAATGGTACATCATCCCCTATGATCATGATTAGCCTCATTCACTGTGAGTGCGCATGCTTATGATCAACTTACACATCCAGTGCTTTTTGCATCCGGTGCACGCCATGTGATTACAACCTCCATCCTTTTGAACTCTTCTTCGGCAGTATGGACATGGCTTTGTCGTACGTCTGATCTCTTCCATGTCCTTGACCATAGCTTCGTCCTTGTTGCTCATCGCATCAAATTCAGCGCAAGCGAGACCTTTATGCCACTTGCGTTGATGAGAAAAGCAGATCTTCGTCTTGCAACGTGAGCATTTGACCCATGGCTGCTTGGTCGGATTGTGTAGTTGTCCATGGCCGCATAGAGGAGCCGGACACCACAGCCAATTATAGGCATTTTGCTTCGCTGTCTTGATGCGGGCATTAGTAGCTAACCTTGTAGACTTCTCTTTGCTAGAACTTACCTTATTGATCATAGCGTCAATCTCTTTGCTAATGGTGCGTGGCAGAATTCCTCGTGCGTCCTCCTCGGAAACACCTTCACCACACAGTGGACAAGAGCATGCACTCCAGCCTTGGTCTCGGTTTTCTTCCATTCGCATAACGAAGTGCTTCTTGTAGCATTCTGTACAGACAGTGGCATCGTGTTTACAAGAATGGGTTTTGGGGAAATTCCGATAAGCTGTTTTGCTTTCTGCACAGATGTCGCACTCTTGCTCTTCATTCTTCACCGATTTTGGGGATCTTGCCGCAGCTGTGTTTGTGCCATGACCGGTATAGTCGTCGTCTTCAGTTCTTTCACGTTTAATACCTATCCGTGGAGGTGAACTCTTCTCGGCTTTGACTCGAGGAGCCTTTGTTTTCTGTTTGGGAGGCATTTTGTGCCCGGCCTGGGCTATACAACAAGCGCAACCAATATGACTTAAAAAAGGTGTAGTGGTAGGAGATTTGGTATTGATTGCAGCACCTGGAGTTGGAGATGTGCAAATTACTTGGAATTGGAAGGTGACAGGCTAGCTGCTGGCGAAATAGGATATATGTACCGTGAAAACTGCTTGAGGAGAGTTCGACCAAGAGGTTGATCGTGCATGTCACTATTGACACGAATGTAAACGCGATGCGAAGCCAGTGCTTGCAGTGATAACTACCAACAATCTCTCGATACTACACACTTTCATGCACTTCCATCGTTTTGCATCATGAGTCATGCGACACAAGCTGCTTGATACTGCTTGGGTAGTGTAGCTCTTTGAAATAGCTTCATGGTTCTTCCACCGCCATTCCGAAATATCAGACAATCACATTGAGCTCGCGATTTCCTTTGGCTCGAGGATTGGGAGCATTACCGTTCTCCTGAATGTAGAATCGTCGTAGCAGCATGATCGCTTCCTTCCGATACAGACCACCAAAGCTTGGGTAAGGAGGATCAAGACTTTCGTCTGAATGTATTGACAAGACACTTCCATTTCCACCAAACCGTTCATTGCCACAACCATAATAGACTCGTCGAATGCCGTACTGTCGGAGGGCTGAAGCACACATGATGCATGGTTCGACCGTGACATAGAGATCGGTCTCTGCAAGCCTAGTGATTGAATGCTTGCCAAGAAATTCGTTGATGGCCAGAAACTCAGCATGTCGAGTGCCATTGAGAGATCGATTGGTGTCGTTCATGCCTCGAGCGACCACCTGACCGTCGAGAACCAACACACATGCCACTGGTGTCTCTCCTTCTCTTAGTGCCTGTTCTGCGGTCTCTAAAGCCTGCTGCATGAAGTTCTGGTGGTACTCAAGATCGGCTAGAATGTGCGGGTCAAGATTCGCAGCTGCGATGTTCACTTCATAGAGAGCTCCTATCGTCGGAGTCGGTGGCCCTGTTGTTGGCGCTGTAGTACTGGTCGATGCAGTGGTAGAAACGTCCATAGCGACTGTCAGCGGAGTATTTCTCCTGCTCTGATCTGCTTGCATTTTCAATCTGGCAGAGGGCTTGCTGTTGTAGCTGTAGAGCGAGGTGCTACACCAGCAGATTTGGGACACAGCATTTTGATTCGTACTAAACACTTGGAGCAAACGAGACAGGAAGGCGCGATTGCTTTGCATTGATGTCGTTCTTTCTCTCGGTTGACCTTCTTGATTGGTCCGCAACCACCATTCACGTCGGTCGCACCCACCAAAGAGGCTTGAACATCCAGCCGAACGCTATCAGGAATTCCTCTGAATATCTCCTACCTTATTGAAGTTCGGGAGACTCACGATGTTGTCGATTTCTAGGCTTGGAGGACTCCTCTTCAGCCTCTTCGTGGTTACAGGACTGGCACAAGCACAGCCGGCAGCGCAATCGTTCCCAAAATCTGTCACACTCTCATATGAACAACTGGGCTCATCTGCATCGTCACGGACTCCCTTAGCGACTGTGAACTATGACCCAAAGACTCTCAAGTATAATCTTGCATCCTGGACACCACCATCAGTTGATTCACTGAAATCTACCTCGATCGAGCCCATAACAGCCCCTCTACTACGAATACTGTTACCTAATGGTAGTGCCACAGTCGCCAGCCTTGATGCTTTTGACAACAACTTATCGCAAGACATCAACATTTGGTTATCTCAAGACAATGGCGAAATAGTGTCGGCTTCAGTCACGAGCATAAGACCGCCTCCGTTGACCAAAGAACAGGAACTGCAACGACAGAAGGAGGAAAGACTCAAAAAGCGAGGGAAGGCTGTTCCAAGCTCAAAACCGATCCCGAAGTCCAAGAAATCGAAAACTGAGGATGTTGCAGTAGCTTCAGCAGGTCCAGTGGTCAGGGTCAATCTTCTAGTTGCTGGCGAAGGCGTGAGACCGAGGCTTAATTCGAGGAAACCTGTTCAAGTTGACGCGGAGGGCCGAGAGGTTGTGCCGGTGGAGCAGCAAGAGAAGACATTCTTTCAAAAATACTGGTATATCCTCATAGCTGTAGCTTTTATGGTCGCGACCAGTGCTGGGGGTGGAGGATAAGTGAAGAGCGTCCCAAACAGTGCCACGGCTTACGTTTTCACCAATACATTATGGTTGTCCAGATACTTGCCAGCTTTAGCTGCACATAAACGCATAGGGCGTTGGTTCTTGTCTCTGCATGATATCATACAATTCTTTCACAGGCCGCCTCAATTAATAAGTCTCTGCAAGGTAGAGACTTTAACGATCATCGAACGATGGCTTTACTGTGACCAGTCGAGAGTGGCGACCACGATTACAAACTGGGCAGGATATCACAATCTAAATTGCTACTCAAGTCAAGCTCGGTTTGATGGTTGCTGCTTCATCAAGCTTGTCGTCGGTTCGCTCGGGTTCTGCCCAGTCCAAGTTGTGTCTCTGCTGCGAGGCATAACTCAGTTTTGGTTCGACAATTACTCTACATGAGGTCCCCCGTGACTTCGGCGCTTCCAGCTGGAATTATGGGCAATTCACGGCTCTAAGGGTGCACAGTGTGGTTTTCTTGTCATCCGTCTACGTTCTTGCTCCGATGTTTGTGGTGAATATGTACTTAGCAATTTATGCCGGGTAGGGGCGTATCAAGCGACCCCTTCCAATCGTCAGCAAAACTCGCTGCTATGCTGCGATAAGGAATAACAGATGGGTCGCGATGCTGATCTGGGCTGGTGGATTTCGATGATACTTGACAGATCAGCACCAAACTAGCAGGTGCAACGAATCCTTTTCCATCGAAGCTCACACTGGAGCCCCATGGACAAATACAAGTTTGTTCCAAAAATGACATGTGTTGTGCTCAATAAGATATTGCATTTCAGCTTACTACAGACATCAACGCCATTAATGGAACTTTACGACTGATTCTCTTCGAAAGCCTACCACGCGGCTTTTGCTAGCCAGATACTTCTTTGCTTCATCAGAATGCTGAAAAGCATATGTTGGTACCGCTCTCCACCGAGTCTCGCGCAAGATGTCAACCCTGCAGTTTCATATAAACACGAACGTATCTGCCTATCGACCCATATCCTCTTCTACGTCAGGTACCTGGTAGTCACAACTTCGTTGCTTACCTCAGAGAGTGATGGGTTGAGGCTAATGATGGGTGTCTGAGCGCAGCTGTGATCATGGTAGCCAAATGAAGTCGTTCAGAGAAATTGTTCCTTCCAGACATCGATCAACGATGCAGCTACATATAACCGACGTGGTTCTGGTTCCTCACTGGTGACTGTTCTAGCAAGATATGAGCCGGAGGTCCAGATAGACCGAGCGTGTTACAACCTTTGTGGGGCCACTGAATGGGTATTCACTCGTGACCCTGAGATATGGCAGAACATCTGCAAAGGCCCTGAGCTGGTCCTGGCAGCATCTTAAGTACACGTTAAGTCCGAGACTAGGTACCTTGCCGTCGACCCTCCGATTCGAAAGGGCACATGCACTCGGAATGTATACTTAATACCGAGAATTTCGACACAAAAAGAGCCACAGGCAGAGCTTGCTACCCCGTTCATAGGGCGATCTGGCGCAACGGTTGGACGATGAGTTATCCGCAGAACGTAAGATAACGATTGAAGAAGTCAAATTATAAGTAATAAAATCCGCAGCCGAAGCTGTAGCGCACACTCCAAGAAGGCATCTTTCTCAAGACGACCAATAGTCCGATTGAGTTTTTGTCTTGGGTTCGAATCCCGGCGTGTGGAAGTGCTTTTGCTTTTTTGGGTGTTTGCAAATGGGAGGGAACGCTGAGAGTAAGGTGGGAGTGGAGCGAAGGTGAAGGTGACTCTAGTGTGAAGGGCTTGACAATGCAGATACTTCACTAACTCTGCGTGTATCCTTGTTCGTTCATCTTGCTTACTATGATGCGGTGTAGACATCCTGCGTCGTTCCTCAGTATTACATCTGTTCGTTGCTCTCAGCATTGCATTGTAGATGGAGAGGTTAACATAGAGAAACTGGCTCGAACTCTGTAGAACGCACTTGGCTTAGCTTCACTTACTAGCTCGCCATGTCGTACCTGCCAATAGGTATTCCTCGAGTTTCCCACTCTATTTCATTATAACCAATCGTTTCATAATCTCATCTAAGACGCAGCATCTGTGACCAGAATCTCAATCGCAACGCGGGGTCGGTCGGTCGGTTTACCTCAACAATGCGGGTTGCAGGATTACGCGCTCTTGTACGAACGGCCGCCAAACGGCCTTGGTTAGCTTGCCAAACTCCGCCAGGATTCAGCCTTATGATGAGGCGCAGCCGATCATGTCTCTGCCTACCATATATATTCTTCCATGCTGTTCGGCCTTGAACTGGTCAGCTCTTGTGTTGTATGCGATTTGTCTTCGCGTATCTAAAATGAACGTGTGCCACTTACCTGAAGTTAGCATTGAAACGATATAGAACTTTGTCTTAACTGAAGTGCTTACCAGGAAAGGACTCGAAAATGGATGCTGAACTTCAACGCCCGCAGCCAGCATTGCTGAAATCAGTAGCAGACGTCGAGGCTCTCTCGGAGGACGGCTCGAACGTCACGACAGAAAACGTACCAACATATACCCACAGGAGCCATTTTCTGCGGCCGGAATATAACCGCTATAGTTACACGGTCATGGAGTTTTTGAGGTTTGGAATTCTTTGGGAAAATCTTGTTGGACAGAGATCCAGCTTCAATTCGATTCTTCCTATGCGACATAGCGTGCTTCATTTGCCTCCATCATTACCGATCCATCACAAGAAACCCAAAGAGCAGAGCCATCGACAGCCGCATGCACAAGTTTCCGAAGAAGCCCCACATCCATTGACAGAGATCACAACTAGATCACGCCTGAGAAAATCTCGGAAAAGACCTGTGTTCGAAAACGCTCGATCTTTGGCCAGCAAGGTACACGAATCGCATCGGCAAGAAGTCTTAGCACTCTTAGACCCGATTGTTAGTCAGAACGACGCGAATTGCTCGTATGTCTTCGTCTGCTCAGGCAGCATGACCAAATGCAAGATCTTGGCAATCAAGGTTCGCGACACTGCAGATGAAGAGACCATCTGGCAGAAAATTCATGAAACATGGTACGTAGCAAGAGGTTGGTGGCGAAAACTTGTGCCTCTGTTCAACGTCAAAGAGATTGAATGTGTAAAAGTATATCATAGCCTTCCTTGATGTAATGGATCATGTTTGCTAATGGACAAAGATTGCTATTGCTGGACCGGAACAAGGAAGCAAATCGACCACGAGTTTTACGGCCTTTATAGGAACGTACTCACCAGTAAAACCGGTTACAGATCTTGAGGAGCGCAAGAGAACACTTGAAGAACGTTTTTCATGTGACGAATGGTGTGAGTATGACCCACTACTAGAAGAGTGCTCCTCTACGTATTGCAGAGATTCAGAGTATTGCTCCGGCGAGATGTATTACCGCGTTCTGAGACAATCGTTGCGATCCAGGATGCAACCTTTCCTGAAACAGGCATTCTTCACTCCAGCCCTCGCGAATGGAAATCACTTATTACAGGACAACAACCTTGTTAAAAGCCACCAGTAAGTAGTGCGACCTATTGTCTGAGCAACTAAATGCTTACGATTTAGAAACATTTTGGAAGAAGTCAACAGGCTCTACCGCCCTAGACCTAGATTAGGCGAACTCGAGTTCGAAGCGCTCTATATCGACGCAGCGAACGACTTCCGTGGTTTCGTGCTGCCTTTACTTATCACAGTACTGTTACTGGTCGTGCCTGTGGCCAGAGCTGCTTTTGGCGACTGGACTACAGCATGGACTGTTGGAGGCTACTTTGTTGCTCTTGCGACGCTGTACTCGATGCTACAGGATGATACAGTGCTTTGAGCTTGTATGGGCGAATGAGGTAAGTACAGAGAATGCTTCGTGAACGATTGGCGACAACAACCCCGTCCGACAACCCTATCGTGGATCCGTCTGCAAAGTCTGGTTCGTGGAGGACCTACTTAGTGCATTTTGGCACAAACATATATGTGAATGTGATTCAGAGGAAGAGGAAGGGGAGAAGGTACAGTCTGCATTAACGTTCTAATCCTTAGAGGTGAGGTCGTGACTGCATTGTTGTTGCCAAGGCTGTTGGTTCCGTGAACGAGGTCACTGACAAATAATGATTACGGTTCTACTGATGTGAGAAAGACGCGCAATTTGGACAAATTTGTTGCAGTTCTTCATTGTTAAGCATTTATGTCAGTACTACTGCGTCGACATTGACAAATGACATAAAACGTATTTCTCGGCCCTGCAGATACTGATGGTGAAGGTCGATAAAGTGCTTAAACTAAAGCTGAGTTAAGCGAGACGGAGCGGAGCGGTCCTGCACGAAGGACCGGCAGGCGCGGTCCGACTAGTGCGCTTACTTACTGCATCTACTCGTAGCCTCTTTATTCATACTATGCTTCGCCTAGCTTCTGCACTGGCCAATGCTTCAACGCAACATATTCAGTTTTCTGAGACCTCAAAGCACTTCGCCCACCAAAGCTATACCGGTAGAATTCATTGATGCATCACCTTCGTTCCAGAATTAGTGACGTAGCCTGTACACGACCAGTTCCGAGACACTTGATGTCTGATATTGCATTAAAGAGTGCTGCGACAATGCTAGGGGTTTGGACCATGTTATTGGACGTTTTGCCGCGGATGGGCTGCATTGGCGTTGGATGAGATGTACTCTAATTTCATTAGGCCTCTGGTGCTATGGGGTCCTTTGATGCCATCGTGGCTGGTGTATTTCGGCCTTGTTGTGGGATATACCACCATGGAATCGGGTCAGATCAGTATCTACACGCTGTTGTCATTTAGGGTCGGGTAGTTGAACGGCGTAATTAGTTTTTTCGCGTGGCTCGTTACGTGCACGGTGCATGCGCATGGGAAAGTCCTGGAGCGGCAATCAAACTCTGCTCCTGATCCTAAGACTAGTGTAGTGTCGTCTTGAAATGCACTTGTCTGACCTCGCCACAGCTTTGCTCCATGGCTTTGAGCACAGACGATGGCTTCGGTGAGCTTGAGCGGCCGTTGTGTCGTTGCAAGTATGGTCAAATATATGCTTCGGCCATCTGTGCCGGCCAGCTTAGTGGTGATTTTGCCAGAAGGAGTGTATAAAGTTGTGGGACTGTCGCTGCCTTTGAGTCAAATCCGTCGTTACCTAGCATTTAGTCATCCATACCTTAACATTATCCAGCAGAGATCAGACCCACTATTTGCAACATGGCTTCGGTAGACAGATTATGTACCAAGCTCGGCATCAACAACCCACTCATCCAGGCGACTTGCATCGGCTATGGTACGAGAAGACCGGATTGTGGATGCGCCGTAGCTCTTGCTTCTCGATCCGCGGCCTACGCCTTGCTTCTTAAAGTCGAAAACGATGTAAACCGATGACTCGACGTGACGGACAAGTTGCGACAAGTGGCAAGTCTCCTACTCTGCAAGAGATGGCACCAGTACCAAACAGAAGAGAACCTCAGCAAGTGGCAAACAAGCCTGAAAGGCTATGTCAGTCCCAGCCAGAGAACCAGTGGAACTGCCACGACTTCGAGAACCAGCCGGCCTATGTCAGAACCTAAGAGGAAGGAGACACCAATGCCAACTAGCATTAAGCAGGAGCTTGAGGAGATGAAGAAAAAATGCAAAGAACGTGGCAACATGGATCTGCTCAGACGACTCAATGAAATTGAAGATGAATTTCGTGATGCGAGAAGCCAGGTGGATGATAGTGAAGGCGATGGAGACAAGAAGACAGGAAAGAACCAAGAGGAGGAGGAGGCACCTTCGTTGCCCCAGAGGCAAAGTCATGTCGAATGTGTGGTATGCTTCCTACCATACAGTGGTCATTCAGCAGACCATTGGGAATGTACGAAATGCTTGAACAGACTCCACCAAGAGTGTTTCGACAGCTGGTCTGCTTCACTGTCAGGAGAACGAGCTGTGCGCTGCGTACATTGTAGGGCTGAAGTTTGATTGTATTGGTTAGTGCCACCTAGCAGGGTTCTGCATTCGCACATTGTGACTGTACTATATATGTTAGGTTTTAATGGTCATAGTTCTGCTTCAAACTTTTCAACATCACTTGCGGCAATAGATATTTCGGGCGGTCTGAACAGAGGGCGCTGTAGAACGCTGCTTTCATGTCTCTGTCGAGCTACAGTAACATTCGAGCTGTTTCCTATTCGTGTGATTGAGACGTTCATGTGCTCTCTCGGTGGACTTCCCTCGTAGATCACGGAGTGCATCCTAGAGCTGCGAAGAAAGATGACTGCTATCGTGAAGTCGACTGGATACTCGTCTATTGAATCAAGTGCTCTTTGAAGAGACAGCGAAGATGCCATCGCAGCGTAATGGGCTGGATTTTAAGTAGGACGTAGAACTGTAGGCAGAAATGCGTCATACTCGTACTAACAGCGTACGGATTGATCAAAAGACCAGCCTTCACCGCCAATACTCAGCCTGTGTACCAAGGATATTATTATACCTAGTTATCTGTCGGTTGTAACTGATTGTGATGGGTAATTGGGGTTATGTCGTGTTGAGGGCCACTTTCTCTCCTCGGTGCATGGAAGTCAGCCTAACGCAGGGGATTTTGGCGGAAGTCTGTCGAAACACTGCCAGCAGAGCGCCAAGGGTCCAAATCACCGACGATATATATACCCATGCCTTCCGGCCTGCTGCACTCGATAACATCGATCTTTGCAAGATATAATTATCAAGCTCTGGTATTGTCGAGGAAGAAAAGCATCTCGAGTCACAAAAGACACTATATCCTATCCGTAACAGGTAGTTCACGTGTCAGGCACCCACCATTGTGCCTCAGGCTGAAATATGGATCCCGCTGGCTTCGCAATTGGCGTCGTGGGTCTGTTTAGCATCTTCTCAACATGCATGCAATGTTTCGAGTACGTCCAGTGTGGAAAAGGCTTCGGCAAGGACTATGAATCAGCGATCTTGAAACTCGACGTTTCACGTCTGAGGCTTGCAAGATGGGCTGAGTTAGTCGGGCTCCACGACCCATCCAGGGCGAGAGAACTACAGTCCAATCTCACGAAGTGGGAGACTGAAATTGCAGAGGATCTGCTTGGAGCCATCATAGAGGCATTCGAGAGTGTTGAGAAAGAGAGCAAGAGGTACGAGCGGATGCTGAAGCGTGCAGCAAGCAACGACGACCATGGAGTGGATAATGCGCTAGCTGTGATGGACAGTGAGGATGAGAATTTGAGTATGGCACTCAAGCGGATGCACCTTCGGACGAAGAAGATGATCAATTTAAGGAATGCCACAACCAGTACTGTCAAGAAGGTCAAATGGGCACTTTACGACAAGAAGAAGTTCGATGAATTGGTCCTGAAGATCAAGGGGAGCACCGATGACCTTATTCAGAATTTCCCTCAAACACGACCAATGCAGCAGACCTTGGCGCGGCAGCAGGTGGACGAGATTGCACAGGACACGGAAGAAAGGCTGATGCTGCAGATCGCGTCGGAGGACACCGATTCTTTGCTGGGAGATGCTGTGGAGGATGCAATTACTAAATACGATGGTCAGCGCATTGGCAATGTTGTTGTCACTGGGAATGCGAGAGCGTTCTTTGGCAATGATGTAGCATGGGGTGTTAAAACACAAGCTAGCCAATACATCGCCAGCATGACAATTGATGGGCATGCCCATGTTCATGCCGGCAACGTGTATCGAGGACGAGGACAGCGACAGATTGAGTTTGGACAAGATGTTCAACGTGTCGCACAGAGTAGCCAGGGAGTAGTTTTCCGTTGATGCGGTAGCATATATTGGGTTTGATCTTCGTTCTGGTTTCAAGAAGCTGGTCTCCATGGAGGAGACGATAGAGTCACAGCTGACCGAGGATGTTCGTGGGATGAGGAATCTAGTTTATATGCTTCGTACATACCATTACTTCCCTTTCCTCCAGATTCTTGGGCGTCTATAGCTCATCTCTTTTTCTTTGCGAGATTCCATGTGTCTGGTTCCACTCTTGCAACCACGAGTGCACTGTCCTCAACTCCCACCCATGAGCCTCTCTGATGAAATCTGGCTCTGCAGTAATATTCAAAATACCATAACTGTCCCAGTGGTGCCCGGCTCCGTTGATCAACAATTGATTCTCACCATATCTGATATTGTTGTGAGCAGCGGTAGAATTGGTGCCGTGGTAGCACAGATCATTCCAAACGTCACTTGAACCGTCAATCAAGGCCAGTCTGGGGGCGGATATGTTGAAACCTCCGTACTGCACGTACTGTGTCACGTTGGGTCCACTTGCTGGTACGCTATTGAACTGTCCTTGTGGGAAGGCCCAAGTGCACCATTGCTGGGTGTAGGCGACATTGACGACACGAGATAAGAGGGATGGTGTGTTCGGGTCATAAGGCGCCGACTGATATGCGCCCTGCTCTATGCAAGTTGTATAGAGGTATGATCGGGCAGCTGAGTTAGTGACATCAGCGTAGAAAGTTTCTGAAGGACGAGTCAGCCATTTGAAGCAACTCGATATCGTAGGATTGATGACTTACGGTTCTGCGTGCTGAAACAAGTGGTTGTATCAATAAGATCTACACTGGGGCACGTTGATACCACCACATTCTTCACATAATCGGCGTAGCCTCCGAGGCCTGTCCACGGCTGTCCTTTGGTGTAGTTTGCGAGAATGGTATCGACGGCTGTTATGTTAGCTGGAGCATTCTGGTTCGTAACATTCCTGCAGAAGTTGAAAAAGTCTGGATGGTCGTAGGCTGGATACCAATTCAACTCTTGCCATGTGTTGGTTGGATAATTCATGGGACCACCGAGGGGGAACGCGATCTGCCACTTGTGCTCAGTATACCGTGTTTTTTTTTTGCTTTCAAATCGCACTTACAGTCATTGCAAAATCACGAATATCACTCAAGGTACCTAAGCCAAAGATGTCCTTGAGCTGCTGAATAGCCTGCGTGTTATTCTGGCTAACTAGGCTATCCATATTGGCGATGATGTTGTTTATTCTTGTGATGCAATCTGAAGGTCCATACTTCTGAATTGGGTTATACCATTCTGGGTACGCAACCTCAACATGGATAGGAGCTGATGATGCTATGCCTCC
>Ga0115842_100233_pt1 | contig 21184 bp, 19 predicted proteins | sample InSIn2SAF170_2_FD_83856 | JGI IMG/M metagenome (GOLD analysis project Ga0115842, IMG submission 83856)
TGAGGGAGAGGAGAGGAGAGGAGAGGTACGTTAGTGACTCGACCATAGGGAGAGGGACTCACTATTCCGATGGTGAGGAACTTGAAGAACCACCGGGCCGCCATCGCCCGCCTCTCCCACACCAGAGAAGCACATGTTTCTCTACTGCTGCTATAATATGCTATTGATTGTTGGGTTGGTTTCAGGGAGGGTGTATAGCTCAGTTGGTGGAGCATCGGGCTTTTAACCTAATGGTCGCAGGTTCGAGTCCTGCTATACCCACGCCTGCTTGACTGATAGAGGTTATTAATACAGTGACCCAAAGTGAGGTCCCGTTCGGAACCAGAACGGACAGTGAGAGGAAGGTGAACAAGGTCCGAAAAGGACGGACTTTCTTTATCACGTAAGAAAAGGTGGGAATGGTATCGGAATAAAAGGACCCGCCATGAAGTGGCCAACCAAACCAATAGGTATCACCTTTACAACCTCTCCTACCCCGAATTCTTAGGTAGTTCCTAACCCCGAATCCAATCCCGAATCATATTCCCGAATCATCTATATTAGGTATAACCCGGAATGAAGAAAGATTAGTCAGATTATTATTACGAAATTACGTATAGTGATTGGTCTTGTAGTGATTGGTCTTGAAAGGTGAATCAAGTAAGGTCCTGGTCCCGCTTGAAATGATGCGTCCTGTGCCGGCCTTCATTTTGTGCCGGCCTTATCAGTGGCTGGCTGTTTTAGGGGAAGAAATGAAAGGTTGAGGAACCCTCATGACTTGGGTTGCGGCAATCAATTGGTTATACCAGTCCCCAAAGGCATTCTCATTGAAGGCAACATTTGGCGCATCAGAACGGGTCTTCCAGGGATCGAAAGATTTCGCAATAGCTTTACGGTCCAAAGGAGCATGCAAGGCTCGACCAGAGGGGGCTTGCCATTTCCACATTGCAAAAGAAACGAGAAGGTAGCCATAAAGAAAATATCCCCCTTTATCATGAGCATCTTCACAAGCTTTAAGGTGCGAAGCCGCTTGTCCCTCCGGGGGCAAGGACCGGTAGGGGCTTGCTTGACGTTAGGAAAGCAAGGAACTTTAGTTGCTCTTTGGTTACTTATTTGAGAGGGGTACCCAATAAGTAAACCCTAACCCGGCAGGGGACTCGACCACCGCCCCCCTACCCAATAAGTAAATTGAAACTTTAGTTGCTCTTTGGTTACTTATTTGAGAGGGGTACCCAATAAGTAAACCCTAACCCGGAGGGGCTTGCGCTTCCTAGTGCAAGGACCGGGAGGGGCTTGCTTGACGCTAGGAAAGCAAGGATCTTAGCTAAGCACTAGCAAAGCTAGTTGACGTTAGGAAAGCAAGGAGAACCTGACCTGAGCGAAAGGGAGAACCTTCTTCACTTTCTTTAAGGAGTATGGGTGGAGAAATGCGGGTCGCTGCTGGGAGGTCCAACCCTAAGCTTATCTCTGCGACCATAATGAATAGAATATCTAATGGATTTTCTCTTCCGTTCAGTTGCTAAAAGAGTCATGATGACGTTGACAAACGATATTGAGTTCCACGAATACGAAGGAGGGAAATATGCCATTTGCTGCTATTCGGGGGGGGGCCTTTGGATGAATTTATTGGATACCCGAGAAACATAATCTTTCAAAGAAACAGCTTCTACGGCGATAGATAGGGGTCAGGTTTGGCATCTCTGCCCCCTGCCCTCCAAACAGTATGGGAGCCTCTCGGCTCGTACTGCTCACACTCCTAGATCTTAACCCTTGGGCCGGTCCCCTCCTCCGCCATAGTGTGAGCTGAAAGCAGCTCCGAAGAGCCAGGCTTACTACAGGTCACCTGATAGATAGGCGTCGTGGTGTTGTCAAACTCAAACTATGGTATCTGCTTAGCCCGAATGCCCCCACCCACTGATCATAGGTTCAATCCAATCCCCTCTATTGAATGGGGTGAATCTTGGCTCGTTCCTCACCTTTTCCAGGTGATGCATCTCCACCTGGGAAGATCCACAGACGGAGGGCGCACAATCGGACCCGAGCGGCGGGCGCTCCGGCTGAGGTCTACGATATTCTCCGCTCCTCCAGTTGCTCGGGCCTAAGAACGTTGTTTATGGCCTGCTGCTCCCCCACCTGATTCAGAATAGGGTCGGCCCGAGCGGACAGGCGTCTAATCCGCCGAATCGGCGGGACACTTTCTTCGTAGCGGTCCAAAACTTCTATTTGAGAGCCAGGGTCGGAAATGACATTTTGGATAGGTCATTTGAAGTAGGGAGTCTCGGTTCGCTGCGAAGGAGTAGAAGTTCACGATGCCTGGGCTTTTTGATCGATCGTAGAACCTTAGTATGTCCGCGCGCACCCCCCAAATGGAAATGAATGAATGGAAAGGGGGGTGAAATTGACTCTGCAAGCGGCGGTTTCTTTATTTATTCATTTGATACGGCGGGCGCGGCTTTACAGCTTGTGGAGAATTCGGAAAAACCAGAAAGGTTCCCCCCCCCCTGGATAAAGAGAAAGGGGGGGGGGGGTGAAGGTGCCGTGCGCGTGATCCTTAGCCTCATTCTTGATCCCCTATTCATCCATCGGCCGTCGCACTACCTGTACTTGTGAACTACTTGTTGAGCTTCTTCACGCTGCGCGTAGTCTTTTTTCTGATACTGTGGGCGCCTAATAGTGATAGATCGAAGCGGGATATTTCTGTCTCGTCAAGCCCTTATTCATTCAGGGGTTGCAGCCTCGTTCAGTTGCTAAGAGAGTTATGATAACGTCGACAAATGAGATTTAGTTCCACGAATACGAAGGAGGGAAATATGCCATTCGCTGCTATTCCATTTATTCGTGTATTAAGTTCGAAGGGGATCTCGATATACAACGAAGAAATGATAGTAGCTCGTCGTTCCACAGGCTTTATCATATTCAGTCAGAAGAGTTCGGGTAATACCTCCGAAGCGACTCTCGACGGGAGAATCGGAGCTATTCAGAGGGAATTGCAGCAATTCCCCAATCCTGACGAAGTTGTTTCTCCGGAATCCAATGAACAGCAGCAATTACTTGGGATCAGCTTGCGTTCAATCACGCCAGAAATTGTAGAACCATTACCAAATGAGACGGCACGCTGTGCGCCTAAGTGCGAAAAGACAGTGCAAGCTGTGTTATGCCGAAACCTAAATGTGGAGTCAGCGACACCTCCAAATGCCATTTCTTCCCGCCGCATCCGTCTTCGGGACGATATAGTCACAGGTCTTCACTTCTCGGTGAGTGATCAATTTGTCCCCCGCACCACCGATACGAAAAAAGCTTTTATCGTAGAACCGATCCGAGAAGGCTTGGTGGTATCAAGAATGGTTTCTCGAAACGGAGGGCATCGACCTAGGAACGGGAGAATCGAAAGGAAATGATGGGAATGATTATAGCATTTCTTCCCCTAAGGCTCGATCAATTCTTAGCCGCCAGACCTAATATGGCTACTTTACTTTACCCGTGAATTCCGGCATCCTTCCATTTTGATCGCTCCTCCCAATTAGGGAGTCGATTCGGGAGAGCCGTATCTCAATTCTTTTCTGAGGTTCCAAAAATGACTCTTCAAAGCCCTTTCCTGAACTGATTATTGCCCCCCACCCCCATGAAAGTAAAAGGCGAAGCGCTGGTTTCATCTCTTCATTTAGGGGGGGACCTTTTCGAATAAGGCCGAAATGGGTCCGCTTCCCAATCATTGCCATCATCTCTGCGCCCATCCTCTATGCGAGTCTTACTGGCACTGTACTCTATCCTTTTCACCTTGATAGCCACAGGGTCTCTCCGGGTTAGGCCCTGGCTTCAAGCAAACTGCCCCGCAGTAGTAAGTACCAGGGGTAGAGTTCTAATGGTCCCAAACCTAAACCCCGACCGATCTGGAGTAGCACCATCTAATCACTCTCTTACGTTCGTACGAATTCGCGAAATGACCACCACCGAAACTGTCAAGGAGGCTGCACGTTTTACCAAGGACAATGCCGCAACAATCGGCGGTCTACAGCAGCCAGCAGCTGGTGCTATTTATGGGTTCGGAAAGTGGGAACAGCAACATGATGATGGAATAGAGCTCGAAGAAGCAGAGATGGCTGAAGATCTTCAATTAGAGCAAATACGCTCCCAGGAAAAGGTTCAATCAGAGCAAATAGGAACGTACGGAGATGGAAGAAGGGACGGACGGAGCAGCGAGACTTCCCGTTCGAGCGGGCTGAGTCTGCGAACGGAAAAGCTGCAGCAGCACGTCACGAACTAGCTTAAGTGGTGCGGGACATGGGAAGAGGGCCTCTCATCCTTCCCATATTCTTAGGCTGCGAACGGGCGGGCTTCGTATGAGGTATTGAGAACGCCGGCGCCCAGCAACACGTCATCCCTGGGCCCGGCTCCAGATACTCCTGGAACAAAATGAATCCGAAGGGGCTGAACCCAAAACCGTGCCGTAGCGTCAACGGGGGATGCTACAGTAGCTTTCACTAACACGTCGCATCTACGAGCGAATCGGTCGGATCTCATCAGCCGCCCCCCCCCCCCCCCCCCCCCCCCCCCCCCCACCCCCCCCCCCCCACCCCCCCCCCCCCCCCCCCCCCCCCACCCCCCCCCCCCCCCCCCCCCCCCCCCCCCACCCCCCCCCCCCCCCCCCCACACACACACCACACACATAGCCTCCACACACACCCCACATACACACCACACACATCCAGGGCTAGGAAGGTACTGTCTCTCATTTTCTCCCGATCTCGAGAGTATGCCTGTTAAGGTCTTTCTAAAAGGAACGTCGACGGGAAAGAGGAATCAACGAAAAATCCGAATAGATCCGAAGGAAAAGCGGGAACCGACGAGACAGAAACTTCTCGATATGCCAGAAGGTGCGAAATTAATAGGTGCCGGAGCAGCTACAATTGCTTTAGCGGGAGCTGCTGTCGGTATCGGAAACGCCCCTAGTTCCTCGATCCATTCCGTGGCGCGAAATCCATCATTGGCTAAACAATTATCTGGTCACGCCATTTCGGGGTTTGCTTCAACCGAAGCTATTGCATCGCCTGCCTCAATGATGGCGTTTTCGATCTTATCCGTATTCCGATGGAGTTGGGGGAGGAGCAAAGAGATGGAGTTATCACGACTGAAACTTCTGCTTCATCCGTATCTGTTCCGAGGCCCCCAGCTTTTAGGTATAGGCCTCCATTCCGGGGGGGAAAGGGAGTGGAGGCGGGCCCCTTCCACTTCTTGGTCAGTTCTGGGCGAAGGGCTTATTGGAAAGAAGGGGATTTTTCAATGATTCTCCAGTCAAAAGTACTCGACCGAAGGGTATCATTGCCATCGCCACCAACTAATTGATCGTTGTCAAAACGGTGAGCGGCGAACCACACCTAGTCAGGAGGATCAGAAGAAGTTAGCGGCTCGCCAATTGAAAGTTCGTCGATGCGATCAGCGGGCCGGGGCAGCTTATCCAGCACGTCGGCTAGCCAAGCATGTGGTTCGACGCCGGTTTGCACGTTTCAATGGGACCGTGAACGAGGGCTGCGCCTCCGCAAATCGCGACCGCATTAATCTGAATGGGGGGGGGGCAATGCCACGAATCCACAGGATCGTCATCGATGTTCGGGTCACCATCGTCCGTCCCGCCCGCGCACCAGCTAGCCCAGCGGTTGAGCGTGTACTGCCCCATTAAGATGAATGAATAAGAAATGGGCGAGCTTGCCCTGAATCTCTGTTAGCCAAGTTCCGAAGGCGTCTAATATGGGCCCGGCCCTCTATTTCTTTATTCATTCCATTTAAGGAGAGATCGATCTTCCCGGGCATATCCCTCCCCCATTCTGCACGCATTGTGGCTCCCCTCTCATTAATTCAGTAAGGGCCACGTTCCTCGCTTTCTTTGAATGACCGTTCTTATCCGTCCTCGAAGATGCTTATGACTGCCCTTACGAATCCCCGGTTCCCGCACTTCAATTGCCTTGTTCGTGTCTTATCCTCTACAATATCCTGGCGAACCTTGGCCACTATGAATGGAAGGGGGGGCGAGGGAATAGAGAGATGCTCATGATTGCCCTGTAATTGATCCCCTAGGCACCTAAGTCCGGTGCCGCACGGAGAAAGCCATCCTTGCGAGCAGCAGGAATGTCCGAGCCAAAAAGAAAGCACTTGGTTCCCTATTGAATGGATGGATAAAGGGCCGCCGCCTTCTCCTCTGCTCTCGCCCCCCCCCCCTACTGACCGAGCCTTGATGAGGACACTTCCAACCATTTCCCCAGGACTCCTGGGCAACGGATGGGTCTGCAGTAGTAAGTCGTGAGAGATGTTGCCGAAACGCGTTATATCTGCATCGAGGAGTACCCAGGGGGAGGTTGATTTAATGGACCTAAAGCTATGTGATAGAAAACGCTGGGAAATAACTACGATAGGAGACACTAGATCTTCTTATCGTAAGCTGGGATATATCTCTGTGGATGGACATCCGGTTTTAGTTGACGACTCCGCGGAGCCGGACTTTCCTTCTACCGACGACGAGAACTCCTCCGACGAAGACGGAAAACCCCAACCCTCCCTACAGCCCTCCTCTACACCAAGCCCAGGCCTTGGTTGAACCAAGGAGAGCAACTCCCCTACCCACTGGGGAAAATCCTCGATCCTGCCCCATCAGAATGAGCAATCAAATATGGCCGCCCGCGGTATGCCTTGCTCCATTGGCATCACGGAAGTGGCGTTTGGAATCGATCTGGACACTGATTCTACTGATGCGGACCATTCCTTTTCATCTGATGCGGCGGATGGCATTGTATATAACGATAAGAATGGGATTCCGGACGAAGCCTCCGGATGAATCAGATACAAGGAATCAACTTGGGAGAGCGATGATTCAATGCGGTTTTATGTTGAGCCCATACTACTGTTGGATTCGGGGGCTAAACCCGAAAATGTGGTTAATTACCATAGCTCATGCCCCAAGAATCTCTTGGGTTGGAACCCAGATAGGGTCTTTCAATTGGGAGGGATTGTCCGAGGGATGGTTTTTTTCATCGGGATTCCCCCGGTTCCCGTTCGAATTACCCCTGAGCAATTACGGGTTTTCGAGCTGGGGTCAATTGGATACAGATATATGGATGGGTAAGAGATAGATCCATGGGTAGTGAATAGGTCTATTCCATCGATCAATGATTTTTCCCGGGTTTCTGAATCGGTAGATAGAAATAGATAGGTTTCCACTCGAATCACTATCGATCAATGATTTTTCCCGGGTTTTTGAGCCGTTGGGATCAAGTTTTTGAGTTTAGATCAATTGGATATAGATCGATGGATGGGTAATATATAGATCATGGGTAAGATATAGATCGCAATAGTCCGATTGTATCGATCAATACTGTTTCATCCTTTCCCGATCGGATTCTTGGAGGACCATCCTCCCAACCCAAGAATTCCCTCCTAATTATTAGTCTATTAATTGTTCCCTAATCTCTCAATCATTCATTCTCTATCGGACCATCCCACCCAATTGAATTGGACCACCCCGGGCCCGAAGAATAGTAATAATAGGTCTTCGGGATGATGAATAGCCCACCAAGCCACCAGCATTAATGAATTCGATATTCAAAGAATTAAGTAATCGGATATTGAGTAATATATCGAATAGTTGATTGATTAATCGGATTTGTATGAATAATCAATCAATTGGATTCCTCAATGATGAATCGGATTAAGTCTACCCCGGGTTTTCACTTGGGATCTGGTGTGGACCATGGGTGGCGAATGGCACCGTACGTAACGGTATCTCGATCTATCGGGTGAACATATCAAGATTTCGAGTGGAAGGATCGCGAAATAACTACCATCTTCTATGTGGGAAGGGGGAAACCCATCATCCATCTATCCCTATCTCCGGACCACCGATGGCATCATATATATGTCTGAATCCGAGTGGAGCTGATCCGTCTATATCTAATAGCTGATCTGGGAGCCTGTCCGAATCTGAGTGGAGCCGATCCGTCTATATCTAATAGCTGATCTGAGAGCCAAATGGCATCTATCATGTAGCGGTAAGGATTGGGAATATCCTGATCTGTCGAGTGAACATTCCTCCCTCATACATCGATGATCATATTGGTGATAGATAGCATCGTATGTAGTGGTATCTCGGGTCCCGCCGGATTTGGGGTAGGGGAACCACCATCGTATATGGGGAGAAACCACCATCACATCATATAGAATTGGAATGACGTGACGACGGCATCATATGGAATCTATCTCTATCTGTAAGGGCGGCATCCTATATGATGTAATAGGGGTATCTCGATCTATCGAGTGAGCACCGGGACTTCCGGTCGGTGGGAGAGCCGCGCGCGAGAGACTACAGCGATAATACCTGATCAGCTCTTCCTTGAGAACCGACCGGAGGATGCGTCGATCAGATGCACTCTGTACAGGTTCTTTCAACTGTAGACTCCCAAACATGAGGAGTGGCCTATCACCCACCAGCAATGGGGGTGACGAGGGAGGAGATCCCCTCACTGATGACACGAGGGATCCGGTGGTTGGTTGGCGGATCCCTCCGGGCTTACTGATGCTTAGGTCCTTGTCCAGCCCTATCCTTATTACGGAATTATACCATGTGTTCGTGGAATATGTTGTAACTTCATGTTATCAACGATTAGGACCAAACAGATCTTCTAGCCGGTGAGATCCCCATGCCACTGTCCCGCAGGCACAGGCAGCGGTGGGATATAGTGGGTTCATGTCGTAGTGATACATCTTCTCATCTTTTTCCTGGGACGGGTTCATGAACATCACAGTGTCCTCCGTAATACCCCGAACGAATCAATTCGTCTTGGTCGGATCGGAGCCTTGCTATTAGGCCACCCCCATAAAAATGGGTTCGATCTATTTAAAGAGTGGGGGATGACACAGTAGAACAATTACATAGATCCACATGAGAATTACTCCAATGACCAAGCTGGCTCCTTCTGGGAACACCCGCTGGAATAAGCAAATCTCGCTCGAGATGTGCTAATATTGACATATCCCTTTCCGGAGCCGAGGGGTTATCTTCATTCGTACCATCATATGGAATTGAGCCGCCCTTCCCCTCTCTACGTTCGGGAAAGGTATAACCTTCTCATTAAGCTCGGGACATAGCGTTTCCGCTAGTCTACCGAGCCCCCCGCCCGTTTCGCAGAGTCCCTGACAGCTTATTCCCCATCTCTTTCATCGATTGTAATTCGGTAGATCCGACGTTCCCTAGTAATTGTCTAAACCTTATCTATTTCCTGTCCAGTAGCTGAGTGTTTCAGTAGTAGTATTCCACCAAATCGCGGCAAATTGTGGAAGAAAGTAATATTACTACCATATGTTCCGGATGCCTTTATGACACCATCACAATAGCGATAAAGCATTGCTAGACTTCTTCCCCTAGAGCTGTTTCCAGGGGGATCTTCCGAGAATCACTTCACTCCTAGAAAACACCTTACATCCCGCCGGCATATTCGTACCCTATAGCACAGAGAACGTGAGTGTTATGCACCAAGATTGTTTCCATATCAGATACAGTAAAGGTTTGAACAGTTCCGTCCGGCTTGGCTGGTTGGATAAATTGGTAATAATCGTTGCTTGTTCCGGAATGATCGGTTGCTTCATCACCTTGTACTGTTCCGTATGTAGCTGCTGCACGAGGAGGGGATTTAGGTGGTGGATTCCCCGCCCGGTTTCTTCACATTCTCAATAAGTTTCTTCCTGGAAGTCCAAGATTCCAAATCTTCCTCATAGTTATCCGTATTATTCATCGAAAAGTATACGTCGACATATATCGCATCAATTATGGGGGAGTTATAACTCTCAGACTTCTCTTCGATCCCCTTATATTAGAGAGTTCCTCTGCAGCTGGAACGAGATGGTCTCTGTGGAACGCGATGGATGGCCCCATCGTCATTGTTTCGATCTTGTGGTGATATCCATACTTCGTAGGGGACATCACATCCCCATCGTTCGAAACAGATGCTTTTTCATGCAAGGATATCCCAGGCCCTAGAACGAGTCAAGAACGAGGGGAGGGATATCCCTTTGCTTCGCTGCGCTCCGCGCAGCTCTGGGAAGTCACTTTTTCATGAATAGCTACATGGAGCACGAGGTGGCTTAGCACCCCTCCCTCTTCATTCCATTCCTCGTAAACCCTTTCCGAGCTAATCGTAACAGATCTCGAAATATGTGGACCTCCGGAGCCTTATCATTATTACTAATTCTAGGCCCAATTTCTCATTACTCTTTGTTGGCCCTTCTATGCGGGGTGGGTGGATATCCCACATTTCCATCGAGATCCCTTCCATATGGATGGTGTTTGCGACATGTTCACACGGCGGGGGATTTGTTGGCGATCGGCAGCGTGCATCAGCTCCTTCTAACATGATGCATTTCGACGAAATGAAATCCATTTCTCCACGAGATGCCCCCCTTTCCTCGTCCGGTCGTCCATTCGGCGTGATCTATCTCAGCAGATGAGGCCTTTGCGTGCATACGGATTGCCAGCATATCTCCTCATTACTGCTTTTTCAAAAATGAAGAATGAACCGCCCCCCGACCCGCCTTTCAGCTCCACCCCCTGCGACCACGGGTCCATCCGTTTCTTAGGGGAATACGGCGAAAAGGGGGCAATAACAAACAGTCCTAGCGCTACCCGTAACCAGCAATTCCAACCCGCGAAGTCCTCACGAGCTACTGTGGCAACGGAGCATCAGAGTCGCGATAACCTGCTCATACTCCAACGACTGGGTCCAGTTGCTCAATTTGGCTGGAACATCCGGATCGCTAACTGAATAATGCGGTATCCAATTCACTGCTGGCGGGCGGCTGGATGCGAAATATGGGATGCCGACGGCTCAACATCTGGCTTTTCCTGATACAGAAACTTGGGCGGCTATATGACCTTTTAGTCAAGAACCGGTTACTCCTGCTATTCCGGTCTATATGACCTTTTAGTCAATGAATTGGCTATTCCGGTTACTCCTGCTATTCCGGTTATTACGTTCCCGGGCTATCTGGATCCCCAGTTACCATTCTCCAATTTTCCACCTATCTGTCGAGAGATTCGATTACTTCACCCATTCATTCAGGGGGGGGGGGCAGGCCGAGCCACGCGATCTGCTCCAACGGGGCAGGGATCTTCACTCTCTGCCCCCTATATCTATATAAAAGGGGATGGGGCACTCCATCTTATCGGCATCTCCACGGGCGCGGATCTTCGGAAGAAGAGAAAGGTGAGCCGGTCAGCACTGGCAAAGGCTTCTTCTTAACGGAGATCTCTTCTTGACGGTCTTCATAGAATCTTTGATCGCTGGAAAGCACTGGCTATCACTGGCACTTTCCATTTCTATCCGGATCTGGTTACGGGTGGCTGGACTGGTGGACCTTCCCCTCAAGCCTACTCCATCTATCCGTTTCTTTCACTTTTTTGGCCCACTATGAATGAAAAGGGGGGACACGGACCAGACTTTAATGCCAAGCCACAACCCGCTCGAAAAGGATCAGGCAGTTGGTTCGCTGTTCGGGCATAATCGAATCTAGGGAGAGCTCCCGGGCCCTATTCAGAGTCACTATGAGGGCCTTCCCCTCTCTACGTTCGGGAAAGGTATAACCTTTAGGCGTAAGCAGGACCGTTAGGTACTGACACTCGACCGGACACTCGACCAACGGGAGAGGGAAGGAAAAGGCCCCTTTTCGTTTCCGGTTGGACAAGCTGACCCTTCGCAATGAGCCTGGAGGATCATACATACGCTGCTATGAGATCAGCGAAGAGCGGGTTGGACCATCTCGCAACTTTGACTTATTCCACCTGGCATGATCGGGGAAAACGGGGTTCGAACCCGCGACTTCTGGCGTGACAGACCGGCACTCTAACCAACTGAGCTATTTCCCCTTTCTCCCAACTCTTAGAGCCGAAACGCTCTTTCAATAAGCTTATACTTCAGAAGTGTTCTTTCATTTATTTACCTGAGATTCCATCTCTGCCCTAACGGACAAAGCACTCGATGCAACCGAGCACACTTTTTCTCTGGGGCTTATTCAGTTATTCATTCATGTTCTTCGAAGATTTATGGACAAAGTATGATGATGATGGAGTATGAAACAGCCTCGCATTTCATATTCTCGATCGGCGAAGCCCAAAAAACCGGGAGGAATCGTACTTCTTAATAGAGCTTTCATGCCTGCTCGGCAACCTGCCGGAGAAGTAAGTGGTGCACTAAGCTGGCCCCCTCTATTTGAACGGTGAGAAGCACGGAGTCATTATCGTCAATCTAGGGCTGTGCCCCTCCACCAGCTTCCCCAGCAGCAATCCCTTCCCTCGCTCCCCACCACCCTCTAGGTCCGATAGGCACTCAGCGCTGGTTTCATAAATGACGGGTAGCCTGGTCGCCACCCCGCTGCAGAGCTCATTTCGTCTCTATTCCTTTGCGTGCTCCCTCTCTCCGACAGCAGCGCACGAGCGTGCTCAGCGCTGTGTGTGGCATGTGATCGCTCGGCGCCGCCCGGACGAAAGGCGCACAGTACCACATGTGACGGACGCAAAGGATCCGCGTCTGCAGCAGGGATCCGATCTCCCGTAAATTCGCTTGGCAGACACTGCTCAGGATCGTATGCCGTGTAGCCGCCTTCGCTTCTCATGGACAGCCCCTGAAAAAAGGAAAGGCACGAACATAAAATGTTGATGGCCTTCTCTGTTGCTGGGGGTCAAGTGGTGGTGTCTGATTGTGACCCGGGACCGAAACTCTCTTCGTTGCTCGATCCGTATGCGGGCAAACTGGTTCGGGGAAAGCTCGAAAGAGCCTATCTATACTGAGGCTTCGCCCTTCAAGAAAGAAGTAATTAATAGGGAGCGAGCTGCGGTACGAATAAGGAGAGATGAATATAGGGTCCATTCGAGCAAGCGAGCAAGTGTTCTCCCACACCTTTCTTTATTCATAAGGGTAAGGAAGAAACCGAATCTTTCGGTTTTCGGCGACCACACGTGTGTGAATAGATAGGCAATTACCATGTTATTAACGGATATGGAGTAGTCCGGCCAAGCCCCGTGTGGGTGACGAATGCCCTATCAGACCTAGAGGGTGGTGGCCAGCAGGCGTACTCTCTCTCCAGTCGACGATTGCCTTTTCATTGTTTCGATATAGGGGACCACTCGGAAGCGGGGGAAGACCAAGTCCCCCTACGGAATGAATCAAAGGGGAGGGTGAAAAAGACCTCTCTCCGGGAGCGGGCGAACAGGGGGCGGGAGGAACAACCAAGGGTAACGTTTGCTTGGGTTCCTTTTTTTTCGAAGAATTCATAATTAATAAGCGTGAGCGCCAAAACAACTCCGAACCAGAGAGGGGGAAGCATGCGACCCACCCAATCGAACGGTTCCCAATCCCTAGCCTACTGCATCGACACCGCACGAGCCAAGCACTGGCGGGCGACCCCCCGGACCGGCACGCACGATGATTTCGTGTCCGATCGGCGAGTTCTCGGATCGCAATCTTTTCCCAGTGTCCATCGGACCCCAGCCAGCCAGCTCTTGACTCGACGGAAGAGGTGGGATTAGCGCATACACGATTTCCAGCCGTGCTCCTTCGGCCACGGTGGCCGGCTGCAGTTGCCTTTGCCTCGCAAAAGCTCTCCTGTGGGAACGAGAGAAGGGCAAGGAATAGATAAGTAATTAATGGGGGGGGCGCGACGCGACTTGAAAGATTTCGATTTTCGCATTGAGGTCGGGGGTGCCAATCTTGGGAGCTACGCCGAACTTCATTATTTTATGCCATTCCTTCCGATTCTTGATGTAATTCCAAGGTCAAGTACGTATTTGGTCTCGCCCCGCTTCGATAGCGTGACAACAGCTAAGGGTCGCCAATCCACCCACCATAGGAGTTCGGTTCGAAGCCACCGCTGCGAGCGAAGATCCGCTCATTACTAGACCTTCTCTTTCCACACCAAGGCGCTATTCGTGCTTACACGATACATGCCATTCCTACTACTGGCAGGCAGGCACCTTATCGGATCGGACGACACCTCGTGCCCTTCTTGATTCATGAGAGCATCGTGGTTATACCTTTCCCGAACGTAGAGAGGGGAAGGAGGACTTTTTGGTTACCTCCCGTGGCCGAGAACTTCACTCGCTCCACAGGAAACGCCGGGCGACCGACCTTGGAATGAGGAATCAGGCGCCCGCCGTGAATTTCTTCGTATGATCTTGGGGTGCTTCGGTTCCTTCTCCCGACACGTACGATCGCCCCGTCGTGTTTTGGTTCTAGGGAGATGCGCGGCGGTTTACCCAACTTGTACCATCCCGCTCTCCACCTTGTCCCATCCCCAAGAGGTAGGTAGGTCGCGGGCAGTGATCGTCCCCTTGCCCCGCCCTTACTTGCACCTTTGATCGTGTGATTCTGAGTTGTTCCCTGCACCGTTCCCGTATGGGACCTACCCGCTGCCATGACCTGCCGTGCACTGCCAGCCCGGCCATACTTTCGTTTCAATCGAGAACTGTCGTGAGATGGAAGGCCCGTGTTCCTCCCATCCTCCATCCCCGGCCCGGTAGGGTTATGCGGCAGGGGGGCGGTCAGGTTGTGAGGGCTGCGGGGGCGGGGGCAGGTGAGGGTTATCCCTCTCCTGAGCTACGCGAAGGGCCTTGCTTTCAATACTAGGGCCGAGTGAACCGGGCGGACCGGGGAGGGATTTTCGCCCGAAGAATTACGCCTATCGAATGAATGATTGAATAAAGAAATGCATCAAAAAGATCTTTGCTCATGGTTCACCGTGTTTTTCGACACGCCATTTCTTTTAGCTCGTAGTAGAGCATCAAAAAGTGGAAAACCCGAGCCCGGTCCCCCCACCCCCATTTCTTTATCCAATAGCGCTCCGCCTTGTTCATTAAGAAAGGGGGGACCGGCCCCAACAATGAGTAATTAATGCGCCTTGAATAAGTAATTGGTTCAGGAAGGGTTGGGTCTTTTAGCTGGGATTGTGACACCTGCCGCTGCTTTTAATACCAACCTAGGACCTGGAACTCAAATCCAACTTTTCGGGCGGGCCTTCGATCCCTAAAGGAATGAATGGAAAAAGTAGTGCCGAATCTCAGAATTGTTCCTTCAGCCGCCAGAACCCAGCAACTCTCCTGCGCTCTCGGTCCTCCGGACGGGGTGGTACCTTTACAAGTCTACGGTCCCTACTTATCCGAGGCCCACTCCGTGGTAATGGAAAAGGAGGTAATGAAAACGAAATCCTTGTCGGTCCGAGGGAGTTGCCGGACCGAGCTTACAGAACCCCTGTGACATGTTGGCCGTGTAACGGGAAAATGATCATGGAAGTCCCGTTTGTTGCAGGGTCCGGGCCCAGCACAAACATGGCTAAGCTTGCTTGCCCAGCGAGCAAGCTGTGAGTGGGGGGGGGGGTCGTTCTTAGTCATAATGTTGCTCACCTTCGCCTTTTGCTATTCCGGATACGCCGGCGTGACGACTCCTCGAAATAAGAATTCGGAGAGGGGGTAGATAAAAACTCTGTCAATCGCTTCGCTTTCCGCTCCGAAAGTTCGATTCCGAAACGTCATTGTCGAAGTGTTTCCGATCGCTCCCGATCACTGTCGGGGTACTTCTCTGCCAACCCTTCGCCCTCTATGTAAGAAGGACTGCCATTATTTCATTTACAAGGGTGGGTTTTTGGCTTTTACTTCTAAATCGGTGGGGCGGGCGAAATCTCGGTCAAACTTTGGGTGATTGGTTGCGCGTGGGCGATCTGCGAAGGCGGCGCAAATTCCGGCATCAGGACCAGCCGCCGGTTCATCAGGATCTATTTTGCTTCTCTCACCTAGAAAAGGCGTGCGTGGAGAGGGACGTAGAATATGGAATCGGATGCAGAAAGCTCGGCAACGAGTGCTCCTACGCCGTATGCGCGCTCCTTCCCCCCTTGAAGAAATAGGGCGCTCGGGAAAGGGGTTTCGCCCAAGAAACGGGACGTGACGGGGGGTTTACTGGAAGAGCATGACGAATTGATCTAGCTTTGGGGGTTGGAAGATAGTTGATGGGAAAGTCCCTTCGCTTCTCGATCGCGCGGTTCATAAGTGGGGCTAACGAACAGGGTTTATATGGCTAGTCGCCCAGCGGCATGATGTACCCCTTTTTGTACGGCGATTCGCCACTCCCCTATGTTCAAATAATGGAAAGTGAAATCTCGGAAACTCAGGATCTGTCTTCCAGAATTTCGGTGGACGAGTTCCAGGGAAGGTAACCGGTCAATTCACATACTTCGTTCATCGGAGAAAAGTGGGCTGATTCGATTCTATCCGAAATCGTTCTCGGATAGGGACGCGGGAACGGGAGGCTTCCCTCGATCAGCTTCACGGGCGGGAAAAACCCAAATTCCGCTTCGTATTCGGTAACAGCAGGGAATACCCCTATATCGGAACAATGGAGAAGAACAAAAACGATCCTCATTTCATCCCCATTTGACACGGAATGATGGAAAATTCCGTCTAATCGAATCGGGAGATATTTGGGGAAGTCTTCTCCAAGATCTCCGACCCGGTCTCGCAGAGAGAGTCACAATCCGATAAAAGATTGCACCCACCCCAGAAATCGGATCTTGCGTTTCCGGAAGGGGACTGACTTCGATTTCCGGGTCCCGAACTAATCCATTCTGATATTCCGTTCTCGGGTCTCAGTTCGATCTCTTTCCCGATCATAAAGAATCGATCAATTCGATAACGTACCTATAAGTAGGATGGATGGATGGTGACTCATTTGCAGTAATCACATTTCAGTGAGACCACAACACTTCACCTTGGAGAGCATCCTAGATGGCGCGTGCCCTCGATTCCTTCCCCTCGCTACGCTCGGGAAAGGTATAACCTTTCATTCTTGCTAGTTCACGGGGCTGGACGAGGGCAACAGGATCTTATCCTGGCCGAAATCCTGCCTTCGGTTCTTTGCCCCATATACGATGCCCGGCTCCTATTCAAGTTCACTCTGTCTATACATATCACTCGATAGCCCCTAGCTGGGGGGGAGCGACTGTATGGGGGTCTATCTCTTTCGTTCCTTCCCACATGTGGCATGGGTTGACTCCTTCCCTTCCCGGCCGATCGGCTCCTTCCTGTCGGCCCTCACTTGGTGGCCCTCAAGTCCACTTCACTCCGAGGTTTTCTTATTAGCCCCTGGGGTCATGTTACCAGGCGCAGATTGAATCATTTCATACGCCAGGATCAGATTATCCAGCCGGGTCACTGATTCGGGTACATTTGTCTATTTGCCCGGCTCAGAGGGATGAATGTTGAGTTGATACCTAATTAGGCTTTTCGTCGATTTGAGGTTCTTTTGCCCGCCTCCATCCCAGGAATTATTATTAATATCTCTAGGGAAATTGTTCATTCCGTGTCAACGGCGCATTCACCAATTGGATGTGAATGCTTTTCGATATCGGCATGTCGATTTTTTCTGATTCTCGGAATCAGTTATCGCCGCCAATTGGAAATTAGGTGCCAAGGGTTACCCGGCCGATGGTTATACAACATTCACTATACGTTATATATTAGAAATCAATTCGTATAATGCAATAATCCCACCCAACTGTCAATGAACTCCAGAGCGTGATCTTGGGGGACAGCCTCGATAACGCTCCTTCTCACCATGACAGCCACGTTAGCTAGATAGGTGGTTCATCCTAATGAATCAATGTTCTTTTGAAAACTCAGGACCATTAAGATGAGTCGGCCGTGAGCGCGACACCACCCATGTAGTATTCAACCCATTTCCCAGGGGTTTCACGTCGGGGATTCCTTGTGGCACAGAAATAGCTAATGCTGGAATATCAGAACCCTCGTATTTCCGTCATGGCGTAGGCCATAGACTAAATTGAAGCAATCCCATCAAAACCAAGTCGTTAGCTTATATATATTGCAGACCACATGTGACTGGTTCATCTTCTCATCCAAGAGTGTACGTGAAGCTTCTGGACCAATTACTGCTGTTCCGTAGCGGGGTGGGGACACAGGTAAGGTAATTCTAAATTACGACCGGCTCGGCACCCCGCAAGCCAAAGATTGAATCAGTCTATCTGGGTTTCTAGCCCCGATTTGAAATCTTTTCATAAATTACGTACACGCCTCGGCCGACGCATAGTTAATCAAAGTCACGGGTGGTGCGGCTATTCAAATCGAGATTCGTGGCCGTATTTAGTCAATCTATTTCTACCTCCGCCAAGGTAAGCCTTCGACTCGATCTGATAAGCATTCTCCCAAGATTGATTCCAATCGATCCAACCCAGGAAAAGGGGAACATCCAAAACTCCCCCCCAGCACCTTGCTCGATGATTCAGAGGAGAGGGTGCATCTCGAATCTTATCACTAAGATCAGGGTCGGTCTTCGATAGACCTTACCACCGCGTACCACTTATCTGTTTCATTATCAATAGGCAGCCGCCTACGGTCTCTTTCTCCTAACCACGACGGCGGGTGGACAACGGAGGAGCAAGCATCTCTCTCTTTTTCGTTTATCATTAAACCGTTGCACTTCTTCACGGAGTAAGTAGGTTTATGGATTTATACTAGTACTCCTTCCGAAGGCGTAAGGCGTGAGGCATAAGGAGGTCCGTTAGGAACTCTAGGACCGTTAGGAACTCGAGGACCTTTAGGTACTCGGATGTTGTTTCCCAAACGAGAAAGCCCGGATGTTCGGACCGGACACAGAACAAGTGTGAAAAGCTGGAATCTTGATTCATCAAAGTTCTAGTTGGCCCAACCCATATCCCGCGAATTAGAGATATCCAGGCGGTAAGGATCCTTCGGTACGCGGCGATTACCTATTCTTCTTTTCATCAGAATCAGGATCGACCTCGAAGAACTCACATTCGCTACTCCATTCATATATGGGCGAAGACACCTATCATTCATCGGACCACCACGTAGAGCTCATCTTATTTCTTCATTGAATAGGGGGGAAAGGGCGCAGAGCTCAGAAAGAGGTCCGCTCACTTTTCCAAGAATTGAGGTGAATGGCTCGGATGCCACATATGTAGAAAGGGGAATTGTAGGGTCAGGCCATGATATGGCGACGTGGGATTGATTCTCCCTAAAATGATGGACCAGCCGCCCTTCGGCTAATAAGCAGAACCATTTGTTCATTCAGGGAAAGAAAACGCATTGCTCGGTGCGCCATCATGATTGAGCAATTGAATCTTTGATAAGGGCGCAAGCTCGCTTTGCTTCGCTTTCGGAGTAGGCGGCGGGCCGGCCTCTGTTCGTTTCGCCAACCGAGTGGCTTAGCCGTATGGTACGGCATGGTATGGCCAACAACTTTCTATATTTCGATAAAAAAGGATCAGGGAATGAAAGTCAAAGCTAGGACGCAGAGCCCCAGGCCTGAGCCGTCTCTTCGCCGGCCAGGGAACCACTTGTCCGGCTCTGGATATACCTTCGCTCTAGCTCGCCAAATAAGATCCTTACAGGACCCCTTGAACAAATAGAGATTGGCGCTGGAAACGCAGAGGATTTTGTACTTCAGCGGGAGGGGAGAAAATAGAAAAAGGATCTGGCTATTGCGCGACATAAAGAATTGGATTGATTGCCAGCCCGCCCTCCCTTGATCCCCCGACCACCCGATCGGTCATTTCATGGCCTTAATAATAGGTTGTTCCGGGTCTACGGATAGGAAAAGATGCTGGTTAGAGAAGGGCTAGATGCTGGTTCTTGTGATTGGTCATTCCCCTGCCAATAATTGATAATAGATAGTAAGAGCCAGCTTCTCGAACTTGCTCCTGGGTCGGTCGCACCCATTTATTGAATCTTTCCTCATTGAACCGCCAGCAACCAATCCCAGCTATTTCTATTCCTTTCCCATCCGACGAACACTTTGATTGGTGATTGCTTCCGGGGTGAACACTTCGAAATGCCATCATGAACCCATCGAGCTAACCAACTCAGCTATCTCATCGACCACCAGCAATTCAATGACCTGCCGCCAACCCGACCGATAAATCCAAGGAATGGTAAATCGGGCGGGGCATCAGTCAATCAATCGCTTATTTTCTGTTCTTATATGCCAATGAGACCTTCGGTCAATCAATCACGAGGGCCAAGGCCAACTACCGCTTAGCCATCAAACCATTCCTTCCTAGCCCTCGATGCCCCAACCTCCTGTCATCTGCTCGCTCCATACCAGCAACAAATAGATGTCAGCGCGCAGATGCCTGCCATCAACCTACGATCAATGGCCTTTTCGATCGGAACTAAAACCATCCAACCCGCCGGGTTTACTGAATGATCCTAGCAGGGAAAGTCAATGAGGAGTGCCCGGGGCAAGCGTTAGCGATGGACCAGGTAGGGAGAGCTGAGCTGGTTGGTGACCCGGGTCGAGCATCGATCTAAGTCTCTCGCTCCCGCGAGGCGATTGGCTATCATCGGTCATTGTTAATGACCTTGCTTGCCCCATCGCTACGCTCGGGTCTCCTCATCAGAGAAAGGAGAAGCGGGGTGGTGCCTTCGCGTTGCTCGGGTGAAGGGCATCTCCCTCGGGCTCGGGTTTCAAGCATATCCGTGTATCCGACCTGCCCCCATTTCATGAAGGGGCTCAGAGACATAATTATGCCATAAGGTGGTGGGTGGTTCCCTTCTGTGATCTAGCTAGCGGGGAAAGAGAGTTAGTAGATGAGATGGAAGTAAAGGCCCCCAGGGCTCAAGAAGGAAGTGGATCTATCATCGAGATGATCGAGACCCAGCCATTTCCACCATCCAGATCCTGCAGCCCCTCCCGAATTACTGCAACGATTCCCCCTTCTTCCCAAGAATTGATATAATAAAGGTTATACCTTTCCCGAGCGTAGCGAGGGGAAGGCAAGATTCACCGCAACGAATCACTGACCAACGGAAGCAGCACCGAGACAACCACCCAATCACTCACCGGAGCGAAGCACTGAAACCTTCTCCTCCACCAACGATCAGTCGGAGCCAAGCGACCACTGATACCGGATGAACCCGGTCGAGCCGGGTTGTTCATCCTGAGCATCACTATATAAGCACAAACTGATGGGGGATATTTGTTTAAAAAAGAAGATCGGAGATCTTCACTTTGATTAATAGGACTTATCTGGCCTTGGGTTCTTTGGAATTAATCGCACGCTCCGGAAACAGCAGCTTTTCGGCTGGGCGTACCCCCGGTCGTCTCTCTCCCGACCTAGCCAAGCCAATATTTACACAATGAATCGG